>Ga0073936_10011152_pt1 | contig 10932 bp, 10 predicted proteins | sample AliMusrvi5mmetaG_FD_87041 | JGI IMG/M metagenome (GOLD analysis project Ga0073936, IMG submission 87041) | Freshwater lake bacterial and archeal communities from Alinen Mustajarvi, Finland, to study Microbial Dark Matter (Phase II) - Alinen... | ecosystem: Environmental > Aquatic > Freshwater >... | reverse complement strand
TTTATTTTACAATTTACACTAAAACTAAATCATATTTGTAAAATATTTGATGAGGTAAAATCTATTCAAGTTACCAAATTTAATATACTTACATGATGCCCGGACTTGGATAAACATGGATTTTAATCGGTCTGATTATAAACATATTGTATTTTTATCATTGCCTATTTTTTACAGCTTCGCCTGTTCAGTCCCATCTGTAGAAAGTCTTTAAACACCTTTTAATAGGGTTGAATCAGAATAGTATAGTTATTATATGGTAATATTAGGTAATCCTAAATTGATTTCCAAATCAATTCAGGAATTATATATTGAAGAATACACATTACAGTAAAATTAATCCCGGCAGTTAAATGTCATTTGCAATAAATCAAATGCCTTTTGATTTATTTTATGATCATCATAGCCTGTCTGGAAGAAAATCGTTATAGTTTTTTGGGATGAGTTAAAGCAGTAGATGATACCATCGAGTTTTTGATCCTTAACTATTGTCGTATAACTGCAACTTTTAACTTTCATTCCGCTGAAATTACCAGGAATTATCCCGGTAAATTCAATTCCCGGATTTCTATAAATATTTGCACTTTTCATCGTTTTCTCATGCAATATAATCATTTTCGAGGGGTCCTCAACTTTGTTTACCCATGTTACAGTGATTAATCCAGTTGATTTTGAGCCTTCTCTTTCGGCCGAAAAGTAGTAAGCATCATTCCCAATCGAATCATTGGCAATTACTTTCCATTTTCCTGCAATCGAAAATGAAATCCCATTTCGGAGAAAAGGAAATTCCTTATCTTTTGAAAGCGCTATATTGCTTAAAATTAACGATAAGGTAATAAATAGTGAGATTCTGAATAATACGATAGATTGCATCTGTATATAATTTATTTATATTTTGTTTTTAGGGTATGATTATAATTCTAAACCTGGTATGTGATTCTACTAATTTGTCTAAGTCATATCGAACGAAGTTAAAATTGTCAGATGAGATATACTTCAAATTGGTAACGTGAAAATAGCAATAAATAAGCTTCATTAACAATTGTATTCTTTGTTAACTAAAAGCCCGACTGAATTCCTTTATTCGTCGGGCTTTTATCATTATTCCTATTGAAGCTTTAACCTTTATTGAGAAAAAGTAATCCTGAATTTATTTGATCTCTTTAAAATGATCTTTATTCTTTTCAATGATACTTCGGTAATACCAGTCGGGATAGGAGGGATGGAGTGGAGATGCAGGCAATTTGCCCGATTCATTTCTTTCAAATTTGCCATTTTTCTCGATCATGACATTACCATCCTTGTATTTGATAAGCAGGAAGTGCCCCATATCCCTCCAGCTTTTCACCGTATTTTCTACTTGATTTACTGAATATTCCGTCAGAAACTGGCAGGCAAGATCTTTCTCTCCTTTATTCCACAAAGTTAGTGCAGCCTGATCAACTACAGGGGTAAAACTATAAAACTTATTCTCAAGTTGTGATTGAACCTTTTTCAAATCAATAATCATATCGTTGTACCTGCTGTAGCAGAGGTTTGAGACCTGATTAAATACCCAGAATGCAGAGTTGTCAGACCAGGTTAACATATCTCCATCACCAACTTTTAAAGAATTCGGAACCTGCTTTATTCCGCAATAGACCGGCATATAACAGGTCATATACGTATCATCGACTCCAAACCAAATTATCCCTCCGATTGGATTGGGCAGGTAAGACCGGCACTGAGCAATGAATGAAAATCCGGTTTGCTGTGTTGAGATGGCACGTTCGTGAACATAGGTGACCGAGTCAACTTTCCATTCCATAGGACGCCACCGATAGGGTGCCCCAAATGGTCCGGTTCCCGGATCCTTTGTCATATCCAAGGCTGTTCCTTCATAATGATCGCGCATCAGGTTAATCACATCTTTCAAAGAGAGCAGCGAATCTGGTTTTATCCATAATGGCATTCTGTTGGTTGCATACTTATTTTCGTCATATGTCACCTTTCCCAGTGCGTAATTCTCGTACTGCCCCATCTGTTTATTTACTTTATTAAATCCAGACCAGATTCGTGCATCGCAAAAACGAGCACCGCCAAAAGTGACAGGTGCATAAGTATCCGAAAAACTAAATTCATTGTTTTTCCCTTCAAACCACCCTTTTTCGCGGGCAAATGATATAACATCAGTGGAATAGATACAATTCTTCGGATCATTCAGCGGGAAATGGGTAATGCGTGCCTGATTGGCATGTCCTGAAATATATCCGTCAGGGATCCTCATCGCTACCCAGACTGCCCCTTTTTGCCCTTCACCCTTGCCAATCATCTCTAAAATCCAGACTTCATTGGGATCACCAATTGAAAATGATTCCCCTTCTGAACCATATCCGTAATTTTTAACCAGATCAGTCATAATATTAATCGCTTCTCTGGCAGTTTTGGAGCGCTGTAATGCAATATATATCAGGCTTCCGTAATCAATAATCGCCTCTTTCTGAGTTTGTAGTTCTTTTCTGCCACCATAAGTTGTTTCGCCGATTGCAACCTGATTCTCGTTCATGTTTCCGGTGACCTGAAACGTGTGCCGAGCCTGAGGTATTTTTCCCATATACTTTCCGGTATCCCATTCATAAACATCGAGAAGGGTCCCATCGGGATAATCTGCTGCAGGCCAGAAATATAACTCACCATAGAGGGTATGTGAGTCGGCAGCGTAAGTGATCATAGCAGAACCATCTTTTGTGGCACCCTTGGATATCAGGAAATTAGTGCAGGCATCTGACGGTATGACCTGTAAGACAACCAATACAAAAGGTAAAAGCAGTATCCTTTTCAGCATAGTAAATTGTATTAATCCATTTTGGACAAAAATAGGAAAATTGTTCTATCTAAAATTTTTAAACAAAGGGATCAGCATCTTTTTTTTATGAGTTTTATCATTTATTTTCAAGGGAATAAATGACTCCGCCAATGTGATTTTGAACTGATCCTGTTACCGAAGAAAGTATGTTAGGACGCTTGTTAACAGACATTACGCCCAGGAGTGCAAAAATTAGTGCCTCCTTAAAATCAATTAAAATCTCCTCAGGTATGTGTAATTGACACGAAGTTTTTTCCCTCAAACGGTCGAGAAGAAACAGATTTTTGGCACCACCACCGGTTATAAGGATCCGACCACTTTTACTGGTAACTTTCGCAATCTGAATTGCAATATGATCATAGAAGGAGGCCAATTGATCTTCAATTGAATTTCCCGATTGTTGTAATATGGGTACTATTTGATTATCAACCCATTCACGTCCCAGAGACTTTGGATGATTTTGCCGGTAATATTCCAGATTGTTTAATCGTTTTAACAACGATTTGTTTATTGTTCCTGATGCTCCTAAATGACCATCACGATCGAAATTGTACCCTTTATGTTGTGCCAGTTCATTGAGAATTATATTTGCGGGACAGATATCAAAAGCATGCCTGATTCCAAATTTCTCAAATGAAATGTTGGCAAATCCGCCAATATTCAGGCAATAATCAAATTCAGAAAAGAGCAACTGGTCCCCAACAGGAACAAGAGGTGCCCCCTGTCCTCCAAGTGCAACATCAAAATTCCTGAAATCACTGACTGTGGTAATTCCTGTAATGGCTGCAACACTGGCCCCGTTACCCAATTGAAAAGTCAGTTTTTTGTCCGGCTGATGAAAAATCGTGTGCCCGTGGGTAGCAACCAGGTCAGGAACATCTTTTCCCCGAAGAAAATTCAGAATAAGTTCACCGGTGTAACGGCCGTATTCATTGTGTAGGAATAGAAAATCCTCCACCTTTAATTGTGGTGCTTTTTTTAATTTTTTTATCCAAAAGTCCGAATAGCTTATGGTTTGTGCATCAACAATTTCATAGTCCCATTTGTCATCTGACTCAGAAAAGTGGCAAAGGGCTATGTCAATGCCATCGAGCGACGTTCCGGACATTGTTCCTATAGCTAAACTATTCATTTGAAAATAATGGCTTTATATTCTGAGCTGTTATCCTTATTATCTGTCACAATTAATCTTAGAAGATGTGATTTTTCGAAAGTCATCCTCTGTTTATCAAAGGTATAAGATATTACCCCTGATTTTGCATCATATTCGAAGAGCACCCACTTACCATCAATTTCTCCCCGGTACGATTTAATTCCAGACAGGTCATCAGCAATTTTAAATTGTACTTTGGAGGCATCGGTAAGTCTCTTTTTATCCTTGATACTGAGGGGAATTACCACTGGTGGGGTCTTATCAACAGCAATTGCAAAATTGCCAAACAGGTTAGTTGTCACGATTACCCATCCTCCGGAAAAATCACCACCAATTGCAGTTTTATTCCCTTTTACTGGATCAATAGCTACAATTAATGCTTTATTTTTTAAGTGATCCGGTAGATTTTCACTTCTTATTGATAGTGAATAGGGTTTATGGACAGGGATAAATTTTGATTGTACCTGATGAAGTTCAGAATAATAACCATTTGGTTTAGGCGAACATTTCCAAATAAATCCCAGATTATCGTACAATGCCCCTTTGGGAATATCGATCCTGATTTTGTCGTTTTCGAACAGATTGGCCTGATCGAATAAAAATCGTTTGGTAACAGACCTCTTAATCACAGATAACTGAGATTTTTTGCTGATAGTTCTGAATTTCAGATTTGCCTTATTTTTAAATGCATCACTTACGATGATCTCTAAATCATGGTTTTTTCCATCCTCAAGGTTTAATATTCCATGGTTGACTTCATGGTCATAAATATCCAGTTTATTTCCAGGTTGCCGATATAGCCGCTGAATCCAATGATGTGATAATAGGTATTCTTCGTAATCAGACTGAGAATTAGCGTACCGTACATCTTCGAACGAAAAACTATTCATTGTAAAACCAAAAACTTCTTTACCGTCGCATAACAAAATAGCGGAATAAATTCCACAGCTTAAACCAGTTCCGCTAAAAAAATCTTCTGCCTGAACACCAAATCCAATTTTACCGTAAAGTTCAATCGGTGCATTATTTTTCAGACGGTAACCTCCTGGAACGGGAATTGCTTCGAACCTTTTTTTATTTCTGTTCTGACCAATGTTGCTGTTTTCTGTTAATGGGTATGCATAGAGGGAAATTATCTTTGGTGCACTATTGTCCCTTATACCAAAATGATATAAAAGTGGATTAAAGGCCCGCTCAGATTTGGTATCTCTGATTTCAAAATGTAGATGCGGACCTCCTGAACTACCTGAATTTCCTGACCAGGCAATAATATCACCCTTTTTAAATTTAAACTCACCTGGTGATAAAGTTACATTTACCAGGAAGCTCTCACGCTCGTACTGTTTTTCTTTTACATATTCCTGCAATTCCGGATGAAACCTTTGAAGATGACCATAGAGAGATGTTGTGCCATCCGGATGGTTCATATATAAAGCATTACCATATCCGGTTGGAGAAATTCCAATTCTGGAGATATATCCATCTTTAACAGCATATACCGGCAAACCTGTCTTCCCCTGTGTTCGAAAATCCAGGCCTGAATGGAAATGAGAAGGTCGTAATTCTCCAAAATCTCCGGCAAAAAAGAGAGGAGGTTTAACTGGACTTATAAATGTATCATTCCCTGGGAATTTCTGTCCATGAAGTATTGAAGCAAAACAAATAATTAGTAAAATGAAAGGCAAAACAGTTCGCATTTGTGACAAATTTCATTGATTTGGCTAAAATAGTAAACTTTTAGTTCATCGCTGGGCAATTAAATGATTCAATGGTTTTGAAATATGATTTAAATATTAACTTTGTCTCTGTAAACGATAAGTATGACAGAGCGTGAAACTGTTTTATTGAGAGAGTTTAAAAGTAAGCTCGATAAACTGATCAATCTTCATTTGCGGTTGAAACGTGAGAAACAGCTTTTATTAGAGGAGCAGTCGCATTTGAAAGAACAGATCAGACTACTCTCTTTGAAAAATGATGAGCTTGCCAGGAAGCAGGAAGAACTGAAGTTTGCGAAATCGTTGCTTGGTGGGGATGAAGATTCTCATGAGGCTAAATTAAAATTGAACAGAATAGTGCGGGAAATAGATAATTGTATTGCGCTGTTAAATAAGTAATACACAATGCTATGGATGATAAACTTTCGATAAATGTCAATATAGCCGACCGTTTATACCCTTTAAAAGTCGATCGCAGTGAAGAAGAGGGAATTCGAAAGGCAGCGAAAATTATCAACGAAAGAGTGTCTCAATATAAACAAAAGTATGGGTCCAAGGACTTACAGGATTGTCTTGCAATGGCAACCTTACATTTTGTGGTTCAAAAATTTGACACTGAAAAACGAATAGATAATTCGCCATTGGTAGATGAATTGGAAGTGATGAATGATTTTCTGTCTGAGTTTCTTGAGAAAGAGAATTAATTATTGAATTCTAAATAGACCACCCGCAATTTCAATTAATCCATTGGTTCAGTTTATCTGAACCGGATAATTCGAATTTGCGGATTTTTTTTTTGTTAAACCTTATAATTGTATTTTACTAATGGACATAATTATTATCACGGTCATCGTCACACTCTTGGTAGGAGGCACCGCTTCCTATTTTTTGTGGGATATGTTACTGACTAAATCTAAGCAGAAATTGCTTGCAGATGCGGAGGTGCAGGCAGAAATGCTTAAAGAAAAAAAGATGCTTCAAGCTAAGGAAAAATTTATTCAATTAAAGTCGGAGCACGAAAGCTATATCAATGAGCGAAATCTTAGAATAGCCGGCACAGAGAACAAACTGAAGCAAAAGGAGACGATTTATCTTCAACGCAAGGAGGAATTACAGCGAAGCTTCAAAGAGTTGGAAAATTCTGAGCGGGAGATTGAGACTATACGTGAAAACCTTAATATTCAGCTTGAACTTGTTGAACAAAAGGAGGAAGAGATGCTTAGGCTGCATAAGCAACAGGTTCAGCAACTCGAAGCTTTATCAGGTATCTCTGCAGATGAAGCAAAATCACAGCTTGTAGATTCATTAAAAAATGAGGCAAAGACAGAAGCGATGTCTTTTATTCAGGAAATAATGGACGAAGCAAAGATGACCGCAAACAAAGAAGCCAAAAAAATCATTGTTAAATCTATTCAACGTGTTGCTTCTGAAACTGCAATTGAAAATTCAGTCACTGTCTTTCATATTGAGAGTGATGAGATAAAAGGGAGGATTATCGGACGGGAAGGACGAAATATCCGGGCACTCGAAGCAGCAACAGGTGTTGAAATTATTGTGGATGACACCCCCGAAGCCATCGTTCTTTCAGCTTTTGACCCGGTAAGGCGGGAGATTGCCAGACTTGCATTGCATCAGCTTGTAACAGATGGCCGAATTCATCCGGCCCGTATTGAAGAGGTGGTTAATAAGGTGAAAAAACAGGTTGAAGAAGAGATTATCGAAACAGGTAAGCGTACCACTATCGATCTGGGAGTACATGGATTACACCCTGAACTGATTAGAATGATTGGTCGCATGAAATACCGTTCATCATACGGACAAAATTTGTTACAACACTCGCGCGAAACCGCCAATCTATGCTCTATTATGGCAGCAGAACTTGGTCTAAATCCCAAACGTGCCAAACGTGCAGGCTTGCTACATGATATTGGAAAAGTTCCTGATGATGAACCTGAATTGCCACATGCTATTCTTGGAATGAAGTTAGCTGAAAAATTCAAGGAGAAACCCGATATCTGTAATGCTATTGGCTCTCATCACGATGAAGTTGAAATGGAAAGTTTACTGGCACCAATCGTACAAGCCTGTGATGCTATTTCAGGAGCCCGTCCGGGAGCTCGCAGGGAAGCGGTTGAATCTTACATTAAACGTCTGAATGACCTTGAAAACATGGCACTCTCTTATCCGGGTGTGACCAAAACCTATGCAATCCAGGCGGGTCGTGAACTTAGGGTTATTGTTGGAAGCGATAAAATGACCGATATTGAAGCTGAAAATCTATCGTATGATATTGCAAAGAAAATTCAGGACGAGATGACTTATCCGGGTCAGGTTAAAATTACTGTTATTCGGGAAACCAGAGCTGTAAGCTATGCCAAATAGTAATGAAAAATTACATTAGAATAGAAAAGGGGCCAAAAGCCCCTTTTTCTATTCTAATACTTTCTGAGCTTGTCAAGTAATTTGTTTGCAACTTTTACTTTTTCTTCATTTCTGCTCATTTGGTAGCATTGCCGGAGAAGCAATAACAGCCTTTTAATCATTGTTCCTTCGTTCAATGGTGCAGTGTATTCAAGACTTTCCTTGTTCTCATGAACGACATATTCCAGCTCTTTAGCTCCGATAATTGCTCCTTTATGTTCCATATTGATATAAAACAAATAGGGTTCTGCATCTTCTCCGTAAACTTCTTTGGAAATCTGTGGTTCATAATATCCCAGAATCAGGTATTGACCTATTCCAATTGGATGAATTGGAAGCTTTAAATGCTGAGCAATGATGCAGTATAACGCACAAATTGAGATTAGATTCCCATTTCTGGAGACTAATAAATTGTTGATTATACAGTTCTCTGGTGCATAAATATCTGAAGTATTTAATTCAAAATGGTAAATTTCGAAAAACAGATGGTTGATTATAGACACCTTTTCAATCGAAGTTAGCGAATCGTTTAATTCCAGCCAGATATCCCGCACAATCTTCTGAATCAGCAGATCAACTTTGTCGGCTAAAATTGTCGGATGGTGTATATTGCTTATCAGTATCCATCCATCAAAAAGTGTTTTAGTTTCAGAGTTTGCCCAAAGTGCAGTATTCTCAACTAATTTTAACAATTTTAGCTCATTTATAATCAATACAAGCCGCTCATGTTGCAGAAGGCTTACCGATGAGCTCAGTGCATATTCCAAAACTGGTAAGATGGCAAAACCTGTTTCAAGCAATTTATCCCTTACTGCGAAGTAAACCTCTTCGTCGTGATCATCAATCAAGGCAAGAAGGGTATCAATATTTACGATTTCTTCCATGCTATTGAGCCAACTTTTCGAGTATTTTTTTTATGAGTCGTACCATCACTGGTTTATAGTCGGTACTTGCATTCCGGTTAATGCGGTTCGCAATAATAATGCATACGGTTAGCGCGCGATGCCCAAGTAATTTGCTTAGTCCGTATATTGCCGAGCACTCCATTTCGTAATTGGTGATCTTCAAATCTCCACACCGAAAAGATTCTATTTTATCATTAATATGTTGATCTATAATTTTAAACCTTAATTCTCTTCCTTGAGGTCCATAAAATCCCGGAGCAGAGATGGTTATTCCCGAAATGAATTCATTATCGCAAATTTTATTGTAAAGATCAATATCACAGTTAACTACATAGGGAGATGCTAATAATGGATTCCAATCTGCATATGTTTTAAACGAATTTTCAAAATTGACATCAGCAAACTCTTCGCGACGTGCATAAAAATTCATCAATCCGTCAAATCCGATAGCCTTTGATGATGCTAAGAACGCATCAATCGGAATATCACCTTGTAAGGCACCAGAAGTGCCTATTCTGATGATGTTTAAGCTTGTCTTTTCAGTTTTGATTTCCCGTGTGGTTAGATCGATATTTACCAATGCATCGAGCTCATTTACCACAATATCAATATTGTCAGTCCCTATGCCTGTGGAGACAGCAGATATTCTTTTTCCCTTATAATATCCGGTAACGGTAACAAATTCTCTGTTCTGAGCTTGAAATTCAATCTCATCAAGAAAAGATGCAATCAGTTCAACACGGTCTGGATCTCCTACAAGAATAATATCTGCTGCAATCTGACCCGGTTTTAAGTGTAAATGAAAGATCGATCCGTCAGGATTAATAATTAATTCAGACGGCTCTATTTTATTTGTCATCATTTTAAATTATAGTTGCAATCAAAACTATTTAAAAATATGGATATACGCAAAATAAGGTGAAATTAATTGTTTTTGATATTTTTGCATAAAATTTAAAAGGAATGATACAGAGAATTCAAACTATTTATTTGCTGCTTGCCGGTATTGTAACCGGGATACTTTTTTTTGTGCCATTTGCAGAAATTGCTGGTAAAAATGGAAGTGTGTACAGGTTTGATTTGAACGGAATTTATCCTGAAGGGATTCAGAAACCCGAATTAATTATTAATTGTATGCCATTGATGCTACTGTTGGTGGCAAATTTGATTCTTATCGTGTGTATCATCTTTATGTATAAAAACAGAATACTTCAGATAAAGCTTTCCTCATTTTCTATTGTTGGACTTCTTGCTCTTGGAGGTTTGATCTGTTATTATGCATGGTCGGGTGCAAAAATACTGGCATCTGTCTTTTCTTTTAACAGTTTTACAGGAATTCCTTTTATTGCAGCCATATTGATTTATTTGGCAATCAGGGCCATAAAAAAAGATGAGATGTTAGTCAGATCCATTGATAGAATCAGATAATCATGGGGTTAAAACAAGACAGATAATTTTTGACAAACTGTTGTCAGAAACTCTACATCGTCATTTGTAAATGGGGCAGGGGAATGTGAATCAATATCAATTTCCGCAATAAATCTATCATCTTTTAAAACAGGAACCACAATCTCGCTGAGAACATCGAGGCTGCAGGCAATATAGTTTCCCTCCAGAGTGACATCCTGGACAATTTTTAATTCATTGCTTTGAGCTACCTGTCCGCAAACGCCTTTTCCAACCGGTATAATGGTATGATCGGTAGGTTTTCCACAATAAGGTCCAAGAACAAGATTTAATTTTTGATTATCAAGTACATAAAATCCGACCCAATCGTAATGGTATACTTCGGATTTAAGTAAACTGCAAACGTTTTGTAATCGGTAAATAACAATGCACAGTTTTCGGTAAATAAGAATACACAGAATTTGGTAACAATGGTGCACAGTTTTC
>Ga0073936_10011151_pt1 | contig 10933 bp, 9 predicted proteins | sample AliMusrvi5mmetaG_FD_87041 | JGI IMG/M metagenome (GOLD analysis project Ga0073936, IMG submission 87041) | Freshwater lake bacterial and archeal communities from Alinen Mustajarvi, Finland, to study Microbial Dark Matter (Phase II) - Alinen... | ecosystem: Environmental > Aquatic > Freshwater >... | reverse complement strand
GAGCAGATTTGATCGTGATCAGTGGCGAGAGCAACGATGGCTCCTTTGAACTCATCGAAGAAGTTCTCGGTGAGATCGGCGAGATCGAGATTGGGATACCCAATTTGGACGGGAGTGGGCGGCACTGTTTTGGAACGATAGGGGAGGATGAAATCCCAGTCATCGCCCTTCCGGGTGACCCAATGAGCGCATACATCTCTTTTGAAGTTTTTATTAGGCCGATGATCAGAACAATGTTGGGAGTTAAGAATGTATTTCGCCCAACAAGCAAGGCCGAAATTGGGGCTGATATTGAATCTCCAATCGGAGTAGCTGCTCTCATCCGAGCCACTCTCTCTGATGTAGGGACCGGAGTACCTGTTGTGACGGCAATCGCAGATCAAAACCAACTTGTTTCGCTCTCTGATGCTCACGCATTTATCACGGTGCCTGCCGATTCGCCTGGATACCTGAAAGGCGAAATTGCGGAGATCATGATTCTGGACCGGACTATTTAGTAATGAGTAGTTGGCCATATGTAATCGCTGATCACGAGCTGACCCTTCGCCCTTTGCGTTATCGAGATAGAGCGAAGTGGCTGGAGGTGCGTGCTGCTAATGCCCAATGGTTAGCCCCGTGGGAAGCGACAAGGCCACCTCTTGAGTCTGATCAACCTCTACCCACCTTTTATGAAATGGTTCGCTACTACAACAAGGAGGGTCGAGAGTTGCGCGCGATCTCACTTGGGATTTGGCTCCATCTTGAGGGTCGCGATCACCTTATAGGCCAAATAACCCTTGGCGGCATTGTTTTTGGCGCATATCGAGGTGGTCATATTGGTTACTGGATTGATCAGCGTTTCGCCAATCGGGGCTACACAACCAGGGCGGTGAAAGCTCTTACTGAATTTGGTTTTAGGGAGTTGCATTTACATCGCATAGAAATAAATTTACGCCCCGAAAACGGCGCCTCTAAAAAAGTAGCGGAAAAGAGTGGGTATATCTTTGAAGGGTTGCGTCCGCGTTATCTTCATATCGCCGGGGATTGGCGAGACCACCTCACTTTTGTGGCGGAAAACCCTAATAATTTCAATTAAGACATAGCGTCTAAATCCCGACTTTTCGCCCAAACCTGAATTACTGTTTCATTCCATGGCGTCCGGACTCATCTATCTGATCATTATCGGAATGTGGGTCGCCTACTTCTTGCCTCGTTGGATGCGCCAGCACGAGACTCAATCCGGTCGTGAGACTGAGCGCTATAAGAGCGCTATGAAGATTGTCGCCTCAACTCCAAATTTTCCAGATCCCATCAATCTTGATGAGAAGTTAAAAACTCTGCGCCTGCGCAGACGGGTACTGAGTGCGTTAATTTTGGTATCAATTGGAACTGCCGCTGTGGCTGCAGTTAGCTTGATTCCGATGATCAGTATTTTGATCCCCGTGACGGCGCTGGCCATTTATTTAATTCATGTCCGCAGGCAGGTTGTCGCAGCTCAAATAAAGAAGCGCAGGCTCGCAGCACTAGCCGCCATCACGGCGGTTGAAATTAAGGTAGATCCAAAGGCTCGGATTGACCTTTCTAGGCGCGACCTTACTGAGAGCGAAGCAGTGCTTGAACAATGGGTACCACTACGCGAGCGCAGCACTACATCGAGTATCACCATTATTGAGAAGAGTGAAGAGCGCAGTTGGTCACCTATCGCTGTGCCAAAGCCAACGTATGCGACCGCTCCTAAAGCCATCACGCCAAAGCGCACAATTGATCTAACCACTCCTGGTAAGTGGAGCGCAGAGCAAGAGCGCCAGAGCGCCCTCGAAATTCCAGCTCGCGATGAACTGTTTGATCAAGAGTTGGCAGAGCAGGCTGCTGCAGAGCGCGACTGGGCAGCCAACCAGTAGGAATAAGTTAGTTCTAAATCCAGCTCGGAAACCACATTAGGGAACTCCAGTGGTGGTAAGTAATGAGGCTTCCCAGAAATAGTGGTAAGAAATAGAGGAAGTTGAGAACAACTACCACGAGATATCCGTAACTGAGATAGCGCCTAAATTTTGTAACCACACCATAACTGTCAGGTTCCAACAATTTGGATAGTGCGAATACAACGATGAGCACGATAAACGGCTCAAATGCAATAGTGTAGAAATTAAAGATGGTGCGTTTTTGCCAGTTAAACCATGGAAGATAACCCGCAGCCAAACTCAAGAGAAGTAATCCGCTCTGCCATTCGCGTCTGGATATCCAATAGCCAGAGGTCACGGCAATCGCGGCAATTGCTGACCACCAGAGCAGGGGAGTTCCCAGCGCCAAAACCTCTTGAGCGCATGCCGGTGCTCCACATCCATGCGGGGCTTGATAATAGAACGAGGTGGGTCGAGCCATGATCAACCAACCCCACGGATTAGCGGAGTAGGGGTGCGAGGCAGTGAGAGTGGTATGAAAATTCCACATCTCTGAGTGGTAATGCCACAAAGAACGCAATGGTGCGGGGATGAAGCTGAAGAAATCGTGTCGTTGGGAGTTGGCCCAATTGCGATCGTAGCCGGATGTGTTGAAAAACCATCCAATCCAACTCAGGATATATATGAAGATAGGAATAAGGATGTATTGCGAAACTCTTTTCCAGAGCTTTTCCCGCAACATTGCTTTGAATGGAGTTTCAAGCTCCAACGCTCTATTTCGTCGGTAATCCACATACAAGGTGAAGAGCAGATATGCGACCAAATAATAAAGCCCACTCCACTTTGTAGCGGCAGCGAGTCCAAGTGAAATGCCGGCGGCAAAGTGTTGATTTCTAAGAAGAAAGAAGAATCCCAGCAAAGTAAAGAACATTAAGAAAATATCTAGCAGCGCGGTTCGTGACATAACTAGATGTAGTCCATCCGCGCTCATCAAAATTCCTGCGCACAGTGAAAGGTAATATTTGTTGAAGAGGCGTTTTGCGATATAGAAAATCATGACAATTGATAGTGAGCCCGCCAAAGCTGCTGCAATGCGCCATCCAAATTCGTGGTACCCGAAGGCTTTAATTCCGAGCGCGATCATCCACTTACCTACGGGGGGATGAACAATAAATTGGGCGGCCGACGTTTTTGGGTCTAACTCAACTCCGTGGTGAAGAAGTGAGTTGGCATTTTGGGCGTAATAGACCTCATCAAATACAAAACCCTTTGGGCTGCCCAAGTGCCAAACCCTCAAGAAGAGGGCCGAGAGGCCGAGCCCCAGCGCGGTCAGGTTGTCGCGTAAACGATCGCGGCTGACCTCAGTGGTTGTCATGTGCCAAGCGTAAAGCCTGCGAGAATTGCCTCATGCTGATCCTTGCCTGTGGACCTCTCGGAAATGTGGGGGATACAACTTCGCGGATAAAGGATGTGCTGGAGACTGTTCCTTATATTGCTGCCGAAGATTCGCGGAAATTGAGTCGGCTTACAAGTGACTTAGGAATCCGGTACTCAGGAAAGGTCATCTCCTATTTTGAAGGCAATGAGAACGAGCGGTTAGAACAACTCACTGAAATTTTGATTTCTGGCAGCGACCTCTTGGTGATCACCGATGCGGGAGCCCCCGGAATCAGCGATCCGGGATATCGCCTAATTCGTCTGGCGGTTGAGCGTGGAATCGATATCCAAGTTTTGCCAGGTCCAAGTGCTGTAACAACTGCCCTTCTGCTTTCAGGGCTTGCCACAGATCGTTTCTGCTTCGAAGGATTTGCACCGCGGACCACCGGGACGAGACAGGGCTGGTATGAAAAACTCAGCTACGAAGAACGAACGATTATTTTCTTTGAGGCCCCACACCGATTGCAAGAGTCTCTTACAGATGCCGTCGCAGTACTCGGAGAGAACCGCCGGGCTGCCATATGCCGCGAGATGACTAAGATTTACGAAGAGACAATCCGTGGCTCACTCTCTGAGCTTTTGGAGTGGAGTACCAATCGGGAGATTTTGGGTGAGATAACCATCGTCCTAGAAGGTTTTGATCGAAGTTCGCGGAGTTATTCTGCCGATCAACTCGTCGAGTTGGTTCGCGCTCGCGAGGCTGCTGGAGATTCACGTAAAGATGCCATTTCTGCAATCGCCAAAGAGGTCAACCTTCCCAAGCGGATCGTCTTCGATGCCATGGTCGGTGCCAAGCCTGCTGAAAGATAAGATCGTCCCATGAGCGCCGATTCCAAGTCTTTCTATCTAACGACGCCGATTTATTACGTGAATGATGCCCCCCACATTGGAACTGCCTACACCACAGTTGCAGGAGATGTACTTACCCGCTGGCATCGTCAACGCGGAGAGTCTGTCTGGTTCTTAACAGGTACTGACGAGCACGGTCAAAAGGTACTAAATACCGCGCAGGCAAATGGAGTGGCGCCTCAAGACTGGTGCGACCGCTTGGTGGAAGAGTCTTGGAAGCCGGTCTGGAGAGACTTAAATATTGCCAACGATGATTTCATTCGCACCACTGAGCCACGACACATGGAACGAGTACAGCGTTTCCTTTCAGGTCTCAAAGAAGCTGGACATATTTACTCTGGAAAGTATGAAGGTCCATACTGCATTGGTTGTGAGGAATTTAAACTTCCAGCTGATCTGGATGAAGGCCGCTGCAAAGTCCATGGGACTCCAGTTGAAATCTTGAGTGAAGAGAATTGGTTCTTTAAATTGAGTGCCTTCGTGCCACAACTATTGCAACACTATAAAGACCACCCGGATGCGTGCGAACCGGCCAGCGCACGAAATGAAGTCGTTTCGTTCTTGGAAAGTGGTGTTGAAGACCTCTCGATCTCCCGCTCTAGCTTTGATTGGGGAATTCCTGTTCCATGGGATACCAAGCAAGTGGTCTATGTCTGGTTCGATGCTCTATTGAACTATGCGACCGCCGTTGGTCTGGGCGATGAGCCTGGGACTGCTGGTGCGGAGAAATTTCTGAACACTTGGCCCGCTGATGTACATCTGGTCGGCAAAGATATTTTACGTTTTCACGCTGTTATCTGGCCTGCGATGTTGATGGCCGCGAACCTGCCGTTGCCAAAGAAGGTTTTTGCACATGGATGGTTATTGGTCGGCGGCGAAAAGATGTCGAAATCAAAGGCGAACAAGATTGCCCCATCTGAGATTACCGATCACTTTGGTGTAGATGCATTTCGATATTACTTCTTACGTGCCATCCCATTTGGAAGTGATGGTTCATTCTCTTGGGAGGATATGTCTGCTCGCTATACATCTGAATTAGCGAATGATTTTGGAAATCTTGCCTCACGTTTGATAGCGATGATTGAGAAATATTGTGACGGGCTGATCCCCGCTGTGGCTCATGACGAAACGTTAAGTGGGGCCCTGAAAACTGCTGTAAATATTGCTGATGAGGCAATAGTCGCATTGGATTTCCAATCTGGAATTAATGCCATCATGGACTTTTGCAAGCGAGTAAATGGATATGTAACTGAGCAACAACCGTGGGTCTTGGCTAAGGATCCTGCCAACAAAGTTGAGTTAGACAAAGTTTTGTATAACACCGCAGATTCAATCCGTGCACTCGCGGTATTACTTCATCCGATCATGCCTGCGACGACTGAGATCTTGTGGGAGAGTCTTGGAGCCAACCAAACGCTCGGCGATATCTCCCTGCAACGCATTGCGGATGTATCCCGATTTGGTCAGTTACCGATGGGCTCCAAGGTCACGAAAGGTGCAGTTCTCTTTCCACGGCTAGAAGAAAAAGCGGAGTAGATGTCAGACCGCCACTCCCTCAAAGAGCCTCGTCCTGCTGCTCCTGTTCCAGAACCACTGGCCAGATCTTGCATCGATGTGCATGCTCACATGGAACTTGTTACCGAGAGCGAACCAGATTCTCCAGAAATACGTGATCTACTAGCTGCGGCAGCCCGGGCCGGCATCGATCGCGTTGTTCAAGTTGGTTATTCCGCTGAACAATCACTCTGGGGCGTCAAGTGCGCTGAAAGTTTTCCGGGCCGAGTACTAGCGGCGGTGGCGCTCCACCCGAATGAAGCCCCGGTCGTTGCAGACTTAGAAGCCGACCTCAGTGTGATCGAAGAGTTGGCGCATCATCCACGCGTACGCGCCATTGGTGAGACTGGTCTTGATTTCTTTAGGACCGAACCCGAGTTACGAGACCGGCAGATCTACTCATTCAAGAGACATATCGCACTGGCCAAAAAAGTTGATAAGGCGCTGGTAATTCATGATCGCAACGCACATCGCGCCGTCCTTGATACCTTGCTCGAAGTAGGTGCGCCTGCCTCCACAATTTTCCACTGCTATTCAGGTGATGCAGAGATGGCACGCGAATGCATCGATGCTGGATATATCTTGTCTTTTGCGGGAACAGTGACATTTAAGAACGCACCTGAGTTACGAGAGGCTGCAAAATTAGTTCCTGTGGAGCAATTATTGATTGAGACCGATTCACCATTTTTAGCGCCATCACCGCATCGCGGAACCCTCAATACTCCGGCCCAGGTCGCAAATATCATTAGGTTTGTCGCGGATTTGCGCGATGTCAGCGTTGATTATTTATGTGATCAAGTCACAGAAAATGCGCTGCGTTTATTCGGAAGTTTTGACTAATGACCACGCTGCTCGGAGCGGCAGAGATACGAGAGATTGCGGCTCGCATAGGAGTTAATCCAACCAAGAAATTGGGACAAAACTTTGTGGTTGATGCAAATACCTGTCGTCGCATCGTCAAAGTTGCCGATGTGAATTCCGCAGATGTTGCGTTAGAAATTGGTCCTGGACTTGGTTCGCTCACACTTGCTCTGCTTGAAATTGCGAAATCAGTTGTTGCAGTAGAGATAGATCCGCGCTTGTCCGAAGAATTGCCACAGACCGCGCTGACTCACGGTTTTGAGAGTGAGCGATTGCACGTGATTAATGAAGATGCACTGACCACGCAATCACTTCCACTCGAACCCACAATCTTGGTCGCTAATCTGCCCTACAACATCTCCGTGCCAGTGCTTCTGCACTTTCTCGAAAAGTTCCCGACTATCAGGTCGGGGGTTGTCATGGTGCAGAGCGAGGTAGCGGACCGACTCATCGCAAAACCAGGAAGTAAGACTTATGGTTCCCCTTCAGTAAAAGCCACATGGTGGGCAGATATGAGTGGCGCAGGAAACGTTGCTAGACAGGTCTTTTGGCCGATTCCTAATGTGGACTCTTCGCTGGTGCGATTTGTCAGACATGAAGCTGCAGGCAGTGAATCGCAGCGAACTCTCACCTTTTCAGTGATCGATGCCGCATTTGCCCAACGGCGCAAGATGCTGCGAAGTGCACTCTCTCAAGTCTTTGCTGGTCAGGCAGAAGCAGCGATAGCCAAGGCAGGGATAGATCCCACTGCTCGCGGTGAGACCTTGCTTCTCCGCGACTTTATGGCGATTGCCAATACGCTAGAGCCATGAGGCGTAACGGAGTGGTTGTGCGAGTTCCCGGAAAGGTGAACTTGCAACTCTCTGTCGGCCCCCTTGAACCAGATGGCTATCACGAGGTTACAACTGTCTTTCAAGCGATAGCCGTTTACGACGATGTCACGGTGAAATTTGCTGAACCTGGTTCAGGGATCACGTTGACTGTTGCTGGTCCAACTGCAACAGGAGTCCCGATCGACTCCTCCAATCTTGCTTATCGCGCAGCTCAATTGATGATTGATCTGCACGACCTTGATTCCGATATTTCAATTCACATCAAGAAAGAGATTCCAGTTGCCGGAGGTATGGCAGGCGGAAGCGCTGATGCAGCCGCGGTCATCGTGGCATTTGACGCTCTCTTTGAACTTGGTTTGTCGCGAGATGGAATGGAGAAGATCGGTGCCCAACTTGGTAGCGATGTTCCATTTGCCATAACAGGGGGAATCGCAATTGGACGCGGCCACGGTGATCAACTAACACCTGTTCTTGCTCGCGGAAGTTATAACTGGGTCTTAGCAATGGCGCCCCAAGGCTTATCAACACAATCGGTTTACGGCGAATGTGATCGACTTCGTACCGGGTTAGATATCGCTCGCCCACAAGTATCGGATCAAATCTTGCAGGCGTTGCGTGCCGGAGATGCCGAACTAGTCGGTAAGTCGCTTTCAAATGATCTGCAATCGGCGGCTTGCTCCTTGCGTCCGGCTCTGCGTCTGGTGCTAGATGTCGGCATTGATTATGGAGCTCTAGGAGCGGTTGTTTCGGGCAGTGGACCCACTGTGGCATTTTTGGTGGCGGATGAGGAGCTGGCTCTAGATCTGACCGTAGCTCTGAGTGCCAGTGGGGTGGTGGCTGGAGTCATTAGAGCCACAGGGCCAACTCACGGCGCCCGCGTCATCGAAACTCTCTAAAAGTCCCATCAGAATCTCTCGAAATCACCTAGCCCTTTCCTAGCCACCCCGTATTTTCTGCGTATTTGTCGCAATGGCACTTATAAGGGAGAATTCAGGTTCCGCCATTGTGTAGTGGCTAGCACATGGGCCTTTGAAGCCCAGGGTCCAGGATCGATACCTGGTGGCGGAGCGGAGCGAAGCCACCCGAGTAAAGGGTGGCGGAGCCATAAAAGTGCCGCCGAAGCAGTGAGGGGGAGAGCAGTGAAGCAGCTCGACCTCGTTATCGTCTTAGCTGCAGGCGAGGGAACTCGCATGAAATCTGCGCTTCCAAAGGTCCTCCACCCCATCGCAGGTCGTCCGATCGTTGATCATGTAATTAATGCGACCGCACCTCTACATGCCAAAGAGTTACGAGTAGTCGTAGGAGCCTCACGCGAACTCGTCGAGCAACATCTCCTTACTCAATTCCCGGGGACCACCATTGTGGTTCAGAAGCAGCGCAATGGGACTGGCCACGCGGTTCAGGTAGCGCTTGAGGGAGCGCCTCAAATAGGCACAGTTTTGATTTTGGCAGGCGATACTCCTTTGCTCACCTCTGTAACCCTTCAAGAGTTTTTTGACGCTCACACGGGGCTAGAAATCGATGCATCAGTACTCAGCGCTTTTGTCCCAGACCCATTCGGCTACGGACGGATTGTGCGTGCCGAAGATGGATCACTGGATGGGATCGTGGAAGAGCGCGATGCCGACCCACTTCAAAAAGAGATCGATGAGATCAATACCGGGGTCTACTTATTTGATATAGCAGTGCTTCGCTCTGCTCTCGCTGGCCTCAAGAGCGGTAACTCTCAAGGAGAGTTGTACCTCACCGATGTTTTAGCTTTGATCAAGGTAGCCGGAAAGAGCGCTCTCGCAATTCGCTCTAACGACTACACCGAAACCCTGGGGGCAAATGACCGTAGCCCGTTAGCCGAGTGCGCCGCGATCATGCGCGATCGCATCAACGAGGCCTTCATGAAAAACGGCGTCAGCATTATTGATCCAACAACCACATGGATTGATCTCGGGGTGGAGATTGCTCCAGATGTCACGATCCATCCAGGCAGCGCGATTTCTGGAAATACCAAGATAGAAACCGCTGCCACGATCGGCCCACGCACGACCTTGCAGAACGTTGTTGTAGGAGTTGGGGCGAGCGTTATCGAGAGCCGTGCCACCGATTCTGTCATTGGGGCTGGGGCGAACGTCGGTCCATTTAGTTTTATTCGTCCAGGAACAACCTTGGCCGAAGGCAGCAAGGTCGGCGCCTATGTCGAAGTGAAAAACTCGAGCATTGGGGCAGGCTCCAAAGTGCCTCACTTGTCTTACGTTGGGGATGCCACCATCGGATCGGGAACAAATATCGGCGCAGCCACAATATTTGTGAACTACGACGGGGTAGAGAAGCACGAGACCACTATCGGCAATGACGTTCGAATCGGTAGCGACACGATGTTGGTGGCGCCAGTCAACGTTGGCGACGGCGCCTATACCGCGGCTGGCTCGGTTATTACTGAGGATGTTCCAGCAGGTTCAATCGGAGTTGCTAGGGCAAAACAGAGAAATGTCTTAGGGTGGGTTCTGCGTAAGCGGGCAGGCTCGAAGTCGGCCGAATCTGCCAAGAAAGCCGGAGCCACTGATGGCTCTACCAAAGTACAGGGGGAAGCATGAGCGAACTTCGACTTAGCTCGGAAAAGCGATTACGGATCTTCACCGGTCGCGGTTACCCCGAGTTAGCTGAAGATGTCGCCGCTGAACTTGGTATTCCCATCACACCAACCTCCGCTTATGACTTTGCAAATGGTGAGATCTTTGTTCGCTTTGAAGAATCTGTTCGAGGATCTGACGCATTTGTAATTCAAAGCCATGCCGCACCGGTTAACAAGCAGATCATGGAACAACTCATCATGGTCGATGCTCTCAAGCGCGCATCTGCCAAGCGCATCACAGTTGTCGCTCCCTTTTATGGATATGCCCGTCAAGATAAGAAACATCGTGGGCGCGAGCCAATATCAGCGCGATTGATGGCGGATCTATTCAAGACCGCTGGCGCAGATCGTTTGATGGTGGTTGACCTGCATACCTCGCAGATTCAAGGATTCTTTGACGGTCCAGTGGATCACCTCTTCGCTCTTCCCTTACTCACTAATTATGTGGGTAGCAAAGTTGATCGTTCTCGTCTAACCATCGTTTCACCAGACTCAGGTCGAGTCCGTGTGGCAGAGCGTTGGTCAGATATGTTGGGCGGTGCTCCTATTGCATTCATTCACAAGACTCGTGATCCACGTATTCCAAATGAATCCGTAACTGGTCGCGTGGTCGGTGATGTGCAGGGTCAGACCTGCGTTGTTATTGATGACATGATTGATACCGCGGGCACGATTACCAAAGCGGTAGATGCTCTCTTTGAAGAAGGTGCAGCTGAGGTGATTGTTGCGGCAACGCACGCAGTGTTATCAGGTCCAGCGGTCGAACGCTTACGTAATTCACGAGTCAGTGAAGTCGTCGTTACCAACACTCTGCCAATAGCGGAGGAATCTCGCTTCGATAAATTGACCGTGCTCTCCATTGCACCCCTACTCGGGCGGGCAATCAAAGAGGT
>Ga0073936_10011141_pt1 | contig 10945 bp, 8 predicted proteins | sample AliMusrvi5mmetaG_FD_87041 | JGI IMG/M metagenome (GOLD analysis project Ga0073936, IMG submission 87041) | Freshwater lake bacterial and archeal communities from Alinen Mustajarvi, Finland, to study Microbial Dark Matter (Phase II) - Alinen... | ecosystem: Environmental > Aquatic > Freshwater >... | reverse complement strand
TGACTGGAATAAATGGCTCCTTCTGATGGGCAGATTGAGTCAGACAACCTGAGAGTGGACTGAGATTCTACTGTGTCTTTCAGTGTCGGGAATTAGAGTTATGAAACTGTTTGACAAGGACAGATATTGCTGTAGAATGGGCTCATCATGGGCATCCGGAGATACCTAAGTTTTTGAATGCTATAAAATCATTGACTGAATCTGGTGTGTCGATGGAAGCTATCCGAGAAAACCCGAATATTGTAGATGAACTCGAACATTTTCAAAACGCTAAGGAAACCGAAAAACGGTACAAGTTGTAACTCGAAACGGGTCCTCCATCGCTGAAAGACCCGCCCTCCCTTCTAGTGCCCGGTCCTATTGTCAATCGCTCTGCTGCTGCTCGCACAAAACAGCTTGATCGCTAATCAGAATCAACAACGCTTCCGACTCACCCCTTCCTGCGTCAATCCGCCTCAACCCTTCCAACGCTCCGCTGGCAACGAAATATTCGGCGCGATGATGTCTGGATCACGTGGGTTAATCCGAATCACGGTAGCATGCTTCATCTCGGTGCCGAAGCACTCCTATTTTGCGCGAATCGTCGGCACCGCCGCGCCTGCAGCCATTTAACAACAACTACACGCTTGTCAACATGCTCAGCTAGAAACGCATCCAAAGCCCGTTTCTGAGCTTCAGCTCTCTACGACAGCCACGTCCAGTCGTTAAACATCAGAATATTCGGACGACTTGTCTCTCCGCAACACTCACAAACAGGTAAAGGACCGACCGCGTGCATTGTCTCCTGACAACCTCAATGATTGAATCATTTGGCCAAACCGATTTCGTGTAAAGCGTCTGGCACTGAAGCCAGTGTATCACCCATGTACCTCGTACACTTTTAACTTCAAAATGGTCTTTATGGTTTTTCACGTTATGCATGTTGATCATCCCGACCTTCCTGCTCATCTTGAGCCTCTTGGTCATGATTTGCCTTCGTTAGTTTCATCAAATCTTCGCGTATCGACCAGACAAAGGTTGTTTCAATAATCCTCCGCGCATATTTTGCATGCGTGTCCGGCTCTTCGACTTTTTTCCGATTTTTGTCAATTCGGCTTATCCATGTGATGCTTGCATATCCTGTGTTTGCGGTGAATACAAGTCTGTTCAGCGCTTCGACAATGTCGCCCTGGAAATCTCTTGTCACTGACATAATCCGGAAGGCATCCTTGATCGTCTCACGCTTGGTAATTGTCATTGACACGACAACATGCTTTTGTTTTAGATCAACAAGCTTTGAACCGTGCTGTTCGAAATGTTTTTCCGCCTCAATGTAAGCACCCTTTTCAATGGACATAACGGTTGGCAGGGTGCATATAGAATTTACTTCGTTGAATTTGGCTAAAATGTCCAACTTTTTTGCTTCCGGAATCTTGCTGATCGCGCCGTCATAATTGATATATGCGCCAACTACATCCAGTAACACTCTTTCTCCGGCGGTAAGAAAGCAGTTGCTCTGAATATCCTCCCACATCTTTGGATCGCGAACCGGGAATTCAGTCTTCCCGCAGGTATCAAGAAGCTTTTTTATTTCAGGGTCTGAGTAAGAGCGCCTCTGGCGATCTTTGTACGCCGGTTTATTCGGAAAAATCACCAGAGCTTCGTGAACTCCGGTATCGTAATTATCCTCCATTTCACGGATTTCATGGAGTGGTAACCGGTCTTTGGTGATAACGCGCTCATCTTCCTGTGCTGACGGTTTACCCAGTTCCGCTATTTTCCCTCCGATGGTCTGCAGGTATTGTAATGACTTCTCTTCCTTCAGGCCGGGAAGGACGACAGTCACCTTCAGGTTGTTCAGGATTTCCTGTTTTTCAGGTTCGGAATAATTGCGAGTTAACTGCTCTGCCGACTGGAGACAAACCGCCACAGACAGGTTTCTTGAACGAATTGTTGCCACATACTGCGGAAATCCGATTACCTTACCGATATTGGCGAACTCATCCATCAGGAAGAACACCGGACGACCACCTTCACCCATCTCCAGAAGAGAATCAAAAATCTGCATGTAGAGAGTCGATATGACCGGTGCAAGACCGGCTACTTTGTGTTCAGGCACTGAGATGTAGAGTGCAATTGGCTTGCGCTTCAGATCGCAGAAGTCAAAATCAGTCAGGGATGTAATGCAGGCAACGTCGTCAATCATAAATGGTGAGAGCGCCGTCTTGAGTACGAATCGTGTTGAGTTCCGTGTATCTTCAGGTGCAACAGAATCGGCAAACGACGCAATTCGGCTCAAAACATCCTGGCAACCAAGTTCTGCCACCGCAAATTTGGCAAGGCCAAGCATAGCATCAAATGAGCAGCCACCGAGAATCTCGTAAACATTCTTGAAGTTGCCGTAGGTTCTCTCCGTTCCTGATGGTCCCTTCGGTAACGCTTTAACCACGTAGACCATTGCCAGCAGCAAATCGATGGCTGTGGAATCCCAGAAATCCTGGTCACCACCTCCGCCACCGCTTCCGCCGCCGCCCTTGTTCTTGATGATTGATGTACACATTTTTGCCATGGTGACGGAATCCTTTGGAACATCAAGCGGATTCCAGCACACGGAGTTCTCTTTGACGTCCAGCTTCAGAAGTACAGGGATGCGCCCAAGTTTGCGTTGATGTGCTGCGGTCTTCTGGAACAGTTCACCTTTCGGGTCGGTAATAACTGCTGAATACTCTGGCGGGAGCTTCATGATATTCGGCAAGAAAAATGATTGCGTTTTACCAGAGCCGGTCGGTCCAATCACCAGTAAATGGGTGAAGCAGGTGTTCAGTTTCATCTGCACGTTTTTGGTCAGTATAAGTCCATCAGTCCCCTGATATTCCTTAAGATCTTTGAGTTTTGCAAAAACCGCGCTGGTTTGCAAAGCCGTTATCTTCGAATGCTGTTTCTTATTCCACAGCAACATACCGAATAGTCCTCCAACTGGAAGCGCCACAGTCGTAACCATCCAGAGGGCCAGCTTGGCCTTGTCGACAAGTTCCGAAAAAGCTTGGAAAATCTGGACGCCGTTATGGTTATTCAGGAGGCATTCGTACCAGAACTTCCACATTTCCCAATCATCATATCTCAGCACGGTTGCGCGTACCCCTGGCAGCAGGAAATCAAAAAAGTAGGCTGGCAGAAAGACAGAGACCAGTACGATAACAGCAGCAATTGCCGTATTCGGGTTCATCTTCTGGTCATTCATTGGCAGTTCCTGCCTTGCAGTTTCATTTTCAGCTTCAGAAAGAGCCAATAGACAAAGCAAAAGAGCGCGGTAGCAACAACTACCTTGGTTATAAATACAGCGGTTAGCAGGGTAAATTTCCACAATGTCACGTGTCTCGATGTCATTACCATTGGAGCCTCCTGCAGATTTTGTCGGTTACAGACGATTACCGCTTCGCGCCGATTTTCTTTACTTTGTCATCCAGATCTGTCTGGACATCAGCCTGCTTGAGTTTTTCCGGATCAAAGACACCCTGCAGGACACGATACATTGTAGCCATTGCCATCATTTTCACCTTCGGGTTGATGGCCTCCTGCTCGACCAAATAGCCACCAAAACTCATCATCAGATTGAAGGCGGTATCCCGATTTTTGGAGAAGTGTTCTGCACGCTGTTCATCGGATACCCGGAAAGTGGGATCTTGCATACGAGCGAACACCAGGTCCGGATCGTGAATGCAGCCGTTGGATGAGAACAGCGCACTAAAATCCTCCTGATGAAGTTCCATGGAGGTGATGTACATTTCCTGCAGAAGCTTGAAATGCAACTCTGAGGCGGTTCGCAGAATAAAGTCGTACGGTGGAACCTGTGCGTCATTTTCAGCGATGCCGTATTTTGAAGCGCCGTACTGTGAAATGATCTGCGCCCGCTCTTCGGAGAATCTTTCTTCCTGCATCAACTGCCTGGTAACCAGTGTCAGAATCATTTCACGCTGGAGAATCGCCGGCGTCTCACCGACCGCTGATGCATACAGTGATAAAAAGGCGACTCGTTCAGCTTCTGAAAGATGCACTGCCAGATTTCTCGGTTTTTCAGATTGCCCGGCGTTTACCTTGTCGAAGAACTCGACCACGTCCTTGACGGTCGGGGTCTGGTCTCTGCCGAGATACATTGGGTCATACAACATTGGTCTAAATCCCATTATAATTCTCCTTGCCCGGAGTCGTGGCTCCGGTCTGCTGAAATTCTTATAGCTTTGGAACCTTCTTGACCTGCTGTGCTGGTGGCATCGGTGACTGAGGGGCCGTCAGTTGATTTGACAACTCGATGACTCTGTCCAGTTTGGCATCTTCCTGCCTGGCAGTTTCTTGCGCCAGTTTGGCTTGTTCATGCACCAACTGCAGCTCAAGCTCTCGCCCTTGAGCGCGTCGTTCAAGAAATTCATCAAAGCTTTCATGTGCTGCCGGATTACGGACCAGCTCGTAGGATTTGCCCTTCTCAACCTTAGCCGACAATTTTTCCACTTTTGTTGCCAACAACGAGTGCCAATTCGGTGTCTCAAATGCCTCTGCGCCGAATGAATAAATCTCCACGTAAATTTGCAGATCTCTCGGTATCGGCGGGATCTGTGTACTGTGATCTTTGCTCTGTGATCCATAATCTGTGACTACGTGTCCCAATCGATAGCGTAAGCTCTCGTCCAGTCCTGCCATCATTGCGTGATTCTCATGGTGTATCTGTGCACTGTGAACCGGTGTACTGTGCTTTGTGACTATAGATAAAGACTGTAGGTACTTTTGAACCTCTGTCCTAATTTTTGGGCTGCGGATTGTGTCAAGATCAAGGCTTTGAAGCTGCTCAGCGGTGAGACGTTTGACGAATTTCTCCGCTGCAGCTGATAGCACAACTCGCCTTGGTATCGCCTGGTCTTCCCTGGTTATCCCAGAATCCATTATTTTCTGTCTGTCATATGAATCTATAGCCAGAACCTGCCGGACCTCCTCACGAACTCGAGGGTTCCTGATGGAATCAAGCGGAATATTGTGAAGCTGCTCATTGCTGTAGCGACGCATGAACTTTGCTGCTGCCGACGTGTGGAATGTCCGCAGCGGTCTGTCTGGATCGATAGCGACGCGAAGCTTTGTACTGTCATCCTGCTCAATGACTATCGTGTGCTTTTTGAAAGCGGAGCCGATAACAGCCGTGGTTGTTTTCTCTACCAATTCCGCCAGGTCACCAATCAACTGCTCATGCCCTTTTTTGGGTGCAATCATCCCGACCGGGCTATCCCAGCCGGTAATCCATGGCGATTGCACAGAGTAATCAATTCCTTTCCACGGTTTGGTCGCAATCAGGCCTTGAATGTGGACGTTTTTCTGGAGTCGTATCGCTTCCTCAATAGTGAAAGATTGTCCAGCATTCTTGTCGCCACCGGTGTGCAGCGTGAACACTGCCGGAAGATTCTCCGGAAACAGGTCTCTTACGGCTTCAACCGACTTCAAAACTTTTGCCACGCCATCCGGGTCACTGACGTCCGGAAGCTTGAGCGGCTCGATAAACATCCGGAAATGGCACCCCTTCTCCTGGAATTGCATGGTTGTGTCCATGTCCCTGATGAGCTTTCCGAGTGCCTTCACTTCACGCGTACCGACACAATGGAACGGTGCCGAATTTGCCTGAATCAGCTCATTTCTCCTGTCTCGCAGATCAGGACTCATGCGAATTTTACCGCCAAAAAAATGCCGTTTTTGTGCGGTCAAAAGGTCGGTGATTGCGGCCTTGAAGGTAGGATCCTGCATGATTTTTGTCGTGACGATGAGCCCTGTCTCGTCTTTTCGGAGCAAGTAGGAAACTGCCCAGGATGCACTTCCTTCATTTGATTTACATGGTGCCAGTTTCATAATTGTCGTCCGTTGTGTGCTGTCATCGTTGTCCAATCGGTATGTTCTGGGCGGTATGGAATATTTCCCGCTCCATAACAAATGTCAGCGTAAAAGTGCTCGATCGTTCGTCCTTTTCATGTGCAGGCCGTATGAAAATATTCGTATGGAAGAAATATTGTGGAAAGCAGCAGATAGTCGAAAAACAGCGTCAAAAACACATGGCACCTTAACTCCTTCATGCAAAATGCATGAAGGGTATGAGTCCGGGGAATTCCAGGGGTGGCAAAATAAATAAATGCCAAGTCAGGAGTCCAAAGAACGCGCTACATAGCTGTTGCGCTCATCGCTGTCTTTGTAGTCCTGATTCAGCAGTGCTGACTTGGTATCACTTTCACTGCTGTCGCGTGTAATTTCCGGCTAAAGAGCTGAGTTGCATCAGAATGCTACGGAGGATGGAGGATACTAAAATGGCGAGTGAGTCAGCACACACTGCAAGAAAAACTGAGCCGAAACCGCTTCGGTATGCGCGGAAAAAAGCGGCGCCAAAACTTCAGAAAAAAGTATTGGCGCTGCCTGTGAACAAGAATTTTCGTGCCCATCAGCACGATCAAGGATACCGAACCTTGACCGTCCCGATCGACGCGTATGATGTTGATGACATCCGCAATTTTCTGAAGAAAACTGCGAGTCAGTGGCCTCGACCATTTGAAACTCGGGTAGCCTGTCGCTTGGTCGAAGCTTTTGCGCTGAACCTCTCGCAGGATGACTTTATCGGCCATTCTACGGTGATTCCGCCACAGCGGTTTTTTGAACCGCAAAAGACAATTACCTGCGGCATGTGGCTGCCTGCCGTGATCGCGGAGCGTCTCTCCGCAATAAAGCAAGTGCGGCCAAGCTTTCGGAAACTGTCTGACACGGAAGCGGTGCGGATATTCCTGATTGAGGCTGTTGCCAGATATATCCGCCCACATCTGAATGCGCTTGATCCAGAGCGGAGCTGCATCACCTCTGATGATAAAATCGACATAACTATTGGTGGCGGTGATCACGGCAGTGTGGTTCTTCAGGAGGAACTCAAGATGCTGAGGATGGTTAATGGCGAACTTGAGAAGAAGCTGGCAGAATCCAAGCCGTTCCACACAACAGACTCATCAAAAAGAACAGCCATCATGCTTCAGAGAAAACTGAGTGAAGTTGAGGGAGCTTATGAAGACAGCCTCCGGAATGTGGTTGCAACGTTCGATGCCATTGCAGCAAAACTGGAATTACCGGCACGAAAAACAGAATTCGCTTTGCAGCAAACGTTACTCGCTGTCATCAAAGATTGTAAGAACTGCTCTGCCGTGACTCATGACAATCTGCGTCGGCTCTTCAATAAAAATAATCGTAAATCTCTCCACGACTTGTGAGTATAAAAATGGGCTCACTTGTAAGGAGCCCATTTTTCAACATCATGAATGCGGCGCTTATTGTCCTACGTCCGCAGACTCGGTCTGATCAATGCTCCTTTATCTGTGCGTTGAATGATCTGTTGTGCAGCTTGGATCTCTTCAAATGACGCTGTCAGGGTATTTTTTGTAATCGGTCGCCCCTTATCAGATTCATATGCGGCAACATACAACTCCCGACGTGTTGTCTTGGAAATCATGCGCAGCTCTTCGGCGTTATGTGCTTCCGTCGTTGCCTTGACCAGTTTTGCAAATTCCGGGAGTGCTCCGACAAACATCCGGTCGCTGAACCTGTCGACCGGCAATAAATTCTGAACGTTGTACAGCGTCATGACCGATTGCTTTGTCTGCTTCATCAAGTATTCATGGAATTCTGATTGCACAAACAATGGACCGACATCATGGATGTGGTGTGCTGACAGGGCGGTTGCCAGCTTCAGTATCTGGGTTGAAGCTCCTCCTGAAGAGATGGGCTTCAGGAAGGAATGAGATATCAGCTTGCCAACCAGATCTGTTGGTGATTCACCCGCTGCAGGGGCAATCAATTCAGCAATGTGCTGACAATCCCTGGCAGCGGCAATATAACCGTCCTTTTTGAAAGCATTCAGGGTGGTTACTGTAATGACGCTTTTAGCCAGCTGTTCTTCCCGTTTTGCTTTGGTTGCCTGCTTGGCGATGAGTTCCTGGCTGATGGCGGCGATACAGTTCCGGTTTTGCACCGAATCAGGATTATCGTGCAGCTGCTCAAGCTTCTTTTGCAGGCTTTGAATCCCGGAATCAACGGTGTTGATCTCGGATTTGCACTGAATCTGCTGCTGATTTTCCTGCTGCAACAGTGCGGCGACTTTGGTGGCGATAAAGCCAGACCGTGCTGCTTCGATACGTTGCAATGAGCTTTGAGATAGAACACCACCGTGTAATACAGCAACAGTTTCTTGCTTCGACAGGACACCGGCCTGTTGCAGCGTATGGAGCCAATCGCTGCCTCGGTGAGCCGCTTTCAGCCACTCTTCATGGATACGCAGCATGGATGGCTCCACAAGATTCTTCAGTATCTGATCCATGGAAAACATCTCGCCATTTATCTGGAACTTTGTAGAGTGAGTTAGGTTCGTAACGTACTTCTGGAATTCTTCCACCTTCTTCGGATACAAATGCACCTTTTTCGGATCCTGCAAGGCATCTCTGGTCAGCTCTTCGCGGACACCGGCAAGATTCTGGTAACGCTGCCAAACCTGCTGAACTACTTCTGCGGCAGATAATGGATCTTTGGCCGCTGCCAGACGAATCTTTCTTTCTACGGAATTCAAATACCCCTGGTCTTCCTTGATCTCTCGCATGACGTTGACGCTCTCAGCCAGGATCGAACAGGAAGCGAGTACGTTCTCCTGAATCGGACCAAGCTGTGTTTTTACATAATCAGCGCCATGGACGACGGAAATGACCTCAGTCTGCGCAGCGATCCAAGCGCAGGTTTCACTGCGCGATGTGTCAATCACGGAAATACCGCCAATATAGGTTGTGCCGGCATCAATATTCTGGCGACGGAACTCTTCTTCAACAACTGACTGTCTTGCTCTTGCAACCGCCTTATCAACCGGATTTTTAAACGCACCGCCAAACTGCCGGTCGCTTTGCAGCGCGATGAGCAGAGCGTCTGCAAATGCTGCACGCGAGAATTCGCCTGCTGTTTTTGCATCAAGAAGCTCTGCCACGGAATCTGGTAAAAGTTCTGTTTTCAGGTATTCAAGAGCTTTGTCCGCCATCTGTGGATAATATGCGCTGGCGCTGTAGATGAGTTCCACCTCTTTGGCGATCCATACTGCCTGCTGCCGGAGTAAAGGATCCATAGCGGTACGGAACTTATTTGAGAGTTGTGACACTTCTGAATGTTCAAGCTTTCCAGCGACAATGCTGTCGAAGGTCTGGCGGTTTTTTTCCTGTTGCTGCAAATCTATTGAGCCATCTGGCTTTACCGGAGTTTTTAGCAGACTCTCATTGATGTCGAAAGCATGAGCAAGCGCCAAACGGTAGACGTCATCAGTTGCGGTAGTGCGATTACCGTTTCCACCGTTCTGCCGTGTTTTTGCTGAGCGGCGTGCAGCAGTGTCAACAAGATCGATGAGATTGCCTTTTTGCAACGATTCGTTGACATGCGCATTGATCCGCTGATGGTAGTCTGCAGCATCGTATTTTTGGTCGATCTTTAGTGCGTGAAGCCCTGCTATAATAGCTTCAGCTTTTGCAAACTGCTCAAAGGTGTGCAGTTTGACCGCATCCTTTATGGAGTTAAGCCGATTTGAAGATGAATCCAATTTCGCCCGCTGTATCAGGTTTGCGGTCAATTGAGCGCTTGAGGCAAGGACAACATCAGCTTTTTTGGTGGCGGTTCCATCACCATCAATAATTGGGCGGACGTAGTAATATGGAGAGCCTTTCGAGGAGGCATTCAGGCACTTCTGGCCGCGCCGGTGAATATCAGCCGCCAGGAGTAGTTCTTTATTTTCTTTGGTAGCAGAGAGTTGGGTACCGTCACTCTGGGCAACGGTCATGTTCACATATTTACTGCGCAACGACTCATGACACCGGATAGTTTCGGAAAGCTGCGCCGGTCCAACCAGACCACGCAGAGCGTCATCAACGACCAGATCAGATAATGCCTGATCCATTTTTATGTGCTGAAGATTCATATGCTGAATTGTCGTAATATTGGCATGTGCGGCAATCTTCTGATCATGTTTGTAGACTGCGTCGCTGATGGCTTTTTCGGCAATACCGAAGCGTTGCGGGACATACAGATAGTTATACATCGCTTTTCCGGTGATGTATGCCCCCATTACGGCAAATAACAACAACCAGGTGCCATCTTCACCGCCGAAACGGTTCATATGCCACTGGGCATAGTCTAGTAAGCGGTCTCCGGTAGGATAGACCCCTGGCCAGGTGCCATTTACCGAATTGTCGACGGCTACGTTTTGGGTTGGTTGTAACCCAGTGTACGGGGTTAACGGCATGCGCGGGATTACCAAGTTTGGCATTTGTTGTTCCGGCATATTCATAATGTGCTCCTTTCAAAACTGTGTAGTACTGCTCTTACGACTATCTTTCATGACGAAATCACTTCAACTGCGAGGTGCGTAATGAAAGTTTTCTCTGCATCTATACATGGAACAGCACCGGCACTATCCGGCGTCCAGGCGACACGTCTTGCGCTAATTGCCACAATTGCTCTCTGGCTGACCTCGGTTTCACCAAAGGCAAAACAGCCTCACCCGGCCGTGTTGCTTCGAACACGACTTGAGCTTGTAGAAATGCACCCGGAACACACTCATGCCGCTACCGGTCGGATTGAATTGATCATACCGGCTGGCAAATCACTCCGGCAAATAAGGCGTTAACTTGCAAGGTGCCTGTCTGAATCCGGCAGTGTCGGTTAAAACAAGATAGACACGATAGTCCAAATTTTTTGGTAACATATGAATGAGTACATGGGAGCAATGTGAAAGATCCAATGACCATATCACTATACGGCCTATATTTCGCACAAAACGTTGAGTCCAAAATGACATTTTCCGACCGGCTGCAAAACGGTCCAAAACTATCCGGAACTGATGCCATCTGGAATTAAATCCATTTTAGTAAATATGTCAGGG
>Ga0073936_10011137_pt1 | contig 10947 bp, 7 predicted proteins | sample AliMusrvi5mmetaG_FD_87041 | JGI IMG/M metagenome (GOLD analysis project Ga0073936, IMG submission 87041) | Freshwater lake bacterial and archeal communities from Alinen Mustajarvi, Finland, to study Microbial Dark Matter (Phase II) - Alinen... | ecosystem: Environmental > Aquatic > Freshwater >... | reverse complement strand
GAAAAGCTTGAGCGTGCAGGGCTGGGGGCTTTTATGAGCATCGGCAGGCCAGGGCAGCCCCTGCTTGAAATTCCGGTAAGCGAGGGCCGCGTCGGGGCTATTGTCATCGGCGGGCTGAATCCGGTTTCAATACTTGAGGAGTCCAGCTACCGGGTGTATTCCCGCGCACTATCCGGGCTTATAGACTTTGGAAAGCTGTTTCATTATTCGGAAATGGAAGAAAGACTGCGGCAATTTCTATAAAATAATGAAAATTGAAAAATTATGGGATTGCGGAATTAAAACAACAATTCCTAAATCCCCTCAGCCTTTTAAAACATTTTTTTTGTCCAATACATCTCTGATAATGCCGGCAAGTTCCCGCTTATTGAAGGGCTTTAAAATAATGCCGTTGATCCCCATTTCATGAACTTTTTCCAGATCGGTTTTTGCGCTCACCCCGGTGCAGAGGATAATAGGCAGATCAGGCCGTAGAGTCTTTATCGCCCGCACGAGATCAAATCCAGTCAGTTCGGGCATGGTTTTATCGGTTATCACCAAATCAAAGGCATCCGGCGTGTTCTTAAAAGTTGCCAGGGCCTCATCCGAGCTTGTTATGCCCGTGACCGTATACGCCAGCCGCTCAAGTATGATTTTGCTTGTTTTCACCAGGGATATCTCATCATCAACAAACATGATATGCTCTGTGCCGGTGGGTATTTCAAGAGCCGGCTCGTTCAGTTTTTCTGTCTTACGGGATATAAGGGGAAGGTAGACATTAAATACCGAGCCCTTGCCAACCTCGCTGTAGACCCTAATGTCTCCGCCGCAATTGCGGACAATACCATGCACAACGGCCAGACCAAGCCCCGTACCCTCGCTTGACTCTTTAGTAGTAAAATAGGGCTCAAAAATATGCTCAATATTCTCCGGGGAGATACCGCTGCCCGTATCCTTAACAGACAGGCAGATATAATCACCGCTGCGCATTAAGGGGTATTCCTGTATATCCGTATCGTTGAAATGAATATTTTTCAACGATATCTCCATGACGCCGCTTATGTCCTTCATTGCATGACCGGCATTGGTGCATAGATTCATGAGCAGCTGATGAATCTGTATGGGGTCGGCAAGCAGCAGGTCATTTTTTACCTCAAGCGACTGCTTGATCCGGATCGAGGACGGCAGAGATGCCCTGATGAATTTTAATACTTCCTTTACTATGGGTACGATAGTTACCGGCATGGCTTCTTTTTCCGTCTGGCGGCTGATCGTAAGTATCTGCCGGATCAGGTCCTTGGCTCTGTTGGTCGCGCTAACGACTTCCTGCAGGTTGCTGCGGATTTGAGGCAGGGTTTCCTCGTGATCCATCGACATTTCCGCATAGCCGTAAATGACACCAAGAATATTGTTGAAATCATGGGCAATGCCGCCGGCAAGGGTGCCGATTGCCTCCATTTTCTGCACCTGGCGCAGCTGGTGTTCAATTTTCAGGTCATGGGTAATATCACGCTTGACGGCAAGAAAATTGGTGATAGTCCCTGCATCGCTGCGAATAGGATAAATGGTCGCCTCTTCGTCATAGAGCTCGCCGTTGTGCTTTTTATTGATAAACCGCCCGCGCCAGATATCGCCCTGTGAGATGGTTGCCCACAGGGTTTTATAAAAATTGTCATCTTGCTTGCCGCTGTGCAGCAGGGCAGGTGTTTTTCCGATTGCTTGCAGGCTCGAATAGCCTGTAGCACGGGTAAAAGCCGGGTTGACATACAGGATTACGGCCCTGGTATCGGTTATAATGACGATTTCCTGTATCTGATTTACCGCCGCGGTCAGCATATGCAACCGCATTTCAGCAGCTCTGCGCTCGGTGGTATCGGTGAAAATCACGCTGTACTGATCAGGTCTGCCCTGTGAGTTGCGCAGGCAGCTTACCGCTACTTCTGCCTGTGCGGCCTCGCCGTTTTTCCTGATAAAGCGGCTTTCCATCGAAAAAATGTTTTTCGTGCCGGCAAGCAAACGATCAAACTGTTCGATGGTATGGGGAAGTTCATCTGGGTGGATAAACTCAATAAAGTTTTTTTGCTGCAGCTCTTTTTCAGTGTATCCAAGAATCAAGCTTAATCGCTGATTAGCCTTCAGGAAGAATTTACTGGCTGAAAGTATTGCCATGCCCATGGCCGGCAGTTCAAAGATACTTTGCTGCTGCAGCCGACAGCGCTCAAGAGCGCCCTCTGTGTTGTGCTGATCCGTTACATCCCTGCAGCTGCCGATAACCGCCCTGCAGGCGCCGTTTGCATCACGAACCGGTTCAAGCTGGAGAAAGATCCATAACGGTTGTGCTTCAGTGCCCTCTAGCTGCAGCAAAGCTGTTGCAGGACGATTTTTCGTGTAGACCGTGTTCTGTAGCGCCATGATTGCTTGAGCGCTGCCGGCAAACAGCGGCAGCGCTGCATCGGTTTTGCCGATGACGCAGCCGGGTGAATCAAGCCCCGCAAGCCGGGCAAAACGCCGGGAGCAGCCAAGATAGGCGCCTTGAGTGTCTTTCCAGAAAACAGGTTCGCTAGCCGATTCCAAAAGCTCTTGTAAAAGAGCTTCGTTGCTCCGTAAACTGTCTTCGTACTGGCGCATGCCGGTGATATGGTCGAGTGTTTTCTTCCGCAGGCGGTTTATTAAAGCCGCTAAAGCGTCAATTTCATCCGGGCTGCTGGTAAGTCTGTGGTTGTGCACCAACGGTTGTTGCGGCAGATCAGGAGTAAGTTCTCTGATATAGACGGAGATTACTTCCAGGGGATGTATAAAGCGGTGCTGCATATAGAAAAGCAGTGCTGCAGCCAGTGCCAGCAGGAGTGTAGCGATTTTCATACAGGCAAACAGGAAGAATGCCGCAGTGTCGCTGGTAATATAATCGGTACTGGCCGTCACCGTGAGCATGCCGGTGATGATTTTTTCATCGGCTGCAAAGCAGGATATCGGATACTGCCGGGTGATTGTTGGGTTCAGCCCCTCAATTTTGCCGGCGCTGGCTAATTCCTTTTGCCCGTCAGAGATGGTTACATGAATAATATGAGGGATTTTTTTTATTTCCTGCGCCTGCCCGGAAAGGAGCGCGATGTTTTTATTGCATACATTTTCTTTAATTTCAGGAATTTGTGCATGCTTTATATCGGATAAAATTTTTTCAAGAGCTGCCCATTCAGCTTGATAGGAACAATAGCTGGCGCAGGTTGCTGCAATTATGGTTATTGAAAGAATCATAAAGCTAGAAAACCAGAGCAGGCGCCTGGTGATTCCTGATCCGGGAAAAAAGTTTGTTCGGTCTGGTTTGGATGTGAGCTTGGGCATAATGAGTTAAATAATATAAATTTTTTTTGAATAAAGTAATGTTTAATGTTTTACTCGCAAAAGTCAAGAACTTGTCATGAGAGGATTGCTGCATGCATATCAAAAGCAGGTGATATTTTCACCAGCTTTTGATATGCCAATATGGTAAAAGAACCGAAAGAGTACCGGTGGAGTAGTTATAACTGGTATGCTTATGGAATAGAAGATCATTTGATTTCCCAACAGCCTGTGTATCAGAGTTTCGGAAGGGATGCAGAGGAGCGGCAGCAGAAGTACCGGCAGTTTGTAAAGGGAATGTTGAAAGAGAAGAATGCTATGAAAGGGGAGATGGACCGGAAGCTCGTGTATGGAAGCAGTGCATTTATTGGAACGCTGACAAAGAAGTATTTGATTGCCGGTGAGTTGAGAGCGATTGGTCGGCCAAAAAAAACTAGTCGAAAAATAAAAGACAACCGTCCCCTTTTGGCCCCCTGGTTTCATGCTGCTTTTGGCCAACTCTTTTTTTAAATGCTCGATAATTTTTCACCAGTACCGGCATATGTTCATTGATGTAAAGCACCGTAGTGAATATATATTAGCGGCATTAATGCTGTGCAGTCTCATAGTGCGGCTGTCCATGTTCTCCGGCTTTGTGCTGGGCGATGATCCGGCATATGCGGAACTTGTCCCACCGCTATTAAACAATGCATATCCTGCGCTTAGAGTGCACGATGTTATTGCCTGCAGGCCGATTGTCCTGTATGCCATCGCATTCTGCATTCATCTTTTCGGCTGGCATGAGTGGAGTTTTGTCCTGCCTGTTTTATGCGCGTCACTTCTGAATACGGCCATTGTGTACTGCGCCGGCGTAAAGCTTGGCGGCATCAGGGCAGGTTTTTTCGCTGCCGCAGCATTTATCGTTTTTCCTCTTGACGCAGTTCATGCAACCACCATGTGCAATGACATTATGCTGTCAACCTTTGTCTGGGGCGGCGGTTTGCTGTTGCTGCTGTGCAAAGACATCAGCAGCAACAGGGCCGCTCAGGCTCTGGCGTTTATTTCAGGCTTGGTGGCAGGCGCCGGCGTCGGGGTAAAATTCAACGCCATAGTGGCTCCGGTTCTTTTTGTGGGGCTGGGATTTCTGTATGTGCTACGCAGCGGCCGCTTTTATAAAGTCCTGGTTTCGTGGATTGCGGGCTGGCTTGTTGCAAATGCCGTGCTGTGTCTATTTTTTTATAAGATCTGCGGAGACTTCCTCGCTCATTATCACACCGAGATGCAGTTATATCTTGACAATTATTCTTCGGGAGTATTTATGCCCGACACGACAAGTCTGCAAGAGGCTCTTTTGAGCTACCCGGCCTCGATTGGGATTGCCGGGCTCTGGACAGGAAATTACGAAATCCAGGAACTGCCCTACGGGTTTTTCTATTTGGCCTTTCTGCTCTGCGTTCCGCTGTGCATTTTCCCGCGCTTTAAAGCGCTGCGTCTCCCATCGCTCTGCGCGCTGTTTTATCTGCTTATTATGGAATTTTTCCCCCTCAAGATTTATCCGCACTATGTTCCTATTAATCGTCTTCCCCGTTATCTGCATATCGCATCCATACCCGCGGCGGTTGCTCTGGGCATTGTTTTTTCCTGCCTGCTGAGATTTCGTTCCGGAATTCTTAAGATAAGCACGGCGCTGGTATTTCTATTTTTTTTGGCGACATCGTGGTACTGGGCTTGGGTACCGGCGTCCATGTACAAGGATTGCGCGATGGATTGTCGACAGGCCTGGGATGCGGTGCAGAACATACCGGCGAAAGAAATTATAACCGATTCTGAAATGCGTAATTATTTTCTGTTTCGATCGGGGTTCAAGCCACGATGGCGCATGGAACGTTTTGCAAAAATACCATCCCGGCTTCCCGCTGACGCCATTGTTATTACGGGAGGCGCCCGCAGACCTGAAATGTTCACGAAATATGCGCATAGCTGGCTTGACGGAAAAAAAATTGACCCTGAGCTGCAGGTTTTCGAATCGCCCTGTGACCTGCGGCTTTGGCGGTTTTCAAAGCTTGCCATATATAAAACAGACCGCCAGATAGAGCTTGGTGATTTTGATCCTCCCGCGGAGGACGAACATCAATAAAAGAGCCGGTGAGAATATCACCGGCTCTTTTTGGATGCTTATAAAATGTTACTAGAATTTACAGTGGGAAAGCTACGCCCGGGGCCATGAAACCCTTGGGGTCAATGGCTTTCTTTATTATTTTTGCCACTTCAAAATGATCCTTGCATTCGTTCCAGGTGCGACCGTCACGGCCGGTGCCAAGAGGCGCACTGCCAAGCTGTTTCATGAGGTTGTCAAACCTGCCCTTGATCTCGCCGACCATGGGAAGGAACTTGCGGTTTGCAAAATCAAGCACAAAGATGACTTCGCCGGCCGCATTTGCATGGCCGCCCATCGATACATAGGTCTGGCCGCAGCTGGCATACAGGCGGATAAGCCGATGCGGATGGTTGAGGAATTCGGGATTTTTGCGGCATACATCCTGATATTCTTCCATGCCGATCCGCATATAATCCTCAAGCTGCTTCATCTGATCAAACACGCCGCCGGAAACAAAGATACCGCCGGAATCAGATTTGCCGTTAAGGGTGCCGCAAATCTTGGGGCTGTTGCACTGCTGCCAGCCGGCTGCATTTGCTTCGTGGCCGTCAAGAATAGCAACCATCCAGGCCGGCATAACCGTTCCGCCGTACTTTTCAAGCATTTTAATACAGGCATTGCGTTCATAGTCTACCTTGCGCTTGGTGCCGCGGAAAGACATGCCAACAACATTGATGTCCTGTGTGCCTTTTACAAAATGAGCGCCTTCCTGCCAGTGCTGCTGGGAGTAGAGAGCGTGTGTCCAGCAGCCCGGGCCCATAACGGTTGCGCCGCAGGCGTACTCGCTTTTGATGATTCCGTTCATTGCCTCGCAAGCCTCGCGCAGGGTCTTGAACGTTACCCACAGGGAAGCGTTTTCCTGAGGCGTCGAGAAGCAGCGGAATTCCATTTCCGTGACTACACCATAGCCGGCATTTGAGAAAAATGGCAGATAGGTGAGCGCAGGGCCGGGGCCATGGGGCCAGGCGGGAGCATTCGGATTCATCATGGAGCCCGTGCGGATTATTTCACCGCTCGGGAGCACCATTTCCATGCCGGAGGCGCAGTTGATGCCCATACCGTCAAGATAACCGGCCATTTTGTTCTGGCCCGTGAATACCTGGTAGGCAACAAACATTGATGTTCCCGGGCTGCCGCCAAAATAGGGGCGAAAGCCGGTATTCTGCTCACGCACAAGCTGGCTGACCTGCAGGCCTGATGCGCCGGGCTGCGCACGAACAACCAAGCGGTCTTCATCAAGGGTCACCTTTTGCATGCGATGGAAGTCAAATACAATGCCGACATTGGGCTTGCCGGGGATGGAGCCGACCAGCAGCACGGTGCCGCCACCGATACAGAAAAGTGGTATATTGTTTTTATTTGCGAATTTGACAACCGCCTGCACGTCTTTCGTGGAGCCGGGCAGAACAGTCGCAACGGGATGGTTCTCAGGATACAACGCGCCCTGGCCAAAATGCGTGAGCACATCAGCGCCGTTGTGGAAGCGGCTGAGCTCGTCAGCGTGTACCCAATCAGCTCCTACGATTCTTTTGAGGCTTTTAATAATATCTTGAACTTTCATTACTTACCGCCCTCCTTTCCGGAAAAGCCATAAGCCTGCGCCACGAGTGTCGTGATATCCACTATCTTGAAATCCCGGGGCTTGGCGCCGGAGAGATTTGCAAGGCAGAACGGGCAGGCAGTGATCATTACTTTTGCGCCGGTTGCGCTTGCTTCATACATACGCTTTTCAGCATATGTTTTTGCAAGGGCAGGATTTGACGCCAGAACGCCGCCGCCTGCACCGCAGCACAGGGAATTGTTACCCGAGCGCCACATTTCCTTCAGTGTCAGTCCCAGCGCGGCAATTACTTCGCGGGGAGCTGCATAGTCTTTGGCATAACGGCCAAGATGGCAGGGGTCCTGATACGTGACGGCAGGCATTTTCAGCTTCTTTGCTTTTTTGCTTTTAAGCAGGCCGGCATAAAAGCTCGTGATGGAAATGAATTCAACATCCGATTTGCTGTTGCGTTTGAGCACCGACAGGCTTTCGGGGTTATACACGATGACTTTCTTCACCGCTGCATCTTCCAGCCGGTCATCGATTTCCGCCATGCAGGCAGCCAGGGCATCATCGCAGCCGCCGAACACCAGGGATGCGTTCACCGGCGGCAGCGGATCGGTCATGAAGCAGCCGATTTTCTTGCCGCTTTTCTGAAAAATATAGCCGATCTCCCGGAGCTTGGCGGCATTGAGCATGAGGGTATTGTCCGGAAAGAATATCGTATCGGCCTTTTTCCCCGGAGCTATATCAATGATACCATAGCCGGCAAGAACGGAGAGCTTATTCCCTCTGGGGATATTGAGGCTGTCGGTTGCTTTTTGCAGGGCTTTGGGTTTTAATTTCTGCGGAATTTCTTTGCGCAGCTCTTCAAGTATTGTAATCGCAGGTGTATGGCGGTATCCGCGCTGGCAGAAATCATCGCAATAGCCGCACATGGTGCAGGCATACAGCACTTTTGCCAGATCTTCATTCCATTTCAGGTTACCCATGGCTAGTCCCCGGGCCATATACATCAGGCCTGACGGCTCATAGCAGCCGAAAAATGTCGAGCCGCAGGGGCACTGTGTGGCAAAAGCCACATCGGGGATAGTATCCTGGGTAACGCCGCGGCAGGTGCCGCATCTGTTGCAGTGTAATGCTTTGTCGAGGAGTTCTTCTCTCGTCACGGCTGTTACCTCCTTAAAGTCCCAGTTTACCGGGGTTCATGATATTCTTGGGATCAACGGCTTTTTTAATGGACTTCAGCACGTTGAAATTGTCAGGGTACTGTTTGGCAACCTGTTTGGCGATAAGCGCCGAGGGTCTGGGGAAGAGCACGCCCGCCTTGAGCATTTTTTCGCAAATCGCAACATACTCTTTGCGGGTGCTGACAAGGTCGCCTTCTGCGTAGCGGAGATCGGGCTGATAATAGAAACAGCCGCCTGCCTGCAGGGGCATGAGAATCGAGCCGGATGCTTTGGGAATAGCCCCTGCTATCGCAGCGATCTGCTCTGCCGTTGCAATGCTTACAATGGGTGCCCAGGACTTTGTATTTTTGTGCAGTGCAGCGCCCGTGGGGGAGGCAATTTCCGAGAGAATCGACTTAGTGGGGTTCTTTACGCCCTTTATGCCGGTCATGAGCGAGCCGCCCAGCCGCCTGGCGATTTCAGCTGCATCCTGTCTTTTGTAGATGATCTCAGCCTTGTCAGCGCCGCGGTTGACGATAACCACGGTCCAGGCAGGCATGTCTTTGGACGGCTTTTCACCGATGAGCTCGGCAAAATAGGTCTTGTTGACGGCAAAAATCTCATGTGGCTCTTCGGTAAAAAGAAAGGCCTTCAGAGCAACGGTAGCCTTGGCGATATTCGTGCAGGGATAAAACAGCACTTCTGCTTCTGCATTTGCCAGCTTTAAGGTAACGGCAGCTTTCGTGACAATGCCGAGGGTTCCCTGCGCCATGCAGTAGAGGCGCGCCACCATGGCAAAAGATATGCCCCAGGAATACTTGTCCGGGCGGTCCTGCACCATGGCCATCTGGCCGGTTGCAAAGCGCTCGCCATCGGCGCGGTAGCCTTCCATGGTCAGCATTTCCCAGGGATGGTACTTTGGCCACTGATAGAGCGGCATCATTTCAAGATAGGTCGTCAGGATCGATGCGCTTTTGGGAACATCGATGCCGGTCAGGGTGCGAAGCTTTGCTTTTGCGCACTGCTTCTCGATATCGGCGAAGGTGACGCCGGGCTCGACCGTGACATTGCGGTTGGCAGCATCAAAGTACATGCCTTTCATGCCGGATAGATCAACAGCCACTGCGCCTTTAACCGTGGGCAAATGCGTGTCCTGCAGGTTGCAGCCGGAGCTAACGGGCACCAGGGGCGTCTTGTCCCTGTTGGCCTTTTTGATGATCTCCTGCACCTCTGCAGCGCTTTTTGGCTTCAATGTTTTTACTGGTTCAAAATCAGTAAAGAAACTTTTCATGAGCGGGCACCTCCTTCATTGCATTCCTGCAGCATCACCATGAAGCTGATAACCAGTGACCCGATGTGATGGTCTGCTTCGGCCTTGATGTTTTTCTGGTCATTGTTCATAACAACCATGACCGGAGGGGTTTTGCCGGAAAGAAACACCTCATTGAATTTCTTCTCGCCGATATTCCATGTCAGAAACGCTTTTTTGGGCTCCCGCGTCTCGACATGAAGCTGCTTGCCGTCCCAGTTCACGATCATGGAACGCTTGCCGGCCTTAAGGCACAGCAGATCGCCTTTTCTGGCGGCTGGATAGCCTTTGGGATTGAGCCGCTGCAACCGGTCCTGAAGCGCCGGATCCTGCTGCATGTAGGCTTCCCATTTTTTGAGATTCAGTTCCATAGTTAACTCCCTTAGTTAAATGTGGTAAAAACTGTTCTTGTATTTCCCGTGGAGCACCATGCTCCCTTGCTTTCAAAAGAAAAAAGGGGTGTTCGTGGTTTGAGCCGTCGAACACCCCTTTACGTTTAGCCGGTCGTACCTGAGCGGTTCAGTTTGAGCTTGAGATAGTGTCGGTTCAGATTCAGAGTCAAGTAAAACTTCATGCCGGCTTACTTGCTTTGCCAGTTGATGAACTTGCGGAAATTGTCGCCCATCAGCTTGTTTTTGAATTCCATGGCAAGCGGCATGGTCATGATATTGCTCACCATCGCGCTGTAGCACGGCAGCGTGAGCGGAAAATCAGTGCCGTAGAACACCTTGTCGGGAATGAAAAATTCAATGAACCGCATATGGTCCATATCCCAGTAATATTTGAACGCCATGAGTGTCGGGTGCGGGATCGTGATGTCGGTGTACAGATTGTCATGCTTCATCACGTTCCACAGGCCCATCATCGGGTTGTTGAACACGCCGCAGTGCAGCTGCAGGATTTTCAATTTCGGAAAATCCATGGCCACATCATCCACATACACGGGATGCTGGTACTTGGCGCGCGTGCCGGGAAGCTCTTCTACGCCCGTGTGGATCTGCACATGCAGGCCCAGCTCTTCGCACTTGGCATAGGCGGGATACAGATCGGGATTATTGGGGTAGCCGATCGTCGGCGGATGAATTTTAATGCCCGGGAAGCCGTTTTCCTTGGCGGAAATAACCATTTCAACTGCTGCCTGCTTGCCGTAGCGGGCATGCACGCCGCCCACGGCGGTGAAGCGACCGGGGAAAGCATCAACAAAGTTTTTCTTTACATATTCATTGGGCACATACCATTTCCAGCCATTGGGATATCCCGGGGCCGGATCGGTAATGCCGTGAATGCACTGCAGGCACATGGCCTCGACATTGGCCATGTCCATGTACTGAATAAAAGTCTCGGGAGTGATGTTGGGGCATTCTTCGGCCTTGGTAATAAAGCTGAAGGGATTGGGGTCGCCCAGAAAAGCGCGCGCGCCCATCATGGAGCGTGACACGACCGTGTTACCGCACCAGAAATCGATGCAGCCGGG
>Ga0073936_10011134_pt1 | contig 10948 bp, 6 predicted proteins | sample AliMusrvi5mmetaG_FD_87041 | JGI IMG/M metagenome (GOLD analysis project Ga0073936, IMG submission 87041) | Freshwater lake bacterial and archeal communities from Alinen Mustajarvi, Finland, to study Microbial Dark Matter (Phase II) - Alinen... | ecosystem: Environmental > Aquatic > Freshwater >... | reverse complement strand
GATGGTTATCGGCTCCATCAAGGAGGCCAACGCCAAAGACATCGCCGCCCTCGAGCAGAGGGTGGCCGAGACCATGAAGGGCTGGGAACAGACCAAGGCGGAGCTGGCCGCAGAGAATCGGTCGCCATGGTGGAAACACCTGCTCCATTGGTGGTAAACATGACCTCCCGGGTGCGGCCGGGAGGTCATGTCCCGGTCCAGCAGGCCGCATACCTACTGGGCGCTTCACAGGTGAAACAACCCCGCCTGTTGGGTTAGACGATCCTGTAATGAAGGGCGCATTTTTCGTAGGGCTGTATGCGCGGCCCTGCGAACCTTTCGGGCGGGACCAGGTCCTCCAAAACAATCCACCCCCTCGGGTGTGCCGACGCTGTCGCCCTAGAGCATCTGCCGGCCTTTAGCGGGGCCGGCAGCACAGCTCACAAGATCTTCGCCGCCCGTGTGGCAGGCAGGCGACCCACAATACCTGAAACCCGGCTTAGCGGCCAGCGGATCATCCGGCGGCGGCTTGATGCTCGCTGCCGGGTACGGCTCCCGCTACTTGCACGCCCGGCCCGCTGCATCCAAGCGCTGCACGCCGTGACCCAGCGGGAAGGGCGGTTCCCCGGCCGGGCTCTGCCAGACGATTCTTTTCGCCCGCGAAACTTCGAGGAAAGGCACCTTGCCGCCCGCGTTGCAGACGAAGACGTTCCCGCCAGGCAGCACCTGGATGCCGGCGAACCAGCGGATGCCCATCTCGGGAATCTCGGCGCCCGTCAGCGACCACACGATTTTGTCCGCCCCGTCCACCTCGACCATCGACTGCTGGCCGCAGATCAGCGTGTTGCCGTTGTCGAGACGCAGGGCCGAATACGGCGCGAAGCCGACCTTGATTTCGCGGGCCAGTTTCCCGTCGGCGCCATATTCGCGTGCCATGCCCGCTCCTTCCTCGGCCACCAGAAAATTGCCGTTGGGTAGTTGCCGGGCGTTGCGGAGGCAACTGTGGCCTCCCGGGCTAAGCAATTTGATTTCCCTCACGACCTGGCCGGCCGGGTTGACGATGAGCAGCTTGCCCTGACTGGCCGCGCCCACCAGCGTGTTGCCATCGGTGAGCCGCTGGCAGGACCAGACTTGCCCGGTGGTGGAGAATTGCCACACCACCTTCTTGTCCGGGCTCACTTCCATGACCCCGCTGGCACCATCATGGCGCTGTGAATCGTAGGCGCGGTTGAAGCAAAACAGCACGTTCCCGCCAGGCAGGCGCCAGACATCGCGGGACATCTCGGCCGGGTAATCCCAGGCCACCTTCCTGTCGCGGCCATACTCGATGATCTTCCCGGCACCCTCCGCCGCGAAGAGAAATGGTGGAAACGCGCCTTCCGCGGCCCTGCTTGGCAAGGGCCAGAGCACACCGACGAGGAGCGCCACCATGCTTCCACAAAACCAACCGCCCTTGAGTTGCCGATGCATGGGTTGGATTGTTGGGCCGGAACCCGGCACAAGGAAAGCCTGATTGCCAGCGGGAATCCGACTTCGGACTTTCCGCAGACGCAAGGGGCGCTATCGGAATTCCGATAACGGGTTCTTCCTCGCACGAAAACGAAGACCTTCTGGCGTTCATTGAACTTCAATGTCCATTGGAATTCCGATGCGCTGAGGACTGGTAGAACTCCTGACGGTCAGGAGTTGATCCCGCGCGAGATCGACGAAGTGGTGATCCCGCGGCGAGCCGCGGATGACACCGGTTCGGTCTTGGCCAATTCCTCTCGTGCCTGAGCCAGGATGGCATAGGCATCCATCTGATTTAGCGGAGGGAGTGTTCTTTTTCGAACGGCAGCCCGTCAAAAGGCGGGCGTGGCAAGGTGACGGATTGCCCAACGAATGGCAGGACCTTTTTGCCGAACAGGGCCTTTGCGTCGCGCATCAGGCGGTTCACCGTAAACCCCCGCCCGGCGAATAAGGGCACCATACGGGATCTACCTCATTCTTAGGTTAGGCCATTTTCCGTTAGACGCAGTACCTAAAACCTTGGTTTTCAATGGGTTTGAAGAGGTGGCCCGAGACGGATTTGAACCATCGACACGCGAATTTTCAATCCGCTGCTCTACCAACTGAGCTATCGGGCCGTGACGCACCCACCCTTGCGGGCGGGCGGGGACTTTGCAACGCGGTGCGGGGTTTGACAATCAGAAAGTGAAAAAAGCGCGAATTTTTGTTGCGCAGGCGCATGGGTTACAACGCGTCGGGGGTGAAGGAGCATGGGCATCAGCCCGCATGTGCGATCAGAACGCCCCTCTCCGTAGGCCGTTGGTTACAACGCGTTGGGGGCTGTGGGAGAAGCGGGACTGGTTCCCCCGCATGCTCACGAATGCGCCTAGCGGGAGAGCCTATGAGGGGAGTGCCTCACTTGATGAAGACCTCGCGCGCCTTGGCACCCTCGCCGGGGCCGACGATGCCGCGTTGCTCGAGGATATCGACCATGCGCGCGGCGCGGGTGTAGCCGAGGCGCAGGCGGCGCTGCAGCAACGAGGTGCTGGCCTTGCGCTCCTGGCGCACCACTTCGATGCATTTCATGATGAGTTCCTCGTCGGCCTCGGATACATCGTCGTCATCATCATCGCCGCCCTCGTTGATGGACGATTGGATGTCGGTTTCATATTTGGGGGCACCCTGTTTGGCACAATGGTCAACGATGCGCTCGACCTCGGCGTCGGACAGGAAGGCGCCCTGGGCGCGCTCGAGCTTGGCCGATCCGGGCGGCAGATAGAGCATGTCGCCCTTGCCGACGAGCTTGTCGGCACCCTTGGTATCGAGGATGACGCGGGAATCCAGCGCGGAGGAGACCTGGAAGGCGATGCGGCAGGGGATGTTGGCCTTGATGATGCCGGTGACCACATCGGCGCGCGGCGTCTGGGTGGCGATGATGAGGTGGATGCCGGCGGCGCGGGCCTTTTGGGCGATGCGGGCGATGCACATTTCCACGTCGGCCGGCGCGGTCTGCATCAGGTCGGCCAGCTCATCGATCAACACGACGATGTAGGGGAAACGGTCCGGGATTTGGTCGTCATCGGGGATGAGGTCCTCAAGATCCTCCTCCTCGCCGAGGTCGCCGGCCTCCAGCGCGCGGGCGATTTCCTCAATGGCCAACTCATCGACCGGCGGCTCGGGCTTGGGCGGCGCGGCCTCGATGGCGGATTTCTCCGGCCGCGGGCGGTTGTTGAAGCCATCGAAGTTGCGCACGCCTTCCTTGGCGAACATGCGATAGCGTTTTTCCATTTCGTTGACCACCCACTTGAGCGCGGCCACGGTTTTCTTCGGATCGGTGACCACCGGCACGACCATGTGCGGCAGTTTGTTATACATCTGCATTTCCACCACCTTGGGATCGACCATGATGAAGCGCAGCTCGTCGGGTCCGAATTTGAAGAGGATCGAGGCAATGATCGAGTTGATGCAAACCGACTTGCCGGAGCCGGTGGCGCCCGCCACCAGCAAGTGGGGCATGGCGGCCAGGTCGCCGATGACGGTTTTGCCATAGACGTCCTTGCCGAGGGCCAGCGGGATTTTTTTCTTCGCGGAGCGAAACTCCGGGTCGTGCAGCAGCTCATGCAAGGGCACGGCCACCTTGAGCGAGTTGGCCAGCTCGATGCCCACGGTGTCCTTGCCGGGAATCGGCGCGAGAATGTTGATGCGCTCGGCACAGGTGGCCCGCGCAATGTCCGCTTCTAGCTGGGAAATGCGCGACACGCGCAGCCCGGTGGACGGATAGATCTCGTAGCGCGTGATGGTCGGGCCGCGGGTGATGTCGCCGGCCGTCACCTCGATGCCGAAGGCCCGGAGAGTCTCGATGATGGTTTGCTGGGTGGCGAGAAGTTCCGCGCGGTTGGCCTCCGGGGCGTCCTCGATTTCTTCCGCATCCAGCAGGTCGAAGCCCGGCAACTCGTAATCCTCAAACCCGGTGACCGACAGCGATTGGTGGCTGAGTTTCTTGCGTTCAAAGGGTCTGGCACCCGAGGTGACCGGATTGGAACTGCGGCGCTGGGAGGCATCGATGATCTGCGGTGGCGGCATGTCGCGCAGCGGCAGCATGCCTTGCGGGTCATCCTCGTCGGCGGCCTTGGCGGCGGCGGCGGTGGAAGCGGCCTCGCGATCCTTGCGGCGCTGCTCGCGTTGGCGTTCGCGCTCGGCCAACATCTCGGCCTCGCGGGCGGCCTCCCGTCCCGTTTGGCTGCGGCCCGAGCGCCAGTCGTGGAATCGCCGCCAGCCGAGCCGATAGCACGCCTTGGTGAACTTCACCGGCGTTTGGCCGGTGAGCAAAATCAGCGCGATGAGATAGACCGCAGCGCTGAGCAGCAGGGTGCCGGCCCGGCCAATGATATGGGACAGCAGCAATCCACCCAGCCCGCTGCCAATCACCCCGCCCGGACCGCGGGCCTCGCAACGCGACGCCCAGTCGGTGAAAAACCAGTCCGCCGCATGTAGAAAGCAGGCCCCGGAAACCAACAGAGCCGCGAAGCCAACCACCGAACGCGGCCACAAGGGCTTGTCAAAAGCCATCTTCATCACGCCAAACCAAATCATGGCAACCGGAATCAACCAAGCCGCCGCTCCGAACAGCCAGATTTGCACCCACGCCACCACCCCACCAACCGGACCGATGAAGTTGGCATGCGACCCGAACCACGACGCCCAGCCCGGACGGTCGGCCGGCGTGTAGGACACCAGCGCCAGCAGCAGCACCATGGCGCAGGCAATCAGAATGATCCCAATGATTTCATTGGACCACCTCCCGGGCTCCGGTAGCGCACCGCGTTTCTTGTTATCCCTGATTCCCATGGCTCGCTTCCCAGGCACTATGCGGGATTTTTCACGGGAAGCAAGATTGTTTTCCTAACCGTACAATCAGGAAATGGAAAGGAGGGTGGACATCTTGTCCACCTCTGCCCATGCAACGTGCAAGGCTTGTCGCCGGGCGGCTTCCATTGCTCCGCACATGGGCCTGGGCGATTCGGAGATCGCCCCTCCGGCCATCAAAGCGGCAGGTCGTAACTTCTGCCGCTGATGCCCTCATGCCAGCGGATGTAGGCCATGTTGACCATCGCGAAGCCGCCGACGGTGGGGTAATCGCCGGTGAAATACCAATCGCCGGTGGGTCCGTCGATGGATTTGCGGAGATTTTCAATGGTTTGGAAGATCACCTCGACCTGACCTTTCCAATCGGTCTTTTCGGGATAAACCATGCGGCTGATTTCGGCGGAGATATCCTCATCGCTGAATGCGGCATAGACCTCCTTGACACAGTTGCCGCGCGCGGCGGGCGGCTTGTCCATCTCGGCCAGGCACTTTTGATAGATCCGGTCCAGCAACGCGCCCCTGCCAGCGCGCTTGTGGAGGTCCACGGCGGCTTGAAACGCGATGAAGCGGCCCAAATCGGCCATGTCGATGCCATAACAATCCGGGTAGCGGATTTGCGGCGCGGTGGAGCAAATCACGATCTTGGCCGGATGGGTGCGCGACAGGATGTTGAGAATGGATTTCTTCAGGGTGGTGCCGCGCACGATGGAATCATCCAGGACCACCAGATTGTCACCCGGATTGACCACGCCATAGGTGATGTCGTACACGAGGGACACCATTTGATCGCGACTCTTGTCCTGGGCGATGAAAGTGCGCATCTTGATATCCTTGTTGGCCACCTTTTCACCGCGCGGCCAGTTGCGCAGGATCAGGTCATCGACCAATTCGGGGGTGAGCCTGGCCTGCGCGACGGCCTCGAGAATGGCCGCCCGCACCTCCTCGCGGCGGTACATCCGCAGCCCGTCCATCAGCCCGTGGTAGGCGGTTTCGGCGGTGTTGGGAATGAATGAGAAAACGGTCTTGTCGAAGGCGCCATCGATCGATTCGACCACCTGCGCGACCAGGGCCGAACCCATGGCCTTGCGCTCCCGATAGATTTGCGGATCATTGCCGCGCGAAAAATAAATCCGCTCAAATGAACACGGCGTGTGGGGCTGCGGCGCGGCGAACGAAGTGGTTGATTTGGACCCGTCGGCCTTGATGGTCACCACCGTGCCAGGCTCCACCGTCGTCACCTGATCGGCTTCCACTTCGAAGATGGTCATCAACGGCACCCGCTCGGAGGTGAAGGCGATCACCTCGTCGGTCACCAGCATGTGGCAGGGCCGGATGCCGTGCGGGTCGCGCATGACAAACATGTCGCCGTTGCCGATGACACCGCAAATCGCGTAGCCGCCGTCCCAGGCGGAGGCGGATTCGGCGATGAGTCGCGGCACATCCAGCGCGGCGGAGATGCGCCCCGGAATCTGGTGGCCGGGCACGCCCTCATCGCGCAACTGGCGGTACAAATCGGTGTGCGCCTCATCCAGGTGGTAGCCGATTTCCTCGAGCACCGTCTGGGTGTCGGTACCAAACACCGGGTGTTGGCCGCGCTCGATGAGCACTTGGTTCAGCTCCGCCGCGTTGGTCATGTTGAAATTGCCCATCACCATGAGCGTGCGCGTGGGCCAGTTGCTGCGGCGCAGGTAGGGATGGCATGAACCCACGTCGAATTCCCCGGAGGTGCCGTAGCGCAGATGTCCGACGAGCACCTCGCCGCCGAAATCAAAGTGGGTCTTGACGCTTTCCGGGTCTTGTGGATTGAGCACGCCCTTGCGCGCGAGCTTGTGAAAGGTCTTCAGTTCCTTCTGATAGATCTGCGCCAGCGCATCCTTTTCGATGCCGCGACGGCGCTGCACATAGGGCTGGCCGATGGGCATGTTGAGTTTCACACACCCGATCCCGGTGCCGTCCTGGCCGCGATTGTGTTGTTTTTCCATCAACAGGAACAACTTCTTGAGCCCCCACAGGCTGGTGCCGTAACGGTCTTGGAAATAGGCCAGCGGCTTGCGCAGCCGCACCGCGGCGATACCACATTCGTGTCTGAGAAAATCGCTCATATTGGGAAAATTCGCCGCGTCACCCGGCGCGCACCTTCACTCTCACCCCTTCCTGCGAAACCATCCGCCCCAGCACCACGCCGCCCGGTCCGGCTTGCAGGGCGGCCGCCACCTGCGCCTCGTCCACGATGGCGACCCAGCCGATGCCCATGTTGAAGGTGTGGAAGCGGTCGGCCGCATCCACGTGCGCAAGGAGTTTGCCGATGCCCGGCAAGTCCCAGCGCGGAATCTCCAAGTCCGCCCCGATGCCCCGAAACAAGCGCTCCAGATTCTCCGGCAAGCCGCCACCGGTGATGTGCGCCATGGCTTTCGGTTTCACCCCGGCGGCCCGCAGCGCACGCACCACGTCGTGATAAAGCCGGGTCGGCTGCAACCACCCGTGCAGTTCCTCGGCGCTGACTTCTCCGGCATGATCGCGCAACACCCGCCGCACCAGCGACCAGCCGTTGGCATGGATGCTGGCGGAGGCGTAGCCGATCAGCACGTCGCCCGCCGCCACGCTGCGTGGGTCCACCAATGCGGACTTTTCCGCGCAGCCGATGCAAAACCCGGACAATTCGATGATTCCCGGTGGCACGATGCCCGGCATTTCCGCCGTTTCGCCCCCGGCCAGGATGCAATCGCAGGCTTCCAAATAATCCGCCATCCCCGCAATCAGGCGCGTGATGCGGACTTCGTCAAGCGCCGCAATCCCGATGTAGTCAAGGAACAGCAGGGGATCCCCGCCGGTCGTCAGAATGTCGTTCACGCTCATCGCCACCAGATCCTTGCCCGCAATTTCCAACAAATCATGCTCCAACAACAGCTCCAGCTTGGTGCCCACCCCATCGCAGCCCGTCATGATCACCGGCTCCCGGTACCCGCTCAAATCGTAACACGCGGCAAACAGCCCGAACGCCCCCCACAGTTTGCGCGTTTGTTGGGTGCGCCGCACGTGCGCTCCAATGTCTCCCACGAGGGCGGCCGCCTTGCGCGTGTCCACCCCGGCCTGTTGGTAAGTCAATTTTCCCGCCATGGTTCGTGCGGCGGTTCTACCAGCCCTGCCGCGCCAGTCACGCACAAAAACTCGCGGATGTTGCCATGCCCGCGTTTCCGCAGCCTGAATTCCCACATTTGATCGTATTACTGAGGAGTCCGTTGGTTGGAATACACAAGGTTGGACAGTCTGATATCACCACTGAGGACACTGAAACCCACTGAGGACACCGATTTATTCATATTTTCAGTGCTTTCAGTGGTTGGCAGTGTGTTCAGTGGTTCTCTTTGTCCGAATCTTTGAAATCCTTCACGTGTCGTGCAAACCACGGACTGGCGAGTAACGCGCTGAAAATTATTTTCCCTTGACTGGCAACCCCGGTTTCCTACAACCCCGCGCATCCGTTCCAAATCCATGACGTCTTTACCCGCGCCTAGCATTCTGATGCATCCCGGCCTTGAAATCGGCTATGGCACTGCGCTCGCCCGACTTGACGACGAAGTGGTTCTTGGCGGCGGCACGCATTTCCTGCTGGCCCGCAATGGCCGCGGCAAGACCACGCTGCTGCGCACCCTCGCCCGCAGCCTCAAGCCCGTCGCCGGCAGCTTTCGCTCCACCGGCTTCACCCAATATCTCCCCGAAGACTTGCGCTTCGATGCCAATGTTCCCGCCAAGACCCTGTTCCGGATGCTCCTGCCCAAGGCCCAGCGCCAGACGGCTCTGGCCCTCGCCGAGCGCATCGAGTTGGATGTGCGCAAACCCTATGGCCGCCTCTCCACCGGCAATCGCCGCAAAACCAGTCTCATCCTCGCCGAGTATTCCGTGCGCCCGGACTGCGGCAATATCCTGCTCCTCGACGAACCTTTCAGCGGCTTGGATGTCTTCGCGCGCCAGGCCTTCGAGGAATTGTGGCGCCAATCCGCCACCAGCGTGCTGCGCCTCGTAAGCTGCCATCCCGATTACGATGCCATGGAAATGCCCAGCACCCTGCTCATCGAAAGTGGCTCCATCCGCTACCTCCACGCCTCCGGCCAGTCCTGGAGCGCCTTGAAAAAACTGCTGTAGGCAGGCAAAACTGACCCTCAAAGATAATAATTTATCAATAAAGGTTAATTTTCTGCTCGACACCGCGGGATTTTTTTGAAATTTTCCTCGGCGTCATGCACCGCAACAAGCCGCCGGCCCCCTTCTCCCGACTTGTGGGATGCCCCTATCCGCGCTTGCCCCGCCCGGTCGGCCACCCGCGCCCGCATGAGTGTCTTGCCGCGCAACCCTAAAGATCAAGCCCATGAAACACGCATTTCGCTTCGCGCAAACGGCGGGTAGGCACGCCTGGAGGCATCGGCCGCTCCAGCCCGCCGGCATCACGGAGGCCGACCCTCCGGTTATCGCCGTTCCGGCGCCATTGGCGATTCTGGTGGTGGCCATCGTGTATGCCCTGGCGACCAAGGTGGCACTGCAGGTGACGGGCCTTCCGGGGGGGGTCTCGCCAGTGTTTCCGGATGTGGGAATCGCCCTGGCGGCGGTGCTCATTGTGGGCCGCATGGCGCTGTTAGGCGTGTGGCTCGGCTCGTTCGCGGCCAATGCGGTGGCCTTCTTCCAGGGCACGGCCAACTCCGGCCACTCCGCCATCAGCGCTTTGCTGGTGGCCGCGCTGATTGCCGTGGGCACCCTCGCCTGCGCCAGTGCGGGGGCCTGGCTGGTGCGTCGGTTCTGCAAGGAGGATCACTCGCTGTTCAGCGGCTATAACGCCTTGATTTTGATCACCGTCGGCGCGCTGGGCTGCTGCATGCTCAGTCCCACCTGCGGGCTGCTGGGCCTGTCGTTGGGAGGCTATGTCCCCTGGGAACGCTTCGGCTACTCCTGGCTCACCTGGTGGGTGGGGGATGCGGCCGGTGCCATTGTCGTCGCGCCGCTGATCCTGGCCTGGCATTTCCAGTATTCTTTCAAAAAGAAATCCTGGCTGATGTTGGAAATGGCGATGTTGGGGATGGTGACCCTGCTGCTGTGCATTTTCGTGCTGTTCCAGCAGCACGCGCATGTTGAGTACTGCCTGCTGCCCCTGCTGCTGTGGTCGGCCTTTCGCTTTGGCGCGCGCGGTGCCGCCAGCGCTGCGGCCGCCATCGCGATTTTCGCCATGATCGGCACCCGCCTGGAAAGCGGCTCCTTTGTCGGCAACACGGTGCATAAATCCCTCATGCTGCTGTATTCGTTCCTGGGCGTGGCCATGATCTCCGTGCTCGTGCTTGCGGGCATCCTTTCCGAGCGCAAGCGGGTGGAGGCGGAACTCCAGGCGACCAACCGCTCCCTCGCCGAAGCCACCGCCCTCGCCAACCAGCTCGCCAAACAGGCCGAGCTTGCCAACGTCGCCAAGAGCGAATTCCTGGCCAACATGAGCCATGAACTGCGCACCCCCATGAACGGCGTGCTCGGCATGCACGGACTGCTGCTCGACACCGAACTCAGCGCCGAGCAACGCAGCTACGCCGAACTCGCCCATGCCAGCGGCCAAGCCATGCTCAGCCTGCTCAACTCGATCCTCGATTTCTCCAAGATTGATGCCAAAAGGCTCGATCTGGAGACCTTGGACTTTGATTTGGCGGGCCTGTTGGAGGATTTCACCGCCACCCTGGCCCTGCCGGCTCGCGAGAAAAACCTGGCCCTGCACTGCAGCGTCGAGGCTGCGGTTCCCGCCCTGCTGCGCGGCGACCCGGGGCGCCTGCGCCAGGTTCTAAGCAACCTGACCGACAATGCCCTCAAGTTCACTGCGTCCGGCGAGGTGAGAATCCATGTCGCCCTGATGGCAAAGACCGCTCAAGAAGTCCTCCTGCGCTTCGCGGTGCATGACACCGGCCTGGGCATCCCCGACGACAAGCTCAGCCTGCTGTTCGACAAGTTCAGCCAGGTGGATGCCTCGACCACGCGCCAGTTCGGCGGCACGGGCCTGGGCCTGGCCATCTCCAAACAGCTCGCCGCGCTGATGGGCGGCGAGCTGTTTGGAGATGGCCAGGCCCAGGCCCGTGCCGCCGAACTGGCG
>Ga0073936_10011133_pt1 | contig 10948 bp, 10 predicted proteins | sample AliMusrvi5mmetaG_FD_87041 | JGI IMG/M metagenome (GOLD analysis project Ga0073936, IMG submission 87041) | Freshwater lake bacterial and archeal communities from Alinen Mustajarvi, Finland, to study Microbial Dark Matter (Phase II) - Alinen... | ecosystem: Environmental > Aquatic > Freshwater >... | reverse complement strand
GTTGACGAGTTTGTCCTTGGTCTGCGAGTTGAAGCGCGGGTTGGGCATCTTGACCGAGATCACGCAGACCAGGCCTTCGCGCACGTCATCGCCGGAGAGCGCGGGATCCTTGTCCTTGAGGATCTTGTTAGCCTTGGCGTATTGATTGATGCCGCGGGTGAGGGCGGTGCGGAATCCGGTCAGATGCGTGCCGCCATCGCCATTGGGGATGGAGTTGGCGAAGCAGAGGATCTGATCGTTGTAGGAATCGTTGTATTGGAACACCACGTCGGCAAACACATCGTCGGTGGTTTTTTTGCCGTCGTAATCGAGGTCGATCTGGCGCTTGCCGTGCAAGATGACCGGAACCTCGTGGATGACGGTTTTGTTTTCGCCGAGTTGAATGACGAATTCCTCGATGCCTTTGGCATAGAAGAAGGAGCCCTTTTTGGCGGATTCGGGGCGCTCGTCCTCGAGGTCGATGGTGAGGCCGGGGTTGAGGAAGGCGAGTTCGCGCAGGCGGGTGGCCAAGCGGTCGAACTTGAAGTCGATGGTATCGACAAAGATGGTGGCATCCGGGAAGAAGGTGATGGTGGTGCCTGTTTTGTTAGGATCGACCTCGCCGACGATGTGGAGCGGCTCGGTGGTTTTGCCACGCTCGAAGCCGATGCGGTGGATCTTGCCGTTGCGCATGATGTCGGCGCGGAACCAGTCGGCCAGCGCGTTGACGCACTTGGCGCCGACGCCGTGCAGGCCGCCGGAATATTTGTAGGCGCCCTGGCCGAACTTGCCGCCGGCATGCAGGTTTGTTAGAACGAGTTCCACCGCGGGCATGCCGAATTTCGGATGCATGTCCACCGGGATGCCGCGACCGTTGTCGGCGATGGAGACGGAGCCGTCGACGTGGATGGCGACCTTGATGCGGTTGCAAAAGCCGGCGAGATGTTCGTCGATGGAGTTGTCGAGCACTTCGAAAACGCAGTGATGGAGGCCGCGCTCGTCGGGGTCGCCGATATACATGCCCGGACGCTTGCGCACCGCCTCAAGACCTTCGAGTTTATCGATTTGGGCGGCATCATATTGCTGTGCGGCAGCGACTTGGGTAGCGGCGATTTGGGACTCGATCTGGGACTCGGACATAGGGCGGCCAAAGGTTCCTCAATTTCGGCGATGGAAACAAGGAACTTCGCGGAAAAACGCGGAATTTTCGCGGTGATCTCAGGCGTCCAGATTGAGGATGGCGAGTTGCCAGGACAGGAGGACGGCGGAGGGTTGGACCTCGCCGGCGGCCACCCCTTCGAGCGCGGCGCGCGAGGCGATGAGGGAGCCCTCGATGTCAAACTCGGCGGCGGCCTTGTCACGCATGGCGATCAAGCCTTCGACCTTGCGGTCGAAGTCGCGATCACGCTTGCGGCGCTGGAGTTTGGCGCGAGCGGGCCACTCGGACTCCGGCAGTGCGTCCACAGCCTGGAGCAATTGGCGGAAGCGTTTCAGCCGATCGGGGCGGTAGTGGCGCGGCAGGTCCAGCGCTTGGCGCTGCGCCAAGGCGCTGCTCCATTCGATCAACTGGCGGTTGGTGGCCACCATGAAGGACGGGCGGTCCCAGAGGGCGGCCTCGTGGTCGCGCCAATGCCAGAGTGCCCGCAGGCAGGCCAGGCTGCGCGGGTCGAACTTGCCGGAGCCCTGGATACGCCAGGCGTCCTCGCGCGAATCATCCCGCTCAAAAACCTTTTTGCGTGCCGACTCGCAGCTTTCCTCGAACCAGGCATAGCGGCCTTTGGCACGGAGTTCGGCGACGATTTTATCGGCCATCGGCAGCAGGTAGCGCACATCATTGAGCGCATAGTCCACCATCTTCGGGGTCAGCGGGCGTTTTCCCCAATCGGCCTTCTGAGAGGTTTTGGACAGTTCCAGGCCGAAATAGCGCAACACCAGATCGGCCAAGCCAAAGCGCCGTTCGCCAAGCAGGCGGGCACCGATCTGGGTATCATAGACTTTGGCCGGCAAGTCCCCGAACTGGCGCTTGAGCATGGTCATGTCATAATCCGCCCCGTGCATCCACACCACCGCCCGCCTGAGAAAACCACCCAGCGCGGAAAGGTCTTGAATGGCCAACGGATCCATGAGCAGGCAATCCTCGCCGGCGGCAAACTGGATCAAGCACAGCGATTCGCGGTAACGATGCAGACTGTCAGCTTCGGTATCAATCGCACACACCGGATTGCCTTTGCCGAAGCGGGTCGTGTTGAGGTAACCGACCAGACCCTCCGGTGTGTCAATCAAAGTCAAAGGCATGAACTGTCCAAGATGGCCGATTGAGTGAAGTTAGCAATGAAACCGGGCCGTTGGCCTGCATGTCGCGCAACTGGCTTTGCGGGCAACTTGGGGATTATAGCTGATCCGGCACACTCGTATCGGGAACCGGGGTCATTTTGACCCGCAGGAAACCCGAACCGCTCAATTGCTCGTTTCTGCTCTGCACCTTGATTTGGCCCGGGGTATTGGTGGCGGCGTCCGCTGGGGTTTCGCTCACCAGCCAATCCGTGTTGCTGTCGTCAATGACGGTCCAGTTCTGCATGTCCTGACTGAACTCGTATTGATAGGTCATGGCCGGGAAGGTATCCGCCTTGGTCATTGTCGTTTCCCAGTGGCCTGGCGCGACGGCGGCGGCGGAGCGCAGCGAGCGGCCTTGGACGAAGGCCAACCTGGCCGGGAGCGGATGGGAGGTGGCGTCCGCGGGATTCGTCCCGGCCAGCCATTCCTCATAATTGGTGTAGTGGTCGCCATCCGGGTCGGCGCTTGGCAGCCTATTGGCGGCGGGCGTTCCCAGCGGGAAGGAAACATTGGCCCAACCCGCGTAGGTGTTGACGAATCTGACCGGCAATTGAAACGTGCGCGTGGCGACATCGTGGGAGACCACAGTGGATGTCGCGTCGCGTAGCAAGGTGAACTCGGCGATCCCTTCGGTTGGAGGACTGGTGACCTTGATGAAACCCGGCGGCATGGTGAAACTGGTGTCATTGGGACTCGGCAATAGCACGCGGGAAGCCGTCGGCCCGACAAGCCCTGGAAACAGGGTGGGCGAGGCCAAGGCCTCGCGTTGTGAACTTCCTCCATACGGCGCGCCCAAGTCCAAAACGGCGAAATAGGCGGTGTCGTAGAGCGGATTCACGACATCATTGGTATTGCCAATCCATTCGAATTTGTTGATCGTCCTTGGGTCCATTTGGATATAACCATCCGCCGACCAAACCAGCGGCGAGTCGTTCAACTTGGTAAACTTGAATCCCTGGGGGAAATTGTGCAGCTTCCGGTAGCCTTCAGGAATGAGGAGATGCTGCACCGCGATTTTGGCTGACACGTCTGTGTGGTTGAGGATGGGAAAGAGAAACTGATACTCGCCGGGAACGATCGTCTCTTCCATCTCGTTACGCGAGGCGTAGGTCTTGGGGCTGCGGTAAAGCGCAATCTTGTATTCCCTGATCGACACGGTTTCGATATTGTAGTAAATGGTCACCGTGCCATCGAGGAATTGTGTGGCCAAGGGGACTTTGCAGGGCGGGTGGGAGTACACTGTGCTCAATTCCGGGTGATCCGGGGCGATCGTCCCTGCCGGAACGACGCTGACAATTTCCCAATAAGTGAAATCATCGCGCACCCCATCATTGTTCAGGTCGCCGCCAACAATATACGCCGTGGCTCCCAGCGGGCAGGGCGGGATCGGAGTCGACGGAGGGAAATAGGTTAGACTCGGACTCAGCGGGCAACCGTCATAGAACGCATTTCCGTCAAGCAAATACACATCAGACGTACCCGGCGCCCGGAAGTCGGATGAAAGCGCGTTTTGACGGTAATGCGCCGTGGTTTCAAAAGCGAGGTACAACTGGACCTGAGCGTGGCCGGGCGACGAACTGGCAAACAAAACCGCAGCAATGAAAGATATTTTTTGATAGCGCTTCACAGGGGTGAATATGCTGGCCGCCGCAGACCCGCGCAAGGGAAATATCGTTTGCGCTGAAAAAACCCGCGGCGGCGGCGCGGGCGCGTTTTTCAGGCCACCTGGAAGCCGGCGGCTTGCGCCGGCGTCAAAGCAAGGCACTTCCAAGGCAATCCGTGGAGAGGGAGGTCGGCCATGAAGCCGTCGGGATCCTGTTGTTCCATGTTCCAGATGCCGGGTTTGCGCCAAGTGCCGGCCAGCATTTGCTTGGCGCCGAGCATGGCCGGCACGCCGGTGGTATAGGAAATCGCCTGCGATCCGACTTCCGCGAAGCAGGCCTCGTGATCGCAGATGTTATAGATGTAAACCGCCTTGGGCTTGCCGTCCTTGACGCCGGTGATGACATTGCCGATGCAGGTTTTGCCCTTGGTGGATTTCCCCAGTTCGCCCGGATCGGGCAGCACCGCCTTGAGAAATTGCAGCGGCACGATGTCCACGCCTTGGAAACGCACCGGATCAATCCGGGTCATGCCGACGTTTTGCAGCACCTCGAGGTGTTTCAAGTAGTTGGGCGAAAAGGACATCCAGAACTGCGCCCGGCGCAGCGTGGGGATATGTTTGACCAGGGATTCCAATTCCTCGTGGTACATCCGGTAAATCTCGTAGGTGCCGACCCCTTCCGGGCAGGTGAACGCCTGATGCAGGGACATTGCCGCGGTTTCCACAAACGCCCCGTCCTCATGGTGCCGGCACGGCGCGGTGACCTCGCGGATGTTGATTTCCGGGTTGAAATTCGTCGCAAACGCCTTGCCGTGATTGCCGCCGTTGACGTCGATGATGTCGAGCGTGTGGATCTCATCAAAGTGATGCTTGAGCGCCCAGGCGGTGAACACATTGGTCACGCCCGGGTCGAAACCCGAGCCGAGCAAGGCCGAGAGCCCTGCCTTGGCAAAGCGGTCCTGATAGGCCCACTGCCAGCCATATTCGAATTTCGCCACCTCCCTGGGCTCGTAGTTCGCCGTGTCGAGGTAGTCGCAACCCGCATCCAGGCAAGCGTCCATGAGTGCCAAATCCTGATAGGGCAGGGCCACGTTGATGAGCAGGCTGGCGCCGGTGCGCCGGATTAGCGCCGCCGTCTGCCGAGGATCATCCGCATCCACCTGGGCGGTGGCAATCTCCCGTCCGGTGCGGTGTTTCACGTCTGCGGCGATGGCATCGCACTTCGCCAGGGTTCGCGACGCCAGCGTGATGGCACCGAAAACCTCGGGCACCATCGCGCATTTGTGGGCAACCACACTGCCGACCCCGCCGGCTCCGATCAAAAGGACTGAGTTCATGATGGTTTGAGAGCCACAGCGTGCGGTACGGGCCGCTTCTTGACAAGCAATTTGGCCAAAGTGGACAGGATTGGCTGCCACGCCTGCCGCGCGATAAAACAAATTTCCCGACAACTTTTGTGTGGTCCGGCGTTTTCATTCGTGAAAGGCTGACGCCGCAACCAGACTCCACTCCTCCATGAGACTCCAATCACCATCCCGCCAGATCCGCCGCAACGCGGGCTTCACCCTCCTTGAAATGGTCATCGTCCTCGGCATCATCGCGATGATCCTGGGCGGGGCCATCTTCTCCATGCGCGGCATCGGCAATTCCGCCAAGCACACCCAGGTCCGCAACGACTGCGCCGCCCTGCGCAATGCCCTCGACATGTACAAACTCAACGGCGGACAATACCCCACGACCCAGCAAGGGCTCAAGGCGCTGGTGGACAAGCCGACGTCTGCGCCCATCCCGCGGATGTGGAGCCGCATTGCCGACAAGGTGCCGCTTGACCCCTGGGGCAGCGAGTATCAATACCGCTTCCCCGGCAAGAAAAACGCCAACGACTTCGAAATCACCAGTCGAGGGGAGGACGGACAAGAAGGCACCAGTGATGATATCAGCAGTCAGGATCTCTAGCCTCCGCCGAGGTTTCACGCTCATCGAGATCGTCATGGTTCTCGCCATTGCCACCGTCCTTATCGGTGGCGCGGTAAGCGTAATGACGTTTTCCTCCGATGAGCGCGACCTGCGCAACGCTGCCGGCGAGATCGAGTTGCTGGCCAAGCGTGCCCGCACGGTTGCCATCCTGCAGCAGACCCCCTATGCGCTGGAGTTCCGTCCCGGCGTGGTCCGTCTCATGCCCCTCGCCGAAGCCGGTCAAGACGAGCGCAAAACCATCGGCGGACACACCATTGGCGGCGAACGGGTCGAAATGGCTCCCACCGGCGCCTCCAGTCCGGTCCACGCTCAATTCAGCCTCGATGGGAAAATGGCCAGCTTCGTGCGCCGCTGGAATACCGAGGCATGGCTGCCGATGAGTGATCGCTTCGCTCAGGTGTGGCGCTTCGACCCCGATGGCCTCTGTGAGCCGATCGGCGTCCGTATCAACCTCGGCGGCAACTACATTGAAGCCACTTTTCACCCGCTCACCGCGACGGTTCGCGACACTGTGCTCGACGTTCGATGACCGTTCCGCTCCATCCCGGCCGCAAGGGCCAGCAAGGCTTCCTGCTACTGGAGGTCATTCTCGCGCTGGCGGTATTCAGCGCGGCGGCCACCGGCTTTGCCGTCGCGCTGCATCAGATGGCAAAAGCCGCCGGGCTGGCCCAAAGCGAGCTGCGCATCACCCGCATTCTCGATAGCGCGCTGGAGGAAACCGTTTCGCTGCCAGCGCTTGAAGAGGGTAGTACCAGCGCCCAGGTTGGCAAAAGCGACATTGAAATGACCACCACGATCAAACTCATCGAAGGTCTCGAAAACGAGGATGGCGTCGCCCTCGCGGAAATGTACGTCATCACCGTGTCCGCCCGTTGGTATGAATTCGGCGAATGGAAGGAACGTGCCGCCGAAACCTGGCGCTACAGCCGCATGTATCAGCCATGACCCAGGTTGCCTCCAAGCCCCGGCCATCCGGCTTCACGCTGCTCGAACTCGTGATGGCGATGTTGCTGTTGACCATCCTTCTGGGCATGGTCTTCGGCATTGCCCGCACTTCGCTTGCCTTGGGCAATACGGTCGTCAATTCCCAAAACGAGGAAATGCTCCATCAGGCGTTTTTTGAATTCCTCGGTCAGCGCGTCGCCGCCCTGCCCGGCAACACCCGCTTCGATCTCCAGGTCCAAAACACCAGTGGCCAATACCTCTCCGATCTGACACTCCAGAATGTGCCGATGAGTTTCACCTGGGGCGGCCAACCCCGCATCGCCAAAGCCGTCCAACTCTCCACCGTGCGCCGCCGCAGCGGATTCCTCTCAATTGTCCTCCGCTACTACGAAGACGAAATCCTCGAAGGGTCCGCCTCCCTTGAGGGCGGCAAGAGCAAACTCGACAACAAACCCTTCGCGGAAGTCGAACTCCTCGACGATGTCGCTTTCTTTGAATGGCGGGTACTGGACGGCAGCTCGATGGAGTGGCAGTACGATTGGGACATCCAAGGCCGCCTCCCGCTCCAACTCGAACTCACCCTCGCCTTCGGTGCCCAGGGCGAGGAACTCCGCCATGTCTTCTGGATCCCGCCCAAGCAAAACCCGGAAGTCGTGCTGCGCCAGTTGTTGCAAAGCGGCGGCACCCAACCCAGCACCCAACCCGGCATCCAGCCCGGCGGCAACCAGCCCGGCGGCACCCAGCCCGGCGGCAACCGACCGGGCAACCAACCGGGTGGCAACATCACCATCCCCATCGGTGGCCTCCCCGGTGGCCTCCCCGGTGGCGCCCCTCCCAATCAACCCCGGCGATGACCCCGCATCCGCGCAACTCCCAATATTCGCCGGGTTTCGCCCTGATTGCGGTCCTGTGGCTCATCGCCATCCTTGGCATGGCCACCATGATCGCGCTGCGTGTCATCTCCTTCGACATGGAAATCACCACCGCCAAAGTCCACGGCTCCCGCGCCCGCAATATCGCCGAAATGGGCATCGCCGTGGGCTGCAACCCCGTCGTCAAACGTTCCGATCCGATGCTCCACCATTATGACGAAGCCGCCGGCGGTGGCTTCGACGTGAAAATCATCTCCGAGGGCGGACGCTTCAACATCAACGCCATCATCCTCCGCAATGACAAACCCTTGCTGCGCGACCTATTCGTCAGTTGGGGCCTGGAACTCGATGCCGCACAAGCCGTTACCGACTGTCTCGGGGACTGGATTGACGCGGATGACGACGCGTCGCTCAACGGCGCCGAAAAGGACTGGTATGAAGACCAGGGCCGCCTCAATCAACCCTTCAACCGGCCTTTCTACAACCTTGATGAAATGCGCCTCGTCCGCGGCATGGAACTCGTCGAAGCCGTCCGCCCGGATTGGCGCAATTGGTTCACCGTCTGGAGCAGCGGCGGCCTCGATCTCAATGAGGCCCCGGCGGAACTCATCGCCGCCGCCGCCGAGGTCACCGTCGAGCAGGCCCAAGCCATCCCGCAAGCCGTGTGCGGCCCCGACGGCATTCGCGATACCGACGATGACACGCCGTTCAAAGACATCAACACGGCGCTTGCTCTTTTGGGCATGGACACCAATACTCGCCCGGACCTGGCCCAACGCTTCACCGTGAACGATACCACCACCCGCATCGAAAGCACCGGCACCGCTGGCTCGGCCAAACGCCGCATCAGCGTCATCGTGCGCAATCGCAGCGGCAATCCCGCCCTTCTCGACCGCTTCGAAGAAATCATCCCGTGAGCAAGCCCACCGACAAAGTTCTCCTCGTTCCCGGCGAAACCGGTTGGGAAATCTGGACCGCCCAACCCGAGGCCGAGTTCACTCTGCATGCCACCTCCCTGAGCACGCGTGCCAGCGAACTCACTGGCATTCCCGGCGGCGACATCGTGATGTTTTTCCCGGTCAAGGCCATTACGGCCATTCCCATGAAGGTCACCAGCGAGGACGACTCGTTGTTTCCCGAACTGGCAGTGATGCACGCCGAACGCCTTGGCATGCGCCCCGACCTCATGGCCGGCCAACTCACCGACACCTTCGTGATCGCCCGCGAAGGCGAAACCACCGCCCTCTTCAGCGTCCACCTCCGCCCCCCCACCGAGGGCGATTTGCCCACCCGCGGACCCAAGGAATTTGATATTTCCGCGCGGGCATTCCCCGTGAGTGGCGATTGCCTCGCGGTGTGGAAGGAATTCGGCCGCTGGGTGTTCTCCCTTTCCCATCAAGGGAAACCCGTCTACTGCCAGGCCACCTCCACCACCTCAGCCACCCCGGATGAGTCCCTGGTCCGGGAAATCCGCCTCGCCATCATCCAGTTGTCACTACAGGACATCCATCTGACCCCCTCCCATGTGGTGCTCTGGACCCACTCCGAAAACCCCTCGGCGGGCGCCCTTGCGGACGCTTTCGACGCCCCAGTGGCGGTATCCCCGCGGCCCGCGCCAGTGCTGCCCGAGCCCCGCAGCAAGCTGCTGCCTGCCGACGTCCGCGCCGCACGCCGGGTTGCCCGCCGCCGCCGCAATGTCGTGCTCTCCTTCGCCGCCGTCTCCCTCGCCTATCTCGGCCTGCTCGGCTGGCTCGGCTACAACCTTTGGAAAGTCAACGCCGATACCAACGCACTCCACAAGAAGGCCTTGGCCGCCGCCCCGGACAAAGCCGCCTATGATATCCATAAAGCCAAGTGGGAGGAACTCAAGCACGCGGTGGATCTCAACCAATCCCCCGTCGACATCCTCTTCCGCATTGCCCGCTGCATCCCGCCTGGCAGCAGCCTGCGCCTCAAGACTGCGGAAATCACCGCCAACGAAATCACCCTCACCGGCGAGGCTCAGCAACCCGCTGCCGTCAACCAGTTCAGCCTTGCTCTCAGCAAGAGCAATGACCTCGTCGGCCTGGTCTGGCAAACCCCCGCCCCATCCCAGAGTACCCGCGGCTGGGAATTCGTCTTCAATGCCGCACCTCCGAAAAATTGACCACGTCTTTCCGCCCCCTCACCGACAAATCCGGGCCGCCGCGGCATTTTCCTGAGTGGCGCCCCCCCTTCCAATTCCCCAAGCCCTTCCCCACCAGTGTCCCCACGTGAAAAAAAGCTCCTGATCTTCTTCGCCATCGGGGGATTTGTCGTAATCAATCTCCTCGGCTTCAATTTCTTCGCCAAACAACAACTCGCCAGCCGCAACTTACACGTCAAAGCCGTCAACGAACTCAAAGCCGCGCAGATATACAGTGCCAGCCGCGAAGAGGTCCAATCCCAAATGGAGTGGCTGGCAAAAAACGAACCCCCAGCCACCGAAACCCAGCCGGTCCAAACCGCCCTCCAACAACTCGCTGAAAAGGAAGTGACCGCCGTCGGCCTCACTCTCAAATCCCAGAAATTCCTGCCCACCGACGACAAGGGCGTCTACTTTCATCGCGTAAAAGTCCAACTCACGGTGCTCGGCAGCGAGAAAGCCCTCTATGCCTGGTTCGACCATCTCAACTCTCCGGAAAATCTCCGCTGCGTCACCTACGTCCGCCTGTCCCCAAACAAAGAAGACGACACCAAAATCGACTGCACCGCCACCGTCGAACAATGGTTCGTGCCAGCCGCCTAACCTGAACCCGTCCTGCCACCATGAACTCCATCGTCCGCCCCTGCGTGCTCGTGCTCCTCTCCATCATCGGCCTGCCCGCAGCTGAACTGCCCAAGAAAGCCCTGCTCGCACGCTATACCCCCTTGTGGGAAAACTCCCCCTTCACCACCAAGCCCAAGGTGGATCCGGGGGCACCCTTGGAGAACCCCTTTGACAATCTCGTTCTCAAAGGCGTCGCACCCATCGCCGGTGGCTACCTCATCACCCTCATCAACAAGAAAAACCCGGCCGAAGCGGTCCCTCCCATCGATACCGACCGCCCGTCGGAATATGAGGTCGTCAAAATCGACCGCGATCCGGACAAGCCGCTTGGCACCGTCGTCACTCTCAAAAAGGGCTCCCAGGTCGGGACCGTCACCTACGACGACAAACTCAGCGCGCCCAAGCCCCCCCCTGCCAAACCAGGGCGCAACTTACCCGGCAAACCGCAAG
>Ga0073936_10011131_pt1 | contig 10949 bp, 10 predicted proteins | sample AliMusrvi5mmetaG_FD_87041 | JGI IMG/M metagenome (GOLD analysis project Ga0073936, IMG submission 87041) | Freshwater lake bacterial and archeal communities from Alinen Mustajarvi, Finland, to study Microbial Dark Matter (Phase II) - Alinen... | ecosystem: Environmental > Aquatic > Freshwater >... | reverse complement strand
TTCGCGTTAACGGTTGGTAAATTCGTGGATGGCAGTGTCGCACCATATTCGCTGTAGAGCTGATATGTGGAGCTGCCGGTGCTGAGCGTTCCGCCGTTGGCGTTGAATGTTAAGGTATGGTTGAGTGATGATGTGTTTAATGAATAGTCTGACGGGTAAGACATGTTTATGCTTCCAGCACTAGACCATATATGTGAACCAAATGTGGCTATTTTAACCATGGTTGTGCCGTTATCAGGCGAATAAAAAAGATAAGCAAAATCAATATCCCATTCATCAGTCATTGAGTATGGGTCGATTATGACAACAGAAGTGATGGGCTTCACCGGTATGCTGGATAAATTAAAATAATCGTCCGAGCCTGCCTCAAAGGCATTTGAGTTGCCGTTAGATGTAGCTGAAGTACCTACAAATGTGGTGCTGTAACTGGTGCTGTCTGTAAAATTGATAGTTAAAGTAATATTCTCATCAGTTCCGGTGCCGTTGCAGGTTTGAGCAGATGTTTTTACCTCAAACCTATAGTAGCCGGTTTGCCCCGTTGCCTGATTTATGGCACTTACTTTTAACTGCCCAAACCCCATCGTTAAACTTGAAATGACCAATGCTGCTGCCAAAAGCAGGCTCAGTTCCCTTTTAAATCTTTTCATAACATTTCCTCCTAAAAGTTGCCTTTTGATTTGTTTTCTTTAGAAAATAATACAATTGCGCGGTTAGGAGTCTCCATTCAAGTTAATGATTTTCAATATAAATATTTTAATCTTTTAAATTTTATCATATTTTTTCAAATACAGCAATAGAAAATAATTTAATTTTCTATTGCTGTATAATAACATGGATTTAAAAAGTACAATCGGTATAAATTTAAAGACGGCTTCAGCTTACGCTTCCACCGCTTGCTTGAGCTTATATTATAATTGTGATTAAAAACCTGCTTCTTTATACGTTAAAACTATAGAAAAAGCCTTTCGCCTGTTGACTGATTAATGTTAACTATATAATTTTCAATATCAACCATTATACCGGCATCTATGCTATCCACATTGCCGTCTCCATTCAAGTCAGCAGCCTTTTTCAGAACAGCATCGGATGTTAAATCCCATTTGACAATGTAGTTTTCAACATCAACTACTAAGCCCGCATCAATGCTGTCAATATTACCATCGCTGTTCACATCACCATATATTAATATAGTATAAGTTGCTTCAACTTCATTTGTTGAATTATCAACAATTTCAACCTTTGTGCCTGTTCCTAAAGTGTTGGAATCAGGCAAGTAGACAAGCTTGCCGTTGCCGCTGAGCTGAACAAAGCTGTTTTCAAAAACCGTTTTGCTCATTCCGGTCTCAAGTCCATAAATATAGTGATTTCCCGGGTTTATCACAGATGCTGAACCGCTGCGGCTTAAGAGCCTATAGATATTAGTTACAGCAATTGAACCAATATTGCTATAAGTACCAACTGTATTAGAACACCGTGCATATACATTGCAATTAGCTGTGAGGATTACCGGTGCAGTATATAAACCCCAAGCAGCAGAGTCAACTTTGTATTCTATCGAAACTGCATCTTCAGGGTATGTTATTGTTACTGTTACTGTGTTGTTTGTAGCTGATGTCGGACTTGCTGCCAGAATTGGTGTTGCTGGTATGGACGGAACATTTATGCTTCCATTTGTAATCGAATATGGGATATTGTTAAACTCATTATCAACAAAATCACCAATCGTTAACTCTAGTGGCGTACTGCCTGTCCACCCGGTTTTTACAGTAAATGTGATAATTACCATCGCTCCGGAAGCTGTTATACCGTCTTCACACATAAACGAAGCTTTAATTGTTGTAAAATTACCTTCCACTTTAAAAATATTGTTGATTGAAATTGTTCCGCCAACAGTGGCAATCCCTGCCGAACTACGCTTCAGGGTTAACTTAGTATTGTCGTATTTTAACGACAAGTCTGCAGCTGCAAGCTGCGAGTTTGAAGATATATCTATTGAAATAGAAACATCCGAGCCTGCAGAAGCTGTTATATTACTAACTGTAACAGATACATTTGCCGATGCCTTGGAGTAAATTGGCATTGAGACAATGCTTGCAGGCAAAATAATTGCTGCTGCTAAAGCAAAAGCCCTTTTTACAAACATTTTCACAATCATTTCCTTTCATTCAGAAAATTTCTTCAATACAGCTTATTATCTCTTTTTTAGCTTATGATTGCAACATATAATTTTTCAAAAACCACAATCTATTATAAAAAGCACAATGTTCAAATGTGCTTTTTTAATTAATTGCTTACTTCCGCGTTATTGTCATAACCGCGCTGCTCCCAATACCCTTTGTAGTTGACATCATTCGACAATTCAATTCTGTCAATCCACTTTGCCCATTTATAGCCCAGCTTATCCTCCGCAACCAACTGGAACGGAAAGCCTCTTTCGGGCGGCAGAACAACACCGTTCATTTTGTAAGCAAGTATCATGTTTTTATCTTGAATAGTTTTTATCGGCAAAGATGTGGAATAGCCGTCAACCGCGTAAAAGATAACCGTGTTAGCCTGGCTTTTGACCTGAACTTTTTCAAAAATATCTTTGAGCAGAATGCCTTCCCAAAGGATAGTTACATCCCAGCCCTCAACACAATGGAGCGTAACAACCTTGGTGTATTTTTTGTTGGAAAGCACCTCGTCATAAGTAAAAGAGGATGGCTTTTCCACCAAACCGTCAACTTTCAATTTGTATGTTTTGATGTCAACATGCTGAGGGCCTTTTATAGAGTTTTCTCTGAAATCCTCTATTGATGACAGTTTCGCGCCTTTGTACTCCTTTATTTCCACCGAAGCCAAACTGCTTAAGCTGTCACTTTTAACTGCGCTGCAACCGAAAAGGCTGAGCATCAGAAGCATACAAATAACGATGCATAAAATACGCTTTATCAACATGTTCTCACTTTCTTTCACCGGTTGAAGAAAATCATTCAACCGGGCAATTTTGCTTCCAGCAGCGTGCCGCCGAGCTTGCCGAGCAAACCGCTGCACGCAAAGCATACAAAGCTTAAAACAATAATGCTTATTTTCCCGCCAAGGCTGAACATCTCAAAATGAATCAAAACCGCGCAGGCAGACGACAAGACAAGGAAAACGGAGCCGAGTACAATTTTTTGTTTCAAGCGGGGGCCGAACTTCTTTTTGAAACGTGTTTTAGCGTCAAAGACCCCTGCCGCAAAAGCAATTACTGCCGAAACAGGCAGAAGAATTGACAGCAGCTTTTCGATAATTATCAGATGACTGCTCACTGTCCCTTTCGCAGCAAAGGCAATGATAATGATCACCAGCGACAGAAACGCGATGCTCTGGGGGAAGTGAACCAGAATCGGATGAAGATGGAAACTCAGCACATTCAGCCGTTTATCGCTGATGTTGTATTTATAGCTTTCGAATGCCGCTTTCGGCACACCGCAGGCAGGGCAAAAATCCTTCATTTCCTTTTCTTCGCCGATAAAGCCGCAGACCTTGCATCTTACATAGTTTTTCATTGTTCAGCCTTCTTTCATTTTAAATTATATACTTCACTTAATAGATTTTTACCGGTTACCGTTCTGAAAATTGTTTTTTTCACGTTTTGCATTGCCTCAGCCGAAAGACCGTCTTCAAAAGCGTTCACAATGAAATCCGCCTCAACCAATATCTGGCAGTCAATATCAAATATATCATCATAGGTGTGATGATGGGCAATCAGCCAACAGACACGTTCGATCAATTCCGGATCGAATTCGAGTTCCTCAAGCAGCATTTTTGCTTCCGGCGGCCCTTCAATCTGCTGATAATAACCGGCGGTGGTGTTGTACTTTTTTTCGCTGTTTTTTATACCGATATCATGCGTAACCGCGGCAATTTCGAGAATCTGCTGCGTTCTTTTGTCGAGCAGTTCAAGTTCACCGATGGTCTTTGCAAAGCCGTATACTTTCATAAAATGGTTGATACGCTTTGCGTCGCCGGAAAAATAATTCACCATCGCGTTGATTACATCACCGGTATAGCTCATACAGCACCTCATCAATATTAGTTTGCCGGATTTTCGTTGCTAGTTTGATACTTGTTTTCTTTTGTATTCAAGCAATGCCTCGCCCAATATTCCGCTTTCAAAACAACGGTAGTTGTGTCCGTTTGGAACGCCGCCGGGACCGTAAAATTCGGAAACGGTTCCCCATCTTCCCAAAAGCGATGAATTCATGATGGTTGAAAACACCTCATCCGCTTTGCTTTGCTCGCTCAGTTTAACCATGCAGTATAGCAGCAGCCCGAGTGAATGACCGCAGAATCCGCTGACATCCGGCACGCTGTTCGGCAAAAAACCTGTTTCGGGGTTTCTATAAACGGTCATTTTCAGAGCATCGACATTTTGGGCGTCTCTGTTCAGCCTTGCGCCAACCCACAGCGGAATTAAGCTGCAGTTTGTCATTACATTTTCTAAAGGCTTACCGGTTTTTGCGTCCGCCGCCCAGCAGTGACAATGCAATGCATCGCTGTAAAAAATATCGTCAATGGCGTTCCGGATTTTTTCTAAATGGAGCTCGTATTTATCCGGCAGCCCGAGAGTTTGCAACAGACCTGAAAAGAAACTGAGTGAAGTGAGTGAGGCAACTGTTGATGGAAAAGAAAGGTTTTTGTGATTCCAATAAACCGAAGACGGAAATCCGCCGTATTCTTCGCCATCGTTTTTACAAACATACTGCTCGGTTTCATCGCCGTTGAAGGTAAGCGCATAATTGTTGCTGATTAAAAAATCAAGCTGGGCATCCGCCGCCCACTTTGCCGATTTGAAAACACTTTTGATAAAATCAACGTCTTTTGTCGCAGATAAATAATCCCTTATCATGAACAGATAGTATGCGGTTATTTCGGACGCGTTGTTGTTGAAGGATTCCCCGATGAACGTATCGGACCCCATTGACCACCAGTTCGGAATAAAGCCTGCGATTTCCCAGCGGGTATGTATATTTTGAATCAGCTTTTTGCACTCTTCAATGTGTCCGGCGGCTATCAGCAGGCGGTGGGCGCCGTGCGAATCCCTTATGTAAGAATTGGCATATTTGTGTATACCGGCTATAAACCCGCCGTCACGGTTCTGCTGCATTTTCACGGCGGTTAAACAGCTTTCGATAACATCATCTAATTTTGATGAATCATTTCTGAAGTTTCCGGTGTTCGCCCAATTTTTCCAATATTCAAAACTTTTTCCAAGCAGAAGATCTTGCTCTTTTTCAACCTTTTCCAAAACGTTTTTATCTCTGACATAATAATGGTAACTGTAAAGCAAAACCGGGCAAGATTCATTTGCTTTCAGTGTGGTGGTATCGGTTTGAACTGTAAATATATTTTCATTAAGAACCGTGCCGCACGCCCCCGCAAATTTTATTTCGCAAAAACGGTCAGCCCAATTTTTCGTCTCCTTGTTGCCGAAGCACCACTCGCCCGCTTTTGCTTTTATCCTTAGATAACCGTTAACAACTTCGGCGGGCATTTCACCGGAATCAACAAGCGCGGTTATTCCGACAGTTTTTGCAGCATCCGAAGTGTTATTAACATTTATCTTTCGAAACAGGCAGGGAACCCCGTCGACTGTAAAATCAAACAGTTCTGCCCTGATTCCGGCAATGCATTCAGTTCCGTAAAATATACCGCAGCCGCGGACTCTGTGCATTTCGGGAGAAAATTGATATTTTTTGCCGTCAATCTCAATATTTAGTTTTTCGCTTTTTATAAACGAGGGTGACGTATAGTCCGGCCCGATTGCCATGGTCACTTCGCCGAAACTGCTGATTGCCGCACCGGCAATCCCGTTGCCGACAAAATAATCTTCCTCATCTCCGAAATGCGGCACAAGGTCAAAATCGGGGTCAACAGTCAATTTCAAAACGAATTCCTTTCACTTAACATCTTTCGGGTTATAGCTCATTTTCATATAAATGTTGCCCTGCCGCAACTCGTCAAGCATTTGATTCAACCTCTTTTGCCGCGTTTCCGTAAGTTTTGCCCGGGTAATCCAGCCGATAAAATCATTTCTTTGATAAGGCGGACGGCTTTCATAGCTTTCCGTCAAATTATTGTCCGCCAAAGCGTTCTTGATAAAGTCAGGCATCAGGTACCGTTCTCTTTTTGCCGGATGTTCAGGCTTCTTCGTGTTTTCCGCGACTCTGAACTTAACAATCCTGCTTACCAGATCAAGCGGCAGCGGTTTATCCAGGGGGAACTGCACGGAACCTTTCGCTCCTTTATATTGCGACAGCTCCTCCTGAAAAGCTTCAATGCCTCTCGGTGCGGGATAAAAACCGATATGATGCTTGAAAGCGGCAAAATAAACCAGGTTCCCGTTCAAATAAAAAGCCGGCATTTGGTAACTGATTTTTTCCGTCGCTTCCGGTGCCGCTTCTTTGATAACCGCACGCATCTGCTGCAGTTTCTCCCGGACATCCGGAGGAAACTGAGAAATATATTCATCTATTGTTGAAAACGCGATTTTATCTGTATCCATAAGCTCTCCTTCCGAAAACAAGAGATAATAATTATTCCGCTAACTCGTATAATTTGTTGACTGTGTTCCAGTTCCTTGTTGTGGCAATAACTTTCAGGGTTTTCTCGAATAAGCTGTTTGAGATTTTAGATCTTGCCACCCCGTTGTGATAGTAAATGTAGATTTCTTTGCCGTAGATAAAATATTTCTCCGCATCATCTTTCATCTTGTCAATACCTGCAGCCGGAACCACCTGCGGGGCATCGGATAAAAACGCGACATTGAGCTTGCTTAAATCATCATTTTTAAAAGGATTGCTCTCAATAATTTGCCTGAAATCTTCTATTGTTCTGACGATAACCCGCACTTCAAACCCAAACGTATTTTTTATTTTTTCTTCTATTATTCCGGCCAATTCCGGAACATTTTCCACCTTGCTTTTAAAGATGACATTGCCGCTTTGGATATAAGTTCTGACGTCTTTAAATCCCAGTTCTTCATATGCTTTTGCCAATGCGCTCATGCCTATCTTTTTGTTTCCGCCGACATTGATTCCGCGAAGCAATGAGATGTAAGTATTCATCAAGCAATTTCTCATTACTGCCATTAGTTCACCGCTTCTCCGGCAGCGACGCCACATATCGGACAGAAACATCAAATATCTCTTTGTCCTTCAGGTAATCCTCCGGCTTTTCCCTGTTGATTTGTATCCACTCTTTCATCTTTGCTTTACCGTAAGGCTGAAACGGGATGATACCGGGAGAGCCTATTATTTCATTGGCCTTCTCTTCGGAAACCTTCAAGCCGACACCATCATCGTAAATGCAGACACACAGTTTTTTGTTGACATAGTACGCGGGGAAGCCGAACATTTTCCCCGGCACAACGCCCGGAAAAGCCGACAGAAACGAGTCAATAACTTCCTTGATTGCAGGATTAAAGGTCGGTTTATTCATCGGCAGGGCTCCTTGATTCCTTATTCTTTTCGGGGGCTGCCTTGCGAACGCAAAACAACCCCCGTTTTAATTTATTCCTGGTCCAGCACTTTGAAAATGTCTTCGAACGGCATACCGCTGTCCTTGCCCTTTTCGTCAATAACCTTGTTGTATCTCGCGAGCCAGTAAGGCATTATTAGGTTGTAAGATTCTGTCAGGCTGCGCCCCATGTGGCCCTGCCTCGCCTCAAAGAAGTCCGCTCCGGTGGAGCCTCTTTCGTCCATTGCCACGGCACAGGGGATTTCGTTATCCTTATAGAACAGATACCCTTCGTCCTCGCGCATGTCGGGGCGTGTGGTGTTGTCGGTTAAAAATTCGCGTGAATTGACGGGATAGCGGTTTATCTGCCACTTCAGCATATCGATGCAGGAGCGCCCGAAACCGTCAAACTGCTCTTTTTCATTGTTGATAACCTGATACATCAGCGACCATTCGATGTCCCGCGCGTATTTCTCCAGTTCCCACCAGGAGTCCGCACCCTGTCTGTATTTTTCCATCAAAACGGGGTCTGTTTCGAGTTGCGTCAGAGTGTAATAGGAAATCGCCGCCATACGGACGTCGGAATAATTCATAATTTTCACAATACGGTTGAACAGCTCATCCTCCGAGTCCTCATCTTCCACAAGGTCTTTCGCTATCATACGGTAGCGCTCAAAATGCTCTCTGAGAAGGTCGGCGTACCGGTAAGGCTCATCCAAAGCGAGTTTGCGGTATTCTTTGTTCCACTGCTCATCGCCGGTGATGTGGTGGGCGACCTTGTAAAGCTGAAGTAAAATTGATAAACCGAGCGGCGCGTCGGGGAAGCCGTCGCTGTATTCATTCACATAATATTCGCGGTTCATTCTTGCCCAGGATGTCGGCTGGCCGCCACCGTCCGTGTGGCAATAGTCGTTATCCGTAATGTGTTTGGCGTGCCTCTGCGTAATTGTCCTGATGATTTCGGCAAGCTCCGGGTCTTCCGGGCCCAAAATATCGTAGGCAAGATGCCAGATTGCGTAATGGCCGACAAGCTCGTCGTTAGAAGTGTCGCATTTATAAATGATATCGTCGTCGCCCCAGTGTTTGCCTGTTTTTGGATTGACTTCATCCGTATAGAGTTTTCTTAACCTTTCCGGAATTTCCTTGGAGCTGTCAATTGTTAAAAGTGCGGGAAGGTCATCCCCTTTTTCCGACCCGGTTGGGATGCGCACGGAAACCAGCTTGCCATCCGGATTGAACTTTTTGCGGAAAAATACGCCGTCGCCGTACGGAACCGGGTCATTCTCCGGGTCATTGACATGGTAGGAACGGGCGATATACCCTTCCACATTGCGGAAAACGATTTCCGGCATCCCCTCGGTTGCCCAGTCCTCCGGGTTCGTCGGCCCTACCTTTGATACTTTGCAGCCGACCGGTCCTGTTTCCGGCAAATTGATTTTATATTCCCTGCCTTCAAGCAAAAATTCTTCGCTCGCTCTGTTTGTGCCGGGCTTGTTGTAGCGGACAAAAGAAGCTACCTTGCCGTTCCAGCTCGGGATATAAGCAAGCAGCAGTATTGCCTCTGTCCAGCGGGTGGCGACCTCTTTCGCGGTTGCGACTTCTTCTTTTGAAGCCGAGGGATCATCCTTCAGCACGGCGTAACGGCAAATGTCGCCCATCGCGACAAGCGATGTCCAAAGGCCGTCATTATCGGACTCTCTGCCAACCCAGCGGTTGTTCTTTTTATCCCAGCGCGCGCCGCTGAGCATGCCTCTGCGCTGAACATATTTGCGGTCGACTTCCGAAAGGAAAACGGCTTTTTCTTTGGCGGACATCAGTTTCATGGCAATATGCGAAACGCTTGTTTTTGTCAACACATAAACGCCGTTGTCACCGTCGCCGTCAACCGCCTCTACTTCGTTGTCGAGCATATATGCCGCCGCCCGAAAGCACTGCACCCTGTCAAGCGGTTCGGGTTCTTTTTCGTTGATACGCCATAGGCCTTCGTTCGTGCCGAGCCAAAGCACGGCTTTTTCGCCCTCAAAAACGCAGGTAATCATTTCGGGGGTTAAGAAGTCCGGCAGACGCTTTGTCTGCCCGGCATGTAGTTTTGTTTTTGGCAGGCTCGCCAGCAATTCAACAGTTTCGGGGTTGTCCTCACGCTTTTGCCTGATGGCAAGGCGCTGCAGCGTTTCCCTCATCTCCACAGGTTTGCCTTGGTAGTCTCTTTTTGCCATTGGTTTTTCCTCACAATCAATTGTTTTATATTTTCCTGCTTAGCTTATTTATCCCTTGAATCACCGGAAAGGCAAATGCGCAGAACAAACCCAAGCCGGCTTTTACGCAAAATTAACCGGTCAATCGCCGTAATATTAATCAGCTGTCCGCGGATATTTTAAAAAGGTTTAAGCGGGCTGCCTGCCAAAATAGTTTCCACTTCTTTATACCCCGGCAAGGATGAAAAGTTGTAACGCGCAGGAAGAGCAAGGACATATTTAGCATTGCGGCCCAATTCACTCGGCAGTATCGGCGCGGCGCTTACACTGAATTCTTCCTTTTGCAGCGAAGCCCATTGAGCGAGGGTAAACACCATAATCGGAATATCCTGCCGCGGGATCGTGGAAGTCCACAGGGGATGTCTGATGTTAATGATCGGACCTGTTGCCACGATCTTACCCATTGTAGAAGTCAGCAACCCGGTACCTTCCCATTTAGTTGTTACAATAGAAAACCCTTTCCATGTATCCGGCAAGGTAAAATTGAAACCGTACTTGGTATTTTGGTAGATATAGGATATTGAAGTCGGTTCGCCTGCGGTGGTCGGCGCGGCGGTTGTCACTGCCGCCGTGGTTGTAACTGCCGTGGTTGCTGCTGTGGTTGCCGGAGCCGTTGTTGTGCCGGCCGTTGTTGTTGTGCTGCTCTTCTGCGCGCAGCCGGAAAACATGGTAACTGCCATTAATACTGCAACCAACAGTGTGAGAAATGCTTTGCTTTTTTTCATTGATTTACCCTCCTTAAATTTTGAAGTTTTTTATCCGGATATGAAAATTTTACAATAACTTTCTACACAATAAAATTTTCAACATCTTTTCTTGAAGGCAGCGACATCTGCGCGCCTTTTTTTGTAACCGTCAGCGCGCCGGCGATGTTCGCGAAACTGACCGCGTCATCTATGCTTTTCCCTTCCGACAGCGCGACTGCCAAAGCACCCGAAAAACAATCCCCCGCCGCCGTGGTGTCAACCGCCGTTACGCGATGCGCGGGCTTATGCAAAATTTCGCTTCCGCTGTTATAAACAACACCCGCCGAACCCATGGTGATGACAACTTGGGGTATCCCTTTATTTCTCAGAAAAAACAATGCTTTTTTTGCTTCGTCGATGCTGCTGACGATCATCCCGGTTAACAACTCGCTCTCTTTTTCGTTCGGGGTAATGATATCGATTTTTGCCAGCAACTCATTGGAAAGCTTGGTTGCGGGCGCCGGGT
>Ga0073936_10011127_pt1 | contig 10950 bp, 5 predicted proteins | sample AliMusrvi5mmetaG_FD_87041 | JGI IMG/M metagenome (GOLD analysis project Ga0073936, IMG submission 87041) | Freshwater lake bacterial and archeal communities from Alinen Mustajarvi, Finland, to study Microbial Dark Matter (Phase II) - Alinen... | ecosystem: Environmental > Aquatic > Freshwater >... | reverse complement strand
GGCGACGGGCGTTTGCGGACGGATTCATGGGAAAATGCCTCAAACACGAAAATACCTATCCGCTCCGCCTTTCCAAGGAATTTCGTTGGGGATTTCAGTGGGCAGCGATTTTTAGGCGGGAGAAGTCTTCGATGTCAGGTGTATTCGAGAACCAGGCATGGCGGCTGTGGCGAGGTCTGGCTGTGCCGGGCCGACGCGGTGGGCGACCTGCGCGCGTTGGAATTCCTGCCGGCCACCGGACCGGAGTTGTTGGAGAAGGAGTTCAGGGCGCTTGGCAATTACCGCAAGGCGGCGGCACCGAACCTGCGGCCTCATTTGTTGCCTGATTGTCATGGCCTCACCTGCTCACCTGCAACCGCATGAAGCGCTGCGGATGACCGGAACTCGGCACTGTGTCGCGCACGGTCACCAACGTGTAGGTTCCTTGGTCCGATTGGGATGTCACGGTGGTGGCGGTCGCCCAGGTGCCGGTGAGTGAGTCGCTGGATTGAACCGTGTAAGTCGCGTCCGTGGCCTGCTTGTTTTTCCGGTAGGTCAGGGTAAGATAGCCGCCTTGTGGTGCGGCGGTTGGCAGGCCGCCGGTGCCGCAGGACATCGGAGCCAGCACGAGGGCGTATTTCATGAGGTTGGTGATGCCGTCGTTGGCGGGCGTTGCCATTTCACCGCTGATCGCCGGGTCGTCGCGGTCTGCGGGATTGGTGAAAGCACTTGTTTTCCAGACTCCGTAAGGGGTGGCGTCGATGGCAATGGCATCGGGGATTGTGGTTTGGGGTCCTGTTGATGGGGTGCTTTGAACTGCGAACACACCGGCCTGTGCCTGTACGGACAGTGTCTGCTTGACCGGGTCAGCGGCGTTGTTCACGGTCATCGGTACCGATTTGGTTGCGGTGTTGTACCGCACGGTGTCCGTGGGTGTGAAGATCACATTCAGGGTTTGCGCGCCCACCGGCAATTTGCTGCCGAGAACCGGAGTATAGCTCCCTGTCCCGAGGACATTTGCCTTGGCATTGAGCTGGGTGGCGGAAAGCGCCGTGCCATAGGTGATAGGCGCGGGATTCGCCCAGATGATGACCGGCGTTCCTTTGACCACGGTGAGCAACTGCGTCGCCGGCGGAGCCGCGGCCCAATTCGTATTGCCCGCCTGGTTGGCGGTGATCGTGCTGGTGCCGACACCCGTGATGTGGATTTTACCACTTACGATGGTGGCTACCGTTGGAACGGAACTGGTATAGGTTACCGTTAAACCCGGGGGGACGGTGGCGCCCGGGGCGAAATCAGGGGTGCCGTAGCCCTTGTCCGGCAGCGGCGGGAAGGTGATTGTCTGGGTGCCTCCGGCAACCGTCAATGTCTGCTTGACCGGTGGCGCAAGGTCCCAGTTTTTGTCGCCCGCCTGGCTCGCGGTGATCACCGCGGTTCCTTTCCCGACCAAGTGGATTTTGCCGGCCACGATGGTCGCCACTTTGGGCGTCGCGCTGGCATAACTCACGGTTAGGCCGGAACTCGCGCTGGCACCCGGGGCAAAATCGGCATCGCCCATGGTGTGGCCGGCCAATGCCGGAAAATCAATCGTCTGGCTCCGCTTGCCAATCGTCAGGGCTTTGGCCACCGCACGTGCGGCGTTCCAATTGACATCACCGGCTTGCGACGCGGTGATCGTCACCTTGCCGGCGCCCAGAATATGTAACTTGTTGCCGCCCACAATGGTGGCAACCAACGGGGCGGAACTCACATAACTCACAGTTAGACCGGATGAGGCGGCCGCCGCCAGCGGGTAATCCGCGTCACCATTGCGCAGCGTCGGCGGAGTCGGGAAGGTGATCGTCTGGGTGCTCTTGGCAATGTTCAGCGTGCCGCTCGCACTACCCGTGTAATTGTCTTCCCCCACCGTCGCAGTCACAGGATACGATCCGCCATTGATCGGCGCGTCGCTGCCACCCGCGTAGGTCACAACCACCCGCAGTCCGGCTGGAACCGTGGTCACCGTCACCGGCCGTGGTTGCCCGTTGTATGCCTGGCTCAAACCCGCAACCGTGACCTTGGCGGTGGCTTTGTTGACCGTCAGCGGCACCGATCTTTGTGTCGTGGCGTAATGGACGGTATCCGTGGGCGTCAAGGTGACACTCAAGATCTGGTTGCCCGCTGGTAATTTGGCGCCGATGGATGGGGAATAGGCGTACTGCCCCGGCACATTGGCTTTGGCATTGAGTTGGGTGGCCGAAAGTGCTGTGCCGTAGGTGATCGCCTTCGGATTCGCCCAAGTGATGACCGGCGTCGCCGCTGTCACAAATTGCATGTCCGCGCCAGGACTTGTGCCTTTGCCATTGGTGGCGGCGATCCGGTAATGATAGGTCGTTCCAGCCTGCAACCCGTAAACGGATACGCTGACGTCCTGCGGCGATGTCCCGTTAGTTGGCGCAAGTATCACGCTAATCGAACTGCCATACTTGGTGGTCAGGCCGTATTCGAAGCGCGCGGTGCTCGTGACCCCGTTTGGGTTGACCGTGCCACAAAGGGTTGCGGACGCCGCAGTGATTTTGCTGGCGGTGCCGGAGGTGGCCGTGGGCGGCAAGGCAATCCCCCCAACCACATGAATCAACATGTTGGCTGTCGGGCCGGCACCGTATTGGTTGCTTCCGCTGATCGTGACCGCATAGTCTCCCGCTTGGGTCGCCGTGCCGCTTAGGTAGTAGCCGTCGAGGCCTAATCCGGGGGGCAGGTTGGTGACGTTCAGGGACAGTGGAAGCGGATAGATAATGACGCTTGTTTGGACGGAATCGCCTTGATTCAGTGTGAGTTCCGCTGGGGCTTGCACGCTGGTGAACTCTCCGGAAGAGGGGGCGTTGTAATTGCCCACACGGAAAATGACGTCACCGGGAGCGCTTGTGGCAAGCCCGTCTGAAACAGTGAAGCTCAGCTCGTCTTCGCCTTGGTAGCCCGCCGCCGGTGTGTAAACGAGATTGGGAATTATCCCGGAAACGCCGCCATGAGAAGGTTGCGCGGTGATGTTATAGGTCAGCGCATCCCGGTTGGGGTCTCTCCCGCTTAGGGCGAATGACGTGGAGGTTCCCGTGGTAGCGTACACCCATTGAGGCAAGGTTGCAGGTGCTTCGTTGCCAGCGGTAATGGTGAGCGTATTGTTGGAGAGGTTCGCGTCGGTAGTCGCAGGCGCATCGGCGGGGATGCCCGTGGAGGTCGTATCCGGGACTGCTTCGCCGCGAATGCTGAAGGTGCCACGAACAGTGGGAGTGTAGCTCACGCTCGTTGTGTGACCCTGGAAAACGCCAAGCTGAACGGCTTCTTCCGAGAGCAACGTCTCCGCACCTCCCGGCGGCGTGATATGGATGCGCAACTTCCAATAACCGGCGGTGCCCGTGTTCCTGACATTCAATCTGATGATGTTTACGCCCGCTGTTTGCCAACCAGTGACGCCCCACGCAGGGTCCACACCGCCCGCCTGGAAACTCAAATCCCCGGCGTGCAACTGCAAATCCGGCGCAACACCCACGTCAACAGTCACACTGGCTGACGCCGGGGCACCGCCGTCAAACATTGCCGTGCAAGTCAGAACGTGCGTGCCGGAGGTCAGCGATTTATCCTCAAGGCGTTCTCCCTGGCCCAGATCGCCATCGCGCGAGGAAGTCCATTGCACCTGCGTGGCCGTGCCGGAGATAGCTGCCGAAAGCCGCCAGCGCGTGCCCTCCGGGCCGTTATCCCCGCCAATCGGCTCAAGGATCATCACTTGTTGATTCCCGCTGAGTGCTGCCAGTGAAGTGATATTCGCCGTGCTGGAAACCGTCGTGAAGCCGTCACTGGTCTGCAACCGGAAGACCAGCGGCGTTCCGGTTTGCACCATTGTGGGGGAAACATCCAATTCATTGCCTGAAGTCGGGAACATCACCAGCTTCCAGGTTGCTCCGTTGTCGGCGGAATACTGCAAGACCTGGCTAAGCGGCAGGGGGGTCCCCCCCGTGACAGCCCCGCGGGAGTTCCATTTTAGCCGCACTACATCGGGTCCCCCTCCCGTGCCGGATACGACCGTGGCGGAGAGGCTGTTGGTCAACCCGGAACGCGGCTGAATCGTTTTGTCGAATACTTTGTATTTCCCCAACTCGACAGTGCTGGGATAATCCAGCGTTTGCTCCCAATAAATCAGGTCGCCCCGGTATACATATTGGCCGACGCTGGTGTCCCAGCAAAGAGCGAGAGGCGTTCCGTTCACCAAGGCTCCGCTCGTCGTATAGGCGCTCAGGGTGGCACCAGGCTCACCGGCAGGGGTGATCACACCGAATTCCGCTGCATTGACGGGACGCGCCCGTAAACTTTCCGGGACGAGCGTGTAGGAGTAAGTCACAGCGCTCCATCGCAGAATCCCGTTAATCAGAATGCGGTTGTTGGAAGCCGCTCCGGCGGCCCTCATGGCCAATGGGAGTCCCGGCGAGGACGCCCCTGTGGAAGTTGGCTCCGGGAGGGTCCCCAGCAAGGATGCCAGTCCACCATATACCTGCGAGAGACTTTGCGGCAGAATCCAAAAGGGATTGGCGGATCCCATGAAATCAAAATATTGTTGGTCAGCGAGAGCTTCGCTTATCGGGAATGAAACGGCTTTGCCACCGGGGATTCCGTTGGAGGTGACCGAAGAGGGATTGTAGGCAACGGTATTGCGCATGAGCGCGCCCTTGGTGTCCACAAATTTATATCCTTTACGATAACCCTCGGCTTGATTGTATTCCTCCCCTTCCTGCAACCCCGTCCAAAGCCCTCCAATCGCGTGACCCATCTCATGAATCGCCGCCTCTGCATGCCCCCGGTCCAACATGCAGGCACTTCTTGCCACACCCATATTCGCGCCCGCTTCGCCATCGAGAATGCCGCTGGGCATGACACCAACAATGATATCCATCATCGGGCTGTAGGTGTTGCTGATTCCGGAATTGTATTGGTAGCGATAGAGCGCAAGCGACGTGGCCAGACTATTCATCAAGCCGGTAGTGGTCAATGAAGTCCCCCATATGCCATAAAACAATCCTCCATCGAATGGCATGGTGCCTAAATCGGTAAAGTCGAATTCCTTCTCAGTCAATGGCCACAGGGCGGGAATGTCTCCTTTCAGGCGCTCAATCACATTATTAACATGTTCCGGCTGCGGATTGGCTTGATAGTCGATTTTAACGCGGATCACCCCAATGTGCAACTTCCTGCCAAAGTAAGGGCGTTGGGTGTATTTGAATTCATGTTCCCATACCGTGTTCGAGAGGAAATTCGTGTATACAGTGTAAACAGAATTTGGGTTTGTATCCATCTGGCTATGCAAAGGTATTCTGCTTTTCAGTTCGATCCTTATTTCGTGATAGTCGTTGGCCTTGATGATGAAATTCAAGGATCGCCGCTTGGCATCCCAATGACCCGCCGCGTAGTCTCTATAAATGGTTTTCACGCCACCGAGTGTGGGATCGAGGGCGTACTGCTCCTTCAGCAAACCACTCGCATCATAGCAGCTAACATTCATATAGAACCCGAAGCTGCTGGTATCCACCCCGGCGGGGTCGTCCGTCCGAAGGTCGAAACAAACCAGCGTGGGGCGACCCTTGCGCGCCAGAATTGGCCCTCCGGAAGGATTGTAGCTATGATCACAGTACCCATTACTGCCCAAGGCATTCTGTCCGACACGCAGGCCCTCCACCCATACCACGGTAGGCTGATCCCCTCCGAGCGGAGCGAACCTCGTGGCTTTGGGCGTCCCTGTTCTGTTGAAAGGGGTGTTTACTTTCCATGCTCCCGCCCCTCCGACCAACGCGCCAGAGGAACGCAGCCAACCATCGTATTCAGGCTGTAGCGCCTGCACCGGGCCGTCAAGCCCGCCCCAGTAATTGTTATCGAGGGCTATATCCCCATAGAACTGAGCCTCATTGCCATAGACGCTGTTATTGGAAAAGGTGCTCTTGCTCTCCACCGAGGCTCTCAATTCCCCCCGGCTGAATGTGTTCCCGGTAATGGTGGCGCCTTCCGCACCTGTGGTCCCGGGCACCATTAAATTAGTTAGACCGTAGAAGTCGTTCCCGGTGGCCGTGAGCTTTTTATTTGCCGTTATGATGGAGTTGAACCCGATTGCACTGTCCTTTATGCTAATAACGTTACCGGTAATCCAGCCAGGGCATGATGATTTATCAATACTGATGTTATCGGCGGTAATCGCACCATACCCACTATCAGTAACGAACGAGTTCACAATACTTAGATTACCAATAACATTGTTCGTGTTCTGGCCGCCGTAATATCCGGCAATGCGCGCCCCAGTGCAATTTGTGATATTAAGCAAGGGGGCATTTATTTTAGACACACAAAAGTTGTTGCAGTTATCAAACTGAATCTGGCCCTTTTCAGACGTTAATAAAAACCTGGGGACCGAATCCGCACCAAACGCCACGTCTTTGAAGGTCAGTTCGCCTGCGCCGACGACATTGGCGGAAAACCCTCCCGTCGGCGGAAATTGGGCAGCGTCCGCCGATACGGTGACAGGCTCATCGATATTCCCGCGAATGCCGCCAGAATAGGTAACTGACATCCAGGGAGCATCCCTCCAGACATATGGCGGTCCATATACATAATCCAAATAGTGCTTCCACAGTACATAAACGCCGTTTTCAGGGTTTTGGATCGTCATCCTCCCAGTGTTGGTATTTTCTGTGCGCGCTCCGCCTGGGTCGATCACCCAATATTTGTCCGCCGTGCTCCCATTCGCATCGATTCCCGTGAGAACCATTTGTGTGGGGGTTGCATAGAGGATCTCGAAGCCCCACGCCCGCCCGCTCCCTAAAACCGCCAGCCACACTGCAAATAGGAACAATGCCTGCCACGCCATGCCCCATGCGTTGAAAAGCGGGTTTTCCCTTTCTTGTGTTGGTTTCATTTGTTTGGTATTTCTGTCATGGTCGGTGTTATCAGGCTGCGGATCATCCCATCACTTTCTGCCCCCCCCAAAAAAAGCCTTGAAAAGCAAAGGGAAAATCCCTCAAACGCGAAATTAGCTATCCTGACCGCCTTTACAAGGAATTTCGTTGGGCGGCGGTTTGCGGTGGGGGGCCGCCTTCGAGGTCAGGTGTATTCGAGAACCAGGATGCGGCCATCATCCAGCGGGATTTCGGGAACTTTGTTCATGTTGAGGTTTGATCGAAGCAGTTTGGGTCAGGTTCCGATGATTTCCGCAGTTGGTTGAACCAGGTGAGGTTCGGTTAGTCGTCGGGAATCCATTCCTTGATCGCCTGCCATGGCGGTTCGATAGGCTCGAAGGTCTCGATGTCGAAGGGCGGTGCTGTTGGTGTTACACCTGTGTGGGAGCTAAAAAGGGGGCCACGACGTTTCTTCCAAGTTGCCCTCCCGCCAGCCCCAACTGGACCGACGGGAGGGCATGGGCATCGCAGAGATCACGTGCATTTCGTGTGGTGAGACGAATCCCGGGAACTTCGAGGTTTGCTGGTCGTGCGGCAACTCCGTTTCAGCACCCCAGAACACCGAACCAGACGCCGCTGACCGACCGGCATGAACCTCGCAATTCCAATCCCAACCTCGATACCCTGACCCGGCGGCAGGGCTAGGCGTTCTGCAATAGCTGGTAGCTTACAAGCTGGATTTCGTGGTCGAACGCCGCGTGGTCCGGGTCGGGCTTGGCGGCGGCTGATTTGAAATCGACCGGCGTGAAATCACCCTCGACCAGATCCATGGCACCGGTAAGGGGCACGGCCAGGCCGGGGATTTTTTCCTTTAGCATAACTTCGACCGCTCGCGGCTTTTCCTTCAGGGCTTCAGGCGAATCCAAGTAGGCAGCCACCACGCGCAGGCCGTCCAGCCGGCATTTCTCGCGTTCGGCCTGATCATCGAAGTTCACCGGACCTTCGTCGCGTTCGAGATCATCAAACGCTTTGTCGAAGGCTGCGGCGATGGTTTCCGGCGAATCATCCGTGCCCCGCCAACGGGCAATGTGGAATGTCTGGAGCGCGGCATGGACCGCCTTGCCCAGATGCATGGCGGCCGACACCGGTTTCCTGATACAGGCCACCCGCTCGAAGAAGAACCTGAGCGAGCAGCTTCGGGGAATAAAGGGATTTGGGCATGGTGTGGGTGTGTGGGTGTTGGTTAAATTTGATGGTCGGAACTCGCCGGCCTTATGGAAGACGGGACGCCCGCGATCAGCCGATTTCCGATCAGGTCGGAGTTGGCTGGGGGGCCAAGATATTATGGCTGAAAGAGGGGATTTTTACACTGAAGGGCTTTATGGATCCGCGAATCCCGAACCATCCCAAAAATCCGCTTGCCCGGCCTTGAGATGATGCTAGAAACCCTCTGCAAGGGCGTGCTCCCAAGACCGCAAGTGGAGGGAGTTGGCCTTTCCAGGAGGCATAGTCCTACTAACTCAAACCAATCACGCGACCGCCAGCGCAGCAAACGTCAGGCGGCCACTACAAGTCATGAAACTTTCCACATGGATCGCGCTGGCCGGTATTCCCCTATGGACCGGGATAATGCGTGCCGAATCGCCACCCGACTCGTTCGCCTATATCCTCCAGGCCGACTCATTCGCCAAAGCGAAGCCCGCCGCCGTCGAGCGACTCACCGCATGCAGGCGCGACTGGATCGTACTCGATGCCGCGTTTGATGGCGACACACCATGGGAGCGCGCGGATCTCGACACGATCCGCGGCGGGCACGCGGGGCGCAAAGTGGTCGCCTACATTTCCATCGGCGAGGCGGAGGATTATCGGCCCTATTGGCGCAAGGAGTGGGGCGGCAAGGGCAAGCTCACCGCCGCAGCGCCCGCGTGGCTCGGCGCGCAAAACCCGGAGTGGAAGGGCAACTATCGCGTGAAATATTGGAAACCCGAATGGCAGAAGCTCATGCTTGCCGCAATAGACGACGCGATGGCACGCGGCTTCGACGGTGTGTATCTCGACATCGTGGACGGTTTCGAGACGTTCGAGCAGGACGGCACCAAGTTCATTGACAACCGCGTGAATCCGGACACGAAGCAGAGCTATCGCCGTGACATGGTGGACTGGGTGAAAGCGATCACCGCCCGCGCTCGCGCGAGGAATCCCGCTGCGCTGGTCATCCCGCAGAACGGGTCGCAACTGGTCATGCACCCGGACTTCCTCGAAGTCATCAACGCCATCGGCATCGAGGACCTGTTCACCGACGGCAACAAGGTCCAACCCAAGTCGCACACGGACGAAGTGCTCGGCCACTTGAGAAAGCTTGCGGCGGCCAGGAAGCCGGTCCTGCTCATCGAGTATCCGAAGACAGCAGAGCGGCAGGCATTGTCCAAGAAGCTGGCTGCGGAGAACGGACTCGTTTGGCTTTTGACGGATCGTCAGCTCAAGACGCTCGGAGAGTCGGGGAGGTGAATCTTGCGAATGCCGCCTAACAAAATCACCGGAGCGGACATTGGATGAATTCATATTCGCCATCCACCATCACCTTTTTCGCGCCCTCCGCCGCCGGTTTATCGCGAGATCGGTGTTGCCGCTGATCCACTGCTCGATGAAGGCATCCAGACTTTCGCGTTCGACCAACCGCCGGCCACGGGTGGCACCCGGCATGACCACGTTGGAGGAAATGACGAGATTCGCCCTGACGTGGTTTTCGATGGTGCGTTCCGACAGACCGGTGTGGATCGCGGCACCCTTCAGGGTGAGCCAGCGCGGGACGATGTGAGGCTGGCGATACATCTTCAGGGTACATCCGCGCCGGATGGGGGTGGCTCCAACTATATGAGTTGATGCCCGTTATCCCTCGCCAGTCTGACAAAGTTCGCCAGACAGTCGACCAGCTCGATCTCCGGGGATGTAGAGCTCAAATTCGGGAGGTTTACGGCCAAATTCGGGGAGCTTGGTCCCAAATTCGGGGAGTTCGGGTCGAAACTCGGGGAGTCCGGGTCGCTGAAAACATCTTCGGACGTGATTTTCCGGGTGCCCTTGAACCGGTAAACAGTGCCGCGGCCCGATCCTTCCGATACCAAAAAGCCCTGACTTACCAAGTTGCGGAGGGATTTGGTGACATCACTGGGATGAATCCCGGTCAACTCGCTCAAGCGAGCGTGTGTGAGGCGCCGCTCCGTCAATGTTGTCGCCAGTGCCAGTCGGCTGGTTGCATCGAGGGACTCGAAACGCTCCTTATACTGGAGCCTGAGAATATCGAGCACGCCGGGCGGGAAAAGGTCGAGCATTTGAAGGCGTAGGATGGTCCGTGGACTAGGCTCGTATTCTTCGGTCAACGATGGCTGTCTCCAGTGGCGGCTCTTCCAACCGGCCATGATTCTGGGAATCCCCGTGCCTGCCTTTTCTCCGATGCGCACGAAACCAAACAGATGGGCGAGGCGTTTGTTCCGTGAGTCGGGCTCGTCACCTCGAAGTGCCCATTCGATGGGAATGCGCATGCCACCAGGATTCTGGAAGCCGAACATGTCCGGTCGTTTAACGACGAGAATCCGCGTCCGCTGGCGATAGTCGGCATGAATCAAGGTGTTGGCAAGAGCCTCACGCAAGGCCTCGTGAACAGGCGTGTCCTCGACGCGCAAGCCACCCTTCAATGCGAAAGGAATCTTCAAACCGGCCGTGAGCTTGGGATACACGATGCGAAAAAAATCGTAGAGGTTGCCCGACCACGAACCGTCCAGCCAGACCCGGTCGATCCAGCGCTTGTCGGTCTTTGCCTCTGGTCTCTCTTGGTATTCGAGGGCGTACTGGGGGAATTCGTCCTGGATCGACTGGAATTTGCCAAACATCAGCAAGCCTGCCACGGTGAGTCCTTCCTCGCCTGTCTCCCTGTCTGTGTTCCATGCTCGGATCTTGCGAAGGAAGTCAAAGTTGTCCAACTCGCTCCATGGATGCCCGGGATTGAGTGTGGCATGGGTCTGACGGTAGGCTTGCAGTTCTAATTGTCGCCAACGGAATTTTTAAT
>Ga0073936_10011125_pt1 | contig 10951 bp, 8 predicted proteins | sample AliMusrvi5mmetaG_FD_87041 | JGI IMG/M metagenome (GOLD analysis project Ga0073936, IMG submission 87041) | Freshwater lake bacterial and archeal communities from Alinen Mustajarvi, Finland, to study Microbial Dark Matter (Phase II) - Alinen... | ecosystem: Environmental > Aquatic > Freshwater >... | reverse complement strand
GAACCATTTTGACAAAATGGCCGGCGCCGTCATTGCCGATCCATTCGCAACAGGGCGAGCCGTTATCCACCTTGGCGGCGATGGCCTGAAAAATGGGTTTGACCGCCGGCCAGGCCTGCGCATTACCGCCGGGCATGATCGAGGGGCCCTTGAGCGCGCCTTCTTCACCGCCGGAAACCCCGGTCCCGATGTAAAGCAGGTTTTTGCCAGCCAGGTATTTGGTGCGGCGGATAGTGTCGGGGAAATGGCTGTTGCCGCCATCGATGATAATATCGCCGGGCGCGAGATGGGGGATCAACTGCTCGATGAATTCATCGACCGGCTTGCCGGCCTTGACCATCAGCATGATTTTGCGGGGAGCGGCGAGGCTGCTGACCAGTTCTTGGATCGAGTGCGCGCCGATCAACTTTTTACCCTTGCCCCGGCCATTGATAAATTCGTCAACCTTGCTGACCGTCCGGTTGTAGCAGGCGACCGTGAAGCCCTTGCTTTCCATGTTCAGGATCAGGTTTTCGCCCATAACCGCTAATCCCACCAAACCGATATCCGCTAATTGTGCCATTGGAGTATGCCCTTTCGTTGTCTGTTCGTTAATCTTGTTATCTACCGTTCGGCTCTTCGCGCTTTGCCCTTTGCTCTTCGCCGGTTACCGTTACACGCCGCTAAACGAATTGAATCCGCCATCGATCGGAATGACCGTGCCGGTCACGAAACCCGCGGAGGCAGGTGAGACGAGCCAGAGCAGGGCGCCGACCAGGTCTTCTGGTTTGCCGAACCGACCCATCGGAGTGTGGGTAAGAATGGTTTGACCCCGGGGGGTCCATTTGCCATCCGGCGTGGTCAGGAGGGACCGGTTCTGGTCGGTGAGGAAGAAGCCCGGGGCGATGGCGTTGACGCGAATGCCGGCCTTCGAGAAATGGACGGCCAGCCACTGCGTGAAGTTACTGACAGCGGCCTTGGCGCCACTGTAAGCCGGGATTTTAGTCAACGGCGTGAACGCGTTCATCGAGGAGATGTTAATCACGGTGCCGCGTCCCTTGAGCACCATATCGCGGGTGAAGGCCTGGGTGGGCAGGAGGGTGCCGAGGAAATTCAGATTAAAGACGAATTCGATGCCCTTCGGGTCGAGATCATAGAACGTCGTGATGCCTTCAACGGTTTTTTCAAGATCGGACGGCAGAAGATATTCCTTCGAGGTGGTGCCCTTGGGGTGATTGCCCCCAGCGCCGTTGATCAGGATGGAGATCGGCCCGAATTCCGCTTCGACTTGGACGCGGGCGGCTTCGAGGCTGGCCTTTTCAAGAACGTTGGCCGCTACGGCGATAGCTTTCCCGCCATTTTTCCGGATTTCGGCCGCCACTTTTTCGGCGTTTTCCGGACGCAGGTCCATGATGGCCACCCGCGCGCCGCATTCCGCCAGCGCCTGGGCCATGCAACCGCAAAGAATTCCACCGCCGCCGGTGATGGCCGCCACATCCTGACTTAAATCTACTTTAAAGGGAACGCTCATGATGAATCCTTTTCGTTAAATACGTCGCATCCTCGATTTATTGACGCGAACTCAAGGAGAATACGGGAACGCGGAGGGGCTTTCAAGAAAGAACAAACAGGTGAAATCGATCAAGGTGCATGACGAATTTCGGGGGAATGGGGGAACCCCCCCCACGGGTGCCGCCATCATGGCGGATGCGCACTACGTTCGATTTGCATCTATGAAAACAAAGGTGCGACTTGCCTCGGTTTTCGGAACGTGGTATAGGTGTTCTGTGACCAAGACAAGAAAGCCAGTCCGACATGATACTGCCATCCGGGAAATGTTCGTGCATCAACCACCGACAAAGGGTATTGTGCGCGAGGCCCATTCTGGGTATCCGATTGGCCTCTCCCGTCAACGAGACTTCGACCAAATTTCGGCAGCCCTTGATGCCCATCTCGTACTTTCCGTTTCGGGAGCGCTGGTGGCGGAAGGTGATTCTCTTTCCCTATTGAGAACTTTGCCGGAACACTCAATCTCTCTTGTCCTCACGGACCCGCCGTACCACGCGACCAAGAAGCAAAATATTTATGGTGACACCGCTTTTGCCGAGGACCAGCATTACCTTGACTGGATGGCGGAATACGCCATCGAATGGCGTCGAGTTCTCAGGCCGAACGGATCCCTCTTTCTGTTCTGTGATTCCTCCATGGCTGGACGGCTTGAGGTTCGTTTCTCCTCATACTTCAATATTCTCTCTCATGTCGTCTGGACAAAGCCCAACGATCCCGGTTTTGATGGGTGGAAGGGCAAGATGAAGAAGGAAGCCCTACGCCAGTGGTATCCGCATTCGGAGCGTATCCTTTTCGCCGAACCTGCCACGGAGGGGAACCTGAATCGCTCGCACTTCGGGCAATTTCTGCGGGAGGTAAGACAACAAGCGGGTCTGACAATGCACCAATTGACCGCCCGCATTGGCGCACATGGCAAGGTCAATCATGGCGGGGCAGTGTCTAACTGGGAGGACGGGCGCAATACACCAAGTCGCGAGCAGTATCAACGCATATGCGAAGCATTGGTTGAGACCGGCAAGGTGGCCGCCATGCCGCCGTATGAAGACGTTATTCGAGTCTTCACAATGGACGCATCTAAGGAATTCACTGATGTGTGGACATTCCCATCCGTGCGCCCATACAAGGGCAAGCACCCTGCGGAAAAACCGGCCGCGTTACTTGAGCACGCCATTTCTGCGACCACGAATCCGGGGGATCTTGTCCTAGACTGCTTCGCAGGGAGTGGCAGTACCGCAATTGCGGCCCTGAAACTTCAACGCCGATCCGTCAGCATTGAGATTGAGTCTTCTTGGGTTGCCCGCATCGCCGCACGCGTCCAGGACTTTTGTGACATGGAATCAATCCTAAAATCAGAACAGACTTGTGAGGAACGGCCTCTAAGAGTGTTCAAGTACCAACCCGCTCAGATGGTGTTATTCCCCGTCGCTAAGTGACCATTGTCGATGTTGCGGCGAACAACAGTCCTCATCCACTGAATGGTTTCCGCAATTCCAGCGTCCTTCGCAACTACGTTGCAGTGATGATGGCCCCATCCGATGTTGTAGGGGCGGTGGTTCAGAACCCCCACGCGAAGCTCCGAGATATGAAACAGATTCAACTGCGTCACGGTGATGTCCGGCACCACACGGCCTTCGGCCTGTTCCATTCGACTGAAGAAGCCTTGGCTCGGCAGTTCTTCAAGGCACAGGGGGCAAATGGTGATGCCATGTGAATTTACGATGCGGGCCTTCGCAAGTCTGTCCATATCAAGCAACGCCGCATCTCTGCATTTTGCCAACACACCATTCTTCCGGGTGGTTGCATCTTCGGCTGACATGCCGTTGAAGACCGCAACCTTGTGTGAATCGGAGCAAAGCCAGAACAGGCACTCCAATTGAAGTCGGCACGCAGTAATTGTATCCGTACTTGCGTACTCGTAAACGCGAATGCCGGCCCCTTTCTTCTTGGTCGAGTCAAATCCCTTAACGATCTTGCCGCTATCCTCTGCCGCAGTCGTCGCTGGCACTCTCGCCACGTAATGACCACCGAGTGGACGGTTTCTCGTTTTGGCAGGCTTCCATCGCTGTCGATCGGGATTATGCGCGGTCCACTCCTCACGCGTTTCATAGAAGACCAAGACGTTAACGCCCAAAATCAACCCCTTTTCCGCCAAGACCTCCGAGATCTCCTGCGTTCCGAAATACTCGGGAGGAGAAATCATAACGATGAACCCATTCTCATACGCTGCAGTACCGTCTTGTGGTATGGCGCACGCATCCCAGCAAGTGTACGGAATCAGTACGGTACTGGATCGGGAGACGCGGTTTTGGTAGATTACATCGTCGTCCGCACCGCGAGTTTGGCCAGTCTTGTAGAGCTTTCGTTCCAACAGAGTCGGAAGCCCGGGCAATCGCAGTGAGCACTTGGGTGCCGGAGTCACTCCAATCCTCCCCGAAAGTCGAAGAGATCTTTGACTTCCACGCTCAATGCTTTGGCGATCTTGGCTAGACCAGCAACCGATGGGGCGTTGACCCCGCGTTCGACGAGGCTGATAAACTCGACGGAGTAACCGGAACGCTCTGCCAATTTCTCCTGTGAGAAGCCGTTTCGCCTGCGGAGTGCTGCGATCTGTTTTCCAAGTTTCTTGTAAATCACGGAGTCAGACTACCACGTCAGCCCGGACAAATACACGTAGCCAGACTACGTGTTGCCTGGGGGCATGAAGACTGGTTGACGTGAGGAACGGCGGGGAACAGAAAAGCCGAGATATTAAAACCAAAGGCCAGCTTATGTTCGGTACGGTTTGCCTCCCGAGATTTGCGCCGGTACGGGAAGTTAAAGTTATTAGACAAGGACCCTGATGTCTCATTACCGTCTACCGCAAACCGCCTTAAGATGGTCAAAGCGGCTCCGTTCAACGGCATTTTATCCCCAACGCCGCTCGATTTGCGCTTGTCCCCTTTCCCCGGCGTTGTATACTCGCGGCATTGAGAATAAAACGTTATTCGTTGGGCCTGACAAAATGAAAGGCACGCCATGGGAGTGATGGCGGAATCAATGGTCACATACGCGCAACCCTTGCTCGACGAAACGGACGGTTCCCGCGAGCAGATGCAAAATGCGCTGTCAATCGCCCAGTCGTGCTGGAATCTTGCGTTGTTGCCCGAGGCGGAGCAAGAAGAGATGCTCGACGAAATGCGTCTGGTGCTCAAGATGGACGAGGACGGTTTCGCCGGTTTCCGGAAGTCGGTCATCGCGCCCATGATCTTGCGGCATCACGAGATGTTTCCCAATATGCCGCGGCTCAATTCTCAGAGAACCACGCCGCGCTCCCCTCTCGAGAAGAAGTATCCTGGCACCGGACGCAACGACCCGTGCCCATGCAACAGCAGAAAGAAGTACAAGCGGTGTTGTGGAAGATTATGAAAACAACGACCATTCGCGAATTGCGGCATGATACAACCACCGTGCTGGCCTGGGTGGCGGGTGGTGAATCCGTGGAAGTGCGGCGACGGGGTGAGCCCGTGGCGGTATTGTCGCCTCGAAAGCGTAAAGGGCGGATCGTGAGGCCTGATTTTGAAGGTCGGCTTCGGGCGAGTTACGGGGATCAGGTTTTAACGATTCCGGCAACCGACCTGATTTCCGAATCCCGTGGTGAGACTTGACCAGTTATGCCGATACCGAACCTTACGTTCGATGTTCGCCAACAAGCATTGGCCAAGGCGGCGGCGTTGCGGGTGCCGGCGCTCTGAGGGAAAAGACGCCTAACTCAGTGTCCGCCCAATTCCGGGGGAGCCCCTTTCCAGCGGTAGAGAATTTCGCCAGCCTTGGCCACCAACAGGACGCCTTCCGCTTCCCGATTCGCGAAATCGGACTTATGAATGGAACGCGGGTCGCGGTAACCGAGCGCCACCTGTTTGCAAATAGCTTCGGGAATACCCGTGGCCAGAGTGACCCGGACCCGGGGACTCTCGACTCCGTTTTCATAACGGCCGATACCTTTGACATGGGTGGAATGGGCCACGACGCCCCAGGGATAATGCTTATACTTGTCCCATTGCTTCAGGAAGAAATCGCGGGTGTGATAGCCGATTTCTTCCAGGATCTTTCCATGAACCGACGAGATCTCGGTGATATGCGGGGCGTAAATGATGACTTCGCCGCCATCGGCCACCACCGGTTCAATCTTATACATGCATTTCCCGCCCGTCCACAGATCGTCATACATCGCGGGCGCGCAGGACAACACCTGTTTAAAAGGTGTATCGCGGTATTCGATGTGAATCTTGTTCGAGAGATCGGCGGCGGCAGACCATGCGGATTCCGTGGTGCCGGCATAAAGACCCGCCAAACCGGTTCCCTTGACGACCAGGCACATGGCCCGGCGTTCGGCCTTAAGCAGGGCGGCCGCGCGATCGACCACCTTGCGGACGGGGGTCCATTTGTTGCCGATAATGACTGGATTGGTGATGACGGCGCCCAGCCAGTGAAAGAAATCGATGATTTCATGGCCCGCAATGCCGGGGAACAGGTATTTATTGCCGCCCGAAAAGCCCACCACCTCATGCGGAAAGACCGGGCCGAGGATGAGAAGCACATCATAATCCTGGACCATGCGGTTGATGGTGATGTTGACTTCCATCTCGAACAGGCCCTGGGTGATTTCCCGGATGTCGGCGGGCGTCAGTTTGCCGACCGAGGTCAAGGCCGCCGGATTTTTCCATTCGTGATTGAAAAACCGGGCCTTGGGATAGCGGGATTTGTGTTCAGCGGCCGTGATGCCAACGCGCTCGTAGATTTGGGCTTCGCTCAACGCGGGATGCGTTCCGAGGGCGACGAGGAAATCGACATGGTCGCGACCGGGGGCCAAACGGGGGTAAAGTTCCCGGAACAAAAGATCGATCGGGCAGGTTCGGGAATGATCGGGAATGATCATCAAAACCCGTTTGCCGTCCAGTTTCCAGTCGGCCAAAGCCTGATCGCAAAGTCCGGCCACCTCGGCGTCGGTCAGCAATCGGTCGGTAAAGCCCAGTCCGCAAGTCGGTTGAGTTGACATAGCTAGTATTCTCCCAAATAAGCCGTTTAACTATACCCTATTTTCGAGTGTTCGCCACACAAAATCGCTGCTCCCAAATTGATGGACGACTCCGCTTCCTCCCTCCCTCCGGCGAGGGGGAGGGTGGGGTGAGGGGTCTCTTTTCCACAGGGACAACCCGCCCAGTGGCCCTTATAAGTAGCAAGCCCCCGGTCCACCCCAGCGATCGCACGCACCATGCAATGATTGACTTCAACTGCATTGCAGATGACGTTGATCAGGGTTGTATTTCAGGCCTTATTTTGGCACCTTCTTTGTCATGACCAAGAGCAAACCCAATATCCTATGGATTACGACTGACCGCCAGCGATTCGATACCCTGGGTTGCTACGGCAACCTGTGGACGCGCACCCCCCATCTCGATGCCTTGGCCGGGAAGGGCGTTCTTTTTGAGCACGCCTACTGTCAGTCGCCCATCTGTTCTCCGAGTCGGGCCAGTTTCTTGACGGGACGCTATCCCCGTACCACCCGGGTGAATCGGAATGGCCAAGTCATCCCGGCGGATGAACGGCTGGCCTCGCGGCTCTTTGCCGATGCCGGTTACCTTTGCGGACATGTCGGCAAGATGCATCTCGCGCCGGGTGCGCCGCAGGCCGGACATTGGTCGGAGCGGCGGATCGATGATGGGTATGTGTTTTACCAATGGTCGCTCCATCATAATAATGCCGAGATGAGCCCCTATGCCGCCTGGCTTGATCAGCAAGGGGTCGACTATCATGCCGAACCGGTGAACGGTTCGCCCTACGTTCAGTTCGGGTTGCCCAGCGCCCAGACCAATGTGTCATGGATCGCCGATCAGGTTATTGGCTTTGTCCGCGGGTGTGCCAAAGTGAAGAAGCCTTGGTTCTGCACCATGGGCATCGAAGATCCGCATAATCCTTTCGATCCGCCCCGCGAATACCTGGAGCGTTACCTGCCACAACTGGATCGCATCCCGCTTCCCCGCTATTCTCCCGGCGAACTCGATACGAAACCGGTATTTCAACGCATCGACCGCGATGGCGTTTGGGGAAGCGGCGCTGGCCATTTCGCGGCCTCCCAAATGTCGGAGGATGACCACCGCCTGATCCGGGCCGCGTACTGGGCGCAGATTGACCACATCGATGCCGTACTCGGCCGGGTGTTGAACGCCTTGCGGAATGCGGATCAGGCGGACAACACGATCATCGTTTTCCACGCGGACCACGGCGAAATGTTGGGCGACCACGGTATCTACTTCCAGGGCGCCTACTTCTACCAGGAGATGCTTCACATCCCGCTACTGATTCATTGGCCGACCGGCCTGGCCGGCCCTCGCCGATGCCCGGGACTCGTCGAACTGGTGGATATCGCGCCAACCTTACTGGAAGCCGCCGGACTTCCCGTTTACCCGGGCATGCAAGGATGTTCGCTCTGGCCGATTCTCAGCGGGACGGTCGATGCCCAGCCCCATCGGGAGGATGTCTATGCCGAGTATTACCAGGCCATTCCCAATACGTATAAAAGGTGTGGCGGCGCCCATGCAACCGCGTTGCGCAGCAGGGATTATTTCATATCCGTGGTGCACACCCTGGAGGCCGGCGAACTGTACGACCTCCGGAAAGATCCGGGGGAAGTGCACAATCTTTGGGATGACACCGATTATCGCGACGTGAAAAGCAAGCTGTTAAAACGCCTGTGCGACCGGATGGCGGCGACGATAGATCCGCTGCCTCCCGTTCTGGCCGCCTATTGACCGTTCCGATGAAGAAGAAACCTAATATCGTCTTGTTTATTCCCGATTCTTATCGCGGCGACGTGCTCGGACACCAGGGGAATCGCGGCGCCGTAACACCCCATCTCGATGCCCTGGTCGCCCGGGACGCCGTTTCGTATTCCAACGCGTTTGCGCAAAATCCGGTGTGTACGCCCAGCCGCTGTTCCTTCATGACGGGGTGGTATCCCCACGTTCATGGCCATCGCTCCATGCGCAACATGCTTAAGGAATATGAGCCCAACGTGTTGACCGTTTTGCGACGGGAAGGCTACCAGGTCTGGTGGGGCGGAAAGAACGATCTCGTGAGCGTCCGGCAAAAGGAGGACTATCTCCACTACTGCGATGTGAAGTTTTCGGCGGAAGGGAAATACAAAAGTCATATGGACTATCATTGGCCGTCGCCGTTGGCGGCGGACGACCCCCGCCACGGCGCCTTCTACAACGGCGTTCTCACACGCAACGGAACCGGCCCCCGGCACTGGGACGAAGATACGGCTCTGACGCTCGGGGCGGTCGACATGATCAGGAATCGGACGGGTGACCAGCCGTTTCTTTGTTTCTTGCCTCTCAGCAAACCACATCCCGCCTACTATGCCGAAGAAGATTTCTACAACGCCATCGATCCCCAGCTTTTACCGCCGCGTATTCCCGTGCCCGGTGAAGACGCCCGACTGCCCGAGATTCTGGACGCTCTGCGGGCCGAGTTTCGTAGCGACCGCATCACGGAGGAAATGTGGCGCGAGGTGAAGCGGGTATACTATGCGATGTGTTCCAAGATGGATGCCCTGTTCGGCCGGGTGGTAGAGGCCTTGCGCGAGCGGGGGTTGTATGACGACACATGGATATTCTTTTTCTCCGATCACGGCGATTTCGCGGGAGACTACTCCTTGCCGGAAAAGACGCATAGCACCTTGCAGGATTGCCTGCTGAGAGTGCCTCTTGTTGTAAAACCGCCGGTCGGCATACCGGTGAAGCCCGGGAACCGGCGGCAGCTCGCGGAATTGATGGACATCACCGCCACGCTCTACGATATGCTCGGTATCGACCCCGGCTACGACAGCCAGGGGGTGTCGTTGCGAGCCTCCTTGGCGGGCGACGAGACGCCCCTTCACGACGCGGTCTTTGCGGAAGTCGGCGGTAGGAAGAACGAACCGGGGTTCGTCAATAAGGAGGTCTTGAAGTTGCCCCCGGACAGCTTCTATGCGCGCCAGGGTCGCGCCTCCATTCCCTGTCATGAAGCCGGTTCGCATGCGGTCATGTGCCGGACGCTCCAACACAAGTACATTCGCCGTTACTACACAGGCCACCATGAACTGTTTGACCTGACGGCGGACCCGGACGAAACACGTAATGTGAGCGGGCAGCCGGGATATGCCGACGTGGAGCGCCGCATGGAAGAGCGTCTGCTCGATTTCTTTATGCGCACGGCCGACGTTATTCCCCGCATCCCGGACTCACGGGAAACCTGAAGACGTTTAAGGACGCGCAATTTTGGGTGTTCGCCACACAAAATAGACTTAAAAAAGAAGTTTAATTGCAGACTCGGGAGTCAATGTGGGAACCAGCGGCGGAACTCGTTTTAGCTGTTCATTGTCCAGAGTCACTAAATGCGTTCCCCAACAAACTGCCACAGCAACATAAAGCGCATCAGCGGCTCGGAGTTTACAATCGGTCGCCAAGGTAACGGCGCGCCGAATCAATCGATCATCGATCGGAAGGACGGTTATCTGGGGCAATTCAAGGAGGGAAAGACCATATTCCCGCGATACCCCCGGATTGCTTCCCGTTCGACATAAAGCGGATGCAACTTCAATCGGCAAAAGCGCTGGCTCAATGAGCGAGACGTCTTTCGTTCGGATTAACGCCATTAAATCCCGACTCAATTGATACCCGGGTTCTGAAGGGCGGCACGCGGCGATCCAGACACTGGCATCCAAGGTTAAGGTTGGGGCCATTCTATCGTCTCATTTCCGCTAATGCGCGCAGGGCCGAAGGTTTTCGTCCTTTTTCAAACTCCAACTGATCCCGCAAAGTTAATAAACGATCCCAACCGGCATCGGCACCTTTCAAAGAGGATGAAGTCTGAAATTCAGGTGGTACCAATAAGCCAACGGTTTTCCCGCGTCGCGTAATGACATAAATGGCATGATTCTCCGATACAGACCGAACCCAGTGCGATGCTTTGGCCTTTAATTCGCGAATACCGATATCTTTCATGATCATAAACCCTCTTTCCGATGGAATGGTCACATAAGTGACTACATTTGTCAAGAATTCTATCAGCTTGACAACCAGGTAGGGTGGGCGTATGTGCGTTAAGTCAAAGCAACTGACTACGCTGGACGGGAGGCGGTTTTTGACAAAGTGCAGGCTGATTTCGTGTTGTTGACGCATAATACTATGTTGAACGAAAGAGACGACAGGCGAGCGAACCGATGCTTGAAACAGCGTACAATCTATTCGTCTTCGCGAAGGGTGATAGTGGCGGCGTGATAACTCCTTAAAAACGCCGGTTTGGAATGGGATGTATGGATGGATAGGGACCGGGCGGCTTTTGCCGCCCGGCCGCGGGTGATTAGCCGGCGGAGTCTTCG
>Ga0073936_10011123_pt1 | contig 10952 bp, 11 predicted proteins | sample AliMusrvi5mmetaG_FD_87041 | JGI IMG/M metagenome (GOLD analysis project Ga0073936, IMG submission 87041) | Freshwater lake bacterial and archeal communities from Alinen Mustajarvi, Finland, to study Microbial Dark Matter (Phase II) - Alinen... | ecosystem: Environmental > Aquatic > Freshwater >... | reverse complement strand
TGCTCCTGTCAGCAGTTCTCAAGGAAACAGTCCAATGAAATTGCGATCAACACCCGTGGCTATAATCGCCAGTTAAACGATGCTTTTGAACGTTTTCTTGAAACCCGATTGTTTTATCGTGTTGTACACTCCGGCTCAGAAACTGACTGCAAAAGTGAACATGCAGCAAAAACCGTTCAGGCTCATCAATATTCCCTTTTATATGGTCAATCAAATTGAACGGATAGTCAACGACACAACTGCGCTCACATGACGAATTCCCTGCAATTGGATGAGGGGCGTTTTAGTTCCGGGGGAAAATCCCTCTGCTATTATTTGCAATAGAACACTTAAATTCGGTGAATTGTCAAAGGGGTGATCGGCTGATCTCTCAACGATACGCGACATCGTTATCCAGTTCCTGTTATTGCTCCGATTGCGTAGCTCACAATGGCATAAAATAAGAGACCGATACTATGAATGAACGTTTTTTTTTGAAAATTCTGCTGGTTCTTTTTTGTGGACTTATTGCTGCGGAAGTGCTGGTTGTGGCTCTGTTTGGTCTTAAGCTTGAGCTGATTCTGCTCTGCTTTATTGTTGTCGCGGCTTTGACAGGCATTCTTTTTGTCTTACGGCTTCTTCTTGCTGAACGCAATGATATTGATTCGGTTTCGATGCGGCGCGCAAAAGAGAAGAGTTCCGGTATTATGCAGGATCGCCTCAAGGAGTATAGTGTTGATGAGGAGTTTCTTGGAGGAAAGGATAAGCATCGTGCCGGCAGTGATGAGCCGGTATTGCCAGTCAGGGAATCAATTGAAGATGCCATCAGGGTTCATGCCGAAATGTATGGTGGCCTTGGGGAGCTGCTGCAGATGATTGAAAAAATTGATGATGCCTCTTTTGAGCGGTTTGTGAAACAAGTTGGATTTGGTGAGATTTCCCGGGAAGAGGTGATGCTTAAAATCACGCTCATGACCAATGGTGAACTAAATGCAGCCGAATGCAACAGGGTAGAGCAATCTATTATTGAGGGCCATTCAATGGATAAGGCGAGTTTCGATGACTATATCCGGCGTTGTATGAATGTATCAGATGAGGAGTCGGAGAGTGCGGACAAAGGGTTTTCGGTAGAGCTTGACAGTGCTGCGCTTTCCAAGGGAACCGTTCCTATGCCGACGGATTTTTCTCATGATCCGAAAGCGGTGTTTTCCAAGCTCAATAAACCGGGAGAGCGTACATGACGCAGCTTGAGATACCCGCGTTAAGCAAGGCCAGGTTGAAGTACTTTGTGAGACTGCATCAGAAAAAATTCAGGGATTCTGAAGGGCTTTTTCTTGCCGAAGGTCTTCGGACGGTCAGGGAGCTCTCTCTGAACATTCCTGATGAGGAGATGCTTGTAGCGATACTGATAAGGGAGGGAGAGCCGGATGGGAAACCTTTTGTCCAAACTCATAAGGGGAAGGTTTTTTCCATCAATGAGAGGGAGTGTTCTCAGCTTTCAGGTACTACTACAACTCAAGGAATTTTTGGAGTTTTCCGCCAGCTGAGTCCGGCTCAAACGGTCGCTGCCGCAGATGGCGGCAAGCCTTCGAAATCATTCATTGTTGCGCTTGATGATGTTCAGGATCCGGGTAATGTTGGTACTATACTAAGAAGTGCCGTGTGGTTTGGAGCTGAAGCAATGATCTGCACTTCCGGCTCTGCCGACAGGTACAACTCCAAAGCAGTCCGCTCATGTGCAGGGAGCATTTATGGTATCCGTCATTCCGGTGTTGAACGCCTTGACCTTGAGCTCCTGCGACTTCAGAAGCTTGGTTATTCCATTGTTTCTGCGTCGCTTGATGGAAAAGATTTCAGAGAGTTCACCTCCTGGCCAGAAAAGCAGGTGCTTGTGGTCGGCAACGAGGCTAATGGAGTCAGTGAACCGGTTAAAGCGCTTACCGACCGCCTCGTCAGGATTCCCCATAGCGGCAGAAAGCCCGGTGTTGAATCTTTGAATGCCTCTGTATCAGCAGCCATTCTTATGGAACGCATGGTGTTATAATTTTTGTCCCCATTGATATTTTATAAGGGCACCTCTATTGATTCAAATAGGATGTATTAAGAAAATTGATTATCAAAACCTCACCTCCGCACTATGTATGTTGGGGTGATTTCTGAACCTCAACAAAACCAGTTAAAGAGTTTGTCCAAGTACCTGCCTTACAGAGTGAAAATTGGGTAAATCTATAAAGCCCCATGAATGGATTTCCAAGTAAAGGTTAAAACGGTGCAATGATACTAACCGCTGCCAGCCCGATTAACCATCTTCGCTACATTTGGCTCCATTTTTACTGGCGCCAACACAATGTCAGGATGATTTTTGGCATAAACGCGAAATATTTCGTCGGCAAATGCCTGGCCTATAGCCGACACCCCAGCAAAGTCAAAAATTACATGTTTGAACCTCTCTATACGAGCCAACAACCTTTTTGCCTGAGATCGAGATACAAGTTTCTCATTTTCGTATTGCGCTAACCGAACAGGAATAACTGTTTTGTTAAACTGAAATTCATCCGGCCCAGCATAATCATCAAAAACCGTCTGGATTTCACGCGAAGAATCTCTCTTAAGAAGCATATATACCGCAGTACCAGCTTCGTTTTCAGAAAATTCGGACTCCAGAATAACATCAAATTCAAACTGATCATCATGACGAAACCTCACGCCTTTTGAATCAATTTCAAACTCATCAAATACTCTTGAAGTAAAGAATATTCCTTCCCCTGTATGATTATCCGGATCTGTAGTCAATTTCCCTTTCGATAGCTCAAAGAGTGCCTGACGCTCATCATCCAGATTACACAACCGCCTGATCTTCTTGAAAATGCCCTCCCCATCGTCAATCACGGAGATAATAATTTTTTCATTATCTCTTACAGCAGAGATAGAAACATGTTTTCCGCCAGAATGATCAAGTACGTTATTTACCATTTCGGTAAAACCGTAGTGACATATATCGATAATATGTTCAGGCAAATCTTCGAATACAAATGAATATTCATTCCTCCAAACACCATCTTCAGTTAAGTCATCTGTGAGGATAAAGTGCGACTTATGCTCCCTTAAGTCTCCTAAATAATATTTTTTCCCCTTTCCACTGCCTGTGGATGTTAATCGCCCTTCTTTTTCAAGGCGCTGCATATGGCTATATACTGCCTGAGGGGTTATAGAGAATATTCTGGCAATATGCTTTGAAATATCAGCAGAATGCTGCTTGACATCACTGACGATTTGGCGCCGTATTTCCTCGCCCCTTTCTTTATTATTCATTGCTTATCCTTTAAGAAACTTTATTTCTTAAAGGATATCTATTTTTTTCTTAATGGACAAAATATATTTCGTAAAGGATGGAATACAATTCCGCATCTAAAACCGGCTTTGAAGTGAACTACCCGACGCACTTTGTCGGCAAAATTTGTTCCACCATTGTTCCTTTTGCGCTTTTTGTAATTTCTATATTGTTATAATATAATGATCTAAGTTTCAACGCTGAAGTCATGGGGAAGGCGCGGCAGCTTTATACCAGCAGTACCGGGTAGTCTATCTCGTTGATCAGCTCGTGCACCTCCTCCCTGGAAATCTTCATCCGATCACTCAGCACGAGCAGGCCCGAATCCACCATCCGGATGTAGCGCATAAGTGTTTTTCCACTGGTCAGAGGGAGGTGGTGGTACTCAACAGTACTTCCCAGCAACGCTATTATTTCTGAAAGCGCTCGCTCCATCTCTACACTCTCTTCATGGGTTTCACCAAGAATCAGCACATTGAGGGTAATATCGGGGGTTATAATGTTGAGAGCAGCGGCGAGAGCCTGCCGGGAACCCTCCGACCCATCATAGAGTACTAACACCGGCCACTCTTTTGCCGAGAATCCCGGACGAATAAAAAGTATGGGTCTTTTACCCTCTTCAAGAGCTTTTCTTGCTGTTGAACCGAGTCCTTTGCGGCAGGTAGGGGATCTCCCGCTTCGACCGAGAACAAGAAGATCCGCATCACCAGCTGCAGCAATGACCTCTTCCGGCACAACTCCCCGCGATACCCTGAACGACTGTCTGATCATCAAATTTTCTGCAATACGCAGCAAAGATTCCCTTGCAGCTTTTGCCTGTACTTTAAGAGAGCGCTCAAGGGTAGAAGCATCAAACGTTTCAGATTCCGAAGTGTACATGTGGATTTCATGGCAAAAAGGAAGATCCGCCATCCGGATAACATTGATGTCTTCAACATAAATACCGGTAAGCTCAGCATTCAACAGCCTGGCAAGTTCTGCTGCAGCTCCAAGAGATGCTATACTGTGTGGAGAACAGTCGAGAGCGACAGCTATATGACGTATAAGAGTGCTTTTGTGTCGTTCCGGCATAACAAAACTCATTTATATGTTTCTGATGCCCGGTTATTGATTGTCATCATCCGAAGATGAAGTGAATTTTTTCAGTTTTTCAGCCATTTCGTTCAGTCGGGCAACCGCCATGCCGTTGATAGTGTCGGGAGGGTATTTCCCTGTTGTATCCAATTCCCCAGCTGGTATGCCGGTCAGAATTTCAATGCCTTCATCAACATCTGATACAGGGATGATAGAGAAAAGTCCCTGTCTGACAGCTTCAACAACGTCGTTGCGGAGCATGAGATTGTGAACATTAGAGACGGGTATGAGAACACCTTGTTTTCCGGTCAATTCTCTTGCTTTGCAAAGATCAAAAAAGCCCTCGATTTTTTCGTTGACCCCTCCTATTGCCTGGACCTGTCCAAACTGGTTTACCGAACCGGTCACGGCAAAGTACTGCCGGATAGGGGCGCCTGAGATGGCCGAGAGCAGTGCGTACAATTCAGCGGAAGAGGCACTGTCTCCTTCTACACCGCTGTAAGACTGTTCGAATACCAGCGAGGCTGAGAGCGAAAGTGGCTGATCAATGGCAAATCGGGCGCCAAGAAATCCAGAGAGAATCATGACACCTTTTGAGTGGATCGGTCCGCCCATTTCAACTTCGCGCTCAATGTCAATTACTTCTCCTTTTCCAAGTCTCACTCTTGCCGTTATTCTGCCGGGATGTCCAAAGCTCTGTCCGCCTGGGGAGTAGATGGCAAGTCCATTGATCTGACCAATTTTTTCCGAGTCAGTCTCAATGAGGATGGAGTCTTTCAGGGTCGCTTCCCTGATTTTTTCCCTGATTCTTGATGAACGGAAGATTTTAGCATCAATGGCTTGCTGCACATCTTCGGCCTGCACAAATGTTTTTTTTGCTGATGCTGCATAGTAATCGGATTCATGAACGAGATCGCAGATACTTTGAATGTGTGCACTCAGTTTTGATGAATCTTCTGCAAGCCGGCTTCCATGTTCAACAATTCTTGCTACTGCAGTTCTGTCAAAATGATGCAGCTTGTCTTTATGAACGATTGAGCTGATAATACTTGCATAGGCAAGTTTTCCGTCAATGTCGCCTGGGAGTTCGTCTTCAAAATCTGCGGCAACCTTGAATAGCTCGCTGAAGTCAGGGTCATAGACACTAAGGATATTGTAAAGACTGCGTTCTCCGAGCAGAATAACCTTGATGTCGAGCGGAATCGGTTCGGGTTCAAGCGATACCGTGCTGACAAGGCTATAGAGTTGGGCAAGTGATTCAATGCGGATTTGCCTGGTTCTCAATGCTTTTTTCAGCGCTTCGTAGGCAAATGGCTCGAACAGCAGTCTTCTGGCGTCAATGAGCAGATATCCTCCGTTTGCTCGGTGCAGTGCACCCTGCTTAATCAGGGTGAAATCTGTGACGAGTGTCCCCATGTGGGAGATGTGTTCAATGTCACCCACAAGATTCTGGCATGCGGGTTTATCTTCGTAGACAACAGGAGCGCCCTCAGTAATGCTGTTGTCGACAATGACGTTGATCTGGTAACGGATAAACGATGCCCTTTTCTGTGAGAATTTGCCGGAATAGACTCCCATGAGCGATTCTCTTGGATCAGCTTCTTTTTCAAGGAACTGGTCGAAGTTTTCTATAATGTCAGCTTCTAATGTTTCAAGGTATCCGGTGACTTCTTGAATTGCTTCATAGCTGTTTCTGATTTCGGCAATCAAAGGTTTTACAGTAAAACTGGCTATGTTACGGTTCAGATCCTTGATTTTTTCAAGGGTTTCTCTTTGCCATTTGGGTATTTGGGCCATAATAGACTGCATCGCTGTTTTCAGAGCGATGATTTTCTCTTCAATTGAGTCCCGTTCTTCTTTTTTCAGCATCATGAACTCTTCCGGCTTGAGGACTTCACCCTCTTTTTCCGGAGCAAAGGCAAACCCGGCTGGTGTTCTTATGAGCGCGATGTGCTCTTCAGCACCTTTTTTTTCCAATTCACCTATCGCATCGGCCTGTTGTTCCTGAAATTTTTCGTGGATATTTTTTTCCTGGGCCTGGTACTCTTCGCTGCTGAATGCTGCAGGTATAACGGTAAACAGTGCTTCAACAAGGTGCTCCATATCACGCGCAAGTGATCCTGCTTTTCCTGCGGGGAGCTTTAATGCCTTTGGGTGACGTGGTTTTTGAAAGTTATTGACATAGCACCAGTCGGAAGGGACTTCTGCCTCAGGGGCGGTTGTACCAAGAAAGTGCATGATAGCGGTCTGTTTTCCGGTACCGTTTGGCCCGAGGGCAAAAAGGTTGAATCCATCATGTTTTATTCCCATACTGAAAGTTATGGCATCGAACGCCCTTTTCTGGCCGGTTGCTTTAACGGGGCAGTCAAGGTCTGCTGTAGTATTGAAGCCGAAATCAAGCGGGTTACAGGTTCTGTAGAGTTCTTCAGGGGTAAGCTTTGAAGGTAGTGTCATAACCAGTGTTTCTTATATGGATGTGATTTCAGGTTGACTTAACCAAGCATTAAATGTACAAAAACGATGCAACTCACTGATCATTTTGCAGTGGTTCAGACGCTGTCTTCGTCAACAGGCAGCGGGTTATGAAGATGCAGCGGGTTACCTGTTTTTGCACGGAGACGGATATTCAGCACTTCAACAGATACAGAAAATGCCATGGCAAAATAGATGTACCCCCTTGGGATTTCATAGCCGGCACTTTCGGCAAGCAGGGTGACCCCGACCAGAATAAGAAAACTCAAGGCAAGCATTTTTATGGTCGGGTGCTTCTCAACAAAATCACTGATGGTTTTGGCGGCAAGCATCATGATGCCGATCGCAATCATAATGGCGATGATCATTACTTCCACTTTTTTTGCAAGTCCGACAGCTGTGATGACTGAGTCAAGTGAAAAAACGATATCGAGAACGGCAATCTGCAGCATGGTTAAGGCAAAACTGCCGGCTGAAACGCTTTTTATTGTCTGTTCTGTTCCTTCAAGACTCTGATGAATTTCCTGAGTGCTTTTTGCAATCAAAAAAAGTCCCCCTGAAATCAGGATCAGATCACGTCCTGAAATATGGTGATTCAGCACCGTCAATAGAGTCATTGTCAGCCCCATCACCCAGGTTATCGAAAGTAAGAGAGCGATTCTGGTCATCATGGCAAGTCCCAAACCGATAATCCGTCCCTTCTGTTGCTGTTTTTTTGGCAGCCGTCCTACAATAATCGAAAGAAAAATAATGTTGTCGATGCCGAGAACAATTTCAAGCGCCGTTAACGTTGCAAGTGCGATCCAGGTTTCCGGCTGCATGACCCATTCCATTTGTCGGGGGATAAGGTTTAAAAAGGTTTTATTATGGGGTAATGTACTGAACAGATCATGTCTGGCAAAAAGCAGGTGCTGAAAGGCAGGCTGTTCAGCTGGACGAGGTTTTTCGTTACATTGCAGGAGGTAATCATTCCGGATATTTCATCACATCCTCTTATGCAGAAAGATCAGGACTTTCCTGAGTTGGCGGACTTGCGGAAGACGTTTGAGCGAGGAATAACTCGCGATTTTTCATGGAGGCGTTCGCAACTGCTTGCACTTGAAGCATTTCTCATCGAGCGAGAGCAGGATATTGCTCAGGCATTGCATGATGATTTCAGGAAGTCTCCGGCAGAGACTTTTTTAACTGAAACAGGATATCTTCGAGGAGAGATCCGTTTCGTGCTGAAACATCTTAAATCATGGATGAAACCACATCGGGTTTCCATTCCATTGATCTACCAGCCTGGAAAAGGCTTTTACATTTCTGAACCTTATGGTGTTGTGCTCATAATAGGCGCGTGGAACTACCCCCTGAACCTTTGTCTTGCACCCCTTATCAGCGCAATCGCCGCAGGCAACTGTGCAGTCGTCAAACCCTCTGAACATGCACAACACACTTCGAAAATAATTGCCGAAGGGATATGTCACTATCTTGACCGAAACACGATGTGTGTGTTTGAGGGAGGTGTGGATGCAACCAAATCACTCCTGGAAGAGCATTTTGACTATCTTTTTTTTACCGGAAGCCAATCGATCGGCCGTGAGGTCATGCATGCAGCAGCAAAACATCTGACACCATTAACTCTCGAGCTTGGCGGAAAATGTCCCTGTATCGTTGAGGAGAATGTTAATCTCAGAGTGGCAGCGCGCCGGATTGTATGGGCCAAGTTTTTAAATGCAGGGCAAACCTGCATATCTCCCGATTATGTTCTGGTGCACGAGAACGTTGAGGAGGAACTGCTCCGTTATATGAGTGATGCTATCACCGATTATTATGGTGATGATCCTAGGTTGAGTCCGGATTATCCCCGCATAGTCAATGAGAATAATTTTCACAGGCTTGAAAAACTTCTTTCCCTTTCTTCACCGTCCAGAGAATGTTCTACCGGCGCACATGACTATTACGTCGCGCCGACAATTCTTCAAGGAGTGACTCTGGAAGCAGAGGTTATGCATTCGGAGATTTTCGGTCCCCTGCTGCCGGTCATTTCCTATAGAGATCTTGGTGAAGCCCTTAAGATTATCGGTACAGGCAGGAATCCGCTTGCGCTCTATCTTTTTTCTTCGGATCCGAAAGTTCAGGAGAGGGTAGTTCATCAATCCCGTTCAGGTGGAGTGTGTATCAACGACCTGCTTTTCCAGGCATCCATTCACAGGCTTCCTTTTGGTGGAATCGGGAGCAGCGGATTCGGCGCTTATCATGGCAGGGCCGGTTTTGATACTTTTTCCTTTCAGAGGAGCGTTTTGAAACGATCGCTTTATCCTGATCCTGATCTGCGTTATCCACCTTACGGCACCAGAAAGTTTGGCTTTCTCAAGCGCCTCGTCACCTTTTTCCATTAATCGGTTATACCCATCTGTATGAAAAAAACAGGTCTTGCGTTTGGGGGTGGAGCAGTTCTTGGTGCAGCCCATGTAGGAGTGATCAGGGCATTGAGTGAATTGCATATATCAGTCTCAATGGTCAGTGGCACCAGTATTGGTGCGTTTATTGCCGCACTTTACGCCTTTGGTAAAAACTGGCAGGAGATACGGGATATTGCTTTCGATCTCGACTGGCTTGATTTGTCAGGCCTTGTGCTTTCTGAGTATGGTCTTTTGTCCAATAAAAAATTTGGAGGTATTGTTACCGAACTGCTGGGGCATAAAAATATCGAAGATGCATTGATACCTCTTTCAATAGTTGCTACAGATATCGGGACGGGAAAAAAAGTGGTTTTCAGCGAAGGTGATGTTGCCTTAGCCGTCATGGCAAGCAGCTGCATTCCCGGTATTTTCCGGCCTGTGGACTACTTTGGGGCACTGCTTGTTGATGGTGTGCTTATGGAAAACGTTCCTGTCTCCCCACTAATCGAGAGCGGTGCCGAATCGATAATTTGTGTTGATCTTCTTGCTCACCATGCTTACAAAAAACCTGAAAATATTATCGGACTTCTGTTGAACGCCTTCTACAGTACCATAACCAATACGACAGCTATCCAGATAGCGTCAGTGGATTTATGTATTTCGCCTGATCTCTCTCAATTTAATCTCATCGATTTTAACCAGGTACCTGATATTTTGGATGCAGGGTATGACGCAGCTCTGCCTGCGCTTACATCATGGTTAGAAAGGGAAGGGTAGATATTTAACCAGAAAGGCATTGGCTATTGGTTTGGGAATTTGTAATTTAACGTATTAAAGAGAAGGTTTTATTGTGAGTTTCTGATAGCGCAGTTCTGGCCGGTCCAGGCATTTTTCTTTTTCGAAGATCATGCATTTTGTAATGAAATGGTTTAAATAACGGGAGGTTGCAATGCCTATTCGTCGATTAAGGGAGTTTCTTGACAGCCATGCAGTCAGGTATTTTATTGTCAGTCATTCTGCTGCCTATACAGCACAGGAAATAGCTGCCGCTGCCCATGTTCCCGGCAAAGAGCTTGCCAAAACGGTTATGGTCAATATTGCCGGAAAAATGGCTATGGTGATCCTGCCTGCATCCCGTCAACTTGATTTTGAGCTTTTACGTGAATTGACTAAAACCAGAGAGGTTGAACTTGCCGGGGAGAAAGAATTTGCAGGATTGTTCCCTGAATGTGAGATTGGCGCCATGCCACCATTTGGTAATCTTTTTGGTATGGATGTCTATGTATCGGAAGAACTCGAAGCTGATGATGAAATAGCATTCAATGCCGGAGCGCATACTGAACTGCTTCGTCTTTCCTACGATGATTATAAAAAACTGGTTCATCCGAAAGTTGCAAAGCTCTCATTGGAATTGAAGTGATAACGGCAGTCATAATGGATTTTTAAGAGGAAATGTTACCTTCTGTTCATGATTGCTTATGGTTCATTACATGCATTTCATGAGATCGGTACCATGGATACTCAATCGATTATTTGGATATTGTTCCTCTTTTTATGAAGATTGCCTTATATACCGGGACTTATGTCAAAGACAAGGACGGTGCGGTAAAATCCATCACACAGCTGGTTTCTACATGCAGGAATAACGGTCATAAGGTAACTGTATGGTCTCCTGATGTTTCATCTCAGGATAATCACAACGGTTTAAC
>Ga0073936_10011121_pt1 | contig 10953 bp, 9 predicted proteins | sample AliMusrvi5mmetaG_FD_87041 | JGI IMG/M metagenome (GOLD analysis project Ga0073936, IMG submission 87041) | Freshwater lake bacterial and archeal communities from Alinen Mustajarvi, Finland, to study Microbial Dark Matter (Phase II) - Alinen... | ecosystem: Environmental > Aquatic > Freshwater >... | reverse complement strand
CCGCGGAGAAGTCTAAATTATATTAATATAATAATTTAGCATCAACAAAAGCCCGCAATACGCGGGCTTTTGTGTTTATGAAATCCATTTTCCCTCTATTCATAAGCTCCAATCCCTGCCATTCTCCGAGCTCCATTTTCAACAGTTACTTCCTGACTTAGCTCTTGGTTGGTAGTCCTGCTGATCGTGGAGTTGAGAAATAACCTGCTCAAAGGCGGAAGCCCAAGACTCTCTTGTGCTCAGTCCAGTCATGAGGAGAAGGAGTTCTTTTGATGAGTTGGAGAGCGTTCAGTTCTGGTGGGTGCTCACCAAACAGTATCCTTTACTGGATCTCTATAGACGCTAATGAATGGTATGACCTTGCAAGTATGTTTGACTCGTACGTTATCTTCTTGAGCAAACTCAGGGACACTCGTATTAATCCTCGCCGTCCCTTGGCGAGGATTAATACCTGTATATGCGACATTGTTTCTTGGTAAGAACCGGGGTGAGTTTTCTCTACCCTTTCCATCAACAGCCAGTCCCGTCAGGATGCTCGGCCACGCAATGTTCTTGCCTGAACGGACTCCATTAAACAAAAGTTTAGCCTATATGGGTGAAGCTGTTTTTGCATTTGGTCCAGCCAAACTGCAGTGCTTGGAGACTGATGTCAAATACCATAAGATTAACGCCAATAGCCGAAAACGTCTGAATGTCATAGGTGCAATGCTCTGATCAGGTGATTTTAATATCTTTTCGCGGCATTTTACTGAAACTCTCAACTGACTGTACATGGTTGCTTATTTACCCTGATAAACCATTAACACCAACCAGCTGTACTATAAGTTCTGGGTTTGTTGATACATGGGCCAGATAGCCATCAGCGAGAGCATTGGCTACGTTGATCGCTGTTGAGGCCCCAGATGCTGTATAGGTCGAATTGAACGCAGTTATTACGTTATGCGCTTGAGTACCATCGGTAAGGCCATCCGTGATAGCAAAGTGTGCGCCAACAGCTTCTTTGCTGCTGAGATAAATCTTATCTGTCGTGCCGGTCTGGATATTCACGGAATTGATTATTTCGAGGATAAAATTGGCTGGCGTCACTGAGCCGTTCTGCAGCAGAGAAACCCAGTAGGCCAAACCGCCTGCGTCTGAAGCACGGTTCAGAACATTCTGGTAAACTCCATTCATAAAGTTAGTAATGGCTGTATTAGAAAATTGCGCCGTTATCTGGCCGTAGGTACTCACTGCCTCGGTTGAGAGGGCAAAGTTACTCGCCACTTGTAAATTATTTTGTCCTTCATAGATAGAGCTCGCCCAATAATCAAGACCGACGGCATCAGGCGCACGATTGAAGTAGGCGAGATACATCTCCGTTAAAGTTGCGAACTCCGTGGGATTGATTTGCGCTAATGATAGAGCTTCAGTAAACCACTTTGTTTGAAGCGTTTGATTAGAAAATATCAAGCTAGTGATGTTCGACAAACTCATGGTTTGATTCAAAGAATTTGTCAATGAAGATTGTGCAGGAGTTGATTCAACAAATTTATAGTAATGCGAACTGTCAGATATCGATAATGTATTTGTACCCGCTCCACCATCAATACTCAGTCCCGAGGAAAAACCACTGAATGAATCGTTTCCGTTTCCAGCAACGATCTTTTTAAAATAATTTCCATCGACAATGGTGTTATTGAAATCAGGCAGAGTAACTTGACCAAGTTGAAAAAAATTTACATTGTCTATCGGAACCAAATTGATATCACTGAAACCTGTTCCTGATGGGAGAGCAACCCAGCTCCCACTAGTGTAATTGAAGACCTGAGCACTTGTCACATGTTCAGCAGAAAGCAAAACCTGACCTGTATTTGCATTTAATGTCACTGCACTAGAACTATGAATTTTTAGGGTATCACTTGAATTTGTACAAGGCAGGCAAAATGGATTCAATAAATCAGCTTGACCTGTATATGACGAGTTACTGAAAGTGAAATCCGGCTCAATACTCCCGGCATTATTGATCGTGATTGAGTAATCGATAACAGCGGATTTATTTGTGCCGTATTTTGAAGCCAATTCGAACCAGTCAAGCGCAGCATAATCTTGCATGTTTACATTACCAGCAAAATTATTTCCTTGCACCCAGCAATCATCATAAGACATTATCGTTAGTAAAGTTGTATCGAGACTGAGTAGTAGATGACCACCACTGCTGGTTGCTGAATTTAGGGTATATGAATTTGGATGTTCTAACCCGAGGTTATGTCCAAATTCATGCCAAAGGGCAGTCTTGTAATATGAGGTAAAAGCATTATTGCTTGATCCATCAACGTTAATCGATAGGGTGTTTCCATGAAATGGGTAGGTTGAGTATCCAGCTGTTGTTTGATTTGATAACCCCAAGTTAGTGTCACCTTTACCAGCTGCGACTTGTTTAAATTTTAAGTTAAGGGTTGCGCCTAAAAAAGAGGTGATTGAGTTGAAGAATATCTGTTCTATATTTGAAAAAGGAGTAAACGCAGGGATCTGCCCTGATGGAACACAATTAAAAAAAGATGATGGAGGAGGTGACGAGAGTGTGTAAAAAGAATATGTAACTGTTTGCCCAGATTGATAGAAATATCCACTATTTAAATTAGAGTCATTTTGGTTAAGAAATTGTGTAAACTGCAAACTATTGTAAGTTAGCCAAGAAAAATCATAGGTAATAGACATAAGTACTCCCCAATGAATTTACAAAGTGACCTTGAAAAATATAAGTGAAAACCCTGTTTATCTCGCTTTGCGTATTACATAGGCAACATTCTCTTCTCAGGCCAAAATACACTCGTCAACAATATCCTTCTTTATTAATTAATTTGTGATGCCATTTTCTTCAGGCATCGCTTGCCTTGTTTCCTTGAAATTAAATGGTGTAGATAATTGGGCTCAGGTCAAGAAGAGCTTATATTTTATCAGTTCATCTGCATCGTTTGTACCGACGTTTATTGCGCTGTCCCATTTTGAAGTTGATCCATCATCTGCTGCCATTATCAACGTTATATGTAAATGGTTTTGTATCTCATTTTTATGGCGGGACGCTTATAATTGAGGTTCTGAACCAAGCTTACATTTCAGGAATCCATAGGTAAGATGCATCACTCAATCCTTGATGAATTAATGTGAAAATAATAGTCGGTCTTTTTCCAACTGGCTTCCTTTGATATAAAATTTTTCAAACCAGGCCGGCTTATTACTGATGGAAGTCGGCAAGCCAAGAGTCAATGCACTGTGATTTTTATTCTCATTAGCCGACTTCATTTTTGTACGAAACTCAAGATGGTCGAATATTCTCAAAGCTTCAATCGCATACACAGCAGCAACCCTTGAATCTTCGATCATTACCAGATTATCTCCATTGCCCTGCTCTCCGCTGATAGATAAGTTAGAAGATCCGGTAAATACCTTTGCTGTTGGTAAGTTGAAATCGGTAACCACAAATTTGTGATGCTCATGAATTCCTTCACCACCGCTCCATTCCGATTTAAATGGCTCGGGGGCTTTCGCTGCAAGGTATTCGAAATCAACGATACCAACTGAACCATCCGGCTTTGTTACTTGTAAACCACCGGCTTTATCTGAAATGCCATAGCTGAATACTGATTTTGCTTGTAAACGATCAACAGCTTCCCGTACTGCTCCACTTGTAGCCTGATTTAAGAACGCGATACAAAAGAGAACAGCTGACGACGCCTGATCTATTGCTGCCCCAACCGGATTCAGAGAGAGATCTGCAGATGAGTGAGGTGAAAAACAGAAATGCAACGCAGGATAATCAGCAGCATTAACAACCTGCCATTGGCTGGCAACAGGCTGCTTTTTAAATTTATCTGCACCGGCAAAAGCAAGTTCAAAAATTTCTTCAAACAGGGCGGCAACATCTCTGGACTGAAATACCAAGGCATTGTTTGCCTGTATATATAAACCTCGAAAGCTGAAATTTGTAGATCCAAAAAGTACACGTTCCGCACTGCCATTACTCTTGGAAATGAGTACTTTGTTGTGCTGAAGGTTAGAAAAGTGCATTCGGTGAACTCGATCCGCACCAGCGGATATGACTAATCGATTTGCTGCTATCGATTCTGCACTATCATCAGGTTTGTGGGAACCGGAGTTGTCAATGATGGCTCGTAACCTCGGGCCAATCCGCTCTAACATCGTCACTATATCCGGCTCATTCAGATCATAGGCAAAAAGATCAAGTTCAAGAGTATCATCGGCAATGACATCGTTAAGAAAATCCGTTATAAGCTTATATGTTTTGAAACCAAGCCATTCGTAAACGTCGTTGTCGACTTTTTTAAAATCAAGACCTTGAGATGGATCTGACGGAATAATTACGGTATTGTTATCATACTTATCGGCGTATGCTTGAGATGATGCATAATTACGCGTAAATCCTATATCAAGAAATCCATCATAAGTTTTGTTACCCAGTAAAATATCCAGGGTAACAGATGTTCCGGGACGCAGTGACCTGTCATTATTCATGTGTTGCCTGGTAACTCTATAAATGTAGTCACCTGATACAGGATTATAGGGAAAATGAATCCAGCGAAATTTCTGAAAAGGAGCTTGCGTCGATGGATAATTCCTGTATCCATCGACGGCTTCAAGAGCGTTTGATTGCGGGTATGTGAAGGCAAGGCGATTTCGCAATGGCTGAAATCCATTGCTTCCCGGACTCTGAACCTCTATAGAGAACCCTACAAAATCAGGTTCAGGGTAGTCGACATCCATGCCAATGAGCACCATACTTTCACCACGCCATAGTTTAACGCTAAAACCGTCAAGCGTTTTACTGTTTGTGAAGTTTTCCATATTTTCCTCCAAATCATTGTATTGAAACAGAGAAATAAATATTATTCATTCCTGGTTGTGGTGACGTAACCCCAACAATCTGAGCCATTTGGATAAGGCTAACGGTTATCCCTTATTGTGACTCCTTTTCGGCCGAAACAGCCAAGTGATCCGCCCAACCTCTTTTTCTTTATACAGTTGACGAATAACAATCTTATGCTCCTTGAGGTGCTGCTCAGTTGGAATGTGTACAAGCATATGACTGATGGCCGCAGTCCCAGCGGGTAACTCGATGTGACCGAGAGCTTGACGACCTCGTTGAGACAGCGGGATACGTAAACGTTCAGGATTTTTTGGATCTGTTACAGCATCCTCAAACGTCTCCAATTTCACATGTGACGGGTTCAAACCTTTACCAATCCAATGAGGAACCTGTAAGGCCATACGGCTATTCTCAGGTAGTTCGGCAAGAGTTTCAAGAGTAAAAGCACGTTGTTTATCCCATGCTCCAGTGACCAGAAAGCTAAGAGGAATAAATTCTCCCCAGATAGGAGGAATAGGATGCGGAGAAGGCACAACAACATTAAAATTTCGCCAAGTGATATTGTTATTGGCGTATATGTAGTTCACAAAGTCGTCGAAAGTAGAAAAGCTCGAAGGATTTGGTGCGGGTGCATATGAGTTTCCTACCGTCGAGACAAAGCAGTAGTGACCGGCACCGGGAAGTTGATCTGCCGGCCAGGTAATACCGGGATTCGAAACTTCCACAACACTTCCTTGTGGAACGTCGGGATAATAGGAAGAGCCAATTAATTTCCAAAGATTCGGAGTTACCAGTGTCGCAGGAGGTGACCAGTAGACGGTTGCAAAAACATTGGCGGCATTTGATCCCCTGTTCCATACGCGCAGGTAAACATAATCAGGTTGCCCAGTAAGAACATCAGGGTCGCTTTCAGTGTCGCTGTTGACTGATGCTGCTGTAGAGAACGTTTGTTGTGGATTGACAACTGGATTGTTTTTCAGGATGATATCCGGGCTATCGGATAATGAACCTGTATGGGAGGTTCCATCGTCAGCAACATTGTGCCGTGTATAGAGTAGAGGTATTGGCCCAGTAAGCGGCCCAAATGGGTAAGGATCATCGGTTGGTTGCGGACCATATTCAGTCGGATGAGAAGGCAAACTTGTGCCGGGAGGTAAATAGGCAGTTATCAGATTTGAGAACATCTGCCAGCTGTTCGGTACTCCAAGAATGTTGGCAGTCTCAGCCAGTGTGTTCGTCGTGGGAGCTCCTGCCTGAATAATATCCGTCCATTTCTTATTCAACTGATAAGCAAGAAAATTCAGAAAGAGCGATCCGCAACCTATGGAGACGTAATCCTGGTCAGTATGCCAGACATTATCTACCCAGTTTGATCGCGCCGCGTTTGGCGAAGTATTTTCACCATTGAGCCAAGAGTTGCCGGTGGACCATAGCCAAGCGCGACTTGGGTAAAGAATCTGAGCACAAACACGCGAAAGAGCTTCACCATTGCTCCAGGCAGCCACCCAACCTTTTGCCTGCAGATTCATGAAGATTTCAGCCGCTTCGGCAACGACCAAACCTGGTAAAGCTATTGGTTCTGTGCTCGTACTGCAGTAACAGTTTATGATGTTGACCAGGTTATTACTGGCTCCACCGCCACCAGGAACAAGGTTAATCTGGATGGGTAGTGACGATACCGGCAGCTGAATGTTGCCGAACAGCATGCTCAGCCGCACCAAATCGTATTCGCAGTAGTCGAGAACACCCTGAGCTAGAGAAGCTCCATCCGGCTGTCCACCACCTGTGAATGAACTATCGTAGCTGACGACAAAGTTCGTTGTGTTTCCATATTGAATCATCATGGTTGGTTTCCTCCTTGCGTTATGTTCTATTAATGAATTAATGAACTAAGAAACAACTACTATGGAACTGCTTTACTCTTTGGGAAGGGATACGGGGGTATCGAAAAGACTTTCAGTGCTTTAACTCTTAAGTACCAAATATTATAGAGATGATAACAATGCCCGATAAGGATTGTCGGCATATCTACTCAGGATTTACCCTTACCGGGCTGTATAATCCGTTTGAAGGAATGACCTCTTAAATTTAAAAAAAATCGCCAATTGTTAAAATAAATTAAAAATTCTCTAAAAAATTAACCTGCATAACGCCAACCACGAAATCCATAACATCACTGATCTTGACAATCAACGGCTAATTCAGGAGAAAGTCGTGGTTAGCTGTCAATCTGCATTCAGCTCGCTGGTTTTGGCTGCCATGATGAAATCGTTCATATGCAACCCGTTTGCTGAGTGTGTCCACCAGATTACCGTTACTTTTCCCCATTCAACAACAAGTTTTGGATGATGCTGTCCGGCTTCAGCCAGTTCACCTACCTTATTTGTAAAAGCAATGGCACTCCTGAAATCCTTAAAAGAAAAGGTGCGCTGTAATCGGCTTATACCTTCATCTGTTGCAACTTCCCATTCCGGTATCTTTTCTGATAATTTCTTGATATCGCCTGGAGCCATAGGAGCCAACTCTTCTGAACAGGGTATGCAGGTTTTGTTTTTCAGTTCGTTCATTTTCTTGCTCCGATGAAATTTACGTGTTGGATAACGACGAGATATAGATGTTTGAAGCTGTCGTTCCCGTATTTGGTTATTGTATTGACGTGTCTGCCGGGTGGGCCATGAAAATTCATTGATACAATGCGGGAAATTGGTTACACAACCGTTTCAGTTTTGGCATATCGTTGATGATGATATAGGGATTATCAGGATGAATGGCGCAATAATTCTGGTGATACTTTTCAGCAGGGTAAAATTGCTGCAGCGGCACGATTTGTGTCACGATCGGAGAAGAAAATTTGTGTGAGGCGGTGAGAGCCTTGATGTAGCTTTGTGCAATTTTCTGCTGCTCAATCGTGGTGTAAAAGATCACTGAGCGGTATTGGTTTCCGTCATCAGGGCCTTGCCTGTTCAGCTCAGTTGGGTCATGTGCTGCGTTAAAAAACACTTGAAGCAATTGCTGATAGGTAATCTGCTTCGGGTTGAAACGAATCCTTACTGATTCGGCATGTCCGGTATCGCCAGTACTTACTTGTTCGTAATGCGCCGTGGCAGCATTCCCCCCCGCATATCCTGATTGCACATCTGAAACACCTTTGACATGCTTAAAAACAGCATCCACACCCCAGAAACAACCACCGGCAAAGACTGCAGTCTGTTCGGTCGGTGATGCGGCAGCATTTGATTGTGTACTCATCCCGAGCATCAAAAAAACGCTGATAATAAAAATATACCTGATGACAAGTCTCTTGTTGAGCATGATGACTCTCCTTTTGATTAACCGAAAGTGAAGGCAAACGCCTCTGCACCTGTATCTAAAAATTTAATGCTGAAGGTATGAATGGAATTTTTCCCTCTTTGTCGGATGAGCTGGTAGAGTCGTTGTTCACGGATCACGCCGTTGCCGTGTGAATCGATATCCGTGCCGTGATCAGCACCAGGAGGGATTCCATCCAGAGTGACTTTGAAACGGATAGGCTTATGGTTGAGCGAACCCAGTACAAGATGAAGATCGCGTCCTTGAAAACGGAAACTGATTGTTCCCCCCGCTGCCTGCAATACATCTTCTTCTGAAGATATTTTCCACTTGCCGCTCAACGACCATTGGTCTGGTTTGAGCGATTTTGGTGTACTGTACTGTGCTGCAACATCCTTTTTGATTGCTTCTGGAGATGCGAAATTTTCTTGACGGGCATAACCAACGTAGGTTTCCGGTGATCGGTCCATTTCAGTTGCAGCAGCTGTTGTTCCTGAACCCGCTGCGTTTACAAAGCCATCGCTCTTGACCTGCCCGCCATGATGTGACTCCTTGAGCAAGAGTTGTATCATTTGTTCGGTGTCCTGATACGCGCCTTCACCAAAGTGTTTTTGGCGAATCGTACCTTGCGCATCTATCAGATAATGCGCTGGCCATGCGTCGTTTCTGAAAGCATTCCAGATAGTGTACTGGTTATCCATCGCCACGGGATACATAATGCCAAGATCATGAATAGCTTGTTCAACGTTGTGCTGTTCTTTTTCAAAGGAAAATTCCGGAGTATGAACGCCGATGATGACCAACCCCTGATCCCGATATTTTTCATTCCATGCTTTCAGATAAGGCAACGTGCGTAAGCAGTTAATACACGAGTATGTCCAGAAATCCACAAGCACTACTTTGCCACGAAGCATCTCGCTGTTCAGAGGTGGAGAGTTCAGCCATTGTGTCGCACCCGTGAGTTGCGCCAATGATGAGGTTTTTGTCACGTTGCTAGCTTCTGGTTTTGCTGTTAGTTTGGAAACTAATTGACGTTCAGTAGTTGCAGTGCTTAAAAAAGAAAACTGCGACAGGAAGCGTGTGTCCCAACCGAGGGCTATAACGAACACCCCGACTACTACAGCAATGCCCAAACAGCGTCGTATCCATTGCTCTGCTCCCAGGCCGCGTTTCATCAGTTTTAATATTGTTCCCCCTGCAAACAGGGCGAGAGCAAGCGACGTTGCCGCACCGGCAGCAAACACAAGGAGCAACAAAGCACTATACAGGTTTGCGCCATTCAGCGCTGCACCAGCCAATACCAGACCAAGAATCGGTCCCGCGCAGGGAGCCCATAAGAATCCTACAGCTACTCCCAGCAGCAACGAACCTTTGAGGCTGCTTAGCTTATCGGCCTGTTGTTCTATGCGCCCTCCCAGAGTGACAAATGGACGCATCAATCGGTCGGACAAGGCAGGAAAAATGAGCGCTACCCCCAGAAGTAACAGCAGCAGCATCGCAGCATAACGGCCATATTGATTGATCTGAACAAGCCAGGCGCCACCTGCCGCAGCAAAACTGGCCAACAGGGTGAAGGTTGCGGCCATGCCGAGCAAAATGGGCAGCCCGTTGCGAAGGAATGACTTATCAGAACGTGCAAAAATAAATGGTAATACCGGCAATACGCAAGGGCTGAAGATAGTCAGCAGGCCACCAAGATATACCAGAAAAAAAATAAGCACAGGTATCAGCTCCTTTTTGGCGTTCTCACGAAACGCATCGCCACGGTGTTCATGCAATACCTCAACCCTGTAGGTTGAGGGCCATCGTCAAACACATGACCAAGATGCGCATCACACAAGGAGCATTGCACCTCTGTCCGATTCATGCCGAACTCGTTATCCGTTACTTCATGGACATTTTCCGGGGCAATAGGTTTCCAGAAACTTGGCCAGCCGGTATGCGAGTCGTATTTGGTACGGGCATCAAAGAGAGCATTATTGCAGCAAACACAACGATACAGCCCCGGTTCATGTCTGTCGTAACCCGGTATTGAGAAGGCGTTCTCGGTACCTTTTTCGCGGGTTACCTTATAGGCTAATGGTGAGAGTGTCTTTCTCCATTCAGCATCCTTATGTACTTTGGATAGCGTTACGCGACGTAACTCTTTGCCGTCATCAGAAAATTGTCTGATAGTTACCATATTGCCACTGCTTGCAAGCCCCTCATAAGGACGGGTTGCTAAAACAATCGCGGTACTGAATAGAGCAAAAACAAATTGTCGGCGTTGCATGGTGATTCATACGTTTGTTAAAATAATCCAATCAATAACAATATAAGTCAACAATAAGTGCAGAAGGATTTAACGTATCCAACAAATTTCAACAGTTGATTATTGCTGATCACTATCGATAGTTCTTTATGGGTGATTTGATCTGCCGGGGGGAGCTTCAAACTGCTGGATGGGAGCGCCGAGACCAGCAATGGATGCGGGTCTCGAGTCTCGAGTAATGCTCAGGCTTTCGGTGCAGCCAACGTGATCTTAACCCTCTCAAAACCACTTTCAGTCGGTTTCTGCGTCGTGAATGGCAGCTGGAACGGAAGCTGAATCGGCAACTTTCCTACGATCTCTTTGACCTGCTCTTTGAAGGGGAGATAGTCCGGAAGGGTTTCGAGCGCAAGGCCAAAGGCGCCGCGGACCGACTCCATAAAGTCTCCGAGAGCCTCCTTGCCGCCCATCTCACCTTTCACGATGCGTCCGATAAGGTTGCCAATGCCGGGAACGATCTGCTGAACGGTGT
>Ga0073936_10011119_pt1 | contig 10954 bp, 6 predicted proteins | sample AliMusrvi5mmetaG_FD_87041 | JGI IMG/M metagenome (GOLD analysis project Ga0073936, IMG submission 87041) | Freshwater lake bacterial and archeal communities from Alinen Mustajarvi, Finland, to study Microbial Dark Matter (Phase II) - Alinen... | ecosystem: Environmental > Aquatic > Freshwater >... | reverse complement strand
GTGCTGCAGCGCGACAAGCCGATCAGGGTATGGGGCTGGGCGGCGGCGGGCGAGAAGGTCCGCGTGGTTCTTGCAGGCAAAGCGGCGGACACCACCGCCACCGCCGACGGCGAGTGGCAGGTCACGCTGCCAGCCATGAAAGCGGGCGGCCCACTCGAGCTAACAGCGAGCGGCAAAAACACCCTGAAGATCACCGACGTGCTGGTCGGCGAGGTCTGGCTTTGCTCCGGCCAATCGAATATGGAATTCGAATTGAAGCACGCGCAGAACGCCGAACGGGAGATCAAGGATGCCAACTATCCGAAAATGCGCATGTTATGGGTTCCGCGCACGCCGGCGGGGTTGCCGCTCAATGATGTCAAAGCCCGCTGGTTTGTCTGCGATCCGGCCAATCCCACGCTGGCTGAGTTCTCGGCGGTCGGCTATTTTTTCGGCCGTGATATCCACAAGGCGCTCGACGTTCCGGTCGGCATGATCGCCGCATCCCAGGGTGCCACCCAGATCGAACCGTGGACCGCCCCCGAAGGACTGGCTGAAGTGCCGTCGCAGCAAGCGGCTCTGGCAGGCGTCACCGCCACCGCCGATGCCGCCCGCAAGAAAGTCAAGGAGAACCTCGATCAGTTGGAAGCCGCCATCCCGCAGGCGCGGGTCGCGTTAACGAAAGGCCGGCCATTGCCACCCGCCATCGCCATCGCCAATCCGCTGCCAAGCGAAGGCGGCCCGGTCCTTTACAATGGCATGATCTATCCGCTCGTTCCCTACGCGATCCGCGGCGCGTTGTGGTATCAGGGGGAATCCAATTGCGGCGACGGCCCCCGCTACCTGGACAAGATGAAAGCGCTTGTCGCCGGGTGGCGGAAAGTCTGGCAGCAGGGCGATTTCCCGTTCTATTATGTCCAGATCACGCCTAACACCTACAACGGTGCGCTGCCGTTCCTGCTGGAAGCCCAGCAACAGGCGATGGCCATTCCCAATACCGGCATGGCCGCATCCACCGATACCACCGACCCCAGCGATCACTTCGGCGGAGGCCATCCCCGCAACAAACAGGAAATCGGCAGACGCCTGGCATTGTGGGCGCTGGCCAAGGATTATGGCCGCAAAGACCTCGTCTATTGCGGCCCGCAATTCCAGGCGCTCAACCCGGGAGTGGGCGATCGCCTCCGCGTCACGTTCACCTCCGTGGGCGGCGGCCTGGTGACGCGCGATAACAAAACTCCTGATAGTTTCGAGATCGCCGGCGCCGATGGCACATTCGTGGAAGCCGCGGCGCAAATCGACGGGGTGTCGGTCGTGATCCGCTCTGACAAGGTGCCCAAGCCGGTGGCGATGCGCCATGGTTGGAAGGATCTGGCCCAGCCGAACCTGATGAACAAGGAAGGATTGCCGGTGTCGGTGTTCCGCGCGGAGTTGGGGAAATGATAGATCACCCACATCACCTCAAGTTGGGGAGGTAGCCGAATCGCCCCCTATGCCTTCACTGAACAAGGAGTGGCCATGCTGTCCAGCGTTGATAATTCAATATGATTCCGAGAGTACCATACAGCCGTGAAGATCCTGACCGTAAATGCCACTTCTTTCGCCTTCCTCGCATTCGCCTACCTCGCCCGGGCCGCGCCATCCGATGTGCGGGATCCGTATGGCATCCTGCTCAAGCCGGTTCCCGACAAGACCGTGGTCCTGACCTTCGACGACGGCGTCGCCAGCCACGCGACCAATGTCGCGCCGATCCTCAAGAGGGCGGGCTTCGGCGGTTCGTTCTACGTCGCGGATTTCGACAGTTTCAACACGCGCAAGGATTTCTACATGACTTGGGCGCAGATCAAATCCCTGGTGGATGACGGGTTTGACGTGGGCAACCACACCAAGGGCCACGGCGGCGCATCCATGGATCCATGGTTGAACATGGAATCCGAGTTTTCCGCAAACCACATCCCCAAACCCATCACCCTGGCCTGGCCTGTCTATGCGGTTTACAGCAATCTTTACCCTTCCCTGATAGAACATCAATACACCTTCGGGCGGGCGGGTGGCAACCGTCCTTACCGGCCGACGGCGGATCATCCGCTGGATGTTCCGTCGTACTCGCCGGGCGATGTTGATGCCTTCATCAAGGATGCCCAACTAGCCACTCATGGCAACATGGTGGTATTCACCTTTCACGGCGTGCCGGAAGGCGAACACATGGCGGTGAGTCTCGATCCGGAGAAATTCGCGAAGATGATGAAATACCTGAAGGACAACCAATACAACGTCATCTCGCTGCGGGACGCGGCCAAGTACGTGGATGTGAAACGGGCTGGCATGTTCCTGCCATTTCCTGACCGCTACCCGTGGGGCGGCATGACCAAAGCCGGCAATTTGTTATATGTGACCATCAGCAAACTTCCGACCGACCGCAAGGTGACGTTATCGGGCGTCACCACCCGGATCGCCAGCGCCTGGTTTGCCGGGGATGCGCGGCAACAGCCGCTGAAAATAAGCGTCGCGGACAATGGCATCCAGACGCTCGACGTGCCGCAATCGCCCCATGCAGCGCCCGCCGACGGACCGGCGGTGATCATCGCGGAACTCAAGGGAGGACCGGTCGCCACGTTGCTGGAATTTGTTATTCCAGGCGCGCCGGAGGCCATGATTTCCGGCAATGACGTGCGCGTCACCGTGCCGGTGGCCACGGATCTCACAAAACTGGCACCGGTGTACCGTACGGGTTCGCCGCAGGTCACGGGCAAGCCCGCGTCCGGATCCATCAATGATTTCAGCAGACCGCAGAGTTATGTGATCACCGCGCCGGACGGCACCACGCGGCGCTACACCGTAACGGTCACCAAGACTCTCGGCACAACCGTCGTCACCAACCCGGGCTTCGAGCAGTTCGACACCAACGGTGAATTTGACAACGCCAGGGAAACCAACCCGAGCGGCGCCACCTGGGTTTTCAGGAAGGAAAACGGCAACGGGGAGTTGGGCATCAGGGACCTCAGGAAAGGCGGCGGCGCGCCACCCGCTCCTGACGGATCCAGGCATTGCGTCTTCATGCGCGGCACCGGCAACGGCGTCTCGCAAACCATCACTTTCGACAAGGGGAATTATACCGTCACGCTGGATGCGGTGAAACGCAGCGGCTATGAAAAGACCGCCGCCGCATTGCGCGTCACCATCGACGGCACCGCCGTGTTCACCATCGATGTTCCCCGGATCACTGAGAAATGGGCCAGTTACACGTCTCCCGCGTTTCCTGTTACTCCCGGCCCCCACTCCTTCGCCATCACCCTCGGCGAAGGCGGCGGCATGGATATGGTCGATAACATCGCGCTCCACTATCAGAAATAGGGCGCTTGCTTGAGGGCGATGGCGACGCGTTCGAGAATTTCCTCCACCGGGGCAAGCCGACCGATGCCGTCATAGCCGCAGGCCAGGCCGCCCTCAGCGGGGCCGACAAAGACACATCCGTCCTGTTGGAGTTGCCGGACATTGCGTTGGGTCGCGGGATGCAGCCACATCTTGCCATTCATGGCCGGAGCGATGAGCACCGGCGTGGTGCGCGGCAACGCCAGATAGATCGAGGACAGCGGGTCGGGTGCCAACCCGTTGGCGAATTCCGCAATCACGTTGGCGGTGGCCGGCGCGACCACAAACAAATCCGCCTGGTCCGCCAGATCGATGTGGCCGGGTTTCCATGCTTGTTTCTCATCCTCCAGCGACATCAGCACCGAATTGCGGGTCACGGTCTGAAGGGTGAGCGGCGTGATGAACTCGGTGGCGGCGCGGGTCATCACCGCGTGAACCTGGTGGCCTTGTTTGACCAACTGCGACGCGAGGTCCGCCGCCTTGTAGGCCGCGATCGATCCGGTGATGCCGAGCATGATTTTCATAGATTGGGTTCGGTGTGGGTTTCCTGGGTTCTGGAATCCTGAAAGAGCGGATATCGTGTGGTCAGGTCAGGTCTTCTATCTGGTGTCTGGTGTCTTGCGCGGCTCCTAACGCAACATCGCGACCGCCTTCGCCGTCGCCTTGGCAAAGGCCTCGACATCCTGTGTCGTATTATAAATCGCGAACGAGGCACGCACCGTGCCAGTGATCCCGAAACGCGCCATCAACGGTTGGCAGCAATGGTGTCCGGTGCGCACGGCCACTCCCATCTGGTCTAACAGGGTTCCGATGTCGTAATGGTGGAGCCCCTCGACACTGAACGACAACGAACCCGAACGGTCGGCCGGGCCGTAAAGCCGGATGCCGGCAAGGCCGCCAAGCGCGTCGGCTGCGGCGTGAATCAACATGTTCTCATGGAAGTGGATCGCCTCGTGGCCGATCTCGTTGACATAATCGAGTGCGGCGGCCAGGGCGATGGCTCCTTCGATGTTGGGAGTGCCTGCCTCGTATTTGAACGGCAATTCGTTATAGGTCGTGTGGTCGAAGGTGACCTCCTTGATCATTTCCCCGCCACCCTGCCACGGCGGCAGTTCGTTCAATAATTCGGCGCGGCCCCACAACGCGCCCGTGCCGGTGGGAGCGTACACCTTGTGGCCGGAAAACGCCAGGAAATCCGCGCCTAACAATCCCACGTCGATCGGCAGATGGGCGATGGCCTGGGCCGCGTCGATCAATACCAGCGCGCCCGCTGCCTTGGCCGCGCGGATCATCGTCTCCAGAGGATGCACCGTGCCGAAGGCGTTGGAGATCCATTGCAGCGCGAGGATTTTCACCCGTCCGCCTAACAAACTGCGGAAGGTGTCCTGATCAAGGGTGCCGTCGTCGTGGCAGGGAATCACCCTGAGGACGGCACCGGTGCGTTGGCAGAGCATTTGCCACGGCACGATGTTGGAATGGTGCTCCAGCGTGGAAACCAGCACCTCATCCCCCGCTCCGAGGCGGCCGGACAGGGAGAGGATGTTGGCCACCAGATTGATGCCGGAGGTGGTGCCGGCGGTAAAAATCACCTCGTCGGCGGATCCGGCGTGCAGGTGTTTGGCCACGGTTTTGCGGGCGTTCTCGAACGCGTCCGTGGCCGCCCGCGCGAGTCGGTGGGCACCGCGATGAATGTTGGAATTGATGGCCTCGTAGAAATGCCGTGACGCCCGCAGCACGGCGAGCGGCTTGTGCGTGGTGGCGGCATTGTCCAGATAGACCAATCGCTGACCATGGACCGACTGCTTGAGAATCGGGAAATCGCCTTGGATCGCTTCGTTAGGAATCATGGGAACTTGCGGGACGCTTCGGCGGCGGCCTGCCCAACAATAGACAAGCCTACCCGGCCCGCAATGCCGGAATCGCGTCATGCCGGAATCGCATCATGCCCCGATTGGGGCACCGGAAGCCTGTCCGAAAAGCCTTGGCAAGGCGGTCTGGATGCATATTCTGTCGTCGTTCCTTTTGCCTATATGAAACTACTTGGAAATGTGATGGACCAGGTCTTGAGACGCAATCCCAATGAAGCCGAATTCCACCAGGCGGTCAGGGAGGTGCTCGAATCACTCGAACCCGTTGCCCAAAAACACCCCGAATGGATAAAAACGGGCATCTTCGAGCGCTTGGTCGAACCTGACAGACAAATCATCTTCAAAGTGCCGTGGGTGGACGACAGCGGTGGCGTCCGTGTCAACCGGGGTTTCAGGGTCCAGTTCAACAGCGCCATCGGCCCGTATAAGGGCGGCTTGAGGTTCCATCCTTCCGTCAACGTCGGAATCATCAAATTCCTCGGCTTCGAACAAATCCTCAAAAACTCCCTGACCGGCCTGCCAATCGGCGGCAGCAAGGGCGGATCCGATTTCGATCCCAAAGGCAAATCCGACGGCGAAATCATGCGGTTCTGCCAGGCCTTCATGCTCGAATTGTGGCGCCACATCGGCGAAAATACCGACGTCCCCGCAGGCGATATCGGCGTCGGTGGCCGCGAAATCGGCTACCTCTACGGCATGTACAAAAAACTCCGCAACGACTTCACCGGCGTCCTCACCGGCAAAGGCCTCGCCTGGGGTGGCAGTCTAGTGCGAACTGAAGCAACCGGCTACGGCCTCTGCTATTTCATGGAAGAAGCGCTCCGTGCGAAAGACAAATCCTTCGCCGGTTCGACCGTCTCCGTCTCCGGCTCGGGCAACGTCGCGGTTTACGCCACCGAAAAAGTCCACCAACTCGGCGGCAAGGTCATCACGCTGAGCGATTCCAACGGCTACGTCCACGATCCCGACGGCATCGATCTCGATAGGGTCAAGAGGATCAAGGAAGTCGAAAGAAGAAGGATCAGCGCTTATATCGAGACCAATCCCGGAGCATCCTATCACGACGGCTGCGACGGCATTTGGTCCGTCAAGTGCGACATCGCCCTGCCCTGCGCGACTCAGAATGAAATCGACGCGGCCTCGGCCGAATTGCTGGTCGCCAATGGCTGCCAGGCGGTCGGCGAAGGTGCCAATATGCCCTCAACTCCGGAGGCGGTCGATATCTTCCTGCGCCACAAGGTGATCTTCGGGCCCGCCAAGGCGGCCAACGCCGGCGGTGTTGCGACCTCCGCTCTCGAGATGTGCCAGAACAGCATGCGTTACTCGTGGACGTTCGAGGAAGTGGATGCCAAACTCAAGACCATCATGGTCAACATCCACAGGATCTCCAGTGCCGCCGCCAAGGAATACGGTTGCGAGGACAACCTCGTCGTCGGCGCCAACATCGCCGGTTTCCTCAAGGTTGCCAATGCCATGCATGCCCATGGCATTGCCTGTTGACATATCCTGCCCGCCCCCGGCCATGATCCCCAGCGAATTCGAACCGAGTTTCCTGCGCTTTCATGACCTCATGAAGTTCAGGGTGCATGATGTTCTGCTGGTCTCGACCTTGTACGACGGCTTCGTGCTTGAGGAGGACGGCCAATTGTCGGAACGGATCTTCACCGAATTCGTTGATCTCAAAATCCACAATGTTCCGCGGATCCACCGCGCGTCGTCCGCTGAGGAGGCATTCGAGTCCCTCGCCTCCGGTGCTTATGATTTTGTCATCACCATGTCGCGCATCAGTGACATGGATCCCATCGATTTCTGCCAGAAGATCAAGGAGTCCTATCCCGACACGCCGGTGGTCATGCTTTCCTACGAGCGACTGTCCTCCGAAATGCTGTCGGTGATCCGTGAAAACCGCTACGTTGACCGCGTCTTCTACTGGTCCGGAGACAGCAAAATCCTGCTGGCCATCATCAAACACGTCGAGGATGTCAAGAATCTGGAGGCCGACTGCCAGCAAGGGGTGCAGGTGATTCTGGTGGTGGATGACTCGGCATGGTATTACTCGCAGTTCCTGCCGATCATCTATACCGAACTGATGCGGCAGACCAGTTATCTGGTTTCGCACGCGGTCAACGAGAAGCACCGCCTGCTGCGGGTGCGCGCGCGACCGAAGATCCTCCTTGCCGAAACGTATGAGGAGGCCATGGCCATCATCAACCAATACGGGCATTACCTGTTAGGCGTGATCTCGGATGTGTGTTTCCCGAAAGACGGGGAAATGGATTCCAACGCCGGCCTGACGCTCGCGGCATATCTGCGCGACCAGATTCCCGACATGTCGTTCCTGCTCCAGTCCGAAAACGAGGAGAACGAGTGGAAGGCGCGGGAATTGGGGGTGCCGTTCCTCAACAAAAACTCCCAGAATCTCCTGCTGGATCTGCGGAACTTCATTCTGGAGTCATACGGCTTCGGGGTGTTCGTGTTCAGGCATCCCGACGGCACCGTGATCGCGAAGGCTGCGACCATCGAGGACTTCGAGGAAATCGTGAGGGATCTCCCGGCCGAAAGCGTGATCTATCATTCCAGCAGAAACCATTTCTCCAAGTGGTTCCGCGCCCGCACCGAATTCGAGATCGCGGAGGAACTCCGCAGGAAGAGCACCAAGGTGACTGACGACCCGGAGATCGCCCGCAAGTACGTCCTGGACGCGCTCAGCCGGTTCTACAAGAGATATCAGTTCGGGGTGATTCTCGATTTCGGCTTGTCCAAGATGGATATGGACAATTCCGTCACCCGGATCGGTGAGGGATCGCTCGGCGGCAAGGCGCGCGGAATCGCCTTCTTCAACGCGCTCCTCAACCAGACCGGCATCAACCGGAAGTATCCTGAAATCTCCATCAAGACACCGCGGTCGTTCGTGATCTGCAGCGAGGTCTTCGAGAACTTCATGGAATCCAACGATCTTCACGAGACGGCGATCCGCACCGATGACGAGGAACGGATCACACGGAGATTCCTGGAGGCGGAACTTCCGGAGAAGATCATCGAGAACCTGCGGGTGCTGCTCGCGCATGCCGAGTATCCGCTGGCGGTGCGATCCTCGAGCATTCTGGAGGATTCCCAGGTATTGCCCTTCGCAGGAATTTACAAGACGTTCATTCTGCCGAACAACCACCCGGACACCGAAGTGAGACTCAAGCAGCTCATGGATTGCATCAAGTTGGTATATGCCTCGGTGTTTTACAATTCCCCCAAACAATATGCCAAAAACGCCGACCTGCGCATCGAGGAGGAAAGAATGGCCATCCTCATCCAGCGCCTGGTCGGGGAAGCCCATCAGGACAACTTCTATCCGGCAATTTCGGGAGTCGCGCAATCCTACAATTATTACGCCTATTCCCACATGAAGCCGGAGGACGGCACGGCAAGCCTCGCTCTGGGATTTGGCAGGACCATTGTGGAGGGCGGCAATGTCCGCAGGTTCTCACCGGCGTATCCCGCGCTCAACCAGCCGTATGCGTCCGTGGCGGAATTCATCAAAATGACCCAGAATTCGTTCTATGCCCTCGATCTGACGGCGAATTCGGAGCAGATCGGCATGGACGAAGGTCACAACTACCGGCGGCTCGGCTTGGCGGTGGCGGAGAGGGATGGAGTCCTCGGCCACCTTGCCAGCACCTATTCGCCGCAGGACGATTGCCTCTACGATTCCGCGGATCATGAAGGCCCCAAGGTGATCACCTTCGCGGGCATTCTGAAATACGATCTTCTTCCCATCGCGCCGGTGGTCAGGGAGTTGCTGGAAATCGGCCGCTTGTCGTTCGGATCGGATGTGGAAATCGAGTTCGCGGTGAATATCCCGCAAGACCGCAATGAGCAGGTGGAGTTCTATTTCCTGCAAGTCCGGCCGATGGTGGTGGGCCGGGAGGCGATCGATCTCAAACCCGGGAGTTATGCCAAAGACGCGGTCCTGTGCCGCAGTTCGCACACGATAGGCAATGGGGTGTTTGATGACCTGAGGGACATCATTTATGTCGATCCGGACAAGTTCGAGTTGAAGGACACCACGGCGATCGCGGCGGAAATCGGCGATCTCAACAGGATTCTATATAACGAAAACAGGCGCTGCGTGTTGCTGGGGTTCGGGCGGATGGGAACGGCCGATCCGTGGCTCGGCATACCGCTTGCCTGGCGACACATGTCCCAGGCCAAGGTCGTGATCGAGGCCGATCGCGACTCGTTGCGGGTCGAGCCATCGCTCGGAAGCCACTTCTATCACAATCTGACCTCCCTCAAGATGGGCTACCTCCACATAGGAATCGGTTCTCCCGGGGATGAATATGTCGATTGGCAATGGCTCAAGGACATGGAGATAATCGCCTCAACAGAACATGTCCGGCTGGTGAGAAGCCCGGCACCATTTGTCGTGAAAATCGACGGCCGCAGCAACACCGGGGTGATTCTGAAGCCGGAGTGACCGTTAGTGCTTGACAGCATTTCCCCAACCACGTGTGATGGATCACATGAAGATCCGCTCATTCCGATTCCTGCGCGTGGCATTTCTCACTCTCCTGTTGGCTGACGTGATTCCCACCAAAGGCTGCAGTTACAGCGGCCCCAAACACGCGGCAGCGCCGCAAGACACGCCGCACCGCCTCGCGTGAGCGTCAGATCGCGTGTTCCTCGCCGGGAATCGGCACGATGATCTCGGAGTGCGGCAGGCGACGGTGGATTTCCGCGCGGAACCATTCGACGGCCCTATCGTCGCCGTGCACGAGGATGGTTTTCCTCGGGTTCACTTTTTCGATATAACTGGCGATGGCTTCGCGGGTCGAGTGGCCGCTGAAATCGAAGATCCGCATTTCGCAGTGGAGTTTCACCGGCGGATGCGCCGGATCTAACACAATGCTTTGGCCGGGTTGGGCGATGCGGATTCGTCCGCCGGGGGTTTCGGGGTCGGCATAACCGACGAAGAACAGTCCGTGGCGTTTGTTCTCCAGGATGCCCTGCCGGGCGAAGGTGTTGGACACGGTGTTTTCCGACATCATGCCGCTGGACAGCGCGTAGATGCAGCCGCTGCCGAAGGGAATGGGTCCCTTGCGTTTTTTCTCACTGCCTTGGATTTCCATATCCTTGAGAAAACGGAAGCCGGGGAGATGACGGCGGGAAGCATCGCTGAAGCGGTCATAGACATGGGTCATCTTGGTGCTCAGTCCGCCGATGTAAATCGGCGTGTGGTTGGGGATGCGGCCCTCGGTTTTGAAGCGATGCAACATCGCCAGCACCTCCTGGGTTTTGCCCATGGCGAAAACCGGCACCAGCACCGATCCTTTGCGGGCAAGCACCCGCGCGATGGCTTCGGCGAAGGCGTCCTCCTCGTTGCAGCGTTGGTATGCCGGGTCGCGCGATTGTTCGCCGCGGGTGGTTTCCACGATCAACGCATCCACGGGTTCCTCGGGAAACATGGCACCTTTCTGGATCGTGCTATCCTCGAAGTTCACATCGCCGGTGTACATCACGCGCTTGCCGGATGCTTGGATCGTCACCCCCACCGAGCCCAGGATATGGCCCGCGTCATGGAAGGTGGCGCGCATCGTGCCTTGGCGGTCGAGGTCGAACGGCCGCTCGATTCCGCGGGCCTCGAACATTTCCGTGATGCGGTCCAGTTCGCGGTGATCGAACAGCGGATACTCGGTGATGCCGTGTTCGATGCGTTTCGACTGCATCACGTTGACCGAGTT
>Ga0073936_10011117_pt1 | contig 10955 bp, 10 predicted proteins | sample AliMusrvi5mmetaG_FD_87041 | JGI IMG/M metagenome (GOLD analysis project Ga0073936, IMG submission 87041) | Freshwater lake bacterial and archeal communities from Alinen Mustajarvi, Finland, to study Microbial Dark Matter (Phase II) - Alinen... | ecosystem: Environmental > Aquatic > Freshwater >... | reverse complement strand
GTTGGCGTTGGCGTTGGCGAGCCGTAAGATAGTGAAACGGTTGTGTCAGAAAATTTTATAGATTCAACACTCTTCAGGTAGAAAGTGAAATGGTCTTTACCTCCCGAACTAGCGCCTGTGACTGTAATTACTCCACTCGCATCAACTGCACCTATTGTAAAATTGGTACTCACAAATCTTGATGCATATTGATTGCCTGAAGTAAAGTCCAACGTATCAGTCCCGGCTAGACCATCAAAATTATAAGTATTTGTTGAACTAGGCTGACCATAAGTTGCGAATCTTATGGTATCATTACCGGTAGTCCCCGTCCAAGTAAGTGTGGCCATAGTCTCCTCCTTATTTTAATCTGTAAGGTTATCTCTAAAAGTCATATACCAACTCCTTTCTTAATCTGGTTTAAGACAATAATTTCTTTCGTAAACCAATTATTTATTGTATCAAGCTTCAATAATGAGTTATCAAGTTAGAATTGTCGCGACACGCCAAGCTGAATACTTCTCGCACTGAATGGCGCCAAACCAGGGTCCCCGCCACCGGATATACTCCACTGTGCGCGCTGTTCGTAAGACTCTAATTTTGCATCAACCAGCCAGTCCTTTGCAATTTTTTTCTCAATTTTGATACCGATAGTTATAGCACCAAAAGCTGAAAGGCGTTGATCCATTGAATAATAAGTGGGCAGATCTGCTGAAGGGTCAGGAAAATCAGGTAAATAAAAGTCAGCCGCGGTTTGAGAGTAGAGCCTCACAAGTGGAGTTACAGTAAATTCTTTAGGTAGGGGTTGGACATATTCTAACCCAAATGTATGAGCTTTAATCCCCCAGTTATCGGTATAATAGCGGTAAGATATTCGTGCAGTACCGTCTTTTCCGTCAAAATGATGATTCCATCTTGTCATAAGCGTCTTACTGTCCCGATTATCAGGTCTTTGCTCAAATAATTTATACGGGTCATTAAAGTAACCTTTACCCTTTGAGTACCCTATGTTAAGCTGAACAATATCCTGCTTTGTCAAGATCTTTGTAATGCCAATCAGACCAGCAAGAGTCCGTTTGTCGTAAAACATATCTTTATTGACAGTTGGATTAATGGTATCGGTTGTATAGCTGCCACCGAAAGTAAAGGTTGTATTCTTATCTTCTGTTGAAATACTCTCCTGCGCAGAATAACCGCGTGAGATGTAATCATTTTCCTTTGAATAGCTGGTTCCCAAGGTAATTGATCCTTTTGAAAAATAGCGGGTAACACCCAGATCAACCGCCTCCCTATGGTCTTTCATTTTTGATGCACCTGAAACAATGTGGGAATTGTATTCCGGGGATGCACCTGAAACAGAGTCATTGGTGTAGGTCGTACTTATGGACCACTTCCCGGCTACAGGCGCCATGCCTGTAACAGAATATGCATTGACGCTGACACGGTCTTGATCAGGTTGGCTGTCCTTGTAATTCAGGTATTTGAAGCTTACAATACCTCGCTCCGGGGCTGCCTCAGCAAAAGCTGAATGAGATGATGGCAACGCCATTGCTGCAGCAAAAAGGGCAGCTCCGATAACATTGGTTTTTTGTTTTGTGACAGATTTCATTGGCTTATCAAAAAAATTAAAAATTACGTTTAATTGCAGCCACAGCCACCACCGCCGACGCCTGAGCCTCCTGATGCAGCTTCTTTGCTGCTGTAGATATGCTCGGTATATGCCGTGTCGAGCTTGTCACCCTCAAAAATCATTTCAGGCCGGGCAAGTGTTTGTTTTTCCCATGGTTGTACAGTGGTTCCAAGAGAACAGCCGGATAAGGTTAGCGTGATAATCGAGAGTATGGTATAAACAGATTTTCTTATTAAAGATTTTTTCATCTTTTCGCCTCCAATGCAGCCTTAATTTCTTTCTCGAGACTTTCACGATCAGTTTCCTTGAATCCTAAGTGCTGAAAAATAACCTTCCCGTCTCGTCCAATCAGATAACTGGTCGGCATACCCTTGACTCCATATGTCTTAGGAACCTCTCCCTTTGAATCAAATGCAATGGTAAATTTTGCCGGTGTCTGAGCAAGAAACTTTTTTGCATCGTCATTTTTAGCATCAAGGTTAACACCGATAATCGTCAGACCCTTGTCGCGGTATTTTTCCTGCGTCTCGTTCATCCAGGAAAAAGACTGCCGGCAAGGTCCACACCACGATGCCCAGAAATCGACATAAACCACAGACCCGGCTGATTTCGACAGTTTCACTTGACCCTGTGTACCAGGTAGATCAAAATCCGGAGCCTTTGTTCCTGGCTCAACTGCAAATGTGTTGACACTAAAGGCCATGCAAACGGAGAACGCTAATAGAAATCCCTTCAATTTTTTGATTTTAGTGTTTGCCATAGTTGTAACTGTTTATTTGATATTTTTTTTGTAGCTAATCTTCCTGATAAATATTTGTATAAAACTGTATCAAAACAGCAATCCGCGACAATCTTTCATGCAACGTAAAAAAAGGGTTATCTCAGAAATATTCCAGGAAGCATAGAAATTATTGCCCTTATTTGGCTAATTGCCTGTTTTAACAGAAAACACACCGCTCTATATGAAAATCAGATCGTGAAATATGGGAGATTTTAAACCGGAATCCGATATGTCCTCAAATACATTACAATTGTTAATGATCGATATGAAGTAGCCAAAAAAGGAACCCATTATAATGAACGCCGATCATATCTCTTGCTGAATATTCATCACATGATGTATTCAGCACCTTTTTCACATATTCATAGTAATCAATACCATCTTTAAGCAACATTAAGAGATTCTTAAAAAATGCTTAAAATATTCGATCCTTTTATTGTGAAAGAATTTCTAAGAAATGCATATACATTTTGAGAATTGCTCATCGAAATGAGTTATCAGAATTGCGGCAGTGAAAGTATCGTGGAGAGTGGTAATTGGCAGGAAATATTTGGAAACTCTAACCTTTAAAGCTTCTAAATATAGAGATATCAATTTCGATAATTGACCTCTACGCTAAACGAGGAGGCTGTTTTGCAACAGTCTCCTCGTCTTTAAATAACTATTTAATGAACGATAATTATTTTGCAAGCTTGACGGTGACTGTAGCAGTTTTTCCATCAGCTACGGTTACTGTGCCTTCCTGCGCCTTAAGTTTTTCACTCCATGCAGTAATCTTGTAAGTTCCTGCAGGGACATTGCTGATAGTGAACTTGCCGTCATGTTCTGATACGGCTGCATATTGATTTTCTGTCACAATAACCCATCCTGACATTTCGGAGTGCACATTACAAAGTAGGTTAACAGCGCCTGGCTTATCAAAAGTCACTGGTTTAGACATGCCAGGATTATAAGTGCCAAGATTGAATTTTTTAACAGCAGAAGCTGAAAAAATATTATGGTTCACCTTATCGTTATTTTTAAAATCAACGGTGGATCCAACAGGCACAGTGGTGACATGTGGAACAAAAACAAGGCTTTTCTGATCAACGGTCGCCTGCTTTGGGGCAACAGGGCCTTTAACACCTAAAAGGTAAACGACAGCATCTGCTTTGTACTTTGGATTGCTGGCATCAATAGTACCTGTAATTGTACCACCGCAAAAAGCATTCGAGGCCATAAAACCGAAACCGGTCATCAAAAGTGCGGTTTTCAAAAACTTGCTTGTAGATTTCATAGTTTTGTGCTCCATTTCATTTTGGTTTTTAATAAAAAATCCCTTCATAAGTCAAAATAATACAAAAAAATTAATTACCGGAAAGTTCAGTTGCTTGATAGCGTTCTGATATAGCCAACAATGAACTCCAGCTCCTCACTATGGAACGATTTTCCCCAGGGAGGACACATGTTGGACTTGCCGACAGAGGCAGAACCCTCCATTATCGCCTTGAAAAGCCTTTCATTAGTCATACTTTTCATAAAGGCCTTATCGGTGAAATTGGCGGGCGTTGGTGTTAGTCCATAATACTGACCGCTTCCATCACCGGTCTCTCCATGACAGACCGCACAGTAGTGAGAGAAAAGCCGCTTACCTTCTTTCAGGGCATAAGGTACCTTTGTGGCTGTGACGGCAGAATCAGCTGCCGTCATCGGTTTCTTGAGGTCAGCTTTTCCTGATGCGCCCGGTTTCTTGCCGCATCCGGCAATCACAAGCAGCGAGAGTACTGCCAGTGCGGCGAATTTCCTGATGTTTAAGGTTTTTTGCATCACTTAGTATTCAGTTTCAGGGTCATCAAAAAGTTTGTTAAGTAAATTCTTTCCGTCTCTGAGAAACCATAGTTAGGCTCAACAATATCCGGCTTGAATTTCCGGGCATTTTCAAGATGTTTGAAAATAAAGCCGGGAGTCAGGCGGTTACCGACATTCGTCAGATTTGGCCCTAAAGCACCACCATCCGTACCGATCTGGTGGCAAGCCCTGCAGCCTTTGAGATCATAGAGCGCCTTGCCCTTGACAATCTGGTCAGGTAATGTCACTGAAGGAATTGTCGGTATTGCTTTCGGAATATCGCTTGACAGAAGCTCCTGCTGGAAGAAGTTAATCACAACATCCACATCCGTTTTGTTCGTGTCTTCAACCTTCTGCTGACCAAGATTAAACCTTGGCATAGTGACCTTTGCCTGAGGCTTTCCTGATGACAGACCAAACTTCGGCATCTGCTGTAAGAGAGGACGGATCACATCCGGATTCGCAAGGAATTTACGGATCCAGCCCTCCTGCAATTTACTGCCGGCAAACGATATATCAGGAGCATAGTCGGCCCCAATGCCGCGGATCGAATGACAGTTTGTGCATTTGACATCAGCAATAACCTTAGCAAAGTCGCCGGTAAACTTATAAGACTGTACACCTGCCATCCTATCCAGCTCCTGTCGTGAAGGAACAAGAAAACGGGTAGGCACGCTTGCATCGGTAAAGCCGTAAAGAACCGCCGCCAACTCATTAATCTCCGATTCAGCAAGACGGAAATTAGGCATCCGTAACCCAAGTCGGTAGCCTCTTGGATCTCTCAGTTTCTGTTTGATATAAGTCAAGCGGTCATTTGAAATAGATTTTTTCATTTTACCGAAATCAAGCATATCAACTGGCTTGCTTCCAATGGATGAAAGTTCCATGCCGATCTTTTCACGCATCTCGGAATTTCTAAGGAAGGTAACGCCCTGTTTCTTCAGCGATGGAGCAACCTGAACCATATCCTCCATTCCAAGCATTTTGTGGCAGCCATAGCATCCGTATTTCTGGACAAGTTCTTTTCCTTTGGTAATAGATGCTGCCTTGATCTCAACAGGCTGAGTATATTTATACTCCATATCTTCATCCTGATACTCTGTTGTTATGAAGGCTACCAGTGAGTTAATCTCTTCGTCAGTAAAGCGGAAGCGAGGCATCTTTGTGCCGGGGTTATACGCATTTGGATTTTTTATCCATTTGAACAACCACTCTTTGTTCACCTTGCCGCCGACCTTGCTTAATTCAGGAGCATAGACCTTGACATTGTTGCCGCCTCTTCCACCGGTAACATGGCAGAGATTACAACGTGACTGGGCCCATAACGCCTTACCTGCCTCAATCAGCTTGGCATCAGGCTTGGTCTTTGTATTGTCGACATCGTGTCGGGTCGTGCCGGTCATACTGAACATATAGTCAGCAATTGATTCTGCCTGATCCTGGGTAAAGTAGAATTTAGGCATCCGCGCAATAGAAGAGTATGACTTTGGGTCCATCAGCCATTTCACTTCCCATGAATAATTAACCTTGGTGCCGACTTCAGTCAAAATCGGGCCGACATCACCTGTCGTTTCATAACCCGGAATCTTATGGCAGCTATAGCATCCATACTTTTTAATGAGTTCTGTACTTTTTGTGATTTTTTCAGCACCACGAAGCGATTTAATATCACCATGACAGTTCAGGCATGAAGTCTGCGTCATATCACCATCAAGCATCGGTTCGTCCCAATGCTTGATATTACCGTGAGCCTTTTCCGTGGAGGTTGTTGCACGGCCCTGGCCACGATGGCAGAAGGTGCATCCAAACTTGTTTGGATCATGCTTTTCTAAATAAATAAAGGAAAGAGGATGTTTCGTAAAAGGCTGGGTAGATGAAACCGAGCTTTTAGCATCAATACCGATATGGCAGGACTGGCAACGATCTGCCTTATCAACATCCGCTATGTGAACCTGTTTGATTTCAACAGAGACCTTTTCATTTTTTGCCGTCCGCTCTTTAGCCTCTTCGAGAGGATTTTTCATTTTCTCTATTTCAGCCTGTATAGCCGCTTTTGCGGCAGTCATAGCAGATAACTGTTCCTTTACAGAATCCTCGCTCTTCTGCTGCGAAGCTAAAACCAATCCAATAGCATCAATCTGACGCTGAAGCGAATCCATTTTAGTCTTGTATTCAGGCAACTGGGTCTTTGTAAAGTAGTATTCTGTTTCAAGAAACTGACCCCTTAAATTCCTAAGTTCTTTCTGTGTAACGGTCAGCACCTCATGAGCTGCATCTAACTGCTTGTTCAGCTTCGCATACTTTTCCTGAGTCTCCTTGTTTTGAAATGCGGCTTCAGCTTTCTCCAGCTTTGTTTCAAGCTCTGCAAGTTTTCTGTGTCCCCCTGACCGTTCAAATTCAACGACTGCTTTTTTATAATCACGCTCAAGCTTATCGTGTTTAAGCGTTTTATAATCTTCCTGGTATTTTTTCCATGGCCTCAGGCCAAACTCATCGTCCCACACAATCCATACGGAGAGTGCAAACAATAATACACTGAAAAAAACAAAGAGGTAGACTCTGAGGGATGAATTGTCTTTATTCTCATTCGCCATGTTCAAGAGTTTTTTTGGGCTTTTAGAATGACCTGTTACTGAATACCGGGAATTAATGAGCTAGAAGTCAAATACTGAACCAGGGAGTTATCCATACATACTTGATTAGAAAAACCAGTCTCAGAACCATCTTTATCGGTATGGACATCATTGTTATAAATAAAAAGACAGTTGTAATGTACCTGACCATCCCAAGCTGGGTAAGAAACTCAGGATTGTTCTTCTTCCAGTAAAGGTAAGGCGCAACCATACCTCCTATCATATAGACCCCGGTAACTATAGCTCCTAAAATAAATCCGGCCAGTGAACGTGAGTCTATACCTACAACTGAGCTCAAATCTCTGAAAGGCTCAAAAACAACCCTCGCATGATCCCACTCCTGCCATGGCCAGTACCACAACCATCCTGGACCTCTAAAGAAGACGCCGATGACAATGAGAAGCAGCCAGAGAACAAAAAAGCCGAAGGAGAAAATAATAATAGACCACTTCCTCTCTGCAAAAGTATAATAGCCGTTTCCTTTTGGATTGATATCAATGTAGGGTATTGCTATAAGCCCGACAACAATAAGGGACGGGAGCACAACACCGGCAAGCCATGGATCAAAGTAAACCAGCAGTTCCTGAAGACCCAGGAAGTACCAGGGTGCCTTTGCCGGGTTTGGCGTAAGGGTTGGATTGGCGATCTCCTCAAGAGGAGCATCGACCGCTATCGACCATATCGTAAGCCCTACCATGACTACGAGTGCAATGATAAGCTCGATGCGGACAAGAGGCTTGAACGTATCAACAAATTTGTCATTTTCGCCATCCACGGGGAGTCCAGCAGCAAGAAGCCTGTCATTGTGAAAGGCCTGCTGAAAAGCCCATACCATGAAAAACGACACCATGAAAATCATGATCACGATGGCGATATTATCTGGCTGGGTAATGATTTCAATAAAAGGGTTCATAATCGACTATGCCCGGTCTGTTATTTTTGAGGTTTTGAAATTCCGCCGTCTTTTCTGACTCTCCAGAAATGAACAAACATCAGAATGGTCGCAATAAGAGGAATAGCGACACAATGCCAGATGTAGGATCTGAGAAGTGCATTTCCACCAACAAGTGCACCGCCAAGAAGCGCAAAACGTACATCGTTGAATGGTGTTATATGAAGAAACTCACTGAATGGCCCCTGATAACCGAGAAGCGGGGTAGCTGCGCCCATATTTGTACCAACAGTGATGGCCCAGAACCCGAGCTGATCCCACGGTGTGAGATAACCGGTAAAACTCAAAAGAAAGGTTAGTACAAGCAGTATAACACCGACGCCCCAATTGAATTGACGGGGCGCTTTATAGGAACCCGTCATGAAAACCCTGAACATGTGAATCATCACAACAATGACCATGAAGTGCGCTCCCCAACGATGGAGATTACGAAGGATAACACCAAAGGGTACCTGGAATTCAAGATCCTTGATATCGGTGTATGCCTGATCAATTGATGGATGGTAATAAAACATCAGAACAACACCGGTAATGATAAGAAGGAGATAGGCAAAAAAAGTAATGCCACCCATTCCCCAGGTAAATCTGAGTTTAACGGCACTTTCGCGAACTTGCACTGGGTGAAGGTGAAGAAAGACATTGCCGAAAACAGCCTGTGCCCTGTCTCTTACGGTATTACGGTAATCCCTTCTGAATATGGACTTCCATATCAGATTCTTTTTTACCTGGTTAGTTATCTCTGGTAGGCTTTTCATAGTCACGTCACGTTTTATTTGCTAAACAGTTTACTGATACCCGCGCAGCCTCTTTAACTGCCTCTCATATTCGGCTTCACTCTTGCGCGAACCGTCTGGATTTAGCATCTCCACGCCAGTCCAAGGGCAATCAATGGCACAAATATTACAGCCCGTACAACTCTCATCAACTTGAGCGATTCCCGTAAAATTCAAATCGGATTCAACAATGGTTATGCTGTCGGACGGACAGGTCTGAACACAAATCCTGCACCCGGTACAAAGCTCTGAGATGACCCTTGCAGCTGCTCGTTTTCGAGCCCCTGAAACTCTCTGGAACGGAGTTTCTTCCTGCAACGCTGTTACATTTTCATCACTACCCATGTTCACAAAATTTCAATTATCGAAACCGCGTCAAACTCTTAATAAACTCTCAGGGTACACCTCGTTGGACTCCTTGCCCGGAACACCTGGATACCTGATCGTCTTGTCGACAAGCATCTGACCGTCCTCGGCAACACTTATCTTAAAGCGGTCCATTGGTCTTGGAGCAGGGCCTTCAAAGTTCAATCCAGTTATATAATATCCGCTGCCATGGCAGGGACATTTAAACTTTTTCTGCGCTTCCATCCAGTTTGGCGTGCATCCCAGATGTGTACATTTGGTCTCCATCGCAAAAAATGCGCCATCCTGCAGCCTGATGATCCATGTTCGGTACTCCCTCTGATACTGGGAGTTGACCGTCCCGAGCGGGTAGTCCGCCGGGAGTCCAACCTTGAACGTCGATGCAGGTTCAAACAGCACCCGCGGGTAAAAAAACCGCAAAAAGGCCGCTGAGTTTATTGCAAGGAAGCCTATAACGCCCCCCCATCCAACACGAGTCAGAAATTTCCGTCGGTTGCTGGACTCAGCCTGACCGCCTTCAAAATCTTTCTGGCTTGAGATTTCTTCCTGGTGCTCTGTTACGAGCTCTTTTTCATCCTGCATAGCAGTTTTTTTTTGCTTTCTATGAGATCTTTTCTGAACTGAAACTTATACTTTTAACTTACTTTAACGAAATACTTTGTATTAGCATAAAAAAGGCATGCTGACAAAACGGAAATCCTATCAGAAGAGCAATACATTTCCCGTTTTGTCAGTACACTTCTCTGAAACAAGAGCAAAACCCTAACCGATATAATTAATTCAAAGTCATTAACATAACATTGAAATACAGGCTCAATACCTCATATAATATTGAAAGATTGAACCTGTCTTTCATACCACTTAACTCAACAAACAATTAAAATGCTAATCCAGCAGATACTGCGAATGTGTTAGCATTGTTAAGACCTGTCGTTGAAGCTGTTGCTGGAGCAATATTATGGGTAAAAGCAGTGTAAGAAGCTTTAAGAAATACATTTGCCCTAAGATATGCAGTAAGTGAAGCCGCAATTGATGGGTTGTCCAGACCTCCGACCACACCAAGATACTTGTACGTTACTCTTGGCAGGAGCCATGGGTAGATATAATACCCAGCATCAACTGCATAGTTATTAAGCTTGAGATCACGATCCTTGCTATAAGCGAAGCCGCCTGTAAAATTACCATAGTTCCCTGCGATATCAGCCCCATATACCAAGGTCTCAACCCCATTTCCATAGGTAAGCATATTATCCCGAGCACTAACAAGGCTAGCTCCAATAGCAATACTGTTATCCAGACCAACATACTCATTACCATATGTACCGCCAGCTCCGCTCAGTAGTCCAGCGCCAAAAAATTTGTATTTCACCCGCAGATATCTGATATCATCAAGCTTATTAGACGGCGACAAATTTTTGGTTGTTTTTATCGACTCAGATGACTCTGCACCACTAACACTTAAAGTCGTTCCATTCGGAGCGTCAGTAAGATCGCTAACCCCAGCAATAATATTCAGCCCACCTTCCTTTCCCACAGCATAATTGAACTCAGGACCTACGCCTTGAGCTGGAAATACGTTTGTAAAGACGGAAATAGGACTACCCAACCCTCTAAACGCACTGAATCCATTACTACCATAGCTCAGGTTAACTCCAGGAGAAAACGACCATACTGCTCGCAAGTTTGTTGTTGTGGCACCGGTTGCGATGTTTTCAATAGCGCCAACAAATCCAATAGTCTCACTTACTGTACCTCCAAAAAGAATCCTGGCATCGGTAGTGCCTACTCCCCAGTTCAGCGTTTGGGGTGTCTTTAGTGCTCCAGTTTTATCTGTCTGTTTATCTGAATAGTTGAACATATTTCCGCTTAGATAAAGAGCAAATGGCGCAAAACCAGGAATATCTGAAGGCCAAGGTGAGTTAGGAAAGGTTTGCTTCCAGCCCTCCGCACCCATTTTTGTCTGCTCCTGCTTGGCATGATCCTCTTCCTCGCCACCCGGCCAGCGATAGCCGTT
>Ga0073936_10011116_pt1 | contig 10955 bp, 7 predicted proteins | sample AliMusrvi5mmetaG_FD_87041 | JGI IMG/M metagenome (GOLD analysis project Ga0073936, IMG submission 87041) | Freshwater lake bacterial and archeal communities from Alinen Mustajarvi, Finland, to study Microbial Dark Matter (Phase II) - Alinen... | ecosystem: Environmental > Aquatic > Freshwater >... | reverse complement strand
GATCAATGCCCATCAGCTATAGGTTTACACGAAAAATTGACGAACTTGGGCTAAGGCTATCAAATATGCTGGATACGGTTATTCATAAGGCTACGCTGATTACGGTCAATTCAAATTTCGATATTTTCGACAATTGTATTATTGGCATTCAGGATCAGCATATTGCAATCATAGATCACCCTGTTCAGCCATTGTCTTCTATTCCTGAAGCCCGTGAAATCCTGGATGCATCGGGTTGTATTGTCATGCCGGGGCTGATCAATACCCATACCCACCTGCCCATGTCGCTCTTCCGCGGGCTGGCTGATGATCTCCCCCTGATGACATGGCTGAACGATCATATTTTCCCTGCCGAAGCGCACTGTATTACCCCTGAATCCGTCTATACCGGAGCGATTCTGTCCTGTGCAGAACTGCTGCTTTCCGGAACCACCACCTGCTGCGACGGATATTTCTATGAGGGTGATGTGGCAAAGGCAGTATCGCACTCAGGAATGCGTGCCGTTTTAGGCCAGGGCGTGATTGATTTTCCTGCGCCAGGCATACCTGACCCTTCCGGAAATATAATGGCCGCCGCAAAATTTATTGAACAGTGGCGCAATACTTCACCCCTTATTCAGCCTTCGGTATTCTGCCACTCTCCTTATACCTGTTCGCCGCAAACCCTTCAGACCGCGAAGGCTCTTGCCGTTTCAACCGGGACACGGTTTCAGATCCATGCTGCAGAAACCCTTTCAGAACACGAACTGATTGGCTCCCGTCATCAGATGACACCCATACAATATCTGGACAGCCTGAACCTTCTGGATGCTCAGACCCTGCTGGTTCATGCCATATGGATGGATGATGCGGATATGGATAGGATTGCCCGGTCCGGAGCGTCCATATCCCATGCTCCGGAAAGCGCCATGAAGCTGGCATCCGGTATTGCCCGGATTCCGGAATGCATTCGGGCGGGCATTCCGGTTGGGCTGGGAACAGATGGGGGGGCCAGCAACAACAACCTCGATATGTTTCAGGAAATGGATATGGCGGCTAAACTTCACAAGATTTCGACTCGGGATCCCCAGACCATGAATGCCAGAACTGTTCTGCAGATGGCTACCATCCATGCTGCAAAAGCGCTGGGCATGGATCGGCTGATCGGCTCCCTGGAGCCGGGAAAACTGGCTGATATCATTATTCTGGATGCCAATGTGCCACATTTGACCCCGCTGTATCATCCGGAATCCCAGGTCGTTTATGCAGCGACAGGATCAGATGTCCGCGATGTGATGGTCAACGGCAGATGGTTGGTGAGAAATCGCCGTCTGACATCCCTGAACCTTGATGATATTCTGGATCAGTCTCAATGTGAAGGAGAGCGGATTGTGACGGCTTTACAAATGGAGGACTCAAAATGAAACTGGATGAAATCATTACTTGTGCCAGGGGAGAAAAGCCCGTCGACCTTCTTCTGGCCAATGCCCGTATGGTCAATGTGTTTTCCGGGGAAATCGTCGAAGGAAATATCGCCATTGCCGGAAAATGGATCGTAGGGATGGGTAATTACTCCGCAGCGGTAGTTGAGGATATGGACGGGCGTTTTGCTGCTCCGGGCTTTATAGACCCGCATGTTCATATCGAAAGTTCGATGATGAATGTATCCCGGTTTGCCCGTGCCGTTGTTCCGCATGGCACAACCACGGTCATTGCGGACCCGCATGAAATAGCCAATGTCATGGGTATCCCTGGGATTGAATACATGCTGAAATCCAGTGAAGATCAGCCCATGAATGTCTTCTACACCCTGCCGTCCTGCGTGCCTGCAACAGATATGGAAACGGCTGGTGCCAGGCTGGAAGCTGCGGACATGATTCATTTAATGAGCCGGAATGAAATCAGGGGATTGGGAGAAGTGATGAATTACCCCGGTGTCATTTATGGCGATCCGCAAGTCCTGGCAAAAATTGAACTGGCCCGGCAGGGTCACAAACGCATTGAAGGGCATGCGCCAGGGCTTGGCGGCAAACAGTTGAACGCCTATCTTGCGGGGGGTATTTCCAGCGACCACGAATGTACTTCTCTGGACGAAGCCCGGGAGAAACTGATGGCCGGCATGCATATATTTATTCGTCAGGGTTCGCAGGCGAAGAATCTTCATGATCTGCTGGCGCTGATTAATTTCCGTACAGCTCATCGGCTGATGTGGTGTACCGATGACCGCGATCCCCATGATCTGATTTCAGAAGGCCATATAGATTCAATTGTCAGACAGGCTATCCGTGCGGGGGTGGATCCGGTAACGGCCATAACAATGGCTACTCTCCATCCTGCTTCCTATTTTGGTCTGCACCATCTGGGTGCGATTGCCCCGGGACGGCAGGCGGATATCGTTGTGTTTTCCGATATGGAAGCCCCGGAAATGGAAACCGTATATTCGCGGGGGAAAAAAGTTGCTGAACATGGCCAAATGCTGCCGGAAATTCCGATTCCGGAAATGATTCCGGTTCTGCCATCCATGAAGGTCAAGCCGGATTCTCTTGATTTTTCTGTACCGCGGGCTGGCGAACTGATCCGGGTGATTGAGGTGATTCCCGGCCAGATCGTCACCCGGTCAGTGGTTCTTCATCCCGCCATCATTGGAAACAGGGCTGTTTCCGATACGTCACGGGACGTGCTGAAAATTGCCGTCGTTGAGCGGCACAGAGGTTCCGGAAATGTTTTCACCGGATTTGTAAAAGGCTTGGGACTCAGAAAAGGGGCCATTGCATCCAGTGTCGCCCATGATTCTCACAATATCATTACTTCCGGTACAACAGATGAGGATATGAAGCTGGCTGTTGAAACTGTCGTCCAGATTGGCGGCGGACTGGTTGTGGTATCGGGTCAAAAAGTCGTTGCTGCACTGAGCCTTCCGATAGCCGGGCTGATGTCTCCGGAACCGGTGCATCACATACGGGATCAGATTGACTGTTTGCTGGCTTGTACCCGGGAAATCGGGTCTTCATTATCCAATCCGTTTATGACGCTTTCTTTTTTGGCGCTTCCCGTCATTCCCGAATTAAAGATCACCGACAAAGGTCTGGTAGATGTCACGCGATTTCAGACCGTCCCGCTCTGGGTTACAACATAGCGCATAAAATATGACAAGAACTCATCATTAATGAATGAACATATGGATGTAACCGCATACTACCTGAAAAGCTTTGTAAGAAGTTCAGGTAGTTATGGACGGCGGCAAATCAGCTACCTTCTGTTCACCGATTGTTTGAGGGTAAATGGCCCAACTTTATGACCTGTGCTGAATAGTTACTACACATCAGGCCAACATGGCATCCGTCTCAATGGCAGATCTCATTAGAACCATCAGTACTTTCAGTACTTTTCGGCTGTCCACATATCCGGCGTGAACAGTACAACGCGATTCCGTCCCTGGTTTTTTGCCGCATACAGGGCGACATCTGAAAATTTGATGACTTTGTTGACTGTTTCACCATGCCGGGGATATTCGGCAATTCCAATGCTGATGGTCTTGTTCAGATGGCTGCCGTCGGGAAGATCGAAATTGCAGGTTTCTACGGCAACCCGGATGTTTTCTGCTATCGAAACCAGCGCATCTGGATCGACATCGGGCAGGATGATCAGGAATTCTTCGCCTCCATAGCGGATCAGCATATCGGAACTGCGAATCTGGTTGATGATCATTCCCACAGTCTGCTGAAGGACGCTATCGCCTGCCTGGTGTCCATATTTATCGTTGACCTCTTTGAAATAATCGATATCTGCCATTAAAAAACCGATAGCCTGTCCGGTCCGGTGTGCCAGCGGCTCATACTGGTCGAAGTAGGCATCCATGAATCGCCGATTGTAGCAATGGGTCAGCGGATCACGCAAAGACTGCTCATGGGTTTTTTGAAGCAGGCGAAGGGAACTCAGCATGGGAGCGGTCACATCCAGATACCTGCGCAGAATGACCAGTTGCTTGCGTCTGGATTCCCATTCACTCTTCAAAACCAGAAAAGAAAATACAGCGCCGACCTTCCCCCCCAGCACCATCGGCAGACAACAGCGGATATGCTCTGAATCACAATTAAAATATGGGCATAACACCGGATTGGGATATGAACAGATCTCTTCGGCCACTCGCTTGGCCCGGCAGAGATCACTGTTGAGGCTGACTTCCTGGCTGAAGAGTTTTTCGAGGGTACCCTGATGAATCGCTATGGTCATACGGTTGTCGCTGGCACTGACTTCCGTGAGTAAGTAATCTTCCAGCAGAAAATGTTTTTCAAATACATAGGACAGTTGCTTGTAAATCTCTTCGTATGTATAAACCCCCTGCAGATCGTGACTGAATGCGGTCAGTCTGGCCATCTGCTCAAGATAGTCTGAAACCTGATCAATGGACGGCAGGGACCATGGCTGATTCTGATTGCGGAGCACCTCGGACAGGAGCGCACCCACCCGGGTCAGAAACAGGCTCCAGGAGCGCATCATGGTGTTCATCACATTGGACATGTTGGTCAGTTCATCACTGTGCCGCATCTTGTATACCGGACAGAGATCACACCCATTGTACACCTTGGTAAACACACAGGTGTTGCGCCATCGGGGAGAAATTGCCCTGGAGCCTCTTTCAAGATAGCAGACCAGAGATGGATTCTGATAAACGGTACAATCTTTCTTGCTGCATTTGAGCACTTCCAGGCAATGGACATGATCACTGTCAAAGTGTTCGTTGAAATTGTTGCTTTGTGAAGCAATGACAATATGTTCCAGCTTGCGTAGAAAAACCCGGACTCTCCTGACATTATAATAAATGACGGTCCATGTTATGATGGCACCAATCAGAAAAAAACAGATAAATTCTGTTATCTGGATGTTGCTGTTCTGAATCTGGGTGCCTGCGGAATACGTCAGAATGAATTCCCCGATCGCTCGTCCCTGAAAGTCCTGAAATGGAATCCGTCTGTAAAATATATTCCCAATTCGGTCTGCCGCCTTTTTTCCTTCAAGAATGCCCTCAGCAATAGAACGGTCGGTATCTCCATAACTTTTCAATATCCGCCAATGTCCTGTCAGTGTTTCAGTCGGAGACATCTGAAATAATGACCCTTCCTCCTGTTCGATAGCCACAACGATACCATAGTTTTGTATCAGGGAAACTTTTTGCAGAACTTCGGTCAGATCAATACCCGCTTCCACACTCCCAAGGTGTTTGCCGTTTGAAAAAATCGGAGTAATCGACCGTAACTCCGCTCCGGCCTGACCGACTTCAAACCCGGTGAAAGAAGCCAACTCACGATTGGATCGAACCACCAGGGTTCGATATTTAGAAAGGTCATCCCCCCATTTATTAACATCCCATGTGCGGAGAAACGATATGGCGGGAGGCAGATGAAAATGTAAAAATATAGAGCTGTTAGCTGATGATTCACGAATGCGTCCCATATATGGCAGAACAAAATTTTTTAGCAATTCCCTGTCCTGCTTTTCCATGGATTGCATGATTTCTGGAGAAGATGCGATAAATGCCGCCAGTGAGGACAGCATTTTACCCTGCCCCTGAAGTTTATCCTTGATCGAATAATCCAGCAGGGTCAGTTGCTCATATATCGAACGCTGCATATTCTTTTGAACTGTGAAAAAAATAAACCATCCACAAAAAAGTGTTCCGGCCAGTAAAAGCATCCCTGTAACCAGAAGAAATCGTGTATTCAGACCCCATCTTCTGGAATTCAACGAAAACAGTTCTGTGATCTGCTTAAAAAAAGAGCCAACTCTATCAGACAGGCGGTTTTTTAATGTTGTGACCAGCAGTTTAATTCTTCGGCCTGCAGGGAGGGGCATTTCTCTGTTTTCCTGATCGGTAATGGGTTCGGTCATATTTTCCCTTTTTTGATGTATTTTCACTGCAACGTCTACCGTCTGTATGAAGTTCAGATGCAGAAAGATAACACATCACAGTTATATTCAAAATAAACAAAAAAACAAGGGATTTTTAAGTAATTTGACGTTTCAAGGTAAGCGCTCAGGCTGTCGATGTCCGCGCGCTGATGACTGCGCGGACTGTAACAGCACCAATGACCAGAGAGCCGCCTATCAGGGCCATCCGCCCTGGGCATTCCCCAATGACTAGAAACACCCATAGCGGATTTAAAACAGGTTCCAGCATTAAAATGAGAGATGATTCAAGCGCCTGAATATTTTTGATCGCAATAGAATATAAAACAAACGAAAGTCCGATCTGAAAAATACCCAGATATGAAATGATACACAGATTGGATGCAGAGAATGATTCGTGAAGCAGGGAAGGGAAACCGATTCCCGCACCCAGGAGATTGCCCAGTAAAATGGTGCTGGCTGGAATGCCGTCTTTTTGTTTTCTCATGCAAAGGATCAGAACTGCCATGGCCATGCCGCTTAAAATTCCCAGAATATTTCCAGAAATACCGTTGAGGCTCAAATTGTCACCAAAGAAAAGCAGCAGACCGGAAAAAATAGCCATAAGCGATATCCAGTCAGCGCGTTGCGGTTTTTCGTTCAGAAACCAGTACCCAAAGATAACGAGATAAATAGGAAGGGTGTACTGAAGGAAGATAGCATTGGCAGCGGTAGTCAGTTTTGTAGCCATAATAAAAAACAATTGTGCAAACACATAGCCGCAAGCACCAATGATCTGCAAGCGTGTCCATCCCCATCGGGGATTTTTGAGAAATATCCAGAATACGGCAGTCGAAAATATGCTGCGCCCACTGAGGATGGATAACGGATGCCAGGTAATAATCTTGACCAGCAGTCCACTGCTGCTCCAGAGAATAGCGGTCAGCGCCATAAATAGTACTGCCCGACGTCGCGGAGTGAGCCATTTTGAATTCATGATGAATGCAATCGGCTCAGCCTCAGATATTGCAGGGAAGCGATGAAGTCCGTCCCCTTCATTATCTCGTGTGATGAATGAGTAACCATTTCAAAACTATTAAAATATCTTTTTAAAAACTGCAAGAATCTTCTTGGCTCCAGGCTGTGGCTGCTGTCTGCCAAGCAAAAAGAGTTTAGAATATCATTGAAAAATGATATATGACGAATGATCAATAGTGATGGCTTCAATGAACTATAATGAAAGGATAATCTGATGGAAAATGTTTCAGTTGCTGCAAAAGGAATTCCGTTCAATTTGACTGCATATATCCCCTATGCACTGGGTTCTGTAGTCAGCAAAACGCTCCTGCAAAAAAATACCGGCAATATTACGCTGTTTTCGTTTGACCAGGGGCAGGGGCTCAGCGAACATACCTCCCCGTATGATGCAGTGGTGCAGATACTGGATGGGGAAGCGGAAATCACCATCAATGGAAAAATGCAGGTGGTACAGACCGGCCAGATGCTGATCATGCCTGCCAACGTATCTCATGCACTGTTTGCTCAGGCTCAGTTCAAGATGTTGCTGATCATGATTCGCGGGAACTGACATGATTCGATATTCAGGAATTCATCACCTGGCAATGGTGACCAGTAACATGGATCGCACCATCCGTTTCTGGCGGGATATGCTTGGAATGCGACTGGTGGCAGGTTTGGGACGCCCGGGATACCGTCATTATTTTTTTGAAATTTCTGACCACGACCTGATTGCATTTTTCGAGTGGCCGGATGTGAAAAGCGTGGATTTAAAAGATCACGGCGTTCCGGTCAAAGGCCCTCTGGTTTTCGATCATGTTTCGTTTGAAGTCCAGAACGACGATGACCTCTGGGAATTAAAAGACCGGCTGGAAGCGGCGTCGATGTGGGTTTCCGAAATCATCGATCACGGATTTATCCATTCGATCTACACTTTCGATCCGAACCAGATTGCTATTGAATTCAGCGCACCTGTAGAAGGAATCGATGTCCGGAAGCATCCGGTGAATAGGGACAGCTCGCCATCTGGAGTTGCCAGTGAAGGTTCTGAATCCCAGTCTGGTCATTGGCCGGAACCCGATCACCCCACACCGGAAGAAGACCGTAAGGTATATCCGGGGGAAGGCAGAATCCTGGTGACAGAAAGGCAGTGATACTCCCGGAAATGCTATGAACTGAATAAGGACGGAGTCATTGTGTATTTATCGGATGAGTAATCATACCGTATGGGGTCTGCCGGATTTTGTATGAATTTGAAACAGTGAGTGATACACGATGGGATTTCTTTACTGAGATGGGTCACATAGATGACCTGCATTCCTGTCGACCGGGATATGGCGGAAACAGCCTGCACAATACGGCGGCGGTTTCCAGCATCCAGTCCCTGACAGGGTTCATCGAGAAGAAGCATTTCAGGAGACTTGACCAGTGCCCTGGCTAATAAAACCAGACGTTTCTGACCATAAGAAAGCAGATTATAGTTCAGTTCTGCCAGGTTTTCTATTTCCAGATATGCCAACCAATGCCTGGCAAGAAGTTGTTGCTCTGTTGTAGGATAACGGAAAAGGCCAATCGAGTCATAAAATCCTGACAACACAACATCCTGGGCATTCAGGTTTTCTCTGTATCGGATTTGAAGTTCAGGCGAAAGAATTCCCATTTTACGTTTGATGTCCCATATACTTTCTCCGCTGCCTCTGCGTCTTCCGAACAGGTAGATTTCATTGGCATATCCTTGTGGATGATCACCGGAAATCAGACTCAGAAGCGTCGATTTGCCGGCTCCATTTGGGCCCAGGATTGCCCAGTTTTCATTCCGGTTTGCCACCCAGTTCAGCCTGTTCAAAATCACTTTTGAACCATACCTGATGATTACATTCTTCATGATGATTGAAGGGGTTGCTGCGGATAACGACAACTTGTCTGCGGCGCCATAAAAATGGACAGGTGTAACGGACGGGATTTTTTCAGACCTATCTATCGGCAGGTATGCAGACGAAATCCGGCGATCGTTCAGCAGTTGCTCTTTTTCTCCTGCGCACACAAGTTTTCCATCATTTAGACAGAGTATATGGGTGATGCTGCCCGGCAATTCTTCCACGCGGTGGGTTACCAGCAAGATGAAAATTCCTCTTTCAGCCAAACTGTCGATCATCTCTGTAATATACTGTCTGGAATGGGTGTCCAGTCCATCGTAAGGTTCATCCAGAACAAGAAAGGCAGGCGCTTCGAGTAATGCGCATGCAATCAAAATTTTTCTCATCTCTCCGTTGGAAAGCGTCACAATGGGCGAATTTAACAGGTGTTCCACATTGATGAAACGAATAACATCAGTTAGTGGAATCTGTCCTTCAGAATCTGCCTGGGCATTTTTCAGCAGTTCTCGGACCATAACACCCGGATCATGTTTATTACTGAACTGCCGGAAGACATCATGGTCCTGCTCACGGGCGATCAATCGATGATGCTGTTCGAAAGATACCTGGGAAATTCGAGACTGAATCCCATCAGCATATTCGATGCAGCCGGAAGAGGAAAACTGTTTCCCCTGAATCACCTGCATAAGTACCGATTTTCCCGCTCCGTTTGGACCCACAACAGCCCAGTTCTGATCACTGTATATTTCCCAATCAAGAGGATGAAGGACAGTCTTTCCGTTTCTCACAAAACTTACATTTTCAAGACGTATCAAGGGACAAGAAGCTGTTTTCATGCTGTTTAAACCAGAGATATAATGGATTTTCAATTATTGACCGGAGTAGACCCAATCTCCTTCTGGGGAGAAAAAATCCGGTCAGTCTTTTGTCAGGGCAGCAGACAAAATCTGTTCAACAGGACAAACCATCGCATGTTCTGTGAGACTTTTCAACAGAAAGCGAAGAACCACTTATTTTAGCATTTGCAATAATAATCGCCATTGTGTAAACAAACAGGTTATGGACTCCGTAATCAGTCTATGCAGCGTCAGCATGATTCATTGTTGCTGCAGGAGATATGTCTGGTGTAAAAAGTTTGATGTCGTTTTTATGAAACTTGACCGTGTGTATTTTCATCTCGATCTCCCGGGCAGGGGGGTAGTTATCCGGAAGCTGGCCATCTTTTGCTTTTCTATATTGAATTTATTTTGTTTCGACAATGTTACTGAACGACTACTTGTGTCAGAGGAATAGATAGATGAAATTTTTTCTTGCTGAAGGAAATCTGGGAGAAGGGGCTACCCGTCAACAGGTCGATACTGTAATTCAAAAACTGAAAGACAGGGGCTGGAATGTTACATATGGTATGATCATGAACAAATCTGATGATATATCGGATATTGGTCAGGAGGAAAAATTGCTGGATGCTTTTGCCAACGATTTTATGTCATGCCTGGATGAACTTGAAATCTGAACTGTTTTGACGACTTCATCAGATTGTTTGCCCAGCGATAGTCAAAGTTGAGATAACAAACCGAAAAGTTCAGGATCAAGCCCGGTGAATTTTGTCTATGAGGTATTCATAATGTACACTGCAGTGCTTATCAATGGAGCTTGGCGCAGATACCGGATTTTTTGTAAGGTCATCTTAACATAAGAAGGTGGTACTCAATGGCATTTAAACAGGAACTTCTCAAAAAGATACAGATTGATCGATTGACTAATAAAGTTCTTGCTACCATTGGACATTCAGGAACAGAACAAAAAGTGGATAAGGTATGTTTTCAGATTCTTCTGGAAATGGCCGGTTACCGCCATTATAAAGAACGGGATTTGGATCTGTATCTTCCTCAAGAAGATTCGGGGAGAACGCATATCCTGGTACTGGACAATGATCTGCCATTTTACAATACGACTATTCCAGATATTGCAATGCGAAAAAGCCCCACTGTCAAGGAAATGGTCAATATTCGAAATGCCATCAAAATATTAAATGACGGCGATGTCGTGGTCAGTAAAAAGGCGGATTCCGTCAAAACGGTTCGGCAAGAGTGTCTTTCCCGGCTCAATCTGTCATTCTCGGCCGACGATGTTGAAGCGATTGCCGCTGACGGCGTCGGATCATTGGAAAATGGTTATGCCGACGGTGTTCAGGAG
>Ga0073936_10011115_pt1 | contig 10956 bp, 4 predicted proteins | sample AliMusrvi5mmetaG_FD_87041 | JGI IMG/M metagenome (GOLD analysis project Ga0073936, IMG submission 87041) | Freshwater lake bacterial and archeal communities from Alinen Mustajarvi, Finland, to study Microbial Dark Matter (Phase II) - Alinen... | ecosystem: Environmental > Aquatic > Freshwater >... | reverse complement strand
TCGACCCCGGAAGCGCGGATGCAGGCAATCCGGCAATGGCAGACCGCCAACGCCGTCGCCTTGAAAGCAGAACTCGACGCCCGCAGCGAGGCCCAACGGCCAGAACGCGAGCAGCGCGAAGCCGAGGCGCGTGCCCGCCTCGAAACGACCCTCGACGCCCAAGTCGCAGCCGGACAAATCGGCAGCCTCGAAGCGGAGTTCATCAAGCTAGCCCGTGCCGCCTACGATAGCCCCGAACAACGCCGCGCCGCCATCGCCCAATGGCAGTCGCAAAAGGGGGCCGCCTTCCAAGCGGAAATGGACGCCCGCCGCGCCAGTGACGCACCCCGCCGCGACGCGCTTCAGGCCGAGGCCTATGCGCAGCGACAACAACAAATCGCTGCCGCGCTCGCGTCCGGTCGCATGGGCCCGCGCGAGGCGGAGTTGCTGCAACTCAGTCAGAATCCAGACCCTAATCCCGCCGCCAGACAGGAGGCCATGCGTTCATGGATGGTCGACCACGGGACGGAAATGAATGCCGAGCTTACCACACGGCGTAGCGGCATTACAGCTGAGCCGATCAGCCCGGCAGGTCCAGCTGATTCGTCCGCTCCCTGAGACCGTTCACCTTCGCCGCCCTGGATTGACCCGAACCATTCAACCCCAACCTCAAACCACGACCATGAGAACTCACCCATCCAATCGCTTTCACGCCGCCATCGTGGCCCGTTCTAACCATGTTAATCAAATGAGACCGTTCCGTCACCTCCGCCCGAATCTCGCGCAGCACAGGTTGGCAGCGTTGGCCATCGCAGCCGTTTTCATAACCGCCCGAATTGCATTTGGCGACGAACCACAACAGATCGATGGCGACCTGACCGTTAACGGCAATCTGTTTGCCGCCTGTGATTTGACTGTTTCCAACTACCTGTCGGCCAGCTATCTGACAGTCGATTGGATGTCAGTCGAAGCGATGTATACCACCTACCTGAACGTCTCAGAACTATATGCCATGGGCGGAATCGACATTGGCTGCTACTCCGAAACCTCGGTTAACTGGCTAGACGGAACCACGTTGTTCGACATCAGCCAAGACCAAGGCAGTTTTCTCTGGAGGGACAACCGTGGGGGGACAGTGAAGAATAAAATGTGGTTGAACGGAGGTAATATCCTCACCCTGTATAATGGAACTACTGCCGGGGTGATTTTGGATCCGGCAAGCGGAACGATCACACTTCCAAGCACCGGAGACAACCGGGGAATATATGCGGCAAATACGGGAAACTCCTCCGTCCCCCTCCTGACGTTCAATAGTGTTGGCAACACGGTATTCCCGAACGGCCTGCAACTCACCAGCGGGCAGCTCAGCGTCGCAACCGACACCGCAGCTTCCAGTTCGACCACCGGGGCGCTAAAGGTTCTGGGCGGAATCGGCGTCGGCAAGGACTCCTACTTCAACGGCGTGAGAATCGGATTAGGGGCGGGAACAAACAATAAAACAAACACCGCGATTGGAAACTCAGTACTCTCTTCTAACTCAATGGGGACCCGTAATAGCGCCATTGGCTTTCTCACGCTCGCTAATAATGTCGACGGCTGCGATAATACTGCGATTGGCTACAACTCGCTTAACTGCAATACTTGTGGTTCGTATAATACAGCAACGGGGGGCGGTTCGCTTGCCCTCCACTCGAACGGGTATTTTAATGCTGCGACAGGTTACTTCGCCCTGCATTCCAACGTTAGCGGTTCCTACAATACGGCAATGGGGACTTACTCGCTAGAATTCGCCACTGGTTCCTGCAATACTGCGGTTGGCTACTACTCGCTTGGAAATAACACTACAGGAGTGAACAACGCGGCATTGGGATATAACGCGCTCGCATTCAACGGTACAGGTTCGGGAAATGTTGCATTGGGTAACGGAGCTGGACAATTTCAGGGGGCGACCGGTTCATCTTCACTAATTCAGACCAGCCACAGCATTTACATCGGCGCAAGCTCCAGAGCACTTTCCAACGGCGATGCCAATTCGATTGTCATTGGTTATGGGGCCGTCGGCCAAGGTGCAAATACCACGGTGATCGGAAATTCGGACACCGTTTCGACTTACATTAATGGGTCGATTTCCACGTCCTATGGGCTCGCCTGCGCTTCTGGTTCGATTGGCATGGCGGGCGGCGTGGCATCTGGTTCATCGTCAGCCGCCCTCAGCAACGCGACAGCCCTTGGCTACTCCTCAACAGGCATGTCATCTGGAGTCGCGTATGGACACTACTCGACTGCTGCTGGAATGGGAGCGGAAGCAGACTCGCTTTGTTGCGTAGCATTAGGCGGGGCTACTGACAATTCAGTAACGTCATCGCCCGATACGTGGGTGGAGATCGATCCGCTGTTTTTGATTGGAAACGGCGCCGACCAGGGGCTCGGGTCCAATGCTGTCACTGTCCTCAAGAACGGCCAGACCACCCTCACCAACAAGGCGTGGAGGGCAGCTGACGGTGACTTCACCCCATCAAATGAATCAAATGACAACTCCCAGGGCAACGCTCTTGTTGTGGAAGGGAACACGGTGCTCAGGGGCAAGGTCGTCATCGAGCAGCCCCAGGGTGACATCTCGATGGGCAACTATAACTAAAAGCCGGGTATCGATGAAAGCCCATCCCGGAGGCCCGACACTTTTCGTCAAGCGTCCATCTCTAGAGCTATGAAACGTCTTCTCATTCCCTGCGTTCTGCTAGGTCTCTCGGTTCTCAACCGCGCTGACAGTCCTCCCGATCCAGCCTGGTGGTCCACCGGCAACCAGCCGGTCATTGACTCCAATCTCACTCCAACTACCGATAACCGCGCTCCTGCTAACATCGGTCAGGCGATGTTCATGGCTCACCAGGCCCTGGAGGCTCTCCGTGCCCAGCTTCCCACCGTGGCCTACCAAGTGGAAACGGATTTGGTGGGCGTGGACAAACCGATCAAAACATTCGACGTCCCCGCGCAACCCGATGCCGCTTGGCATGAGAAACAAAAAGCCCCCCTGCTCGTCGGCCAACTCAAGGCCATTGCCGAACCTTTCTACAAGCGCCTCAACGATGCCGCCCCCCAATGGCTACAGACCGAGCGTGAGGCAAATAAGACCCAATTCGGTGGCTCGATCGTGCCGTGGCCCACCCCCAGCGAGGTCAACAACCACGCCATGGCCACCATCGGCCAGCTCAAGGCGGTCTTCGCGTTGCATTTTGAACTCGATTCCGATTCAGATTCCATGGTTGATCTGCAGGAATGGTTCGTCATGGGATCGCTCCGTGGTTCTCCGTTGTCCCCGGCCCTATTGGCGTATCTCATCTCGTGCAGCGGGGCCCAAGGCGGCATTCCGTACGGAGAAGACCTCACCCCGCTGACTTCGAGCAGTACCCCTATCTATCACACGCAAACCTTTTCTGTCTGGTCACCGCGCGAGTAGCCGCCTGACAACATCCCCATTGCCAATTTCTCAATCGACCGTTTCCATGAGTACCCATCCATCCACTTTCCAAATCGGAGCAAAACCTCTATGGAACTCGCAGCAGCCCGCCATCGGCAAGTTGTTATGGCAGCTTATGATTGCATGCATTGTCGCTGTGCTGCCAGTGAGCCGTGTTTGCGCGGCCGGTTCCTGTGCCTCCTGCGGCGGGTCGGACCGCGCCGAGATTACGTTCACAGCCTCGGCGCATCTCGATACCGCCGGCACCCTTTCCATTGAGTTGAACGGCCTCACGATGAGCGCGGGTGCCGATAAGGCAGGCGCGGTTGCGACCCCAGCCGGACTCGCCATCATCGCGCCGGAGACTGTTGTCGACGGACAAATCACCATCACCGCCAAGGCAGAGCCCGGTGCCGAACGCAGCAGGATGTCCGCCGATGTCGTCGGGCAGCCCGCCATCGGCCTGTCCGCCGATTTCGTTCCGTACGGCGGTTGCGGCCAGACCGTAGAAATCCGCACGAAAAATCCCAACCAGAATCCGGTCAACCCGAACTACGGCCCGTGGTCCGCAAACCTGCACCCGTCGTGGACATCCGCCGACCTAGGCGCCCCGCCGACCGTCATCGATTACCAAATCCGCATCCTCCGGGCCGATCCCGGCGTGGCGGCAGCCCCTCCCGCCGCCACCGACATGACCCCGCCGACCAAATCCTGGATCTACCAATCGAATTTATGGCAATGGCAGGAGGATCCGGCCGCCTTCGCCAGCCATATTCCCCTCGGCTCCACTGGCGATACCGGCCGCTTCAACGCCGGGTCGCTCGTCCTGGCCGGCCCGCTCTCGCCCGGTCTCGCTAGCCGGGGTAACGTCAAGTTGCGAGCTCCTTTCGACACCCAGCACCCCCCCATCGTCACCCTGCAAGCCATCAATGAGCCCGAAAACACTCTGTGCCAAGTCGTGTCACCCAACCGCCTCGCCTATATTAGTGACATCAAGGATGGCGTAAACACCATTGGCTTCGCAATCGAGATTTACGAACGGGGCGACTTCTCGCCGCCCATCCTGCCAGGGGTCCTGTATACAATCAACAAGGGCGCCCTGCCATCCATCACCTACCGCTATCTGACGATACCGGAAGTCACCGGCAGCATTCTCGGCGGTATCCGCATGGAAACCATTTATCGCGATAAAACGACCGAATCGCGCACCTATATCAGTGTGACAAAGTACGAATATGTCATCACCACCGGCGCCAACCTCGAAACGCTCGACCTCGTCTCGATACTTACCCAAGTCGCTGGGCAATGGCAACGCAACGACGTCGAAACCGTCAATCGCGACGGTGTCCCGTTTTCCAAAACCGAACGCGATTTCATCCTGCAAGCCGTCCCCGCCACGCTCACCGGCAAATCCGTCACCCCCTTCATGACCGCCGAACGTCGCTACATCGACGGCACCAACCCTCTCGAAACCCTGATCACGCCCTCGGTCTATCCGGGTCTGCCCGCCACGGTGACTCGGCCCGACGGTTCATGGGAAGTATGGTCCTACTATGACGGCACAGGTAACCCAGGCGAGCCCGCCTGGTACCGACTACCCGAGCAAATCATCCGCCCGTGGAACAACGAACCCGACGGACCTCCTCCCGACAAATCCACCACCAATTGTCAGGTCACCTCTTTCACCTATTTCATGTCCGCCGCTGACCTCTCCTTCCACCCCGCCGAGCAAACCACGACGCTGCCGCCCTCCTGCAGAGTCTTGGGCGATGTCCCGCCCGTCGCCGGCAGCCTCATCAACCTCCTTTCCGCTGCGGGCCTCAGCCACGATTGGCTGCCCGCCGGCTACGATCCGGTCGCCATCACCCTCGCCGACATGGTGGGCACCGAACGTATCCCCGCCACCACCATCCAATACCCGTGCCGCCCCAGCTTCAATCTAGTCAGTCCGCCGCTCGTTCCCTGGGCCGGGCGCACCTTCGCCACGCTGGATGCCGAGGGCAATGGGTCCGTCACGGGCTATGAGGCCGTTGCGTACAATATACATACCAACAATTTTGACCCCGTCACCCCGCCCAGCATCTCCTCCGCAACCCACCTCCGGACCATCACGCTCGCCCTTCGCAACTTTGACCTTCCCGTAGCCAACGAAAGAACCAAAACTGTCGTAATCAAGGACCTGGCGGGCCGGGTTCTGCGCAAGGAAACCCACCTCTACGATGAAACCTCCAAAACCAAGGACAAAATGTCATGCGCGACGGTTACCACCACCACGTACGACGACGCCCCCGTCAATGCGCTGTCCACCATCATCACCAAGCAGGACGAGCGCGTCACCAGCGACGTTATCCAGGTCTCGCCCTTCGAAACCATCGTCATCGACGAACAGGGCATCAAGACCACCACCTGTACAGATGCTCTCGGCCGTATCACCAGCGTCACGCAGGAAGGCTGCGGTGACCAACCGTCCCGCACCACCACCACCACCTACAGCGGTCGCAATTCCTCGACCACCACCAGGGCCGGCGGCCTCGCTCTCTCCACCAGCCAAACAAGCGACCTGCTCGGGCGAATCACCAGCCAGACCGACGCAACCAGGGCGATCACCGCCACCTCCTATCCGCACCACGGACGCGACACGCTCGTCACGATGCCGGGGGATAACACTAACTTGACAATCCGCAGTATCGACGGTCTCCCGCGATCCATTACCGGCAAAGCCGCCGTCAATGAGTACTGGACCTATCAAATTGACCAGAACGACAACCTCATCACTACTCACCGCACCCGAGCGGCCGACTCCTCACGCCTAACAATAAGAGGAACCGATCGAGCCGGACGCGAAGTCACAGTAAGTTCACCCAATCCTGCGGAAGATAGCACCACTGTTACTCAGCCCGCTCCTATCACCCAAACCACCAGCTACGCGCTCAACACCCGACGCCCCACCTCCCGCATCTCTTCCGCCGATAACACGACACCGCTGCTCATCGTCCAACCCTCGCCGGGCTCCTCGCTCATCCGCAGCGGTTTGGATGACAACCAGGATGGCCTCCTCACTCTAGAAAGCACCGACCGTATCACCGAAACCCATAACTATTACTTCAACGATGGCACCCATTGGTGGAGCGTCACCGAACGCAAGACTTACGATACTGCCGCTACCGCCGACACTGCCGCTACCGCCATCACCGCCACCACCCGCGAGCGACTCGACGGCGCCTCGGGCCACGCCGTCCTCCAAACCCTCCCCGGGGGTGGCACCATTCTAACTGAAACAACCTTCAACCCCAAGACTAAGACCCGCACGACCACCACTAGCCGCACGGGTTGCACGCTGCCGGAAACCACCGTCAACATCAACGGCCTCGATGTCTCACAAACATCCCACCAGTCCGACGTTCCCACCCAGCGAGTCTTCGATGCCCTCGGCCGCATTTTCATCGAAACCTCGCCCCTCGGCGCTATCACCAAGACAATTTGGAACGATTTTGGACAAATCGATACAGTCACCGACCACTTCAATCATCACACCCATTACGCCTGGTGGGAACCCAACACCGCAGCCGCCGGGCGTCTCAAATCCGTCATCAACGCGAAGGGGAAGACGACCTTCCACACCTGGTCCACCCGCGGCGAACTCCTGACAACAACAGGCAGCGCCGAATACCCGGTCAGCTACACTTACGATGATTACGGCGACCTCCACACCCTCACCACTTGGCGTGACGCCGCCGCCGCCGGCGACACCACCACGTGGTCCCGTGACGCCGCCAGCGGCATGCTCCTCATCAAGTCCTATCAGGACGGCAGGGCCACCCACTTCACATGGTATCCCTCCGGCAAACCCGCGACCCGCACCTGGCAGCGCGGCGCGGTCACCCACTGGGACTGGAACGCTCTCGGCGACCTAACCGGCATCACCTACACGGATGTCAACAATGTAGTAACGCCCAATGTCACCATCCCCGCCCACAACCACCTCGGCCAACCCCTCACCATCACCCAAAGCGACATCGGCACAGAAACCTTCACCTATTACCCCGGACGCGGCGCTCCCCTCACGCACACCTATGACGTCGCCGACAACACCCTCCTGCCGGGAAGTAGCATCACATGGTCCCTCCCCGACGCCAACGACAACCCCACCGGCTACACTCCAACTTACGGCTCCAACACACCCGCCGGCCCGATGGTCACCTACAAGTGGGTGGAAGGCCTCCTCAATGTCGCTTCCGCCGGCACTACCGAAACCCACACCTACGACTATTTAACCAATTCAGCCCTCGTTTACCACATCACCGCCGCCGATGGACAAGTCGACAGCTTCCGTCAATCCTACTTCCACGACGTTGCCGGACGTTTGTTGGGGGCGACCAGTGATTCACTGAGCGACGGCACCCACTCCATCACCCGCCACGGCTACCAACTCGACGAACTAAATCGCCGTACCCAAACCACCCTGCTCGACGGCTCAACCTGGACCTGGGGTTACACCGACCGAAGCGAGGTTAACAGCGCCGTCCGCAAGCAACCCGCTGGCTCCCCGGTCCCGCCCCTCGCCGCCAGCTACACCTTCGACGACATCGGCAACCGCAAGACCAGCACCTCGCCGATCCTCGGCAACTTCAGCTACACACCTAACAGCTCCAATCAATACGGGACCATCGTTTCCAACGACACCCGCACCGTCCTGGGCAATGCCCCCAGCAATGCCCCCATAACGGTCAATGGCGCGGCGACCACCCGCATTGGCACCCTCTTCTACAAGGACATTTCCGGAATCAACAGCGCCGTCCCGCAATGGCTCCAAGCAGACGTCTCCGACGGCACTCCAGGCCAAGGCCACACCCAGACCCGTCACTGCTGGCTGCCCGCACAAACCACTAACCTTCATTTCGATGCCGACGGCAACCTTGACAACGATGGCAAATGGATTTACACTTGGGATGCCGAAAACCGTCTCGTGAAAATGGAATCCACCCAAGCAGGCGATCGTCCTTACCGCAAGATCACATTCGTCAACGATTGGACCGGTCATCGTGTAGCCCGCAAGATCGTGGACGTGAACGACGCGATCGTTTCGGACACCCGCTGGCTTTACGACGGATGGAACCCGATCGCTGAGTATGACGGTACCACCCTGTCAAAATCCTACTTATGGGGCCTGGACCTGAGCGGTACCCTCCACGGAGCGGGCGGCGTGGGTGGTCTTCTTTCGGTCAGCGTTCCGTCAACCGCCACCGGGTCCCCCGTTTTTCATCCCTCTTTCGACGGCAATGGCAACATTACCGGGTGGACCCAGTCCGGTGCCGCCGTCCCGGTATGCCTTCGCGAATATGACGCCTTCGGCAACTTAGTAGTCGAGCAAGGCACTGCCCCGTGCTCTTTCGGTTTCAGCACCAAGCTTGAAGACCCCGAAACCGGGTTCTACTACTACGGGTATAGATACTACGATCCTCTTACGGGCAGGTGGCCATCCAGGGATCCGATCGGGGAAGATGGCGGTTTGAACCTGTATGGGTTCGTGGATAACAATCCCCTATCAGCCGTTGACACAAACGGCCACGAGAAAAGTATGCTCATCTATTCTGATGATAGAATGGACTATGCTGGGACATTATTGAGCAAATACCCTTGGCAAATAGATGCGAGACCCCTGACCAAAAAAAGAACCGAGGATCAGATAACAAAGGAGTGCAAAGAACCTGGAGATTGCATTGCAAAACTCGGGATACTGATGCATGGGTACGGTACGGCAGGGCCAGGAGTTAAATACGGCGGATTTCACGTTGATCCGTTAGGAGTAGACGGTTGGACAATACCGAAAGACGCAAAAAGTTTTGCAGGGTCGTTCAAAGACAAAGATGGGAAATCAAGATTTTGTGAAAAGTGTCAAATTAACCTATTCAGCTGCTACTCGGGGTTTCCACCAAATCCATCGAGAGACGGGCTTAATACTGACTGGGATATATTTGAGAAGGCCAAAAAGGCGGAGGGTAATCAATTCGCCAGTTTTGCCAGTTGGTTAGCAAAGGAAACCAAATGCCGGGTTGTCGCTCCAAAGTCTCAAATTTCGATTGGAATCTTTCGGGGTAATATAACCTGGGGTATGCAAGGTGACGAGAGCTTGTGGATTTTCAAACCAGAGGGAGGTGATCCAGAGCCGATTAATAAATCCAGCAGCGGTTATGGCGACTACCCGAGTGCTTTTTGAGGCTGCCCCCGGAAGAAGGGACAGGGGCTAGTGGGGGCTCAATTGTCATAACGGGAAGATTCGATATTGTTATGAGAGTACGTTCAACATGGGTGATATTGTCAACCTCGGTATTCTTGGTCAGCACATGCGGCAAAAAGGAAGAACCTCCAAACCGTGGGGATTCCACTTCGCCCGCCGTGAGAACCTCCGGCAAGACAGATTCCGCTGCGCCGCCGAATCTGGAAGGCCTCGTGTTAATCCCGGCGGGGGTATTCAAGATGGGTGATACGTTAGATGGGATGGGGGAAGCGCCGGCACATGAAGTAACGGTGAGCGGGTACTTCATGGCGAAATGCGAGGTGACGAGGAGCCTGTGGGACGCGGTTAGGGCCTGGGGCGTGTCTCATGGCTACACGGATTTACCGGAGGGGGAGGGGAAATCCGCGATCCACCCGGTCCATTCGGTCAGGTGGTATGAGGTTGTGAAGTGGTGCAATGCCTACAGCGAGAAAACAGGGCTCACTCCCTGTTACACTGTGTCGGACGCAATCTACAAAACAGGCGATAGTGAGCCAGATTGCAATTGGGGAGCCAACGGTTACCGCTTGCCGACTGAGGCGGAGTGGGAAAAGGCCGCACGGGGCGGGCAATCAGGCAAGCGCTATCCGTGGGGTGACGGCATCGGCACCAACAAGGCGAATTATAAGTACAATCACAATCCGTGGGCAAGTGGAAGTAAGCCTTACACCAGCCCAATCGGTTCCTATCCAGCGAATAGTTACGGGTTATATGACATGGAGGGAAACCTGGCCGAGTGGTGCTGGGATTGGTGGGGGAGTTTGGAGACCACTTCGCAGACCGACCCGAGAGGGCCTGTCTCACCCTCTACCAGGGTGGGTCGGGTGACCAGGGGCGGCTGTTGGTTCAGCGATGCGCTTTACTGTCGCGTCGCATATCGTGACGGCGCAAGCCCAAACCTCGCGATCGACCTCATCGGATTCCGCGTGACCCGCAGTTCAGTCCCATAACTGTGAATTTTCACCCTCTGGTGGTAGAAAGAGCCTGCCTTTTGCCGATTTGCCATTGCCCTATCCCGCTCGGAACACGGTTGTCAAACCGGCACCATTGTTCCACGGCCCGCTTTTGCTTGAGACAGCCGGTGAACAGTGGTCTCCCCAGCGATGTTAGGGCCGTGGAACACCGGTGGCTGCGTCCTATTGAGACCGGTAACTTGTGACAACCCCAGAAAATGCGGCCCCGGCGGATGGCAGAAGCACCTAAGGGTGCTTCAAATTCGTCGCAACGGCCCCGGTCGGCTCAG
>Ga0073936_10011113_pt1 | contig 10958 bp, 8 predicted proteins | sample AliMusrvi5mmetaG_FD_87041 | JGI IMG/M metagenome (GOLD analysis project Ga0073936, IMG submission 87041) | Freshwater lake bacterial and archeal communities from Alinen Mustajarvi, Finland, to study Microbial Dark Matter (Phase II) - Alinen... | ecosystem: Environmental > Aquatic > Freshwater >... | reverse complement strand
GTCCTCCACCATGCCGAATCGGGCGCGCAGTTTCCCCTTCTCGTCATTCAGTCCCAAGGCCGGCCCGGAATCGTCCACGCACAACCGCGCGCCGAGGCCGCCATTCTTGTCGTTCAACCCCAGCGCCGGGCCATCCTCGTCCACACACAGCCGCGCCCCCGACGTCCCCTTGCGGGTGTACAGGTCGAGGACCGTCTCCTTCCGATCCGCGCCAACCCTGGCCCGCAGTTTTTCGTTCTCGTCCAGCAGCGAAAGCCCCGTGCCGTTCTTGCTGACTTCCAGCGCGGCGCGCAGTTTTCCGCCCTCGTCTAGGAACGAGAGCCCCACGACCGACGATTCCACGCTCACCTTGACGCGCAGCTTCCCTTCCTCGTCCAGCAGCGAGAGGCCCGGCCCGTCCCGACCGACCTCCAGCGCAGCGCGCAGCTTTCCGCCGTCGTCGCGCAGGTCGATCCCGGTGCCGGCCTTGTTCCAGTACAACAGGGCACGCTCCTGCCCGTGCTGATCGACCACTGAAAAGTTCTGCGCGCGCAGCACGTGATCGGTTCGTTGCAGCTTCTGCAGCAGAGACGGCAGGGGGAGAAAGAAATAGGCGCCCAACAGGAGCAACGGCAAAAATACGGCCAGCCGCGCGCGCCACCGCGCAGCGGCCACGGACTGCTCCAGTTGTTCCACGCGTTCTTCGATAGTCATGTCGCGTCTGCAATCCCGTGCACCCAACTCACTGCGGCGCTGCCATGACTTCCTCGATGGCGTCCCGCAGTTCCGTCGGCGTTACCGGCTTGTACAGCAACTTGCGTGCGCCCAAGAGCAACGCCGGTTTCAGAATCCCCACGTTCTTGTACGTACCTCCGCCCGTCATGGCGATGACCCGCACGTTCGGATTGATCCGACGCAAATCCCGCAGCGTCTCCAGTCCGTCGCGATCCGGCATAAACATGTCCAGCAGCACCACATCCGCCGGGGAGGCCCGAAACGCATCGAGTCCCTGCGCGCCGGTTTCAGTTGTACGCGCATCATACCCCAGCGAAACGAGCACCTGGTGCAACAGCTCGCGAATCTCAACATCGTCGTCGATCAACAGGACACTGGTCATGTCGCCCCTCGTTTCCGCAGGCTGGATGCCAGCCTGCCCCACAACGTGTCGCGCAAAATGCGCAGGTCTTCTAAAATACCACGGTGCTCGGCGTAGTATCGAGCCTCCATTGCGGCCACGGCCGGGTCGTCGATGCCGACGCGCGCCGTCGCATAGCTGAACACGGCGGGGAAATACACCTTGAGTTCGTCCCGCAACGCCTGATCTTCCGGCGCGCGCAGGGGTTCGTGACCGCAGAGGCGCCATTGCCCGCGCACCGCGCCGAACAGACGCGGCGCCAAGTCCAAGCTTCCCGCATAGAATAACCGAACCAGCAGGCTGTGAAAACGCCCTTCCGCCGGCCGAAACACCGGCAGGTTTCGAACCATCCCCCGGCGGCTGTAGGACCGCTGCATCGCCAGGCGCCCGCAGCCGCACAGGCGAATCAGCCCATACAGTACCGCACAGGGAATCGCCTGCAGGCAGAGCAGAACCAGCGCAAGCGACCAGCCGACGGCTGCGCGGTAGGCGTCCCATGGCGCAGCGGCGGGCGGCATGCGCGCCAACAGCCAGGTGTCCTCCAGTTCCAAGACCACGCCGTCCTCGGGGTCGATCAGGCGGTTGCCGGCCGCGATCTTCTCCCGGATCTCCACCTGTTCGCCGACGTAGGTATCCGACAGGACCACGCACTGCGACAATTGCGCCTGACGGCCGATCCGCACATGGTTGCCAATCACGGCGCAGGGGCCAACCGACGCCAACCGGCCAACCGGGCAGTCATTGCCGAGAATCACCGAAGGCGCGACTTCCGCCGACGGCGGCAGAACCACATTGTATCCCACGCAGGAGCCATCGGCTGCACCATAGCCGGGCGCCAGATAGCGCGAGATCTCGCCGCCCGCCAAGCGCATGTTGATCGCAAAAAAATCCCGCAGCGACTCCACCGGAACCGGCGCCATCCCCAGTGCCGAGAAATTCTGCCGGTTGGCCGCATCCGAAGCGGCCTCGCTCAGCAACACATCCACCGAGGCGGCGTCCCGGCAGAGCACGCAGCAGTTTCCGTTGGGCTCCCCGTGCCAGAAGAATCCCGTGTCCGGCGGCGCACGCACAAAATCCGGCAGCCGCCGGGGGAAAAGCGGGCCGTGCAGAAAGAGAACACCGCCGCGCCAGAGCTCAGGATTCCTCTGCAGGAAGGCGAGAGGCGCTCCCTCCTCCCGGTGAAACCCGTATTGAATGCGCAAACCCCAGCGGCTGCCGTCGCCCGCATAGGACTCGATCTGCTCCGCGCCCTCGCCCAGAATCAGGTGCACCTCCAGGGCGCCCAGATCCACGCTCAACTCAAACCAGTATTCCAGCAGCGGCCGGTTTCCCAACTGCACAAGCGGCCACGGAACGGAGCCGAGCGGCTTCGGCCACGCCCGCGGGGCGCCAATGTTCAGGACCGTTCTCATGCGCAGGCTTTGCAGGCTTCCGCCGCCGTGTCGAAGATATCGAACACCTTGAAGGCGCGCGTAATCTCAAAAACCATGCGCACGCGTTTCTGGAGCCCAGCGATCTTCATGTCGCCCCCGCGTTCCAGTACGCGCTTGAGCAGCGCCACCAGAACACCCAGCCCCGCGCTGTCGAGAAAGTCGACGCCCGAGAGATCCATGACCACGTTGCGGATGCCCGGCACGCTTTGCCACCACGCGACGAACTGCTCCCGGAAGGCGTCCACGCCGACGGACGTCAACGCGCCGCTCACGACCACCACCCCTACGCCGTCCCTTACCTGGAATGTCGCCGCCATACCCGCCCCCTTTTTAATATGCGCCCCGGCCCAATAGCACGGCGGGCACAGTTTTCAGGATGATCACGATATCCTTCCAGATGCTCTGACTCTGAATGTACTGCAGGTCCAGCCGCACCTGCTGCTTGAACGGAATTTCGGAACGCCCCTGGATCTGCCAGAGGCAGGTGAGCCCCGGTTTCACATGCAGGCGCTTGCGCTCCGCCAGCGTGTAGAGCGCCACCTCGCGCGGGACCGGCGGCCGCGGCCCCACGATCGCCAAGTCGCCACGCACGACATTCAGGATCTGCGGGAGTTCGTCGATGCTGAAACGCCGGAGAATGCGCCCCACTCGGGTCACGCGCGGATCATTGCGCATTTTGAAGATCACGCCGTCACGCGAGTCATTCTGCGCCGACAGCGCCGCCTTGCGCAGCTCGGCGTCGCGGTACATCGATCGGAACTTGAAGAACCAGAACTCGCGCCCGTTCAATCCGACGCGCTTCTGGACAAAAAAGACCGGCCAGCCGTCCTCCGCGCAGATCAACAGGGCCATCAGCAGGAGAAACGGGGCCAGCACGACCAGCGCCGTGGCGGCGATCAGGATGTCCATGCCGCGCTTCACGGCGTACACGCCTCCGAGGCCCGCCTCCCATACCAGCAGCTTGAGGCGCTGCCGCCCACGCAGCATGCAGAACCCCGCCCGCGTACTGGGCAGATGCAGGGAATCGCACAGATCCCGGCGAGCCTGGTAGATAGCTTCGTTCACGATGCGCTTCTCCCAATGGGCACACGGTTATCCTGCCGCGAAATGGCAAAAAAAGCAATGTTGTTGCTGTCGCGGCGGAACAGGGAGACATGCTGCGAGAGCGCGCGGATGATCCCCAGCCCGCGACCGTTCTCGCGATCCGTCGGCAGCGCCTGAGCCGCCGCCAGCCGCTCTTCCATGCTCCATTCACGCCCCTGATCGCGAAAAATCATCCGGCAAACAGGCCCTGTCAGGCGCAGACGGAAATCGATCGTCGAGCCGGCCGGCGCCCGACCATGGCGCACAACGTTCGTACCGTGCTCCATCAGCGCCAGTCGGGCGGCGCCGGCCGACTCCGCCGACCATCCGTCCGTCTGCAGAATCCGGTCCACCTGCGCGGCGGTCTCGGCCACGGCCGACAGGTCCAGCGCGATCTGCTTCGCCAGCCGGACGGTGACCGGATCGATCCGTTCCACCACGACCACGCTGCAGTCGTCTTCCGACAGGGGAAAGCCCTCCGCGCGCAGGGCTGCAAAAACCGCGGCCGCGGGATCGATGACAGACGGATCCTGCAAAACGCGCCGCGCGATCTCCGCCAAGCGGGTCTCGCCGCAAGGCTCGCCCGTCTGCTGCTGGCGCGACTCCAGCAGGCCGTCTGTCACCAGCATGAGCCGGGAACCCGGCGCGGCGGGTGCCGTCACCTGCCGGTCGACGCCGTATACCTCGCCATTGTCGAAGGCGAATCCGATCGGAAGGACACCGCGGCCGACCAGCTGCCGGGAGATGTCCGCGCCGCCGGCATCGAGCAGAAGCGGATCCGGATGCCCGCAATTCAAACACGTCCAGAAACCACTGTCCGTCGATAGAATCCCCAGGAAAAGCGTGGCGTACAGCTCGGGATTCTGTACGTAGGAACGGAAGCGCGTCTGAATCTCGCGGCAGATGGCGGCCGGCCCGGCAGCGGCGAATTCGCGCGCCGCCTCGCGGATGAGCCCCTTGAGCAGCGAGGCGACCATGGCCGGCGCCACGCCGTGTCCGGCGACATCACCCACGCAGACGCAAACGCCGCCGTCCGGCAGCGGCAGCGCGTCGAACACGTCGCCGCCCACGTTGAGACTCGGCTGATAAGCCATGTAAGTCTCGACATCCGGGTCCAGCAGCGGATTCGTGGAGAAGAGCTTCCGTTGGAGCGAACCGGCGACTTCCAGTTCCCGCACCATCCGCCGCTTCCACAGACGCAGGGCGTCGTTGCTCCGCTTCAGGTCGAGCGCGTTGCGCACGCGAGCCACCAACTCGCGGGGGTTAAACGGCTTGCGGATGTAGTCAAAGGCCCCGGCGACGAACCCCTTCTCAATGTCCTGGATCTCCGTCTGCGCCGTGACCATGATCACAGGAATGTCCTGGGTGAGAGGATTCGCCTTCATGCGGCGGCACACGTCGTAGCCGTTTTCACCCGGCATCACCACGTCCACCAGCGCCAAATCCGGAACCTCCTTCTCGACCAGCGCCAAAGCCGCCGCGCCGTCCCCCACATCCATCACCTCGCATCCGCGTTCCGCCAGGAGCTTGCGCAGATAAATGCGATTGGCGAACTCGTCGTCCACCACCAGCACACGACCGACCAGCATCTTCTCGGACGAACGCGCCGCCCGGGACGGATTCGGTCGTGAATCCGCCGTCGCCTCACTGTACCTGATCGCCGCATCCATCACCTGCTCGCGCCCCCTGTCCTAGCCAAATCCATCCGGCGCATCCATTCCTGCAGCCCGCCCAGCAGGCTGGTGCAGCGTGCCGCATCCTCGCGCTTGGCCGCCGAACTCATCTCCACTCCCACCACGGACAACTCCGGCGCGCCAATGGTCCCTCCCATCCCCTGCAGGGAGTGCGCGCCCCAGCGGATTCCGCCCCAGTCCTTCGCAGCGACCGCCTGCTGCAGGGAGGCCGCCACCTTCCGGATTTCTGCGACAAACAACTCGAGAATCTCCGCATCGACCTCGGACGTGTTGACCCGATAGGCGTCCGCCAGACGCCGCAACCCCGGGATCATCTCCTCGAACACCGGCTCCGCCGATGGAATGAGCCGCGGCTGCGCCGCCTCCCCGCTGCCTGCTGCAACTTCGTTCATATGGTTACTCCGTCTTGTCAGCTTCCCTGACGGTCCATTTCGAGACCACACGCGCCAGATCGTCGAGATGCACCGGCTTGGCGATGTAATCATCCATGCCGACCGCCAGGCATTTTTCGCGATCGCCTTCCAGCGCGTTGGCCGTCATCGCCACAATGGGGATCCGCCCACGCCGCCCGAATTTCTTCCCCTCGGATTCCCGTTCGCGGATCAGCCGCGTCGACTCGTACCCATCCATCTCCGGCATCTGGCAGTCCATCAACAGCAGGTCGAACTCGCCGCGCTCCAGCACATTCAGGGCTTCCCGGCCGTTGGCCACCGCCTCAACCTGCGAATGCCCCAGCTTGCGCAGCTGCCGCAGCGCCACACCCTGATTGACCGGATTGTCCTCCGCCAACAGGATGCGCAGCGATGCCGCTGGCTGCTCCACCGCCGGCTTCGCCACCGCCGAAATGGTCGGCCCGAGGACAGCGCCGGTCGGGGCCGGCCGCTCCATGACCCGCATGATCGCCTGCAGCAGGGCCGTCTGCTTCACTGGCTTGGAGACGATGTGCACCTTGGAGTAGCGCAACAGGACCTCGTTCTCGACTGCGTTGCCCATCCCCATCGAGGTCAGGATGATAATCGGCGTGGCGGCCAGCGCCGGATCGGTCTTGACCGCGGCCACCAGATCCGCGCCGGTTTTCCCCGGCATCATCATGTCGGTCAGGATCAGCCCATACGGCGCGGCGGCTGCAAATCTCTCGCGCAGGCCCGCCAGCGCCTCGTCCACCGACGCAAAGCAATCGCAGGTCATCTCCCAGACTGCCAGCTGCTTGCGCAGGCTCAGGCGACTGGCTTCGTTGTCGTCCACCACCAGGCACCGCAGCCCGTGCAGCAACGAGATGTCCGTGATAGCCTTGTGCTTGCGCACCGGCACCCCGACCGCGGGGATCTCGAACCAGAACGTGGATCCTTTGCCCTCCTGGCTGTCCACGCCCATCTGCCCGCTCATCAGCTCCACCAGGCGGCGGGAAATCGCGAGCCCCAGCCCCGTGCCGCCGTATTTGCGTGCGGCTGATGCGTCGCCCTGCGAGAAGGGATTGAACAGGCGCGACTGCACCTCCGGCGACATCCCGATGCCCGTATCCCGAACCTCAAACCGGAGCCAGACCACCACGCCCTCCCAGCGCAGAGTCCGGACGTGCAGCACGATTTCGCCCCTCTCGGTAAATTTCATGGCGTTTGACAGCAAATTCAGCAGCACCTGCCGCAGGCGGTCCGGATCGCCCTCCAGCCCTGAATGGACATCTTTCTCGATGTCCACCAGCAGTTCCAGTCCCTTCAGCTCCGCCTTCTTGACCAGCAGCTGGGTGGTTCCCTCGATCACCGTGGCCAGATCGAACACCTCCGAGGTAATCCGCAGCTTGCCCGCCTCGATCTTCGAGAAGTCGAGGATGTCGTTCAGCAGCGTCAGCAGGGAATCGCCGCAGGCGTTGATGGTCCGCATGTAGTCCTTCTGCTCGTCGGACAAGGGCGACTGCAGCAGCAATTCGGTCAACCCGATCACGGCGTTCATGGGCGTGCGGATCTCGTGGCTCATGTTGGCCAGAAACTCGCTCTTGGCCTTGTTGGCCCCCTCGGCAGCCACGGCCAGGCGGTTGGCTCGCTCGATCGCCTGCTGCAGGTCGGCGTGCGCTGACTGCAGTTCATCCAGCGTCCGCTTGAGCGTGTCCTCCGCATGCTTGCGCTCTGAGATGTCGGCGATCATCACCAGAATGCCGCTCACTCCGCCGGCGGAATCGTGCAGTGTGGTGGCGTAGATCATGCCCACCAGCCGCTCGCCGGTGCGCGTCAGGAATTCCAGCTCGTAGGGCGGAATCTCCATCCCCTCGATACGCTGCTGGAACTTCTCCAGGACGATCCGTTTGCCTGCCGGTGGCAGGTGAGGCCAGTCGAGGATCGATCTGCCCAGCAGCTGCTCTGCCGGATATTGGCTCAGTTGAACGCCCCGCTGGTTGATTTCCACGATCCGTCCTTGTGAATCCAGCAGGATGATCGTCTCCGGCGACTTCTCGAAGATCTGCCGGTAGCGCTCCTCGCTCTCAAACTTCTGGCGTTCCACCTGCCGGAGTTCATCCGCCTCGATCAGCACCGGGACCATCTCGGCCAGCGCCGCCGTGAACTCTCGCTCTTCCAGCGTCCAGCGCCGCGCGCGTGTGGTCTGCTCCACCAGCAGGAATCCCACCGTCACGCCGTTGCGCAGGACCAGCGCGCCCAGCAGGGAAAGGACGCCATGCGGCAGTCCGTCAGCCGGCAGATTCGCCGTGCGCGGATCGGCCCGCACGTCGTTGGCAACCAGCGTCCGCTCGCGCTCCAGGGCCTCCAGGAAGCGCGCACAGTTCGCGATTGGCAGCCGCGTCCCCTGTGTGTGCCGGTTGTCGGCCAGACAAAACTGGTTTTCGCAGACCACCTCCCGGCGTTCTGCCGTGAACCGCCAGACGCTCATGCGATCCACGTGCAGCGCGCTGGCGACCGAGCGGGTCAGACGTTCCAGCGACGTGCGGAAATCAGCGTGATCCTGCCGCGACAGGTGCAGCAACACGCTCTGGTGCAGAACGGATTGCCGCGTGCGTTCCCACCAGTTTCGGCGGAACACGAACAGGTTGATCAGCAGGATGGCTGCCGACATCCCCATGAGCAGCGCGATGAAACGGCTCGCCGCCACCGCCCGGCGTGCGTTCTGTGCGGATACGTCCAGTCCCAGTGCCAGACGGGGCAGCGGTCGCAGTTCGCCGAGTGGCACGCCGATCACGGCGGAAACCCATGTATCCGATCGGTCGGTGCGAGGTTTCGAGACATACGCCAGCCCCTCCCGAAAGAACCTGGAGTCCTCCGCATCCGGCGCGCGCAGCAACAGGCACCCCGGCCCCAGTTCGTGCCCCGGTCGCCGCGTCTCAGCCGCTACGTAGGTGACAAGCGCCCCAGACTGCATGCCATAGAGGTACAGGTCGCGGACCTCCGGATTGGCGCGCCGGATGCGCGTCAACACGCTCCGCAGCCGCTGGTACTCCGGCCGCTGTTCATCCGTCGGCGATCCGGTAAGCGCCTGCGCCAGCGACGTGTCCAGCGCGTTCGCGACCCCGGTCGCCTGCATCAGGATGTAGTCGTTCAGATCCAGCTCTTCCCGCTGGCCGACCTGCTCGGTCACCAGCCAGCAGGCGCCTGACAGAACTACCAGCGCGACGCTTAACTGCAGGCCGAAGGTGGCCTTGGGTGCCGTGGCAAACACCCCGGCATGCACCCGTTCCCAATACTGGTAGCATTCCCAGAGCGAGGCAGACAACAGCAGGGCCAGCACAGCCAGCGCGCAGGCGGGCGGAAAACCGACAATCGCGAAAAACATCTCGCGGTTCAGTATCCGCCCGGGGAAAAACGTCCCCTTCGGACCTGAAACCAGCAGCGTCAGCGCCAGCAGGATCATGCTGACAGCCGCCAGGATGATCGCGCTATGGGCGATCTTCGACGTCCGCGTCGCGCCCCATACCGTCAGCGAGGAGTAGACCGTGCTCGCGGCCAGCAGGAGAAAAACGGCCAGTTCGTACTCCCGGACGCCACCGATGTGCATCACCACCGACAGCAGTCCCACTGGCACCAGCCAGAACAGCCAGGCCATTCCCCGCGTGCGACAGCGCGCCTCGATCAGCTTCCCGCAGGCGAACCACATCAGCAGCAGCACGGCGGCGGCCAAGAAAACCGTATGCGCGGATGCGAGCAACGGCGTGTCGCCAAGGTCCAGCTTCGCCGCCTCGGTCCACTCGTAGAACCCAAACAGCATGCTGAACCAGGCTAGTCGCAGCCACGGCAGCGGCGGTCCCGGCATCCGGCGCAGGATGAAACAAACCGCGCCGAGCACCACAAACGCCAGCCCCGCAAGGAAGAAGATGTAATCCATCTGCGCCTGCAAGAAAGCTTGGCTCACCCGTTCGCTCCTTCCCGGCGACACCCGCCAACCGTACCCATCCGACCGCACCCGCAAAAGACAGGCACCTCAATGGTTTGACTATATCGCAGGGAGAAGCCTGTTTCCAGCCCGTAAATTCCGCGCCGGGAGACCGCGCAGAATTTGCGCGGCCGCGGCTTCTCCGGGAAAATCTTGCGCGCCCGCGCCACCTTATTCTGTAGTCCGTCACACGTGTCGCTTTGCGCGCTGGCGCATGGCAGCCGCACGGCGACGAACCATCAGCAGGAAAGCGCCGCGCACTGGCACGTTTTGTGCATATGACCGGAGGCGACACGCACGGAACAATCCAACAACAAAGGGAATCCCCATGAAACGTACACCGACCCTCGCTTTCGCCAGCGCCCTGACCGCGCTCTGCCTGCAGACCGGCATGCTCGCCGCGCAGGACACCACCGCGCCGTCTGACAATGGCGGCCGCCGTAATCGCGGCAACTTCGATCCTGCCCAGTTCCAGCAGCGCATGCTGGAAAACGTCCGTAGCAGTATGGGGTTTACCAACGACGTCGAATGGGCTGCTGTCCAGCCCCTCATGCAGAAGGTCATCGACCTCCGCCGCGAAACCTTGGCCTCCGGCATGCCGCGCTTCAACCGTCGGTCGGCGGACACTGCCGACGCCAACCGCGGCAACGAAACTCGCGCGAGCTCGTTCTTCAAGACCAGCCCCGAGGCGGATTCGCTCCAGAAGCTGCTTGACGACAAGGTCCCGGTCGCCGAGGTCAAGGCCGCGCTCGAAAGATACCGCACCGCCCGCAAGGACAAGGAAGCGCAACTGACCGCCGCGCAGGATGCCCTGCGCAATGTCCTCACCGTGCGCCAGGAAGCCCAGGCTGCGTTGCTGGGACTGCTCCCGTAATGAATCTTCGTACTGCGAGTGCCGGTTGGATCGGGATCGGAGTCGGTATCGGGGTCGGAGTCGACAATGCGGGCGACACCAATTCCGATAGCGATTCCGACACTGGGGCATGCTTCTGCGCAAATCTTCGTTGCCTTTCCTTTCTGCCAGAACCGGTAGCTACGCCATGAATGCTATTGACACGGAAGCCCCTCTTCTGGACCGGATGATTGCCGCGCGCCAGCTCTCCGTGCCCGACGCCGCCACGCTCCGCCGCGACCGTCTCCCGCTGTCCACCGAGGAGGAGGTCCTGCGCTGGCTGGCCCGTGAATACGACCTGCCCTGGATGCCGCTCGACGACATCACGCCGGAACGCGAAGTTCTCTCGCTCTTCCCTGCCCGCATCC
>Ga0073936_10011112_pt1 | contig 10961 bp, 11 predicted proteins | sample AliMusrvi5mmetaG_FD_87041 | JGI IMG/M metagenome (GOLD analysis project Ga0073936, IMG submission 87041) | Freshwater lake bacterial and archeal communities from Alinen Mustajarvi, Finland, to study Microbial Dark Matter (Phase II) - Alinen... | ecosystem: Environmental > Aquatic > Freshwater >... | reverse complement strand
GAGTTGCTTGTATTGCTTCATCTGTGCACCTTTTACTTGGTCGTTTAAGTGGCGCTGATAGTAACGCAGCTCACCACTTAAATTCACTTACAAAAGTTGCACTTCAGACTTGAATCCGCCACATATTATGCCGGAAGGAATAGTTTTTTACAGAGTTAGTCGGCTGAATAAGGGAAAACGGCACTATGGAAAATCTCATACTTATTGGCGTTTTCGTGATGTTAGGGGTACTGCTGCGGCGTTTGGAAACTTTCCCCAAGGATTCAGCCCAAGTCCTTAACATGTTTGCACTGTATATTTCACTGCCAGCTTTGATTCTTCTCAAGGCCCCACAAATTATCTTTTCTCGCGACGAAATGGTTGCGGCCTTGGTCCCCTGGGCGATGCTTTTTTTCTCTGTACCGCTTGTGTTGATGGGGGGGCGGTTTTGGCGATGGTCGCGCTCCACAATTGGCGTATTACTACTTACAGTGCCCTTGGGAAACACCTCTTTTCTGGGTGTACCAATAATTGAGGCTTTCTTCGGTACAGCGGCACTTTCTCATCTCATTGTATACGACCAGGTCGGCACGATATTGATTTTCGCCACTTACGGATCGATTATACTATCTTTGTATGGTCGGGACGATGCCATCAATCTCCCGGCAGTGGCCCGGCAGATGCTGCTGTATCCCCCATCAATGGCTCTGGTGATCGGTCTCACTTTTGGTCCCTGGCTAACTTTGGGCAAGGTGATCCCAGCTCTTCAGAGTGTTGCATCGACTCTTGTTCCTCTGGTTATGACGGCCATCGGTTTTCAACTCAAGCTAAGGCTGCCTCGCAGGGTTATAGCTCCTCTCGGTTTTGGTTTGCTGATAAAGCTTATCGTTGCTCCCTTTTCAGTCCTGTTGGTCTGTCGCCTGATCGGAATATCCGGGCAGGCTGTTCAGGTTTCAATCATTGAAGCCGGTATGCCGCCAATGGTGATCGCCAGTGCAATGGCGGTAATCGCCGGTTTGGAAGCAGATTTGGCAGTTGCACTCGTCGGTGTCGGAATTATCCTTTCATTTGGCACCCTTCCGATTCTATACTTAATGATATGAGTTAAAAAACACAAGGAATCCGAAATCATGTTAAAAACTTCTGCATATGCTGCATTGAATGCAAAAACACTGTTGGCGCCATATACAATCGAACGTCGTGAACCCGGACCGCACGATGTATTGATAGACATACTCTATTGTGGCATTTGTCACTCCGATATCCACCAAGCCAGAGATGAATGGGGCACTTCCAACTTTCCTATGGTCCCAGGGCATGAAATTATCGGCTCGGTTATCAAGCGTGGAAGCCATGTCACAAAATGGAAAGCCGGCGACATTGTCGGCGTCGGATGCTTTGTTGATTCATGCCGTGAATGTGAGGCATGCCGAGACGGAGAAGAGCAGTTCTGTGAAGAAGGGATGAGCGTCACCTACAACGGTTTTGAACGTGACGGAAAGACACCTACCCACGGTGGATACTCGACTCGCATTACGGTAAATGAGAATTACATTTTGAGCATACCGTCGGGCATGCCACTTGAAAAGGTTGCTCCGCTTCTCTGCGCCGGTATTACGACATATTCTCCGTTAAAGCGCTTTGGAGTCAAGGCCGGCGACAACGTTGCAATTATTGGATTAGGCGGGCTCGGCCACATGGGAGTAAAAATAGCTAAGGCTATGGGGGCAACGGTGACGGTACTCAGTCATTCACCAGAAAAACGTGATGACGCATTAGCCTTGGGAGCGGATGATTTTATCGCCACTTGCGACAGGAACATTTTTAAGGTTCACTCAAAGCGTTTCGACCTTATACTCGATACTGTTTCAGCCCAACACGACTACAATGCCTATCTTGGATTGTTGAAACGTGACAGAACAATGGTATTGGTAGGAATGGCTGATCCGATCCCCCTATCGGCCGCATCTTTAGCCAGGCAACGCCGCAATCTTACCGGCTCACTGATTGGAGGAATTCGTGAGAACCAGGAGATGCTCTATTTTTGCGCTGATCATGGGATTTTAGCGGATGTCGAGGTAATTCCCATCCAGAAAATTAACGAAGCCTACGATCGTATTCTCAATAGCGATGTGCGGTACAGGTTTGTTATCGATATGGCAAGTCTTAAGTAAACCACCCTCGTCTTCAGGCAAGGATGTTTACTTAAGCTGACAGTGATGGAACGAATATGAACGGAATAAAAGCATACCTCTTTACAGTGCTGTTCCTTGTCGCCGTTTTGCTGCTGACTGCTTGCAACAAAACGGCGCAATTGCCGTTGTTAGCTTCTGACGCCACGATTCTGGCCTTTGGTGACAGCCTGACTGCCGGTACCGGAGCCGGTGAAATCGAAAGTTACCCTGCGGTACTCTCGACTCTGACCGGACTAAAAGTAATCAATGCCGGCGTCCCAGGCGAGGTCTCGGCTGGCGGTGTACAGCGGCTACCTGAACTTCTAGAGCGTGAACGTCCTTCCCTGTTGATTCTCTGCCATGGAGGCAATGATCTGCTTGCTCGCCAGAACCACCAGCAGATTGCCGACAATCTACGCCAGATGATTCGTATGGCCGGGGAGCGCAGAATTTCGGTGCTGCTGATTGCAGTCCCGTCTCCGGATTTTTCGCTGAAACCGCCTTCTCTGTATGAAGAGCTGACCAAAGAGTTTAAAATTCCTATTGAAACTAAGGCATTGTCGCATATTCTTGGGAAGAGTTCTCTTAAGTCAGATCATATTCACCCAAATGCTGCCGGGTACCGAATGCTGGCAGAAGCAGTGGCCAAACTGCTTAAAAAGAGTGGGGCACTCCCCTCATAACATCAAGGAGCCAATTCAATGAAGATACTTGCTATAATCGGCAGTCCGCGCGGGATGCAGGGTAACACCGGGCGGCTTTTCGAGGAAGTACTGAAGGGCGTAAAGGAAACAGGAGCTGAAACAGAAATCCTGCCCCTGAAAAACATGAATGTTCAACCGTGTGTCGCATGTGATATCTGCCACAAGACCGGCATCTGCAACATCAATGATGATTACGAGAGCATCAAGGACAAATTGCTTGCCTGTGACGGTTTCATCCTTGCCAGCCCGAACTATATCTTCAGCGTCACGGCACAGATGAAAGCCCTGTTTGACCGCTGCAACGGCCTGGTCCACTGCATGGCCCTGGAGGGCAAGTATGCAGCCGTGGTTGAGACATCCGGCGGAGGTGGGGACGAAGAGGTTATCACCTACATGAAACGCTTCGTGAACACTCTTGGCGCGAACTCTGTCGGCGGGATCGGCTCTCCCATGGCTGGCATAAGGACTTTTCCAGATGAGACCAGCCTGTATGATAAAGCTCGTAGCCTGGGGCACGAACTGTGCCGTTGCGTCGCGGAACGTAGAAAATTTCCGGAGCAGGAAGCGTTCATCAGCGACTTCAAAGCCCGGATGTCCGGTCTAATTGACTTAATGAAGGAGTATTGGCCGTTCGAGCGGGAATACTGGAAAGTATAAAACATCAGATTCAACCAGGTACTGGAGTATTCCACGAGGAGATGAAATGAAAAAATCAGTTGGCGCAAAGACACTGCTTTTTCCCACCCCGGTACTGTTGATCGGAACCTACGACCAGACCGGCAAACCGAACCTGATGGCCGCTGCCTGGGGCGGCATTTGCTGTTCCCAGCCACCGTGTGTTACAGTGTCACTGCGTAAGGCGACATATTCCCATGCGGCCATAGTGAAACTCAAAGCATTTACGGTGGGTATAGCGTGCGAATCAAGGATGGTTGAAGCAGATTATGTCGGGATCGCCTCGGGGCGAGACGTTGACAAGTTTGCCGTCGCCGGACTAACCCCCGTCAAAAGTGAACTGGTGGATGCGCCGTATGCAGCGGAGTTACCTGTAGTTCTTGAGTGTCGCCTGCTGCACATTGTTGAAATCGGTCTACATACCCAGTTCATAGGAGAAATTATCGATGTTAAAGCTGATGCCGACGTATTTGGCGATGACGACCAACTCGACATTATGAAAATCAAACCCCTCATCTATGACACCTCCCACAAGGGATATCACGGCATCGGACCACTCTTGGGGAAGGCTTTTTCCGTTGGGAAAAGGCTCTCATCGTGAGCAAGCAAAAGGTCACTTCATTGGATCGATCCTTGGCACGAATTTGCGAATTGTGCCCGGTCTGCCGCCACGCCAGTTACAGCCAAAAGGGAGTCGCCTATACAATAGTAAAGACAATAGAAGCTAACATCTGCCCCTTCTGCCGTGCTTATGAGCGTGTTAATGGTAGAAAGGCCCACGAGGTGAGATACTGAAATGATCAAAAACTACTGCGAACCTTCGAAATCTGGCCATATCAAGAGCTGCATCTACGCAGTCGGCAGTCCGATAGAAGAGAGTTAATTAATAAAATGACCCGGGTCGAATAAAGGGCAACCAATCATGGCAAAAGTTTATCAGTCTAACAAGGAACGTCTGGAAGAGATAAGCTTTTTCGGTAAATCAATCGGCAAACGGGCAGGCTTCAAATGTGAATGGTGTGAGAGCAAGGAAGATCTCCGGATATGGGACTATCAGCCGGATATGCTTCCTGATATGGATACGCTCGCCCTCCTGTGCCGGCGCTGCCGAGGTTGGGCTGATGGCGGGAAAGTTACCTCGAATGAACTGCGATCGATTCGTAATGCTCTCTGGAGCAATATTCCGGCAGTGGCGGAAGGAGCGGCCAGGGTTTTGGTTCAGTGCAGGGAATCATGGGCCATAGAGGCAATCCAGGAAAGTTTCATTGAAGACGCTGTTAAAACTGAAATATTGAAATAAGAAGAATCATAGATGCACCATCAGCTGGGAAAACCCGGCAGCATTGTAGTTGTACGTTTCAGTGGCGGCGAGGACGTGCTTGGCGGGATTGCGCAAATATGTCGTACAGAAGATATCCGCGCAGCCTGTTTCAATATCGAGAGTGGCGGTTCGAGAGGAATAATTTGAGCGGACTGGGACGACTACTGATAATTGCGGGATTGGTACTGGTGACGGCCGGGCTGATCATCTCCTTCGCTCCGCGCTTCCCTTGGTTGGGTAAGTTACCGGGCGACATTTTCATAAAGAAGGAGAATTTCAGTCTCTATTTTCCGCTCGGCTCATGCATCTTGATATCGTTAATATTGTCCATTATCTTATGGCTGTTTCGACGCTGAATCCGGGGTACTTGAAGCTTATTCGGCCATAAACGTGGCCAACAACCTGAAGTTCAATAGCCCGTCATGTATTGCTCGGGTGTAATATGGATGCACCCGGGACATGATTAACCAAGAGTTCTACCAAGAGAGAAAAAATGAAAAAGTGCCCATTCTGCGCTGAAGATATCCAAGACGAAGCAATAAAGTGTAAACACTGCGGTGAGTTTCTGGATGCCACTTCCCTCCCACGCTTTGCCGAAAAAAAGATTCAATGGTATTTCTTTAAATCCTTTATTATTTTTGCAGTCTGCTCTGTAGGCCCCCTTGCACTGCCCCTGATTTGGTGGCATCCACAAATGTCGCTGGCATGGAAGATCGGACTCACCATAGCAATTTTTGTTCTCAGTTGGCTATTGTTCCAAGCGACAGTGGAATCGATTCATACGCTCAAGGAGTATTACAAGCTGATTGAAGGACTATGAATCATGAAAAGATAGAGAGGACTCTGTCAGGCAGTCCAGATAAAGTCGGCATGAATCTCCATAGCTGCCTACAATCAGACTTTGGTCGATGATCTGCTTGGGGTTGATGGGGATGATGAGTTCACTGTCTATATTGCGCCGGTGGGAAAAAATTACCGGATAACCATGAAACGCAAATAACAATGGACTGGCGAGTCTGCATCATTCTCTGTTCCGACAGTTCTCTTCATACCGGCTTGATAGCTGGTTTTTTTAATTGATAGATTTTTTCGAATGGTGCTCATCAGCAAACATTTTACCTCGGGCTGCAGCCAGGCAACGGCTGACATCTGCATTGCTGCGGCAGGCAAGAGCAGCCCGCGCTAGTTTGCGGCACTCTTCCATGCTGTGTTCGCGAATTGCCTGTTTTATGATCGGTATACTCGGAGCAGACAGGCTGAATTCCCTGATTCCCATTCCGGCCAACAGCAAGGCGCTTAGCGGATCTGCGGCCATCTCGCCGCAGACTGAAACTTTTTTGCCGGCCTTGTTGGCTGCGTCTGCGACGCGCTTAATTGAATGCAGCACGGCCGGATGGTGTTGATCATAGTAATGTCTGACGCTGGCGTTGTTACGGTCTGCTGCCAGAGTGTACTGAATCAGGTCATTGGTGCCGATACTTACATAATCCACCTCCCGCACAAGAGAATTGATAATCTGCACCGCTGCAGGTACCTCGATCATTATTCCCAGCGGTATGTATCCATGCACATCATGCCCCTCGCGCAGCAGTTCATTCCTGACAGAGGTAATAATTTCCCTTATATGGCGGATTTCATCAAGGCTGCTGATGAGTGGAAACATTATTGTCGGATTGCCGGCCTCAGAGGCAAGCAGGATGCCGGCCAACTGCTCTTTGAAAATATCCTGACGTTCCAGTGAAATCCTGATGGAGCGCCATCCCAGGAACGGGTTGTCTTCGTGCGGGTGTGTGAAGTAGGGCAAACCCTTGTCACCGCCAATATCCAGCGTGCGAATATTGACGGTCCGTCCGGGGAATCCTTCCAGTATTTTGCGGTAGATTGCGGCCTGTTCTTCACGGTTTGGAAAAGAGGATCTGGCCATGTAAGGGAACTCTGTGCGGTACAATCCGACTCCTTCGGCGCCATGCAGATTTGCGACCTTTACGTCCGAGATCAGGCCAATGTTGGCACTCAGGACGATTGTAACACCGTCGCTGGTGATTCCAGGCAGGTCGCGAAGCCCTTCAAGCTCCTTCATACGCCCGGCGTGATCCTGTTCCAGGCGGGCATACTCCTTTATTACTGCATTTTCCGGATTGAGAAAGATATTACCGGAAGTGCCGTCCACTATGATCTCGTCTTTGACATTGGCGGCCGCCATGAGTCCTTTGATGCCGAGTATCGCCGGGATCCCGAGAGACTTTGCCATAATGGCAGCGTGCGAGTAGGCATTGCCCCTCTCTGTGACAATTCCCAGAATCTTGTCATGGTCGAGCATCGCCAGATCTGACGGAAATATCTCTTCTGCAACGATCACACGTTTCTCCTTGAGTGTAATAACACTGGAGTCGTTTTTTTCGATGACATCCATGATCCGGCGGCCGATATCTTTCATGTCCGCCGAGCGCTCTCTCAGATAGGGGTCTGCCATGTCCGAAAAAGCCTGAATATAATATTGTACGACATCATGTACGGCGCGTGTGGCACCCATCCCCTCTGCAATCAGGTCATTAACTTTTGAGGAAAAGCTACGATCTTCCAGAATCATCAAATGGGTGTGAAATATTGCAGCGTCATCCTCCGAGAGGGTATCGCCGACCCGTTTTCCCATATATATCGTTTGTATCTTGGTCTTTTCGAGAGCAAACGAGTATTTTTTAAGTTCATCGGATTTGCTGCCGACCTTGGCAAGCGTGATTACCTTGTCGCTGAAACGGTTAAGGATGTAGACCTTGCCGCGGCTGAAGCCGGCTGAAACTGCGGTTCCGGCCAGGGTTCTCGAAGTAACGGCCCGCTTGCCTCCACTCCGCGAAGTTGTTGTTCCTTCGTCCTCCGAGCCGCTCCTGATTTTGGCGAGTTCCATTTCGAACCAGGCTCGTTCCTGCTCCTTGTGCTGGATTGAGTCGAGCAGTCGGGCATTATGGATAATGCTGCCTATCTGGAATGTGATTGTGCGCAGGGCGCTGATTTCATCATCACTAAAACTGCGCGCCGAACGTGTCTGGATAACGATGACTCCTATCGGTACCTTGTGTTCGAACAACGGCAGGCCGAGGAATGAAAGGAACTTTTCCTCTTTGGCCTCTTTGAAGTACTTGTAACGGGGGTGGCTCGGGGCATTGTCGGTCATTACCATGGTGCGACTCTCGACAACAAGACCGCTTAGGCCTTCGTGAACCTTCATGGAAACGCGATTGACCGAAGCCTTGGAAAGGCCTCTGGTAGCCTTAAGAACCAGGGTTTCCCTATCGTTTTCCAATAAATAGATCGAACAGACGTCGCTCCTCATACGCTTGGCGACCAACGTGACGATATTGTCGAGAGTCTCCTGCAGGTCGTGTGAATGCAGGATGATTGAACTGATGTCTTCCAGAGTACGCAGGCCGAGCGACTGGTAGCTATCTTTCATGTAACTGCCTCGATGGACTGATTTTTGTCGAAGTATAGATTGTTATCAATGGAAAGTAAAATATTCATGGCTGATATGGAGTGGAAATGTTGTGGCCACTCTGCTATCCTGCCTGCAACATTAGATACAGATTTCATATTCTGAACGGGGGTATGTTATGGCCGACACCATGCTTGATGAAATAATTAAAAATGGAATTGATCTTCTTGATCAGGGCAAGGTGAAGGAAGCGATCAAGGTGCTGGAAGGCTACTGGAATAGTAACAGGAATATTCCTGACAGCTGGTTCTATCTTGGTGATGCGCTTGCTGAGGATGGCCGGCTTGACGACGCCATCGCCCGCTACCGTGAGGGACTCAATTTGGCCCCTGATGATGTCGATGCCCTGACAACGCTGGGCGATATGCTGTTGGAATCCGGAAAGAACAAAGAGGCAATAGCCTGCTATAAAAAAGTATTGGATATCGATCCCCAGGATGCCGATGCAATGGTCAGCATCGGACTGGTTTACAACATTCAGGAGCGGAGCGATGACGCTGTCCGGGTGTTTCGTCAGGCGCTGGACATTGAGCCGGATAATGTATTTGCCTGGAATGCTCTGGGGGATGCGCTCTACGGACGGGGGGATGTTGACGGGGCTGTTGAAGCTTTTGGCAAGGGGATTGAGATCGATCCCGAGGATCCGGCGGCCCACTTCAACCTGGGTGAACTTTATTACGATCTGGAAGAGTTGGAAGAAGCCGAGGATGAGTGTCTGGAAGCGGTGCGACTTGACCCTGCATTCAGTATGGCCTATCTGACACTGGGTGGAATCTGCATGGATCAGGATCGCACTGCTGATGCGATTGTTTATTTTGAGAAATATCTGAAATATGAGACATCGCAGCAGGCAACTGAAATGATCGATGAAGTCAAGGCTGTGGTTGAAGGTCTCAGGGAAGAGCTGAAAGGATAGATCGTGCCGGATCCCAAAACAGTTCTGATAGACTCTCATGCACACATTTACTACCGCGACTACATCGGCGATTTCGATGAGATGTTGAAGCGTGCCGAAGATGCGGGTGTTGCAGCTATTCTTGTGGTCGGCACAGACATCGAATCAAGCCGCGAGTCGGTAGAATTGTCTGAAAAATACCGTCAGTTATACGCGGCAGTCGGCATTCATCCTCACGACGCCGGTCGAGTCACCGAAAAATGTTACGAGATTATTCGCACTCTGGCTCAGGCGAGTCCGAAAGTAGTTGCAATCGGAGAAATCGGTCTGGACTTCTACCGTGACCGTTCACCGCGCGATCTTCAGGAACTGGTTTTCAGGAGTTTTCTAAAGATGGCTGAAGAGCTGCAAAAGCCGGTCATAATCCATGATCGAGACGCTCACGGCAGAATCATGGCCATTTTGAGGGAAGAACAGGTCAGGCGAGGCGTCCTGCACTGTTTTTCCGGCGATGCCATGATGGCAGCCGAGGCGATCAGGATGGGATTCTATGTCTCGATTCCCGGAACTGTCACTTATCCCTCCAACGCTGCGCTGCGGGATGTGGTTCGTGAGGTCACAGTTGAGCGGATGCTGCTGGAGACCGACTGCCCGTACCTGACGCCTGTACCGTATCGTGGAAAGCGTAATGAGCCGGCCTTTGTAAAGATGGCAGCTGAAAAGGTAGCCGAAGTGAAGGGGTTGTCCCTGGATGATATCGCGCGTATCACAACCAAAAACGTTTGTGACCTGTTCGGTATCCGTCTTTGGGACCAATCGGCAAAGATTGCTTACCGTATACGTGCTTCGCTCTATCTTAACATCACGAACCGCTGCTCTAATAGCTGCAGCTTCTGTGCAAAATTTGATGACTTTACCGTCAAGGGGCACAATCTGCTGCTTGATGGTGAACCTTCTTTCGATGAGGTGATGGCGGCTGTCGGTGAACCGGCAGGGATAGAAGAGGTAGTTTTCTGCGGTTATGGCGAACCACTGCTCCGGCTTGATCTGGTCAGACTGGTGGCGGGTGAACTCAAAAAGCGGGGATACCGCATCCGTATTAACACAGACGGTCAGGCCAATCTGGCGCATGGGCGCGATGTCCTGCCGGATCTGGCCGGTCTGGTTGACTGCATCTCGGTCAGTCTTAATGCGCCCAATGCCGAAACTTACAGTAGTATTTGCAACACTCCTTTTGGCGATGCCGGTTTTATCGGGGTGTGTGATTTCATAAAATCGGCTAAAAAACAGATTCCGCAGGTTGTAGCCAGCGCTGTAACTCTTCCGGAAGTCGACATAGATGCCTGTCGCGAATTGGCTTTGTCACTGGGAGTCGAGTTCAGGGTGAGGGAGTACGCAGAAGTGGGATAACATAAAAAGCCGCATCATCTGATGCGGCTTTTGAATTTTTGGGGTGGCTAGTGGGGATTGAACCCACGTATGTACGAGTCACAGTCGTAAGTGTTAACCGCTTCACCATAGCCACCATACAAGGACTGTTTTAATAGCCCGAATCCCTTATCCAAGTCAAGGTAATTTCTTTCGGGCAATGTCACAGCAAAGCCTTGTATTGTTGCCCTTTCTGGTGAATGTCCGGATTTGGGAGTTTAAACTGAAAGTATTAGCCGTATGCTGAATAAATATGAAATTTTTATGAATCTGGTCTTGATATAGTGAAAATAAT
>Ga0073936_10011110_pt1 | contig 10961 bp, 5 predicted proteins | sample AliMusrvi5mmetaG_FD_87041 | JGI IMG/M metagenome (GOLD analysis project Ga0073936, IMG submission 87041) | Freshwater lake bacterial and archeal communities from Alinen Mustajarvi, Finland, to study Microbial Dark Matter (Phase II) - Alinen... | ecosystem: Environmental > Aquatic > Freshwater >... | reverse complement strand
GGAGATCGGCGGACTGACGGCCAAGGCCTCCACCGCCAAGGCGAAAAGGACTACCCCCCCTAACACAGCCAAAGGCGACCGCGTTTTGGAGTGCGGCGGCTCGACGCCGCTTTGTTTTTGGCCCGGCCTGCCCTGAGCCAGTCGAAGGGCTCGACGGACCTGTGACAACGAAAAGTTACTCTCGGAACAACCGCCCGGTGCGTCAAGCCGCACCGAAGGAAAGCGGCGTCGAGCCGCCGCACTCCAAAGCGAGTTTCTACTCTTCTCCGAATCCTGACTAATCTGTTTCATAGAGTCCCCCCCTATTCACGTCGCAGGATTACTGAAGTGTCATGATAAAGCCTGAATTCGCGCGTCGAAGCAGGATTTGCTTGTTGAGCGTATCATTCTTGATCGTCCAACGGGGCGGCAGACTGCTGTCGCTGAACGAACCTGTGGGGTTGTTGCTATAAGCCAGCACCACATACTGCTTGCTGATATCCAGAAGGTTGGTGTTGACGACCGTCATCCTCGCCCCCGTCAGGTCCAGTGTCCCTTGCGTCACCAGCAGGTCGCTCGTGCCGTTTAGCGCCGCGTCCACCTCCAGTGTGCCGCTCAAGGCCAGGTTATTGGGAAGCGTCATCTGTCCTATGGCTCCCGGTCCTGCTGGAGAAAGGACGCCTGACACCGTCAAGAGAGGGCTACCCCCCGCTGTATTCGTAATGCTTCCAGCCACCGTCAGGTTGGAGAACGTCTGGGTAAAGCCCGCCAGGTCCAGGGTGGCACCGGCCGCCACGGTGACCGTGCCATTGCCGGGGATGGCGTTATTGCAGGCCACCCGCAGCGTGCCGTTGCTAATGGTCGTGCCGCCGGCATAGGTGTTAGCTGCGCTGAGCACCAGCGTACCGGCGCCGGACTTGGTAAGCGCACCAATACCGCTGATCGCGTTGGTCACCGTGAAGGTGTTGCCCGCGTCGCTAATGGCCAAGCCGCCATTGAAGTTGTTCCAGTTGACGTTCCGGCTGCTCAAGTTGGTCAGCGTTGTCCCGGTGATCATCAGCGTTCCACCGGCGAAGGTCACGTTACTGCCGGCGGTGCCGAGGTTGTTGTCGCTGCTGACGCTCAACACGCCATTGCTCAGCACCGTCCCGCCACTGTAAGTGTTGATACCGGAGAGGGTCTGGGTTCCTGTACCCACCTTAATCAGCGTGAGCGAACTAGCGATGCTCCCGCTGAAGGACGCCGTCGCGTTGTTATTGCCCAGAGTCAGTGAATGCCCGCCCCAACTCGTCACGCTGCCACCAGGATTGTTCGTAGACTGGGAAAGCCCATTAATGAAACCATCGCCATCGGCGAGGTTCCAGGTACCACCCGCATTAACAAGCACATTCCCTTTTCCAAAGCCATATGGCACCATTGGCTTACCGCCGTAAAGAAGAGTCGCGCCATTATTAATCACCGTATCACCACTGTAGGTGCAGGCACCCCCCAAATTCCCCCAATAACGCATAGTTCCTCCTGCAAGGGTGACACCCACCGCATGGCCATCAGGATTATCAGCAATGGTCGAGGAATAGGTTCGAATGGTACCGACCGCATAAAAAACCAGCTCTGAACCACCTGCCGTAATAGTTCCACCAGATAATTCGGCCGCTGTAGTAGTGTTCGTAGATATGATTCCGCCACTGCCCACGATCAGCGTCTTACCACTTTCAAGATTCAAGTTAGCTTGGTTAAGCCTGAGGGAGTTCACCGTCTGCGTCGGCCCGGACCACTGCAGGGTGAGGTTCGTATCCAAATGGTAATTCACCGTGGCGCTCATGTTGGACTTTGCCACCGTGGCATCCAGAAGGGTAGCCCCGGTATAGCGCACGATGTTGACTCCTGAAGTTGTGGCAAAATCGAACCCCACGTTATCCCTCACAAAGGCATAACCCAGAATGCCGTTCTGCAGGGTCGGAGTGGAACTCAGCGTCGTCGCGCCACCAACTCCTGGATTCAGGGTCGCGATCAGCACCGCTCCCGGGCTGCGCGTCCAGTTATTTCCCAGCGTCAAGGTGGTTGGCCCGCCCCGATTAGTCACGATAATGTTGTTTAGCGCGGCGGCAAATTTCGGATCAGCAAGCGTCTGACTCGAGTTCGTGGAGGAGCCCGCGCCATTGACGTTAAACGTGCCGCCATACATGGTCAGCGTTGACGCCGAGTTATAGACCCCATTGGTATTGACCCTGAGATCCGCGTTGATCGTACCGCCATCATATACCGTCAAGGGCGCGGCATTGCTGAAGGATCCAACAACCGTCATCGTTCCACCATTCGAGACGGTAGCGCTGGCGGCCGCAAGCAGTCCTGTCACAGACAGCGTTCCACTATTGACCATAATCGCGCCACCATACGTGTTTGTTCCCGTGATGATGAGCGGACCTGCATTCACAGTTAAATTGCTGGCGGCCGTAAAAATACCATTTAAGGTCACCCCACCATTGACAGTGACATTGGTTGCCGTCATAAGGCCGGTCGCAGGCAAGGCCCCCCCAGTGATGGTTACATTGGTGGCCGCCATAAGTCCTGCCATATAGAAGGTCCCACTATTGACGGTGACATTAGAATAGACCGTCATAAGGCCGGGCACAGACAAGGTCCCGCCACTATTGACAGTGACATTGGTTGCCGTCATAAGGCCGGCAACAGACAAGGTCCCCCCATTATTAACAATGACGTCGGCACCGAACCTGTTTGTTCCCGTGATGCTGAGCGTACCCGCATTCACCGTCGTGTTGCCGGCGTAAGAGTTGTAAGAGTTGTTCGTAAACGACAACGTCTGCGTCCCTGTGCCAATCTTGGTCAGCGAGAGCGCTCCGCCGGTGTTCTTGATGTAGCCGTAGAAGGTGCCGCCGCCGTTATTGTCCCCGACAATCAAGCTCGCGGAACCCGCCGCTGAGTTATCAACGACACCCAGGATACCTGAATAATGATCAATACCGTTAACCGTCAAGACGTGTCCTTTCAGATCAACGGTGCCACTGGAGTAATAACTTAAATTGGCTTTCCCTGCTCCGTGCGGCAACGCATTATCAATGCCAATACCGATATAGCCACCGTAGGGCAGAGTCTGGCCTGAATAAGTATTTAAGTTGTTCAGATTATTTGTACCGCCACAGAACCTTATAGCGCTATTACCGGTGATTATACTATTAAAGTTAATAGGTCCTGTAGGCAGAAACCAAGGAGTATTCGCAACTGTAATGCCTCGGTTGGTTGCGATGTTCAACGTGCTACCAGAATTGTTTTCAAGTTGGCTCGAATCAAATGTCAGCGAATCCGCCGTGTAACTGGCGGGAACCGCGCCAAAGTTGCAATCGTTCGTGGCAAAGAGCCAGAAATAGTTTCCCGCCGTTCTTCGAAACACGAGCTTTCCGTTAAAAGTATTACTATTGTTTCCATAGAGAGTGACTCCCGCCTGCCAACCGGAATTTGGGGTAGTGAACGTAATCGTTCCAGAGCCCGTGATACCGCTATAGATTTTAACAATATCGTTGTTGGTAATGCCAACCGACGTACTGCCATTCCCGAAATCCAGCGTGCCACTGTTGAAGTTCCAAGTCTGGGCGTTTCCAAGGAAAGTCATCGCGTTGACTTTGATTGGTGTCGCGCCTAGCGTGACAGTGCCCCCTGCGTTGGTGAAGACCGCTTCGGTAGACCCGTCATTAAGCCATTGCTGGTTATAAGGCCCCGCAGCGAGCGTGCCCCAACAGTTCGAGGTCGTATTCCAAGCCCCGGTGCCACCGAGCGTGGTCGCGTTGCCCGCCCACCAATATTGTGCCGCCTGAGCCGACAGACCTGCAAACAAAGCCACCATGACTGCAACAAAACACCTGACTGACTTGCTCATAATCATCCTCCTTGAATAAATGGAATCCCCACAACCACCCATAGTATGCCAGAAACCCGGACGGAAAGATATGCCACAACGTGCATTTCAGTTACACTTCCGTGCAGACCTCAACATAAGCATTTGTATTGATTATTTCAGATGCCGGGTATCCACTTGACGCAAGCACACCCTACAGGATGTAGTTCGATGATGTCAAAGAACAGAAAAATAGGGAATCTACCACCCGCTTCGCCCCGAAGTATGCGCTCACGCTTAACTTCGGGGCTTCGCTTGAGACACAGAGGCACAGAGAAGAAAATACAATGTGGCGTTTATTTCGTCCACGGGAATACCGTGGACGAAATAAACGCCACGCTTCTTGGAGGGAAGCCAGAGAGGGAAGAGAGGTTTTGTGTGTTGTCCCAGCTCCTCTTTCTCCAGGTATTGCTCCCAAGAACCGTTGCGGAATTTTTGGTTTTGGGTACTCCCAAAATAAAAATGCCGCAACATTCTCTCTTGGCCTTGGCGAAGGAGGCTCGTTTTCTCCGTGTCTCGGTGTCTCAAGCGAAGCGGGTGGTGATTCTTTCTTAAATTTGGATACACAAGGGATTGTAGGTACTTGCGTTAAGTGGATACCCCACTTTCAGATTATTTCAGAGTCTTGCATATCATACCGCCAAATAAGCAGCAGGGTGATCAATATGTTTTTAGCGTTAAGGCCGGACTTTTCAGCCAACTTATCCTGTGTCCACCCCTTCAGTTCACGGAGCATGCGAATGACTTCCCCGGTTGTCAAACTCGCGTGTTTTCGCGCGGAAACAAATTCGTCGTTATGATTCTTCTTCATTTCCACCCCTTAATATTTATGCGCGTTGATATCGATAACGCTGACCCTCACAAAATCCGCCTCCACCCTGTAAACAACGCGATACTGAATATTCAAGCGCGAAGAACGCTGTCCAGCCCGGTCGCCTTTCAACTTTTCGTCATGAAACCCGGGAAACTCCCTCAATTTGTCCGGGCCATGCCTGAAAACAAGATCTTTCCAAAGCTCGTACTTCAGAAAGGCTTCGCGGGAGACGCCAAGGCCATAACCCGTCCTATCGTCATTTCCCTTACAAACGATGTGCTTCGCGAAACGCCCGGGGAGAGGCGCCCGCATGATACTTGAATGCCTTGCTGAACTGTATGGCATCCGAAAACCCGCACGCTTCCGAGATCTCATGAATCTTGCAGGTCGAATCACGCAACAACTGCTTGGCCCTGTTGAACCGCTGCCTCGCGATCTCCTGCTCGATGGAATGGCCCAGTTTGTCGTGGAAGCGCGCATAAAGCGAGCGTCGCGACGAGCATGCGGCCACCACCACTTCATCCACGGAAAGAGCCGTCCCCAAGTTGTTCTTGATGAAATTCAGCGCCAGGCGAAGCGACTGATCCTCCACCGCGAAGATATCGCTGCTCTGCCTGACCATGATCCCGGATGGCGGGATGCGCAAGGGTTCGCAGGGGGCCGGTTTGCCCTTCATCATCTGATCCAGCAACTCGGCGGCCTTATACCCCAGGACATCCCGGTTCGTGTCGACGCTACTTAATGGCACAGGTCCCAACTCGCAATAGATGGGATCATTATCAGCACCGACAACCGCCATCTGTGAGGGGATCTGGATCCCCCTATCCAACGCTGCCGCAACCAATTCGGCCGCCTCGGCATCATATTGAGCCATCATCGCAATGGGCTTGGGCAACTTTTCCAACTGCTCCGCCAGCCAGGCGAAGCGCCGTTGCACCGCACCCGCGCGCTTTGCCAAATCAGTATAATCGACCACAAAAAAGGCGCGTCCGGCATTCTCAACGGCCCTGCGAAAGCCCTCCAGGCGCTGCTGCACCACGGGCGCAGCCGAGTCAATCACGTAGAATCCGAGCCGTTCAAATCCACGGCTGATCAGTTCCTCGGCGCCCAATCGTCCGATGGCGATATTGTCTGGAACCACGCGCGGGTAGGGCAACTCGGGAAGCTGATCCGATACATTAACGATTGGCACCGAGGCATGTTCATTCAGGAAATTCACGAGCCAGACATGCTCACGATAGGCCGTCAACGTGATAATCCCATCGCCTTTCCACCCGGCGGGAAGATCATGGTTACGGCTGGTCAGGTCCGTCAGAATCCATCCGGCATCACGTGCATACCGGGCCACTCCACGGTTGATCTCATGGACATAGAAGTCCATGACCAACAAAACGGATCGACGGTGTGTAAGTTTACTCATCCGCTTCCCAATCTGGCATTCCCCGGCATTGTTCGCCCTCCCCCCAATCATAACGCTCCTTCGCGCTTACTGAAAGACCGAATACAAGGCAACCATCGTTACCACCAGTATTGCCGCCAGTACCTTGTAGTTACCCAACCCCCGCCAACCGGGAGCACGCAGCGCATCCATCGGGTTACCCCACACCAGCGCCGCCTGTTTGTCGGTCAGAGGTTTTGGCCAGAGCCATGACACCCCCACAAGAATGACGCCGCATACACAGGCCAGATAGAAACTGGCCATCATGAAATTCACATTCCAGCCGGTTGAGGTCTTGAAGAAATCGAGGAAGAACACCGTGACGCCAAGGACGAAACCGCTGGCCAGCGTGGCAAAGGCGGCACGGGCCGTGGCGCGTTTCCAGAACACGCCCGCCAGGAAGACCACGGTCAGTGACGGAGCCACATAACAGATCACCGTCTGGATACCTTGAAACACCGATGCAAACTTGCCGAGCTGACTGGCCCAGGCGATGGCGAGCACCATGCCCGCCCACGTGACCACACGGCCGATCAGTACCAGTTTCTTATCACTGACGTCGGGCTTGAGCTGCTTGTACAGGTCGTAACAGAACAACGTGGCAATGGAGTTCATCGCCCCGGAAACGGCGCCCATGATCGCCGCCATGAGCGCCGCCGCCATGACCCCCTTCAACCCGGTCGGCAGCAAATTCCCCACCATGACCGTAAAGGCATCCTTGGTGTCCTTCAAGGCCGGGAATTTCCCCTGGTGCACCAGCGCCGCACAAATGAGGCCGGGCAGGACGAGCAGGAAGACGGGAAGGATCTTGAGGAAACCCGCGAACAGTGGCCCCACCCGGGCGTGATTCTCATCCTTGGCCCCCAGCACACGCTGGACGATCGTCTGGTCCGTGCACCAGTACCAGATTCCGATGATGGGATACCCCAGTATAATGGCGTACCAGGGCATATTGGAGGCATCCCCCGCCGGGCGAAGCACCGTGAGTTTCACCGGATCCACATTCGCAACCATACCGCTCCAGCCACCAACCTCGCGGAGGCCAAAGTAGGTCAAACAAACCGCACCCACCAGTAAAACGATGGTTTGAACGGATTCCGCCGCCACAACCGCCATCAATCCTCCGACTGACGTATAAAACGCGATAAGCGCTCCCAAGCCGATCAGGCTGTACAGCAGCGGAACGCCAAAAAGTCCGTGTAGCACAGTCGCACCTGCAAACAGGGCGAAACTGATATGGACGACGATAGCCGCGAGCATCGAGATCACCGCCAACCAGTTCCGGCAGCCGCGGGAAAACCGCATCTCAAGAAAATCCGGTAATGTCGCCACCCGGGTCCGGATGTAGAACGGGGCGAAGAAAAACGACAGAATGATCAGGGTAAAGGGCGCCATCCACTCGAAATTCCCGCAGGCCAGTCCATTCTTATACCCTTCTTCCGCCAGCCCGACGAGATGTACCGTGGAGATGTTGGTTGAAAACAGGGCCAGCCCGATGACCACCCAGTTCAGATGGCCGCCCGCCAGAAAATATTCCCGGCTCTGCGTTGCTCCCTTGCTCCGCCGCTGGCGGAGTCCCGCCCAACATCCGATGCCAATGACAACGGCCAGGTAAACCACGATCGCCGCCCAATCATATCCGTTTAGAATTACTTTCATCAGGCTACTCCCCGCGTTCCGACTTCTCCGGCTTGATTCACATCACCATTGTTTTTGCAGTATAGGGCTTACCAGCAAGAATAGAATAGCTAATGTTGGCATCTTGATGGATATTATTGACCTCCACGGGTCAATTAAGGTCAAACTGTCCGATGGAAATCTCCTTGCCGCCGTTTTGGGCATTCAGCAGCACTAATTTGAAGTATTTTCCGCTCAGGGGCGTTCCCCGTTGGAATTTGCAGAACGGTTTGGCGGGATCGAATGATCCTTTAAACGGCGTACTCCAGATTTTTCCGTCGGAACTGGCCGAAATTTCAAAGTCCTTGACCGTGTTCTTCGGAACGGTTTTTCCATCATAGTCCGTTCCGGCCAGAGAACCGTTTGGGAAGCTCTGAACCGTAGGAAAACCATAGATGATGGAATAAGGAGGACCGGAGGGTTGGCTGAAAATCCCCTTCCGAACATCCTTGTTGATGATGGCATCCGCCCCGTTTGGCAGCACGTTTTTAAGAGCGTTTCCGCCAAGGGCCACCAATCTGACATCGAGTTCTTCGGTCGCCGCACCGGGCTCGGACAACACCTTGGCCCCAAGCGACCTGGCGTACCCTCCATCAATGGAAAACAACTGCCCTGGCAGATGCTCCGACAGCGTGATGGACGGATTGAACCGGGGAGAGTTCATGTAATCCAGCAGGCTGATGCGGAGTTGATTGGAGGCGGGAGTGGTATCTTTCGGATCCATATTCAAGGTGCAAACGAGGAGCTTTCCTTTGCCCACTTTCCCTTCGATCAAGGCTCCCAGGCGCCAGCTGAACATGGGGGAATCGATGACCTGAACCAGCGGCTTGAGATCGGAGGGCAGCGCGTTCAGGTTCATGATGGAACCGCCCCGGGTCAAGGTATACCATTGCCAATCGGTAAACGAATCGGTGGGGAATTTGCTGAATGCGGGATGGCTTGCATCAATCAGCAACCCGCAACTCCGACTCCTATAGCCGTACCAGACAGGCGTCCAGAACGGTGGCTCAAATGTGAGCGGATGAGTGCCGGGTTGCCTATTGGCCAACCATAACACCGAGCCTCCGGAACGGAGTGATTCCAACGCCGCCTGCCACGAATCGGTCACCAGAACCGGACCGGGATTCGGAGTGATTGCGGCGGGATAGACCCAGAGACGCCAACTGTTTTCAACCTTGAGGCTAGGGATCGACACCTTCAGGAGCAGCGGCTGAGGGGTGGTGATGGCTGAAAGGGCAAATTCGACCTTGCCCAGCGTGGCCAAGGTTCCCGTGGCGACATCCTGAGCCGGCAGCTTCTCTTCCGCAACCACAGCGCCTTTCTCGTCCATGAGTTGAACCCTGGCTTGGAGACCCGTTAAGCCAGCGGGGCCGTACTGGGCCAAATCGATTTGGGCGGTCAGTTTCTCGTTGTTGCTCCACATCACCTTGGGAAAGCGGGCCAGCGGCACCACGGGACCGCAAAAGTGGCTGAACTCCTTCGGAGTGATGGCCCCCTTGGAATCCCAAAAAGCATCCAGCAGACCGATCAGAGCCGTCCCTTGCCCCGGATAGTCGTGAAGATCGAGGAGTTGGAATCCTCCATAATTCGGCGTTCGGAGCTGGCGTTCTATTTCATCCTTATACACGAGGACGGCGAGTTTGGCCGAGGCCAGGGCGATCTCGGGATTCTGTTCCAGAATGCCATGCTCCTTGGCGTTCTCCCTATAGGTTTCAAAATTCCTGGGTTTCTGGAGACCCGTGTATTTTTTGATCTCCTGGAAATTGGGATACACGAAAGGCTGGCCCACTTCATGGGAAACAATCGGAACCGTGAGCCCCTCCAGACTCTCCGCAAAATCCGTGAGGGTTTCTCCATTCCCGATGTTCCGGCGATCATGGCGGTTCTTATTTTTGTCTTTCCACGCATGGGCAACGTTAAACTGGTCCCACTTGAGCGGGGTATAATAGCCCCAGGCTTCCGGGTTGGCCGTGTCCGAGAAAAGACGACGGGGATCGGTGTCCCGGGCATACTTGGTCCATTCATCCAGCATGCTGTAATCCCCCTTGAGTTCATTGCCCATGGGCATCAAGACGAAGGAGGGGTGATTGCCGTAGGCCTTCAAAATGCGATCCAGTTCGGCCCGCAAAAACGCCTCGCGCGAACCCGGTTCCATCGGCCGGAGATAGCCGGCTCTGGCGCTGAAAATCGGCAGCTCCGTGCCGATGTAGACCCCCCGCTGATCGGCGGCGGTGAAGGCGGCTTCCGGAGGAGTCCAGGAATGGAAGCGGATGTGGTTGAGACCATAAGACTTCAGGACGTCCATGATGCGAAGCCAATCCTTGAGCTCGCAGGAGGGATAACCGGTCAACGGGAAATTCCCCCCGTCATGATTGCCACGCAGGAAGGTGGGACGGCCGTTGATGGTGAATTGCCCCCCCTTGGTGCGGAACTCGCGCATGCCGAACCGCACAATCTTCGGCGCATTGCGCCATTCGCGATGCTCCAACTTCAATTGGAGTTCATAAAGATTGGGGGAGAATTCATCCCACGTTTTAAAGCCCTTGGAGAAATCGATCACAAACTCGAACTTGCCATCGTCAGGCGTGCTCACCACGTCGAGGCTGCCACGCTGAAGGGAGTCGGCGCCGGAGTTGCCCGTGGCGCCAACAGTCCAGTTGAGCTTCGCATAGACGGATCCTGCCCGCAAATACCCATTTTTAAGCGTCCCCACCACCCGGGCTGATTTGTTGGACAGGTCGGGATAGACTTGCACATTGTCAATCGACGCCGGTCCGCACGGCGTTAACTCCATTTTACCAACCATCCCATTCCAAACGGTATGGGTCCATTCCGAGTAACCGTGTGACCAGGTTCCCAGATTATAGACCGCGCCGTTGTCGATTTCTATCTGCAACCGGTGTTTGCCGGGCTTTAAGCCAGCCATGTCAAAACGATGGGGCGTGGATAAACTTTCCTGGGAATCAATATAGTTCCCGTCAACGGACAGCGTGGTCTTCCACATGCATCGTTCAATGTGGAAATGGAGGAATTTCCACCTCCATGCATCGGTATCGGGGATTTCAATTTCACGCGTGTAAATGGCTCTGCCCACAAAGCGATGATCGCGGCTGAGCCGATCCATCGCCTGATCCGTGACCTTG
>Ga0073936_10011109_pt1 | contig 10963 bp, 5 predicted proteins | sample AliMusrvi5mmetaG_FD_87041 | JGI IMG/M metagenome (GOLD analysis project Ga0073936, IMG submission 87041) | Freshwater lake bacterial and archeal communities from Alinen Mustajarvi, Finland, to study Microbial Dark Matter (Phase II) - Alinen... | ecosystem: Environmental > Aquatic > Freshwater >... | reverse complement strand
TTTCGGCCGCATTGCGGCCTCGACCCCGGGCTAATGACTGCCATCCCTCCAGGATGCTTCAAAGAGGGAATCCAACTTGCTCGACAGCGTGGTTCCTTTGAGGTCGAACACTGAGTTCTGAAGGTTGGCAGCCTAGCCCCGCCATGCACGGGGATTCGCGAAAAATCAACAATCCACAATCGTCACGCATCAATCCATGTGGGCTCTGCCGCCGGTAGGATAAACCGAGTGACGGCTCACTTTGCAAAAAATCCGCTCTGGACCGCGAGTCGCCAGACTCGCATGTCCATGAACCGCCAATGAGTCACCCCTCTTCCTGTCCTTCAACATCACGAAGCGGCGCTTTCAGTCGCTCAAACCCGGCGATCCGTGGACATCAGAATTTCCTAACAGAGCAGAGGCTGCCGCGAAGCATTTATCGAGATTCGCCAATTCCGGGAGGCCGTATTGGCCGCGACGACTGCATTGCCCGCAGGTTCACTAAAAATTCGCCGCACTGGAAATTCCTCGAAAGAATTGAGCAAAGGCGGCGTAATGCAAGATCGACAATCGACAATTGAAAATCAAATGAACAAACGGCAGCGATTTGAATTGGGCATAGTGGTGGCGGGCCTTGCGCTCGGGAGTTTGCCAGCGTTGGGTAAGGATTGGCCGCAATTCCGCGGGCCTGGCCTCGACGGTAAATCCAGCGAAACAGGCATCATCAAGGATTGGAATCAAAAGACTCCAGAGTTGACGTGGATGGGCGAAGGCCTCGGCCACGGCTATGGCGGCGTGGCCGTGGTCGGTGAGCGCATCTACACCACTGGCGACTTCAAAGATGGCCAAGGCGTCGTGGCGGTCAGTGCCAAGGACGGCAAGCTGCTCTGGACCACAGTGCTTACCGAAGGGGTGCCCAAACACGGCTTTGAGGGGTCGCGATGTACACCCACTGTGGTCGGCGATCACCTGTGGGTGACCACATCCAACGGCATGGTTGCCTGCCTGACCACCGATGGCAAGGTGGCCTGGAAAAAGAGTTTCGACAAGGAATGGGGTGGCAAAATGATGTCCGGATGGGGGTTCGCCGAATCGGTACTGCTGGATGGTAACGCGGCAATTTGCACGCCCGGCGGACCAGAAGCCATGATGGTGGCCCTCGACAAAGACACCGGCAAAGAACTCTGGAAATGCCAGGTGCCGGAATACGGCAGCAATGGCAAGGCCGGCGCTGGCTACAGCACAGCGGTCATTTCGATGGGCGCTGGCGTCAAACAATACGTGCAAATGACCGGTCACGGGGTCATCGGGGTACGCGCGGCGGACGGCAAATTCCTCTGGGGTTACGATCATTCTGCCAACGGCGTGGCCAACATTTCCAGCCCGGTCATCTCCGGCGATTACGTCTTCAGTTCGAGTGCCTACGGAGCCGGCTCGGGCTTGGTGAAACTCGAAAAAGACGGCGATGGCGTGAAAGCCAGCGAAGTCTATTTCCTCGGTGCCGACGTCCTGCAAAACCACCATGGCGGCATGGTGCTGGTAGATGGCAACCTGTATTGCGGCCATAAGCAAAACGGCGGCGAACTCGTCTGCATCGACCTCAAAACCGGCAAATTCCTGTGGGGGCCGATCAAAGGTCTTGGCAAAGGCTCGGCCTGCGTCACCTATGTTGACGGCCACCTGATTTTCCGCTATCAGGACGGCCTGGTGGCACTGGTGGAGGCCACGCCGAAGGAGTTTCGCTTGCAGGGTTCCTTCAAGCCGAAGTTCCAGGAAAAGGAATCCTGGGCCTATCCGGTGGTGAGTGGCGGGCGGCTCTATCTGCGCGAACAGGATAAGCTCATGTGCTACCAACTCTGATGCTGCGCTCGTGCTCAGCCTGTCGCCTCCGCTTCCCGGCTGTCGCTGCACTGCTGCCATGAGCCCCCTCCCGCCATCCCGCCGCATTCTAGCCAATTACTCCGCACTGCCCACCTCGCTGCTAGGCGATGCACTGGGGCTGCATTTTCTCTTCTATCAGGGCGGCCACCTCATGGCACTGCGCCACGGGCAGATGATGGTCAACCTGACACTCGGCTGCCCGCTGGCCGGGGCGATGCACCGACTCGATCTCGAACTCAGCAGTCCCGCTGGTATTCGCGTGCTCAAGATCATCGGTCCAGGCTCTCACTCGGCGTTCTCGATTGGCGAAAATCACGCCATCTGGCAAGTCAGCGCCGCCGGACTGGACATCGCGGCCACACTCGGTGTTGATACGAACACCAACTGCTGGCTTCTGCACCTCGCCGTTTCCAACAACTCAACAGACGTCATCTCATGGCGAGCTTTGCATGGGCTCGATGTCGGCCTGACATCCCAAGGCGCGGCACGCAATAACGAGGCCTACACCAGCCAATACATCGACCACCGGCCGCTCGTCCATCCGCGCTGCGGCACGGTGTTGGCCAGTCGCCAAAACCTGCCGGTGGACGGTCGCAACCCATTCCTGCTGCAAGCCTGCCTCGATGGCTGCGACGCCTTTGCCACCGATGCCCGCGACGTGTTCGGCCCGGCCATCAATCGCCCCGGCCCGCCGCCATGCATCGGTCCTCACGCCACTCCCCTCCCCGGCCTGCGCCAGGCGGAGTCGTCATATATCGCACTGTTGAGCCGCGGATTTTCCACGGTTCCCAGCACCACCGGCGAATGCACGTTCACCGGGATTTTTCGAGCCGATCACCCGGCACCGTCGTCTGCGGCCGACCTCGATTTGCTCGATAAGCTTCCGCTGCTCTTTGATCGGGCAACAGCTCAACTAGGCGCAGCGGCCGCCACCTGTGGCCACAGCCTGTTTCATGCGCCCGAGGTACTCCACGGCGCGGAGCTATCGGAAGACGAACTGCATGAGCAGGTCCCCGGCGAGTGGAGTCTTATCGAGCGCTCGCCGGATGGCGTGCTGTGGTCATGGTTCACCGGGGCAAACTCCCACCACCTCGTCACCCGCGCCAAGGAATCTATCAGTGCTCGTCCGCACGGCAACATCCTGCGCTCGGGCGGAGGCGATTTTCCAGACGCATCACAGTTGAGCAGCACCACCTTCATGGCGGGAATTTTCAACGCCCTGCTGAGCAGCGGCCATCCGTCATTTCACCGTTTGCTGAGTTTTCCGCGTGATACCTGCGGCCTCTTCGCCGCCACCGGGCAACGCCTGTGGTTTCGCGACGGAGATATATGGAAATTGTTGGGCGTGCCGTCATTTTTTGAAATGGCGCTCGACCACTCACGCTGGCACTACCGACTGGCCGGGTGCACACTCGATGTGTCAGTTAGTGTCGATCCCATCCGCAGCATCGCTCGCTTCGATGTGCGCGTGACAGCCGGGCCCCCAGCCCGCTTTCTGGTGACCCACGGCCTGATTGCCGGCGTCAATGAATACGACGCGATCGCCGAGTTGGAGATCGACGAAACCACCTCTGTCGCTAGAATTCAAGCAGCAGCCTCCGGTCTCTTCCGCATGGCCGATGCCGGGGCACACTTCACACTGCGTGCCACAGATCCGGCCACCATCGAGGCAATCACCGGTGCCGAGGGGATCCCTGGCGGCGAGGTCTGCCACGCAATGCTCGTCATGCATACCCGCGAGGTGAGCGCCTTTACTATCGAAATCGAAGGCCACACCGCGCTAGCCACCACAGCGGCTGATACCGTTCCATGCTGGCAGCACGCCGCGCTGGCCCTGCGGCTTGATAGCACCGATGCTACTATCAACCGAATCCAACAAATCCTGCCGTGGTTTGTCCACAACGGCATGCTTCACCTAACAGTACCTCACGGCATCGAGCAATACAACGGCGGTGCTTGGGGCACCCGCGACGTCACCCAGGGATCGGTCGAATTGCTACTGGCTCTCGGCCGCTTCGCCAGTTGCCGCAAAATCCTGCTGCTAACTTATCAGCACCAATTCTACGGCGACCACCACTGGCCACAATGGTTTATGACCGATCCGTTCGGCTGGATCCAACAAGCCCATTGCCACGGCGATATCCCGCTGTGGCCGCTCAAGGCGCTATGCGACTACCTCGAAGCCACCGCCGATTTTGGCGTCCTCGATGAGGAGGTGGCCTGGACCCTGCCCGGCAGTGCAGAAGTCACAAAGGAAACCACCTCGTTGTTAGACCATGTTGTGGCCAACATCGGCTGGTTGCGAGCCAACTGTGTTTCTGGAACTGCGTTGCTGCGCTACGGCGACGGAGATTGGAACGATTCGCTGCAACCCGCCAAGCCGGAGTTTCGTGAGCGACTGGTCAGCGCTTGGTCGGTGGCACTGTGCTATCAGGTGTTGCGCCGCCTGGAGGATCTCAGCCGCCACTGCCACCGTGAATTTGCCGGACTCAGCGGCTTTGCCGATAGCGTCGAGCAGGACTTCCGCCGCATCCTCCTCATCGACGGCACGCTGTGCGGGTTTTTCCTGTTTGATGAAAGTTCCTCCACCCATGGCCAACCTTTGCTCCATCCGCAGGACTCACTCACCGGTATCCGCTACCGACTGTTGCCGATGACCCGTTCTATGTTAGGCGGCTTATTCACCCCGCAGGAAGCTGCCCGCCACGCCGGGCTGATCCAGCAGCACCTGTTAGCCGCCGATGGCGCGAGGTTGATGGACCGGCCGCCGACCTATCGCGGCGGGGTTTGCGAGATTTTCCAACGTGCCGAGTTGAGTGCGTGTTTTTCGCGTGAGATCGGCATTTGCTATACCCATGCGCACCTCCGTTACATCGAGGCGATGGCCCGCCTCGGCCACGCCGATGCCATGCTCGAGGGCTTCGGCAAGGCCACACCCGCCGCTCTAACATCATCGGTTCCCCACTCCCTGCCGCGCCAGGCCAACGCCTATTTTTCCAGTTCGGATGCTGCGGTGGCCACCCGCTATGAGGCCGCCGAGCGCTACGCCGAGATCACTGCGGGAAAGATCGGCGTCGATGGCGGCTGGCGCATCTATTCCAGCGGACCGGGCATCTACGTCAACCTAGTGCTCACCCGCATGCTCGGCCTGCGCCAGCATTTTGATCATATTGTCCTCGATCCCGTATTGCCCGACTCACTCGATGGCCTGCAAGCTGAAATGCCGTGGGAAGGATACATCCTCCACCTCCGTTTCTCTATCAAACACGCCTGCCATACGCCGCGCTCCGCCACCCTCAACGGTTCCCCGCTAACTCCCCTCGGCCTCTCGCCCAACCCCTACAGGTCCGGCGGCTGGCTGCTGGACGCAGGCACCTTCAACCAACTCCTGCGGCCCGGCACCAACCTGCTGGAAGTGGCATTGTAGGGCGAAAGGAACTGGTGGCGCGGTATGGGCGGTCGTTCCAGGATCCGTCGCGGACAGATTTTTTTACACGGATAGGGGTGAATCGCCAGATAGGATGCGGGGAACGCGCTCTGGAATTTGGTGGTGGCGGTGGGGACAAGCGTGGTATTCTTGAAGTCGGGAATCTTGGCGTTGTTGCCGTTGTGACAGGAGCCGCAGTGTCGGTTGAGAACAGGCTGGACTTCGCGTAGTGAGTGGTATCTGTTGGTGCAACTGATGCCTTCGGGGCTTCCTCTACTTGCCGAAAACCTGGAGCTCGGCAACCACCGGGGTGTCGGTGGCCTCGCGGATATTAAGGCGGATTTTCCTGGCTCTGATGTCTGCCACTTTGACTTCGGCGCTGCCCGAAAAGTTGGTCTCAGTGCCAGCACCGAGCTTTTGCCACTTGTCGCCGACCAACGCCTCAATATCGAAGGCACGGGTGCGGCGATACGGCGCATCGGAAAAGACGACTTTTTGGACGATGCACTCTTTGCCAAGATCCACCGTGACGGTGGCGTTGCGTGCGGATTCCTCAGCCGCCCAGAGAGTAGCTTCGTTGCCATCCGTAATGAATGATGGCTTGAGGTCAGTGGTGTCTCGCCCGGGCCAGACGCTGGACACTTCGACCGGTTTGCCGAGCGCGGGCATGTCTCACGTCGCTGAGGCGATAGGTGTTAACTTCATCGCGTCCTGATCGAGTGCGAGTTCAACGATGGCGGCGGGGATCAGGTTGCGGCGTCCGCGCGGGATGCTGATGGTCAAGCTGCCATTGCTCTCGGCGAAATCCACCGGGGCACCTTCTAGCATGCGGGCGGAGAGCACCTTGGCAGGAAGGGCAGGCAAGGTGAGTTTGCCATCCTTGAGTTGTTGGGCAAACACAAACACCTTGTGCCCCTTGCGGGTGGAGACACCCCAAGGCCCGGGCATCCATGGCCCGCCGCGCGTGCCATAAACAGCCTCGGCGTTTTCCTTCATCCACAGGCCGATGTTGCGCAGGGCAAATGCGTCTTCCCTGTCAATAGTACCGTCTTCGCGCGGCCCCAGTCCTAGCAACAACCCGCCGTCGCGGCCGATGCACTCGATGAGTTTGCCGAGCACATCGTCACGGGTGCGGGTGGGCCAGTTGTATTGATCCTTGATCCACGACCAACTGCCGCAGGGATTGGCACGCAAATTGTAACAACTGTCCCAAGCTTTATCCATGTAGAAATTACCCACATCCATCTCCCTTGCCTGATAGTCGCCTACCGGATCCGCTCCATGATAGAACGAGCCAGTCCACGCGCAGTCCTTGCTGCCATTGGACTTCTGGTCGATGCGGTTGCCTAGCAGGGTGTTGGGCTGAAGGTGGCGAATGTAGGAATACATGTCTTTGGCTGCGTCGTGAGTCCAACTGGCATCCCAGTGACCGTCAAACCAGATGCAGCCAACCTTGCCGTATTGAGTGAGCAATTCCTGCATGTGCGGTTTGAAAACTGTATTCTTATAGGCAGTTAAATCAGCTCCCTGGGTAGCGCTGTATTTGGGAGACACCCAGTCGAGGATCGAGTAATAGAGGCAGAATTGCACGGAGCTGCCATTGCAGGCCTCGGCCACTTCCTTGATGTAGTCGCGATGGAACGGGGTGTCCATCACTTGCCGACCGGGAACTTTGGTGGCCCACATCGCAAAGCCGTCATGGTGCTTCGGCACAACGACAGCATAACGAATGCCAGCCTCCTCAAAAAGTTTAACCCAGGCCTTTGGGTTGAAGTTTTTAGGATCGAACTTCTTGTAGAGTTCGTTGTAAATCTCGGGTGCCACCTTGGGCATGTCACCCATGTCCTGTTTCATAATCGAGTAGATTTCGCCGCCGCAGTTGACTGCCGGATTCCAGTGCAGGAACACGCCGAGCTTGGCATCGCGGAGCCACTGGGCGCGGGCAGCGTAAGCAGCCGGGCTCTCGTGGAAGGCATCGAAGCCGGGCTGAGCTTGTGCCGGTTGCGGCAGACTGGCTGCGGGTGCGCCCAGCGTGGCACAAATGGATAGGATGAGGAGGCGTTGATGCATTATATGGATTGAGTCGAGTTTCAATATGGGACAGGTACCGGGATAGCTAACGAAGTGAGGCGTGAAGAATCTCAATGGGATGCAACGCCCGGCGCCCAGTGCCATCCTTGATTTGATGGCGGCAACTGGTGCCCGAGGCCGCGATCATCGTCTCCGCCGTAGCCGCCCGAACAGCGGGAAACAACACCAACTCGCCGATTTGTTGAGAGACATCAAAATGTTCGGCTTCATATCCGAACGCCCCGGCCATCCCGCAGCAACCGGAAGGAATGAGCGAGACCTGATAATTTAGCGGCAATTCCAACATTTTGATAGTAGGCAACATTGAAGACAGGGCCTTTTGGTGGCAATGGCCGTGAAGTTTGATGAAGCGAACTTCGCTCGTGAACGCCTCGCGGCAGATACGCCCGGCATCGGCCTCACGGGTAATGAATTCGTCGATGAGCAGTGCACGAGTGGCAAGCGATGCGGCCACCGCTTTGAGAGCTGGCGGCATGAGGTCCGGGTATTCATCGCGAAAGCCGAGGATGGCGGATGGCTCGATGCCGATCAATGGGGCGGCGTCTGTGATGACATCCTTGAGAAAGCCGACATTGCAGATTGCGAGCCGTTGTGCATCCCGGATCATGCCTTTTGATAGATGGGCGCGACCACTTGCAACGTGGTTTGGAATGATGACTTGGTAGCCGAGTTGATTGAGCAACTGGATCGCAGCAATACCGATGTGGGTATCATTGTAGTTGGTGAACTCATCACAGAAGAGGTGGACGTGGCCATTCGGGTAATCCAGTGACGTGGGGTTGGCATGCTTGGCGTGCCATGCAGCGAGGGTCGTGGTGTGCAGCGCTGGTAGGCTTCGCTTGCGCGCAAAGCCGGCCGCCAGCTTGATCCAGCCGGATAGAACCGGAGCATCGATCACGCGGTTATAGATTGTCGGCGCGAGTGCAGCCAAGCGCATCAAGGAAGAGAAACCCGCCACCAGACGCGAGCGGAACGGGATGCCGTGTGTATCATAATAATGCTGTTGCCACTCGGCTTTGAGGCGGGTGACATCCACATTGGATGGGCACTCGGATTTGCAGGCCTTGCAGGAGAGACAAAGGTTCATCACACGATGAATCTCCCAGCTATCCCATGGCTTGGTGACATCCCGCGGGTTGGTGAGCATGTGCCGCAACATGTTGGCTCGGGCACGGGTGCTGTCCTGCTCGTTGCGCGTCGCCATATAACTTGGACACATGATGCCACCGACGAGATGGGATTTTCGACACTCGCCCACGCCCGTGCAGGCCTCGGCGGCGCGCAGAAATCCGCGTGTGGCGCTGAAATCAAATAGGGTCGGATACTCGTGTTCGACGGTACCCAGCTCATGGCGCAGGTGGGTGTCCATCGGCGGGGTGTCGATGATTTTCCCAGGATTGAAAATGCCATGCGGATCGAATGTCTCCTTCACCCGGCGCATCATCGCATAACATTCGTCACCGACCATCGACTTGATGAACTCGCCGCGCAAACGGCCGTCGCCGTGTTCGCCTGATAGTGAGCCACGATACTTTTTTACCAGGGCAGCGACATCGGTGGCGATGTTGCGGAACATGGCGAGACCTGCGGGTGTCTTGAGGTTGAAGAGCGGCCGGGTATGTAACTCGCCAGCACCGGCATGGGCGTAATAGACACATCGGATGCCGTATTTCTCTTGCATCAAGGCGTCGAATTCTTCAATGTAGGCGGGCAAATCCTCGACAGCGACAGCGGTGTCCTCAACGATTTCCCGCGGTTTGGCATCGCCCTCGACGTTGTTCATCAGACCTTGGCCGGCACGGCGCAGATCCCAGACGCGAGTGCAGTCATCACCCCACAATACCGGATACGCATATCCCAGTCCAGCCGCACGCAACTCCGCCTCAATGGCTTGCATGACCGCTTCAATATCACCGCGCTCTTGCTTGCGGACCTCTATGACGAGAATCGCTCCAGGATCACCTTGTACGAAAAATCGGTTTTTCGAATGTGTTAGATTAACCTTGGTGCATTCGAGGATATGGCGGTCGATAAGTTCGCAGCCGAATGGGAGGTGGTGCATCGCGATGACTGTGGCCTTGAGCGAGTCACTGATGGTGTGGAAGTGAGCGCACATCAGAGCGCCTGGAGGCGGCAGCGGCTCGCAATTGAGTTCGAATTCGACGCCGAGGAACAATGTACCTTCGGAACCGGCGAGCAGACGGCAGAGGTTGAAGGGCTTGGCCGAGGCAGGATCGAACACGTCGCAGTCCATCAACTGGTCCAGCGCGTAACCGGTGTTGCGGCGGGTGACGCTCGGCTTCGGATAGTTCTCGCAAATGAGTGAACGGTTGGTTTCATCAGCAAGGAGTTCACTAACAAACCGGTAGATCCTAGTTTCCAGCGAATCAGGCGCGGCGCATTTTGCGGCGAATTGCTCGCGGCTGAGGGGACCAAACACAACCTCCGAGCCATCGCTGAGGAATCCGCGAGTGGAGAGCAGGTGCTCGCGGGTGGTGCCGTAAACGATGGAGTTGGCCCCGCAAGAATTGTTTCCTACCATGCCGCCGATCATGGCGCGGTTCGCGGTGGCGGTTTCTGGAGTGAAAAACACCCCGTGGGGTTTGAGATATCGATTGAGTTCATCCCGAATCACACCAGGCTGGACCCGGACGCGGCGCAGTTCAGGATCGTAACCGATGATGCGGTTGAGGTGGCGGCCGCAATCGACGACCATGCCATGGCCGACGACTTGTCCGGCGAGGGATGTACCCGCGGCGCGCGGAATGAGGCCGATGCCATGGTGGGCGGCAAACACCACCAACTGCTGGATGTCATCCTCCGCTGCGGGCAATGCGACGGCGAGTGGCATTTCCTGATATTCCGAGGCGTCTGTCGCATAGAGCAGGCGCATCGCATCATTCTGGTAAAGTTCGCCAGTGAGACGGGACTCCAGCCCGTCGAGTAGCGCACCAGGCAGTGCGGTTTGAGTTGGTTGCGGCTTGGGAACCATCGTTTGAAAAGTCACAGGATAGATACGGCAAGCCGGGCGAAACCTTTCGCCGCCAATGCACCGGGGATGGCCACCGCCACGCGCGCGATTTCGGCTGCAAAATGCCAAAGCCTGGCAAGGCAAGGCAAGGGATATTTTTTGGTTGGTTAAGAAAACCAGTTATTTAAAGGCAAGTGGGGAAGGTCAGATTGCCGCTGAGGTTCATGGTTCCGTTAACCGTTCGTGTCAATTGTGCCAATTTGCGTCATCACATAGTTACGGCTGCTGGAGGCAATGGTGGCACCGAGTTGCAGCGTGGCACCCGTGCCGTTGAATGTAAGGTCGCCCGCGTCTTCATCCCGGAGGGATTTCAGCTATTAGTCCGGGGTTGAGGCGCGCCAGCGACGAATACCCCGGGTCTCCGAAGCATCTAACATTTGAACCCTGAAGGGGTGCCAGATACGGAGAGGCGCTTCCATAGCGGCACCTGCTGCGACCCCTGCCAGGGTCGGATTCCGGTGGATCTCTCAATCCCGGGGTTTTCGGCCTCATTGCGGCCTCGACCCCGGGCTAATGACTGCCATCCCTCCAGGATGCTTCAAACATCCATATTC
>Ga0073936_10011108_pt1 | contig 10963 bp, 14 predicted proteins | sample AliMusrvi5mmetaG_FD_87041 | JGI IMG/M metagenome (GOLD analysis project Ga0073936, IMG submission 87041) | Freshwater lake bacterial and archeal communities from Alinen Mustajarvi, Finland, to study Microbial Dark Matter (Phase II) - Alinen... | ecosystem: Environmental > Aquatic > Freshwater >... | reverse complement strand
GTTTCAATCCACGCACCCGCGAGGGGTGCGACTGTTATGGTGCTAAATTAATAATAAACTGAATGTTGCAGGTACATTTCCGCGTATATACCCAAAATTTGATCGAAACTTCAGACCAAATATTTTATTTACCTACAAACCAACTGGAAATGAATATCCGCGCAACCGTTAAGCTTTTCGTGGGAGCTTAGGGTTCGCGGACTAAATAATCATCGTATCCTCAGGATTATAGGATGATTTGGCACCGGCATGTTTAATTCTCGATTCCCAGTGATCCCCAAGCATATAATATCGGAGACTATCCTTTTCAAGATCTATAATAGATTCCAACCTATGCTTAAGTTCTGAAAACTGTGCCGGATCGACCAGACATTCAAAAACAGAATTCTGAACCCGCTGCCCAAAATTAACACATTGCTTTGCGACCCGACGCAACCGCTTTTTGCCTGAAGGGGTCATCGTTTCAACGTCATAGGTAATTAGAACCATCATAATTTGCTACTTATTAAGAAAAACCGGATAACTATCCAAATCACCCCTCAGGTAACGCGCCAACAATAATGCCTGACAATAGGGTAAAAGCCCAACGGGAACCATCACCTGTAAAAAAGGGTGCATAACTTCTTCCTGCTTACGCTTTTGCCAGGCTGTTAAAAGCACTTTTCGGGTATCATCATTCATGATAATACCTCCCGCTTCACGCGAAATAAATCCTGTTGCATCAATCTGTCTACGATTGATCAGCGTAAGAACCAACCTATCGGCAAGGTAAGGTCTGAATTCTTCCATCATATCGAGTGCGAGGCTTTGTCTCCCCGGGCGATCAGTATGTAAAAATCCCACACATGGATCAATACCAACGCTCTCGAGAGCTGACCGAACCTCATGCGTTAACAATGTGTAAACAAACGATAGCAAAGCATTGACATTGTCCATTGGCGGGCGCCTGTTCCGCCCTTTAAAATAAAAATCATCCTTTTGGGCAATGATCAAATGGTCAAAGACACCGAAATAAGTATATGCCGCCTCCCCTTCTATCCCTCTGAGAATACTATTATCGGTGCATTTCAAGGCTTGCTTTTGCTTTACACCCAATGTATTGATGGCCGCTTCTATTGCAGTACAACTCTCTTCCTTGGCATGATCACGCAAGGCCCGCTGTAAAACAGTCCGGCAATTTAAAATCTTCCCTGCAACAAAAATCCGGCTCATTTCACCCGAAAAAACAGGATCGTCGGCTAACCGGTATTGTTTTCTCCGCAACAAAACATTTCCGGAAACAGGCCCCGAAACCCGCCCAAGGAAATATCCATTATCGGTTAAGAAACTGAGGGCAATGTTCCGTTCGGCGCACATGGCCATCAGCGATGGACTGGCGCCTAGGAAACCAAAACAGATGATTCCCTCGACATTATGAACCGGTATTCTGAAACGCTCATGGTTCTCCACTTTGATCACAATGTTTTCGCCGTCTTTACTCAGGTAAGAGCCGGGGGTCGTCACATACAAGGTGTTGAGTAATTTACGCATAGGTTTTAATCGGTTTCAAGTGAATTTCGCAAATAATCAGATGCTTTTATTTTTCCTGAGAGGTTCTTTGGCAGGCAGATATCAAACAGGGAACATGATTTGCAATGCGGTTTATAGACAGGTAATGGCGTTATTCCATTTTCAAATAGTTCATGCATTCTTCGTGCAAGTTCAAAAACGGTTTTACGTAATTCGGGCGTGAAATCAACATTGACTCGCCGGCGGGTTTCGCCATAAAACAAGGAACCTTTCGTGATTTCGATATTAAACATCTCCTCAAGGCAGATGGCCTGAGCGCAAACCTGCACTGCATCGCGATCGTCGGGTTTTTGCTTCCCTCGTTTATATTCGACCGGATGCAATAACCATCTCCCTTCGTAGCCTTCAATCGGCACACCCCCTTCGCGGGTATGGATTAACTCAACAACATCCGCCCTTCCTGTGAGGCCTAGCTGATAACTTATCAAAGGAAAAGCACGATAGGTAATTACCTTACCGCGCTTATCGCTCTCCAGTGGGTCGTCAACTCTTTCGTGCAGATGATTTCCTTCTGTGGTTTTTACGTCTTCGGCCCACTGCTGTTCAACGTGAATCAGCGCCCATTGCCGCTCGCAAAATGCAAAGTGCTGAATCCCGGAGAGCATTAAAAGATCGTCGTCGGAGTACATGATTAGGTTATGATTTTTGCTGATTGAGTTCGACTCAAAGTCGGGCCCGGAATACATGAAAATTAAAGTCGCGCCCGGACTAAAACCAATTTTTATTACTTTTGTAATCAAATCAGGCCGATATGAGAGAGATCGTTTTTATCATAGAAGAATCACAGGACGGTGGTTATTTTGCCCGGGCAGTAAATCATTCCATTTTCACCCAGGGCGATACGCTGCCGGAACTTAAAACAATGATCAGTGATGCCGTACGGTGTCATTTTGAGGAAGCGGAAATGCCGAAGCTAATTCATCTTCATGTAACCCATGAGGAAACATTTGCCTTAGGAAACTTTCGCGCAATATCGACGCACCCCAACTGATTAAAGCACTCCAAAAATTCGGATATCTTCCAACACGTCAAAGCGGGAGTCATATCCGGCTCACTACCCAACAAAACGGACAACACCATCTTACAATTCCCAACCACGATCCTTTAAAAATTGGAACCCTAAACGCCATACTCACCGAGGTGGCACAACATTTAGGTATTCCAAAACAGGAGCTTATTGAGAGGTTGTTTTAAGCTGAGTTATTACTTTTCAAATACCTCAATACCTACTGGTAAATTCTTTTTGATTTCCTCCAATGATGAAACGTTGTAATCGCCCCATGATCGTGGCAAATCGGCATTTTTTGTAATCTTAACTTTATCAAAAAGTTCTCCTGACCTTGCATTACCCAGGTGACTGTCATGTTTGAAAACAATCAAACTTCTTTTAGTCATCTCACCGCGGGCAGCCGCCCGATCATGTTCAAAGGCATTGTTCAACGACTCCCATAATAAATTTAAATCTTCTTCTGAAAATCCCGATTTCTGAGCATCGACAGCTGACACAAAACCATGCATACGATAAAGTGCATAAGGAACAGTTGATTTGCGGCCAAAAGTCCTTTCTTTTTTCAGATCCTCTTCTTTTGTAACGGAACATCTTGTAATTGAATGTTCAGCCTGATAAATTCTATCTTCTGAACGTGAAAAAGTAAATTGAACCGGTCCACGAACGATTCCAACTCCTTTTTTACCTGATTCATCCTTTTCACCCGTTGCAAGTACAGCACCAAAGGTTCTTATATCAAAATAATCTTCGCACAATGATTTTTTTGCACCATCACCTTTTTCTTTCTTTGCTTTGTCAATTGCTCTATTAAGAACAGCCCCTTCTTGTATAAATATGTCAAATCCCTTATCCGCAATAGTATTTCCTTCATCTGTAAAGGTCGCTTTTCTCAATCCGACATAATTTCGCACTTTTCTCTTTAAACATACATCGGTCACTAATCCTGCCTGATTCTCGGCATCAGAACGCGGAAGGTTCCCTTGATCCGGATCTCCATTTGGGTTTCCGTCTTTAACATCAAATAAAAAAACAAAGTCGTAGCGATTTTTAATTGCTTTTGTAGTCATAATTTATTCCTCCTCTATTGTTGATTTAAGTTTACTATTTTGGTGTTCTTTAAAATCTTCATAATCCTTTTGCTTCTGATGATAGTATCCCAGTGCAAATTGCCCTTGCTCTTCAAGTGTAAATAGGGATGGAAAATCAGACGGATTAATTGTTCGGCATAACTCTTGAAGTTTTCTGTCAAGCACTGTGAATGCTCCCGAATCATCTTGTTTTAGTTTTGTAAGGTGTCTTTGGGTTAACCGCATTATCCTGCCAAATGCTGGAGCTGGGTTTGTAGAAGCAGACGAAAAGAATACTTCACGAATACCGGCATTAATATTTTTCCCTATTGCAGCTCGCTGTATAGCAACCTGAACAGCAAAAATACGCCCAAACATGTATGCAGTACCCACGTCGGCGGTGTCTAATTGTTCTTTCATAATTGTTCCATTTTTCGAGTTATTTCTATTTATAATTAAACGAATAAGAGAGGCTCTTTCCAGTGAGATTGGATCCGTTCGCTTTTTCCCATCTTCAACAGGTTCAATATATCGGATACGTTTCAATACAGAAGCCAAAATCCACAATGGTGGAACATAGTCCTTCAATAAAGCAGATTTCCATAAATGATTGGCAATGCGCGAGATTGTTGGGTCATTGCTTAATTTCGTATTATGCCCAGCTTGTGCAAGAAAGTATAATCGGGAATATTTCAATACTCCATCGTTTTTAATTGCAATATCCTGAAACCATTTAGCAATATTTTTTCGGTAATCTTCCAAGCTAATCTCAATCCAGTCTCGGATTGCAATTCTGGCAGCTGCTCCAGAAAGAGTACAGGAATAAAACCAATTAGATTTTATTCCCCTCATAATCCTTTGGTCTCCACTGAACACTGAATCTATTAAATTTGTGATTTCTCCAACATCAGGATTATCAAGCCAATTAATTTCATCGATTTGCTCTTCATCTTTTGTCCAATAAATCATTGCAGTATCATTACCAAATATTCGGCAATTAGTTTGCCTACTAACGCCTTTGAGATAGCCATTTGACAATAACCAATTTAAACCCTCGACATAGTTTTTGGCACAATTTGTACAAATATTGGAATTTAAGTTCTTTAGCAATCCATAAGATTCAAACGCCTTTTCATTGTAAGAAACAAAAGCGCATCCAGCTTTTTGACCTTTTGGAACATTTTTTATCATTCCATGAGTATCCTTTGTGATAGGATATTTTGAACTTCCACATATTGAGCAATTTCCTTTTCCTCCTTTTAATTTCTCGATCTGGTTAAACTCAAACCGCTCAATTATTGCATCATAAACAACTTGTTGTTCGTGAAGGCGTTGGTCATTCACACGAAAGGCAATATTTCCACCTCTTTCTTTTTCACTTATTTGTGACTCGAATTCAAGGGATGCTCTTTCAATGCCATTTTCTTTATTCGAGTTATAAAAGGAAAAAACTGGCTTTAACAATTCAAGATCTTCATACACTGAAAGTTTATCCAGAAAAAGTTGGTGCTTTTTGTTTGACAACTCTCCTCCATAACAAATCACCTCTTCGGGCTTGTCCAATAAAAGTCGTGCTTTCCCTTTTTTTGAATTAAGAGCTTCTGCTTTCCTGCTAATTTTCTCAATTACCAAAAACGAATTGAATGAACCATCTTCATTAATAACCAAATCAATTGAAATTGGCTCGTCTTTTAATGCATCATGCCCTGTTCTAATCCGCTTACCGAATTCTGCCAACTCTTTTATCATCTTTCCGCCTCCATTTCTTCCCTTTGATTAAACTCATAAATGGCAGAAGAAATGTCGCTATCCATGTCTGGCTGGATGTGTGTCGAACTCATCAATTTCTCATTTTCAGCATATGAACATTCCAGTATTCCATTTTCGATTTTCACATCATAAAAAAACAGAGGTGATGGCTTGCCTTTGGCATCGTAAAAAATATCAAACAACATACTGCCAATCGGAATGATCTCCTGTATTGGATGTTCATTTCCATCAGGTACTATAAACTCTGCAGCAAACTCACGTGTTCCCAAAAATGGTCTTCTCCAACATTGACCTTTTTTTACACGCCGTTTGAACATTTCAGCATATTTCTTTACAGGATTTTTAGGGTCAAATTCTTTTTGGTAAACAGATGCTTCGATGATGTATGCCACATCTTTCAAAACAATGCTGTTACGTTGAGTCCGCTTTTCTTCAATTAGGATGGGCGCTTTACCTTGTTTCGCATTTATTTCATTGCGCTTTACAGAGAAAAACTTTACTGGATTAAGTACTAAAATCCGATGCACCCACCATTGGAATTCAGGTTTCCAAAGAATGGAATCAAGAACACCCCTTGCCGCAGAGGGAGTCATGCATGGATAGGTCATTCGCTCGACTTTCAAATCAGGACGTGTAAAGCATGCAAAATCGCCTGTCACTTTTACCCTAACAATTTCATTATCTATCATATATTACCTTTTAAAAGTTTATACAATTAAAGTATCGAGTTGGATGTTGCTTGATATACCGTAATCTTTGTCATAGATACCGTACCATTTCCAGTAACCTTGTGGCTCTTTGCCTAGCTTTCCAATATTGTCTTTCATGAAATTCTCATACACCTGGACCGAATATTGTTGCATCGCCCGATAATCATCGCGTGACAAAAATGGTTTATAACGAATACGATCATACAAATCAGAGCTTTCGTCACAGTGAATAAAAATTGGTGTCGTTTTATTTTCAATCAGACGATATACTCCGGCAACTGTTTTAAAATTGAACCCAAGTCGGGCTTTCTCAATATTCCTGATATCTTCCGGTATAAAAAGCCGAAATACTTTCCGGTAATATTCTCCAAAGAAATCGTGTTCATAAAGCAGAGCCTCTTTGTTCTTATATAAACTATTGGCAAACACGGCCAACGAACGATATTGCTTGCTTGGCGGTGCACCAGCATCTTTAATATCAAAGATGAATACATTACCTGCTTCGGTCATTTTCCCTTCGCGATTACACCGCCCGGCTGACTGAATAATCGATTCAAGTGGAGCGATCTCCCTGAAAACACATGGAAAATCAAAATCAACCCCTGCTTCAATCAATTGAGTGGATGAAACCAATATCCTTTTCTTATTTTTCAAGCAATTACGGATTTTCGAAATCACCTCTTTTCGGTGAGCCGGAAACATACTGGTAGATAAATGAAAAGTCTGATAATCTAACTTATCCTTTATTGCATTAAAAAACAGTAACGCTTGTTTTTTTGTATTGAAAATACATAAGGTGGAATCGCCTTGATCAAAGACTTTTCTAACCAGCTCATCAATTGAAACTTGTTGATAATCGTCAACCGCGAGATAGTTAACCCTGCGGGTTGCATCAAAAACTTCTTTGGGATTTTCGACCAACGACTGGATATTTTCAATCCCATTGAAACCTTCACTTTTCTCAAATGCCGGTTGTGTGGCAGTACAGAAAAGGAATGATGAGTTCATCACCTTTTGCACATTTCTAAGCATTGAGAGGGTTGGCAGAACAAGTTCTTTGGGTAATGTTTGAACCTCATCGAATATAACCACAGATTCAGCAATGTTGTGTACTTTACGACATCGTGAAGGCTTATTCCCAAATAATGATTCAAAAAACTGTACCGATGTAGTTACAATAACTGGATAATCCCAGTTTTCAGTTGCCAGTCTTCTGGAATGTGATTCATCCTGAAAAGATTCATCAGCAATTTCCTGATTACTTTCTTCGTCTTCGTTAAAATTTGAATGATGTTCAAGCACCCAATTTTCGCCAAATATGTGTTTCAATTCCTTCGCTGTCTGGTCAATTATACTGATAAAAGGGAGCACAATAATTATCCGTTTAAGGTTATTGTGCTTTGCATGGTGAAGTGCCCAGCTGACAGAAGATAATGTTTTTCCCATTCCTGTCGGTAAAGTCATAGAGAAAAAACCGGGTTTGCATTGGGCTTTAGAGATCGCGTAGGTGCGAACCTTATTTCTTAACGAATTAATGTAGCCATCTTTACTTTTTGCTTTTAAATCATTTTCAAGCTTTTCCAACAAATACGCTGCATCAAATTCACTTTTGATTCTCTTATCTGAGAGAGCTTTATTAAAATGACTTTCAGTATCAAGCCAGTCTGCGTCCGTCAATGCACTAAAAAGCATTCTTATGAAAATTTCCTTATCTGTACCACGTAAGCAAGTATCCGAATATCCTAAGTCCGCTTCTTTAAGAAGATTTTCCTTCAAGAAATCTGTTATCATAGAATTAAATAAAGTATGCGCGGACTCGTCAAACTCGTATAAATCAGTTTGCAAATCTCCTTTGTCAGGAAGACCTTTATGGTGGCCATCAATTGCAAAAGCGGCTTCAACCTGATTGTATTTCTTGCTCAATCCTGCACCCCAGCTTGCATGAGGTACACTTCCTCTTTTTCCGCCATCAGTAAGGTATTTTTGGAAAGCAGGCTGATATTTTCCAAAATCATGCATGAGTCCAGTAATTCGAAAAATATTCTTGAACTTTAGATTATCAGCAAATTCCTCCATTATTCGAGAAACTTTAATTAGATGATCAGTAAGATCATGTTCATCTCCTTTTGTATTTTTTGAATGTGCAATAAATTTCTCAGATAAATTCATCTTTCAAATTATTAGGTAAACTAAAAACCCATGAAATCATCTTATATTCCATACCTCTTAAAATTTTCTGTAATAATACCCTCGCGCTATGTCAAAACGTGTCATAGCAATAAATTATTTTAAATATTTTGTTCTTTTAAACCTTTTAACCAATCCTGATCCTATGTCAGGTACTGATACAGCAAATCCTGCTCTTCGGTCTACGGGAAAAATACCGGAGATATTAGGAAAAGGGAGAATTTAATAGAGGGCAGGGAATCACGATTTATCTGGCAATTGATAAAACGACAGACATTTTTTGATTTTGGCATGACGGGAGATATTCAGAATGGGTTAAAGGTCGGAGCATAACAATTTTGTTAGGGAACAATTGCAAATTTATTAAACTTTATAATCAATAGCAAGACAAATATGGGAATACTATGTGGCTATTTTATTGATTTTGAATTAAATTTAAACCAATTCAAAAAAGTAAAGTAATAACTTAATCATAAAAATTCGAGGATGTCAGGGCATGTCAATATTACGGAGGAGCCGGTTCAGCTTTACGAAGTGATCAGGATCATCGAAGGGATCCCACTCTTTCATTCAGACCACCTTTGGGCCGTAAAATGACCTGAATTTTATTCCCCATTATTATTCGACTCAGGAAGAAGATACCTATGGTGTAAAAGTGGTGATTCAGATGTTGAAGGAATAGACTGAGTTAGTTGAGTGATTCAAATTCGGCTATGGTCAATATCCTGGTTTTGCCAAAATTCTTTAATTCCAATAAATCATTATCTCCAGTAATTAAATAATCAGCGCGACTATCAATTGATAATGACAAAAGGAAATTATCTTTTCGGTCTCTGCAAACCTTTATGTTGCTTTTAACTTCAACTAGTTCTCCATAGGTGTCAAAAATCTCAAGAAGTCTGGCAATATCTATCGAATTAAAATATTTTCTGAACTTAGGGCGTTCAGCTACCTCAATAAATTCATGGATGAGTTCCTGACTAAAAATCAAACGGGCTTTATCACCAAAAATCAGTTTATCTAACCGTTTAAATCCCTTGGTAATCAAATAACTGATCCATAGATTTGTATCAATTACTATCCTACTTTGCTTTGGTTGCATAACGCTCAGCTCTGACATCTTCAACTTCTCTTGTTATTTCATCTAAGGTGGGCGCTGTCTTTGCATTGGAACGGAGTTTTAACAATACTTCTTTGAACTCAACTTTATTGTCAACCGATTTATTAATTGCGATTAAATTTAAGTCTGCTAAATCTTTCAAAAGTTTTTTAGCTTTGGGATTAATTATATCAATTCTTAGTGTTTCCATATTTTGCAATTTTAATCCAAAGATAAGTAATAATTACACGTTGACGTTGAACAGTTTTTCAGGACTTTGGATGACGCCGAAGGCTGGATGGCTAACCGCAATTTACAAAACCCAATGGATTTTGACCATTTTATTTTTCGCTTAACCATTTATCAATCTCCGCTTCAACCTGTTCATTAGTAAAACTTTCTCCTTTAGCTATTTGATTTTTCCCCTCCATAATCTTAACACGCTTTTCAGCAGTTGTCTGATAGATCGTAGTTTCTGATTTAGTTTCGATTATTGTCTTAATTGCAGTCAGAAAAGTTTTATCCTCAATGACTGCAATTCTTTGTATTAAGAAATTTTTCAATTCAACAGTTGTCACGATAAATCCATTTTATACAAAAATACTAAATTTGCGCCATCATTACTTAATCATAAAAATTCGAGGATGTCAGGGCATGTCAATATTCCGGAGGAGCCGGTTCAGCTTTACGAAGTGATCAGGATCATCGAAGGGTTCCCACTCTTTCTCGAAGACCATCTCGGGCGGTTGTACCAATCTGCACGTCTTAGCAGAACGGCTCAACTGCCAGGTCCCGATAAAATAACCGCGTTGATTAAAGATTTTATCGCCTCCCAAAAGAGGGAATCAGGAAATATAAAACTCAGTTTTACTTTCAATCAGACCACCTTTGAACCGCAATATGACCTGAATTTTGTTCCCCACTATTATCCGACTCATGAGGAGTATACCTATGGTGTAAAAGTGGGACTGCTGAAAGCGGATCGCCCCCTGCCAAATGCCAAAATCCAAAATTCGGAAATCAGAGACCTGGCAAATCGCCAGATCGCTTCAGAAAACCTTTTCGAAGTACTACTGGTTGATTCAGAAGGGTATATCACGGAAGGGAGCAGATCGAACGTATTCTTTATTAGGGATAATACTATTTATTCGGCACCGGGTGAGAAAATTCTACACGGGATTACATGGATCAAAATTTTACAGATTTGCAGAAATGAAGGAATTTCAGTGGCCGAAACAATGATTCCGGAGGGGGATTTGAATCACTTTGAAGCTGTTTTTCTTACAGGAACTTCACCTAAAGTGCTTCCGATATCTTCCATTAATAAGATCATTTATAAAACAGATCACCCCTTGGTCATTCGACTGCAACAACTCTACGATCAATTGATTGAGGATTATCTGGAGGAAAGAAGGTGATGATTAAATCAAGACAAGTAATGGCTAAATTATTGTTACGATTTAAAGTGAAAATTATTCAACATGAAAGTGAGATTCCTCATTCCGCTCCGCTCCATTCGGAATGACAAGGGACTGGGTTTATGGTGTGGGAG
>Ga0073936_10011107_pt1 | contig 10963 bp, 8 predicted proteins | sample AliMusrvi5mmetaG_FD_87041 | JGI IMG/M metagenome (GOLD analysis project Ga0073936, IMG submission 87041) | Freshwater lake bacterial and archeal communities from Alinen Mustajarvi, Finland, to study Microbial Dark Matter (Phase II) - Alinen... | ecosystem: Environmental > Aquatic > Freshwater >... | reverse complement strand
GTATTAAATTAACGGAATAGGTGTCCTTGGTCTCCACAATTTCAAGCTTGTGTTTCTGAGGGTAAAGCAGCTTCAGGCGGCGGTTGATATTCTGCAGACCGATCCCTCCCGCGGTGTCTTTCTGCACAATGGTGTTGACCTTTTGTGCATTCGAAACAGCAAACCGGATCCGGTTCTGCTCTATTTCCATGTTGATGCGTATCCCGGGGTTGGAAACATTTTTACTGCCATGCTTGAATGCATTCTCAACAAAAGGGATCAGCAGCATGGGCGCGATGGTATGTCCGTCAACTTCTCCCCGGATATCCAGTGAAACGAAGCCGGGCTCTTTCAGCCGGAGTTTCTGAAGCTCGATAAAACTCTGCAGGTATTCGATCTCCTTTTCCAGGGCAACCTGGTCGGTATTCGCATCATAAAGCATATACCGCATGATGGCGGACAGCTTCATTACGGCAGCAGGGGCATCGTCGGATTTCTTGTAAACAAGCGAATAGATATTGTTCAGGGTGTTAAAGAGAAAATGCGGGTTGACCTGTGACCGCAAGAGTGCCAGTTCACTGGCCTGCGTCTGGTTGATGAGTTCTGCCTTTAATTTCTGGGTCTCAAACCAGTCGATCGCAAATTTGATGAGGATGGCATACACGCCGGTAATAATGGAAACCCTGACATTCATGTACAGCCAGGCATTTCCGGCAAGCAGATCTTTTGCCGGAGTATGAAGGATAACTTTCCAGATCACCGTCTCGACAAAATACCGGCAAACTGCTACTGCAAAAAGAAGGGCAACCCCGGAAATAACACTGACCAGCTTGGAACGGTACCGGATCAGGAAAGGAAGGCATAGGTAGAATGAGTAAAAATTGATGATGTTGAGGCCGAACGTAAAATAGGTGTCCTTCCAGAAATACTGATCATAATGGTTGATAAAATACGGGTAAAGACTCTGGTTGAACATGTACACCCAGAACAACAGGTGGACGAGTATCTTGTATCGTTTGCTCATTTGTTGTTATTTTCGTTACGAAATTACTCAATAAATGCTGATTTGTAAAGGGAATCGACGCATCAATCTATTGGTGTTGAAATTCTTCCGGTGTTCCCATCATTCCGATCGCTGAAACCGTGTATACTTCTCCTGCTGATAACGACACCCCGAAATCAAAGGATGTGTTGTATCTTTAAATTCGTTTTACAAAACCTGCATTTCATAAACATCCGTCCACACGAAAAGTACAGCATTGAAATTACCCTTATTCATAACTGCATTGCTTTTCCTGGCTTTCAGCGGGACCTTCAGCGTTTCAGCGGGGGGACGTTACCATTTCTTTTACGGGAAGGTTGTGAACAAGGAATCCGGGGTGGGGATTTCCAATGTAAACATCAGTTTCGAAGGCCTGACCACGGGCTCTGTAACGGATAGAAAAGGCGAATTTTCAGTGTATATCGACACCTTGCCGCTCATCATGATCTTGAGCCACCTGGGCTATGAAACGAAAAGGGTATACCTCGATAAAACCTCGTTTTCACTGGCCGTCGAACTTTCTCCGGAAGTCATGGAACTGCCCGAAGTTGAGATCAGGAGCAGTCAGGCTGCAGAAGCAGTTCTGAAAGGCAGTGCTTTTTCAGTTCTGGATTACGAGCCTGACAGCGGAAATGTCTGCCTTCTGGTCTCCAGGTTCAGGACCAACGATGCAATCCTGCTTTTACGATCGGGGCCGGGGGATACGCTTGCAATGAAAGTGCTTTCGGGCATCAATCCGAAGAAACTCTTTCGTGATTGCCTGGGGAACATCCATGTTGTTACGGGAGACAGTGTTTACCAGGTTTTTCATACCGGGAGCAGTCTCCGGCTGATCTACCCGGTCACCGTGAAGAAGTTTAATACGCTTCTTTTGGATTGCGTCCTTTCAACTCCCACCCTGCTCTTTTACAAAAAGCCGATTGAGCATGGCCTCGGGATGAGTTTCTTTACCATTAACCGGTTGACACGTGAACGCCAGGTTATTTCCTCAGTTAGCGACAGTGCCCGGCTGACCATGGCAAAGCGGACACCCGGGGACTGGAACCTGCTCCTGCGAACAAGGATTCCAGAAGGGAAGGATGATTTCGTAGCCTGGAGTTTCGTGCATAAGATCCTTTACCGGCCACTTTCTTCCTGCCTGTTCCAGGTGGATAAATCAATTTGTGTGCTGAACACTTCCGACCGGACCATTGAATTTTACCAGCAGGATGGCACCTATTCCTCCAAGCTGCTGATCAACGTCAAAGGGGTCAGCGAGGGCAAATGGTCCGGTGAGATCTGTACCGATGGTGTGACATCCAAAGTCTACACCACCTTTTTCAGGAATGGGGAATATACCTTGTACCACCTGAACCTGAATAACGGGAACCTGGTATCACCTGTCCGTATTGAAAAGCTTTTTCCCGATAAAATAAGGATCCACAACGGCTTTATCTATTATCTCTACAGGGAGGAAGGAAGCGGTGTGAATGTAGACCTCTATCGCCAGAAACTCTAAAAAAAAGCCGGCACAGATGAATGCGCCGGCTTTTTTTTAAAGTATGTGGGAATTACTTCACCAAGGTCAGTTCGTGGATCAGGTTGGTTGCACCAGCGTACTTGTCGATGATGAAAAGCACGTAACGGATGTCAACATTGATGGTCCGTTGCAGATCCGGTTCAAAGGAGATGTCTCCGCTCATGGCTTCCCAGTTTCCGTCAAAGGCAAGTCCAATCAGCTGGCCGTCGCCGTTGATAACAGGGCTTCCTGAGTTGCCCCCGGTGATGTCGTTGGTGGTAAGGAAACATACGATCATGTTGCCATTCTGTCCATAGGGTCCGTAGTCCTTGGCCTGGAAAAGATCCTTAAGCTTCTTTTCGACGATGAATTCTTCGTTTTTAGGATCCTCTTTCTGCATCACACCTTTCAATGTGGTGAAGTAGTCATAATGTACAGCATCAGCAGGAAAATAATCTTCAACTTTCCCATAGGTCATACGCATGGTTGAATTGGCATCGGGATACGCAACCAGTTTGGGGTTCATCTCACGCAAGCCGGCAATGAAGGTACGGTTGGCGGCGCCCACGGCAGTCCTTCCCGACTGGTAAGCAGCACTGCTGGCACCGATCACAGCGCGGAAAGATTCCGCCATCTGCCAGCCAAGGTCTTTTTTGAACACCTTTTTATTCGGATTGTTGATAAAAGCCAGTGCCATTGGTTCGGTTGCAAAAACAGATGTTGCAAATACCTTATCAGCAAAAGCGATAAAATCATTATGATAGTCCTTTTCAATCACCTGGAAGATCGAGGGCAACTCTGCCTTCGGAACATCCTGTGCATACAGCTTCAGGAGTTCAGCCAGGGTCTTCTTGGAAATTGCAGGGTCATTTTCCTTAAAATGTTCCTTGGTCGTTTTCCTTAATTCATCAACGGATTCTTTAACCCCGGCTTTGTTGTTCTTCTCCAGGGCATCCTTCAGCGAACTGAACTGGCCGGCAAAGCTGACAACATCAAGTCCCATACCGGCAATGTTTGCATAGAAGAAAGGTGTGGCAATGGTTTGCATTTTTTGATACCCGTTCTTCAGGTTGTCGAGAACATTCCCGTATTTTTTCTGACGTAAAGGATCGCCTTTATACCAGGAAATGAACTGGGTTTCGGTTTCAATTTTCTTATCCTCAACCTTGTTTTTCCTGAGCATCTTGGTTTGTCCGATGAAATTTTTCCAGGTATTGGCAATGCCAGCATAGGTTGCAGCATAATCAATCTGTACTTTTTTATCCACGTCCATTCTTTCCTTCATCACTTCAAGTTCCTTACCGAAGATCTTAATGAGGGAAGGATAAAAGGTATTCAGGTTGTATTCCAGTCCGTAGGATGTGAGGTAACGGTTTGTAGAGCCCGGATAACCCCATATCATGGCAAAATCATCCTTGTTAATGCCTTTAAGGCTGATCGGAAGGTGGTATTTCGGTTTTACCGGGACATTCTTCTCTGAGTATTCAGCGGGGTTTCCGATGGAATCTCCATAAACGCGAAAGATGCTGAAATCTCCGGTATGACGCGGCCACATCCAGTTGTCCGTATCGCCGCCGAATTTCCCGATTGATGACGGGGGGGCGCCAACCAGCCGGACATCTTTGAACGTCTGGAATACAAACATGTAAAACTCATTGCCACCGTAAAAAGATTTCACGCTGACTTCATATTTACCGCCTTCTGCCGCTTTTTTCTTCATCTTTGCCGTAAGTTCCTTCACCTTGTCGGCACGGGCCGATTCTTTCAGTGTATCAGACAAGAATGGGACGACAGAATCCGTAACATTTTCCATACGAACGAGGAATGATGCGCAATAACCCTCGTTTTTCAGTTCCTCTTTTTTCGTCATTGCCCAGAATCCGTTGGTCAGGTAATCATGATCGGTGGTGCTGTGGTTCTGTATGGCGTTGTATCCGCAATGATGATTTGTAAAAAGAAGTCCCTGGTCGGAAACCACTTCTGCAGTGCAGAAAAAACCTCCGGTTGCTCCACCCGAAGAAAGGCCGACAATCGCATCCTTTAAACTGGAGTGGTTAATATCATAAAGTTCCTGGGGGGTAAGATGCAGTCCCATTTTCTGCATATCCACATAATTGAGGCGTTCGATAAGGATCGGCAGCCACATCCCCTCATCAGGCGGGTTTTCTGCTAAAAGCGTAGTTAAAGGGATCAGGATCGACAGGGCCACGAACAGCATGATCCGGATACGGGTTTTAACACCGGTATAACCGGCGGAATTTTTTTTGATCATTTTGTACAAGTTAATTGATTGTTGTTGAATCTTGAATACCGCAAAATTAAGGACAATTTTGAGGCGCCCAAATACTTTTAAGCAAGTCCGGTAAATAATCGATGATCCCGATCATTTAACAGGTAACCCGCCTCCGTGGCGCTGTGAAAAAAACCGACCAGAAAATTACCGACCTTGTTCATTTTCAACCACCCGCGCCACTTTCCGGATGATGAAGGAGAGATAAATCAGGATGACCCCGAACAGCAGGGCAAAAAGTCCCAGTGCTTTGATGATGAACAGCGCGAAGTCAAAAGGATGAAAAAACATAACAACACCCAAAGCGATGGTCATTAATCCGTTGAAAAGAAAAATATTCTTATTTGTGAGGTTGCGTTTTACATTCACAAGGATCACCAGTTGCATGATCCCAAGGATCACGGCCCATACGCCGATCAGGATCTGGAATACAACGACGGAGTTCCCCGGTGCCAGCAATAAATACGCGCCCAGTGCGACGCTGGTAACGGATTGAATCATCAGCAACCCGATCTGCCTGTCTTTTTTCAGGTTGACAAGCGCGGTAGTCAGCAGGATCAACCCGGCAACCAGCACGGCAATCCCGAAATATGTCACAAAAACCAGGATGGTCTCTGTCGTATAGAGGATTAGCATCAGGCCGAATAATATGGCAATGATCCCGTTGATCGTTAAAAACCACCAGTTTTTAAAAGGCTTTGTTTCCATACAGGAGAAGGTTTAAGTTGAAACTGATTACTTGATGTTCAGCGAAATATCCCATATCACACTGATCATCACAAACATGCCGAACAAAGTAAAGATCACTCCCACAATACGGTTGATCCATAATTTAACATAGGGATTGCCTGATAATTTGATTTTTGTTGCAAGAACCACTTTCAGAATATCGGTTGTGAGCACGGTGGCGAGGGTCCCGGTAAAAAACATCGCGATCGCCACCCTGTTCCCGCGGTATGAAGAGCTGATGGCAATCACAGAAGTCAGCCAGAACGCCCAGAGAAAGGGGTTGGCAAGGTTCAGGAAGTAGCCTTTCAGGAAATACCGGATCGGGCTCTGTCGCCTGACTTTGATTTCACTGATGGCCTCCACCTGTTCGTTCATGTTAACCTTCCTGAAAATCGTGAAAAGACCGAAGATCATCAGCACCGAACCACCAACGATCCCGAAAACCAGGTGGGTCGTTGGGCTGATCACAAACTGCGAAGCGCCGAAATAGGCGCCGAAAACGACGGTTAAGTCACTGAAGAAAATACCGAAAGCGAGAAATATCCCGGTCTTGATACCATGCTTGATACTGGTCTGCAGCAACGCAACAAGGGCCGGCCCGATGCTGATCGCAACGGTGATACCCAGAAAGATGCCTTCGAACAGTGGATGGAACAAGGTTATTGGTTGTGAATTGTGAATGGGATTTATGAATTGTTGTTTTTGAACTTAAGGACGTACTCTTCCCATAATTTCTGCTGGCTGTTTTTCACGACGCGGGGAAATTTATGAGCGCCTCCTTCTTTCCCCTGGTCTTTCAGCCAGTCATAAAAAACATGCAAAGGTAATACTTCGGTGGTTACCTCCCGGATTGCATCCGAACGTTCCACCCGGTAATCGTCATTTAGGCCTTTCAGGTACTCATCAATTTTTGCTGAGGCAACTTTAGGGTCCAGCGGATCATCGGTGCCAAGGTACCATTTATGGGCAAAGAGTGTTCCGTGCCGTATGCCGGTAAGGGTAAATTCATTGATCTTCACATTGCACTCGTCCTGCAGCATTTTAATCGCACGCGTAATGTTTTCGTGGGAGAGATGTTCCCCGCAGATACTGAGGAATGAACGGATTCTTCCTGTAAGCATGATCTCACAGTTCTCCTTGTTGGTAAACTTCAGCGTATCGCCGATCAGGTAACGCCACGCGCCGGCACAGCTCGAAAGCAACAGGGCATACTCTTTTCCCTCTTCAATTTCACTCACAGTAAGCGTTTCCGGCTTCGGTTTCAGGTTTCCTTCCGCATCGAAGTTCTCACTATTAAACGGGATGAACTCATAGAAAAGGCCATTGTCGAGGATCAGTGAAAGTGCACGCTGGGATCCCGGCTGCTGAAATGCAATGTACCCTTCGGAGGCAAGGTAGGACTCGTTATACACGATGGGCCTGCCAAGCATGTTTTCAAAACTTTTGATGTAAGGATCAAAAGCGACACCACTATGCACATAGGCGGAAAAATTCGGCCAGATCTCGTGAATGTTCTTCACCCTGTACTGGGAGATGATCCGTTCCAGGATAATCTGTATCCAGGCAGGCACGCCGACAATGACGCCGATATCCCAGGTCGGGGCTTTCTCCACGATGTCATTCAGCTTCACCGACCACTCCTGCTGCCGGGAGATCTGCCTGCCCGGCTTGTAGAAATGCTGGAACCAGAAAGGAAGATTCCGTGCAGTGATCCCTGAAAGGTCACCCTGGTAATAGGTACCGTTATACTGAAGATGTGTGCTTCCGCCGATCATCAGGATCCCCTTTTCATAAAATTCATCGGGAAAATTATACTTGGTGGTCAGCACCAGCTGGCGGATGCTTGCTTTTCGTATCGCCCGCAACATGTCGGGCGTTACCGGGATATGTTTTGAGCTGGCATCGGAGGTCCCGGAGGTAAGAGCAAAATAATTCACCTTCCCCGGCCAGGCTACCCACGGTTCCCCGTTCAGGCTGCGGTACCACCAGTTTTTGAACATCATCGGGTAATCATGCACCGGGACACTTTCCTGAAAAGCCTCCAGAAAATCGTTACGGGCCAGCAGGTCGTAGAACCTGTAATGTTCGCCGAATGCCGTATCCTTTGCACGAAGCAGGAGATTTTTCAGTTCCTTTGATTGTGCAGCTGCCGGAGTGGTGATTTTTTTGATATCAAGAGGCAATTGCCGTAAGGTATACGCCGTTTTGATGATCGATCCCAGGAATGGCATGTCCGGTGTTTTAGTTCAAAGAGTAAAAATAAGAAAATATTGATAATTTTAACCGCCTTATCCTGATAGCATGCGCGGAAAAAAAATAATGATTGTTACGGGAATTCTGCTGGCCGGAATCATTCTGTGTTTTGGATTCTTCCTGCTCTACATGACGTTTTCCGCCTACCGGCCTGCCCCGGTTGAAAAACTGGCATTGAAAGGGAATCCGAACACTCCCTCCTTAACCAAAAATGAGCTTACTTTTTTTTCATGGAATATAGGATATGGGGGCCTCGGAAGCCATATGGATTTCTTTTATGAAGGAGGTACACGCGTAAGGCCAGAACTGGATGAGTTCCGGCACTATTTTCAAGGTATCCGGAAAACCATCCATGACCACTGTGGTGCCGATTTTATTTATATCCAGGAAGCCGACAGCTTGGCCAAACGCAGTTACGCTACCGATGAACCCGAAGATATTGCAAAGGAACTGCCGGGATACTGCTATGCCTATGCCAGGAACTATGACTGCAGCTTTGTACCCGTACCCGTTCTGCATCCCATGGGAAATGTAATTTCCGGTATTGCGACCTATTCCGGATTTCGTCCCGATACTGTGGAAAGAATAGCTTTCGGAAGCAGGTTTTCATGGCCAAAACAGCTTTTTCTCCTGCAACGTTGTTTCCTCCTGTTACGCTTTCATCTACAGGGTGGCAGGGACCTCGTGGTCGTAAACACGCATAATTCCACATTCGACCAGGATGGGAGCCTTCGAAAGCTGGAACTCAAAAAACTGAATTCAATCCTGCAACAGGAATACCGGAAAGGGAATTTTGTGATTGCAGGGGGCGACTGGAACAATAACCCACCCGGCTTTTCACCATCGGCAATTACCTCCGGGGATAAAACAAAGGTCATCGAACCCCCTGTCCCTCCTGACTTTCTGAAGGGATGGAAGTTTGTTTTTGATCCGGATCAGCCTACCAACCGTGATGTGAACGCACCCTATCACAAAGGCACAACAGCAACTACGATCATCGACTTTTTCGTGATCTCCCCGAATGTAGAACTAAATCAGGTAAAAACTATTACGGTGGCATTTCAATTCACCGATCATCAGCCGGTTCTTATGAAGGTTCGGCTATTAAGGTAAGTGGGGACATTCAGGATTCACTGAAAACAAGCGGTTTATGAACCCGGACCTCCAGTTCGGCAATTTCCCTGAAGCACCGCTTCAGATTCTCATACAACTTCTTTTCTCTTTTCAGTTTTGCAAGAAGAACAAGATCTTCCTGCAGTTCAGCCCATTCATTCATAGAAATGACAACGGCAGACTCTTTGCCGTTCTCATCAAATAAGTAAGACATTTTCATGGGAAGGGAGGATTGGTTTGGTGGCATTTATCATTAAAAAGAAAATCGCACATCGTTTTACTCTTCTAAGGTAATCAAAAAAAGGCAAAAGTGTACTTATTTTCTGTTCTTGTACAATGCTACTAAAATCAACGGCTCCATGAAACATAATATCTGATTATTGTAGGAAGCCATCACTTTTCATGATGAACAGGTCAAAATAATTTTGCAGCATCACAAACGCCCCGGATTTGATACCTTTGTATTTTCCTTCCTTTTTGTAAGTTACATCCCATGATCATCAAAGTAAAAAATGAAATCCACCTGATCAGCCTTCTCCTGGAAGAATTTGGCACAGCGACGCGTTCGGGTGTAAAACGCCTGATCCTGAACCGTAATATCCTGGTTAACGGCACAGTGGTGACGAATCCTGTGATGGATATTAAACCGGGGGATGTTGTTGAGTATAAGAAATACAAGGCACAACCCAATACAGAGAATGCTCCCTTCCCCGTGCTTTATGAGGATGATGTGATCCTTGTTACCGAAAAACCGGCAGGTATCCTGACTCATGCTGAAAAAGGCACGGCAGGAACATCGTTGTACAAAGAGATGCTTGAATTCATCAAGGAACGCTCAAAAGGCAAAGAACGGATCTTTGTGGTTCACCGCCTTGACAGAGAAGTATCGGGAATTGTCCTTTTCGCAAAAGACGAGGAAATCCAGCAGCAGATCAAGGACAACTGGAAGCAAACGAAGAAGAAATATTATGCACTGGTGCATGGCAAGCCTGAAGAGATGAAAGGCACACTTACAAGCTGGCTGATGGAAGGGGCAAACCAGCGTGTCCGGAGTGTCCGCGAACAGGATGGCGCCAAACTGGCCGTCACCCATTACGAGGTGATCAGGGAACTCCCGGAACAGACGTTGCTGGATGTCACACTTGAAACGGGCCGCAAAAACCAGATCCGGGTACAGTTTTCAGAAATGGGATGCCCTGTGGTCGGTGACTGGCGTTATGGATCCAAAGATCCGGTGAAACGCAGGATCCGGCTGCATGCTTATTTTTTCAGCATGACTCATCCTGTAAGTGGTGAAGTATTGGAATTTAACAGCAGGTTACCCAAAGGATTCCTGACCCTGGGAGATAAAGAAGAGACCTATAAATAATACGGGCGATCCTACCTGAAGTTCCGCTGGCGGAGCGCTTCGAATACCACGATGGCTGCTGAAGCGGAGACATTCATGGAATCGATCTTCCCCCGCATGGGGATCTTCACCAGGTCATCCGCTTCATTGATCCAGATATCTTTCAACCCATATGCTTCCGACCCCATAATAATGGCAGATGGCTGCCTGAAATCCGTTTCGTGGTAAAGGTGTGTTGCTGTGAGGGCAGTCCCGAAGATTTTAATTCCGTTTTCTTTCAGCCAGTGAACCGTATGTTCCGAGGTACTGGTCACAAGCGGCATGGTAAAGATGCACCCGATACTGGAACGGATGGCATTGGGATTGTAGATATCGGTTTGCGGGTCGCAAATTATCACGGCATCCAGGTTGGCGGCATCGGCAGTACGCAGCAATGCGCCAAGGTTGCCGGGCTTTTCCACCGATTCGAGGATCAGGATCAGCGGATTTTTACTCAGCTTCAGATCATGAAACATGATCCTCCTGGGATTCGCAAGCGCAATCGCCCCTTCATGATCCTTACGGTAAGCCAGGCGATTATAAATGTCGGGCGTTACCTCGATGATCTCAAATGATGATCCGGCAGTTTTTACCAGCGCGTTCAGGCCGGCATTGTCCATAAATTCAGGACAATAAACCAGCGACATGACAGTAAATCCCGCACTCAGCGCC
>Ga0073936_10011102_pt1 | contig 10965 bp, 9 predicted proteins | sample AliMusrvi5mmetaG_FD_87041 | JGI IMG/M metagenome (GOLD analysis project Ga0073936, IMG submission 87041) | Freshwater lake bacterial and archeal communities from Alinen Mustajarvi, Finland, to study Microbial Dark Matter (Phase II) - Alinen... | ecosystem: Environmental > Aquatic > Freshwater >... | reverse complement strand
GTTCTTCGGCTTTCAATCGCTCCCTGGCCGTGGCGAGCTTGCCGGACGCGAGGAGTTGGGTGATCAGCCAACCGATACCGAGGGCGATGGCGGCAGCGAGGATTTCCGGCAGGTGCTGTTGGAGGAGCGAAAGCATGGTGGGAAGAGAAAAGCTGAAAAGCTGAGACGCTGAAAGGCTGAAATGCTGAAACAGGCGAACAATAAGATGAACCTTCGGCGGTCACATTCCATTGGCGCGATAACCCGTCGCAAATCCCCGTGATCTAGGTTGGTGGTAGGTATTCAATGGCTTACACCAGCAAATGACCGCAATTACAGGAAAATTGCAGGGCCATTTTTCATCGGTCCAGCATTCCGCCGCACCTTTCGGCAAGCAGGGTGTCAGATGGTGTCAGAAAAGCGCCATTCGCGGGCAGATTCCGGGCCGGCGGGGACAGATTGGGCGAGTGCCCGGCAGGTCGCCGCATTTGGGCTGGCGCTGGTAGATTGATTTTGGTAGGCAGATTGTCAGCCGTTCCATACCCCCATGCCCGCACCCGACGCCGTCCTAAAGCTCTGCGACACATTCGCCGAACATCGCGAACACTTCCGCTCGGGCAATTACAACGAGTTCCAGCTCCGCAAACAGTTCCTCGATCCGCTCTTCGAGGCGCTCGGCTGGGACATGGCGAACTCCCAGGGCCTCGCCCCGCAATACCGCGATGTCATCCATGAGGACGCCATCAAGATCGGCCCGCATGTGAAGGCCCCGGACTACGCCTTCACCCTCCACGGCCAGCGGAAATTCTTCCTCGAAGCGAAAAAGCCCTCCGTGGACATCAAGGGCGACGTCGCCCCGGCCTACCAACTCCGGCGCTATGCCTGGTCGGCCAAACTGCCTCTTTCCATCCTCTAGGACTTCGAGGAATTCGCCATCTACGACACCCGCATCAAGCCAACGCCCGGCGATCCCACGTCCAAAGCCCGCACGTTTTACTGCACCTGCGATCAATACACGGAGAAGTGGGACGTGATCGCCGCCATTTTCTCCCGCGATGCCATCCTCAAGGGGTCCTTCGACAAATACGCGGATTCCGCGAAGTAGAAAAAAGGCACCGCCGAGGTGGACACCGCCTTTCTTGAGGAAATCGAGCGCTGGCGGGACCTGCTCGCCCGCAACTTCGCCCTGCGCAATCCCTCGCTCAACGTCCGCGACCTCAATTACGCCGTCCAGAAAACCATCGACCGCCTCGTTTTCCTCCGCATCTGCGAGGACCGCGGCACCGAGGACTATGGTCGCCTCGCATCGTCGCCAACGGCACCCAGACCTACCCGCGCCTGTTGGAACTTTTTCGTGCAGCCGATGCCCGCTACAATTCCGGCCTCTTCCATTTTTCCAAGGAAAAAGGCCAGGCCGAGGAACCGGACACGCTCACGCCGAATCTCGCGCTCGATGACAAAATCCTCAAGGACATCATCACCCACCTTTACTACCCGGACAGTCCCTACGAGTTCTCCGTCCTGCCCGCCGACATTCTCGGCTCGGTCTATGAGCGTTTCCTCGGCAAGACCATCCGTCTAACCGATGGGCACCAGGCGAAAATCGAGGAGAAACCGGAGGTACGCAAAGCGGGCGGCGTCTATTACACCCCGTCCTACATCGTCGATTACATCGTCCAAAACACACTCTGCAAGCTACTCACCCCGGCGCAACCCATCTCCCTAACCGAAGCCGCGAAACTCAAGATCGCGGACATCGCCTGCGGCTCCGGCTCCTTCCTCATCGTCGCCTATCAATACCTGCTCGACTGGCACCGCGACCGCTATGCCGAAAATCCCGAAAAATGGAGCAAGGGCAAGAGCGCCACGCTCTATCAGGCCAAGGGCGGCGAGTGGCGGCTCACCACCGCCGAGAAAAAGCGCATCCTCCTCAACAACATCCACGGCGTTGACATCGACGCCGCCGCCGTGGAGGTCACCAAGCTCTCCCTGCTCCTCAAAGTCCTCGAAGGCGAAACCGGCGAGATCGCCCAGCGCGATTTCCTCAAGGAACGCGAACGCATCCTGCCCGACCTCGCCAGCAACATCAAATGTGGCAACTCCCTCATCGGTCCGGACTTTTACGACGCGCCCGAGATGGACCTGCTCGACGACGAGGCACGCTACCGCGTCAACGTCTTCGATTGGAAAGCCGCTTTCCCCGAGGTGTTCAAGCAAGGCGGCTTTAATTGCATCATCGGAAATCCTCCGTATGTGTTGCTCCAAGCCGATTTTCGCGACGAGCAACAACTAGCTATTTGCTTGGTGTTTTGAATTCCGAACTACTCGGCTACTACTGGGAAGATCAGTTCTTTGACCAACGGAAGACCTTCCCCAAAATCAAGGGAACCTATCTGAAGGAGCTTCCCGTCCGACCAATCGACTTCACGAACAAATACGACGTTGAAAAGCAGGACCGCATAGTTTCCCCCGTGGACAAGATGCTCGCTCTCGTTCCCAAGCGCCGCGCCGAGGCCAATCCACAGGCCGCCGCGCAAATGGACGCACAACTCGCCGCCACCGACCGCCAGATCAACCGCCTCGTCTATGACCTCTATGAACTGACGCAAGATGAGATCGCGATGGTCGAGAAGTCTTCCATCTGAAAGAGAACCAGAAACCGAGCCAGGTCTGCCCAATCCCATCTGGCCACCACCACAAAGAAGATGTCCATTTCCAATAGCTGCTCGATTTTCTCAAAGCTTAACACAGCCGCATCATGGACATGAAGAAGAAACGCATTCCTGTACCTGATAAGGATCGGGCAAAGATTCTCTTGTGGTGCGCACGCCATTGTTGCTTCTGTGGCAAAGCATGCACGACAAATATCGAGGTTCACCATATTGATGGAAATCCTGGGAACAATGACCTCGAAAACCTTATTCCTGTCTGCTTCGATTGCCATGGGGAATTGGGAAGTTATGATCCAAGGATTTTGCATGGCTAAGGATAAGCTTAGCAAGTGGCTCACCGCTGCCGCACGTCGAATTCGATTTCCGGCACGGCGGTAACCGCCGCGTTGATCGCCATCCAGGCGGCGCGAAGGGGAGCCTGCCGGGATTTCGGGGTGCCAGGGAGTGTCGGGCCTGAGTCATACCGCGCCAGTTCCGCAAGGTGCCGTCGGACGAATGGAAATGCCATGACGGCATTCGTGCCGCCGGCCGCCTGGGTGACAAGCTGTGCCGCCGCGTCGAGCGCCGTCCGCATCGAAGTCCACACACCGGCGAGAACTTCGCGAAGCTCGCTTTCCAACCGTGAATGGCGGATTCGGAGCGGCAGGGGATGCTGGCTCGCCGCCAGTTCTTCTCTGAGCCACGCTGCCTGCGGCCCGCAACCACAATTCCCTATCAAGCCGGTAAGCTCGTCGCGGCGGGCGATGTCACTTCAAGCTTGACTCGCGGTATGCCGCAGCGGCAGAGAAACTCGTTCTGGTTGCCGCGTGTGATGACAAGGATACTTACCATGAGACGTCGCCGCTTGTTTGGATCACCGATTTCAGGCTTGAAACCGTGGCGGAAAGCACGCCTCCGGCGGGTGCGGAGCGGGTGGGCCGGATTCCCGGCGAAATCTCGGCCATGAGCTGCGATCCCACGGGTGCATCGGTCGCCGCCGGTCTTCAGGACGGACGTGTCATCGTGTTGGTGGTTGGACCCGATTCATGCGATCCGCATCAGCGGCGATTCCGGTACGCTCATCTTTTCTCGCGCGCAGCGGTTGCTGTCGGTCCCGGCCACCGCATTGGCGGTCACACCCGCGGGAATCGTGTTTTTCACGACTCCCCGCGGCTCGGTCTATCGCCTCGATCCAACCAAGGACGATGGCTACACTCCACAGGCGGCAGCTCCCGAACTTCCCGACGATGGAAGATAGTAGCGGCGCTCTGTGAGCGTCGCTGCCAAAGGGCAGAGCTTCAGCACGCGCAGCGACTTTTCCCGCAGGAGTTCTGAGGCTCAGACATCCTGAAGTCTGGCGGAATACACGCGTGATTCGGGAACTTGAATGAACCCGTTTGGATCCTGGCAGGATGCCCGGACCACTGTGGCGCGGGCATCCAGCCCGCCGCCAATCTGCGCATCCGCTCATTCAATTTCCACAGAGTTCAGGAGTTCTGAGGCTATTTCAGGCCGAGCGTCTTGGGCGCACTGGCATTGCCAAATCGGTCGAGGGCGGTCACGGCAATGGCGTCGGCGCGCGGCAGGGTGATGCTTGTGGCCGAGGCCGGCAGAATCCTCACGGTGCGCCACGCGGGCCCAACGCGGGCTTGCACGGCGATTTTCGCGGCGGAGCCATCCGGGACCCAGCGCACGACGGTGTCAGCGCCTTGCAGGGTGGCCGAGACGCCGGGGGCGGCGGGTGCGCGGTTGCTCAGCCAGGGCATCGGCGGGATGGCGCTGGGCTGGGTGTAGGTGTGGGCCAGCAGGGTGGCAATGCCGCCGCGATCATGCACCAGGCTCTTGACGCTCCAGTGGATATGGCCGTTCCAGTTGTTGCCGATTTTGCGGGTGAGGTCGATTTGATTGATGATCTCGGAGGCCGTGCGCCCGCGGTCTTCGGATGAGCCGATGCGCTCGGTGGCAATGCCCGGCCAAACCGGCCGCGCGCCCTGCTCCCGCCACCATGTTAGAAGCGTGGGGAAACTTTGCTTTTGCGGGGAAATCCGCCAGTAGAGTTGCGGCGCGAGGTAATCAACCCAGCCGTTTTTCAACCACTTGCGCGAATCGCAGGCAAGTTGCTCGTAGCTGTCGAGGCTCGCCTCGATGCCGGCAGGCACCCCCGGCCGCCAGATGCCGAAGGGACTGATGCCGACGCGCACCCAGGGCTTCTGTTGTTTCACGGCGGAGTAGAGCGAACTAACAAAATCATCGATGCAGGCGCGGCGCTGCGCCGGGGTCTTGCCATCGGCGAAACTCAGGTTGCCGGACGGATACGGATAGAAGTAGTCGTCGAGGTGGACTCCATCGACGTCATAGCGGCGCACCACGTCGAGGATGGCGCGCAGGGCGCGGCTGCGGGTTTCCGCCAGGGCCGGATCGCACCAGACCATGCTGCCGTAGCGTTTGGTGATTTGTGGTGCGGCGTGGGTGACGTGGTCGGAGGAGGCGGCGTGAGAGATGTTAGGCAGGGCGCGGAAGGGATTGAACCAGGCATGGACCTCGATGCCGCGGGCGTGGGCCTCGCTGACGCAGAAGGCGAGCGGATCATAGCCGGGCGAGCGGCCCATGGTGCCGGTGAGCCACGGGCTCCACGGCTCGAGCGCCGAGGCATACACCGCATCGCAATGCGGGCGCACCTGAAAGATGATGGCGTTCATTTTCAGGGCGACGAGTTTGTCGAGGATGGCGCGGAGTTCCGCCTGTTGGCTGGCGGCGCTCAGGCTCTGGGTGCTGGGCCAGTCGAGATTGTAGATGCAGGCAAGCCACGCGCCGCGGAATTCGCGGGCCAGGGCCGGCGGCCGTTCGTTCACCGGGGCATACGTCTGAGCGGAGACGAGGGCGGTGAAAGCCAGGGAAACAAGCAGCGTGAGCAGGCGAATCATCGCGCAAAGCATGCCCCAATCCCGGCCAAGCGCAAGCGCAGAAGAGGCAGCGCCGCAATCAATCCGAAATTTGAGATTTGAGCCTTGAGATTTGAGGTTTGAGATTTGAAATCCGAGATCTGAGATCTGAAATCTGAAATCTGAAATCTGAGATTTGCGGTTGTGAGGTAGCTGCCGAATGACGCTACAACATGACTTCGAGTAGGTGGTTTTTGCCGGGTCGCAGGAGCCTTCGGAAGGTGCCCGAATCTAGCAGCCAGCCGCCGGTGCGGTAGGGGTTGGGCGAGAGGCCGAGGGGAAGCAGCGGGGTGCCGTTGAGGGTGGCGGCGCGCGGCGTGTGGGTGGCGTGTTTGATCGAGAAACGGAGGTGAAGGACATGATCTTCCCACGGTATCTCGGCCTCCAAGCCATCGAGTGAGAAGGGTAGCACGGGATCGAGGATCACATGTTCATAGTGGCTGCGCAGGCCGAGCATGCGGGTGAGCACGAGGTTCACATAGATGCCCGGACCACTGGAGTAGATCCGCCAGCCGCCATCGACGCCGATGTCTCCCGCCTTGATTTCAGCATATCGCGCGGCGGCCTCGTAACGGGTGGCCACTGCGGCATCGGAGCTGGAAAAATAGGCATTGGCCTGGCGCGGCAGGGCATGGCGCACCGAGGATGTTAGATCCGGGGGCGTGACGCTGCCGAAGCCGTCGAGCATTCTGTCCGCATGGCCGAGGCGGGCCATGGCCTCGATGTAACGGAGGTGGGCGTGGATGTAGCAAATGCCGATCTCGCGGGAGAAACACGCACTCAATTCGGCGCGTTGGAAAATCTCGCAAACCCCGCCGCGATACGTGGGCGGTCGGTCCATCAGGCGCGCGCCGTCCGCTGCTAACAAGTGCTGGTGGATCAGTTCCGCGTGGCGCGCGGCCTCCTGCGGCGTGAACAAACCGCCTAACATCGAGCGCGTCATCGGCAGCAGCCGGTAGTGGATGCCGGTGAGGCGGTCCTGTGGATGGAGCAAGGGCTGGCCGCGGGTGGAGGACCCTTCATCAAACAGGAAAAACCCGCAGAGGATGCCGCCGATGACGAGGTGACGGCGGAAATCCTTCTTGATGGCATCGGCAAAGCCCGTGAGTCCGGGAAACTCGCGGCCACAGTGTTGGCCGAGTTCATCGAGGCGGCATACAACTTGATAACACAACGCCACCGACCACGCGCTGACCAAACGCTCGCGCAACTCCGGCTTGGCGGGTTGCAGCGAATCGTTCCAATCGCCGTCGCCATAGCGCAGCAGCGCGGTGCCGGGAATGCAGTTGGCCCGCAACCAGCCGAGGTTGGCCACGACGTGATCCAACAGCGACGAGGTTTCCGCTGTGGTGGCGGCGCTGCCGGGTTGGGTCCAGGCCACCGCCTCGTCGAGAATGGCGAAATCGGAGGTGGCTTCGAGGTAGTCGCACAGCGCCTTGATCGGCCACAGGGGGATGTCGCCGTGGCAATGGGCCTGTTGGATCCAGCCGAACGGTTCGGTCATGAACCATTGCGGCCAATGGTGCTCGCCGAGGAACTGGTGCTGATAGGTGAGCAGCAGGATCCGGCGACAACTGGCGAAGCGGCCGAGGGCCAGCAACAACTCGACGGAGCCCTGGGTGACGTCGCGGGTGCCCCAGGCACCGCCGTTGTATTGCTCGATGCCGTGCGGAACGGTTAGATGAATCATCCCGTTGTGGACGAACCACGGGAGAATCCGTTGGATGCGCGCGATGGTTGGATCCTCGCCGGTAAGCCGCAGGGCCAGCGCATCGTCCTGCCAGCCCGGCTTGCTGTCAGTTGCTACGGCCAGCGTGGTGTGGCCTTCGATCTCGATGGCAAACGCTGTCACCGCGCGGGTTTGCATGACGAGCATCGCGTGGGAAGCGTCGCCGCCTGCGACATCCTCGGCACCGGTGACCGTTTCAATGGTGCTTGGATCGATGGCCCGCAGCGTGAAATGCGCTTCGGCATCGGCCTTGCGGAACAGGCCGTCGGCAGCCGCACGGACGCTAACGGACGCGGCGGGCGCGTCGATTTCCAACTCGGCCGAAAGGTCGTATTCGTTGATGCCGGCGATCAGGCCGTGGGTTACAAGGAAAAAGGCGGGTGGGCCCGCGGTCACGCGCAGGTCCATGCGGGCGCTGCTGCGGCTGGAATCCACGCCAACGGCTATTTCCAGCGTGCGGTCTGTCAGCCGGTAGTGCCAGCGTGTGTGATTGAGCGCCATCTCGAAGAACGACGGCACACCTAGCAACTTCCAGGTGTCCCCATCGCGGATCCACACCCGCTGGCCGGTGGCGGCGAAGAGTCCGCAGCTCTCGCGCGGAAAACTCAGCAAGCGGTGAAACGACGGATGGCCGCTGCTCAGCAAAGCGTTGAAAATACCCGCCATGAAGGTCGTGGTGCTCAAGTGTGACGCCTCCGGGAAATCGCCGCCGCCGGAGCGCAGGATGTTGGCGTGCGGCCGAGTGCTCACACTTTCCTTGGCGCGGGTGACAACATGGCGCGAGTCCGTTCCCGTGAACAACGACCACAGGACGCCATCAGCCGAGCGTTCGATGAGATTCCACACGCCGGGGACTTGGACATGCAGCTCGTCTTCCGTTAGATCCGCGCCGTGAATGACCTCGGGCGCGTGAAACAAGGTGCGCGCGGTGGTGGCAGCCGCAGCGCCGGGGATGGTCGGCATGGCCATGGCCGGGAGACGGTCTAACAAACAAAGGTCGGCGTCCGACGAGGGCGCCGGGTGGTCGGTTAGGAAAACCCCGGTGAAGCGGCACGCGCCGGTGACGCCGGTGTCAGTTTCAAAACGGCGGCTCAACAGCGCGACATAGGACGATTCCGCCTGGCGCAGGCCGGGCAGGGGAGTGGCGTGAGGGCCGAGGCACAGCGGCGGGCTGGGGCGCTTGTTGGCCGGGCCGAAGACGTCGCGGGCATCGGTGGCGAAGGCGTCGCAGCCGTCGAGGCAGGCTTGCAGCAGGAAGGGATTTCTGCCGTCCACTGGCAGGTTCTGGCGGCTGGCCAGCACCGTGCCAAAACGCGGGTGATCGAGCGGGCGGTGATCGATGTACTGGCTGGCGTAGGCCTCGTTGTTGCGCGCGGCCCCCTGGGTTGTTAGGCCGACGTCGAGCCCGTGCAGGGCGCGCCACGCAATCGGCGCCGCTGAGTTGTTAGAAACCGCGAGCCGCAGGCGCCAGCTCGGATTGTTAGGATCGAGGGCGAGCGCGGCAGTGATGTCCAGGTCGTCCGCGGTGATCTGCCAGAGGGCCTGGTTTCCGCTGATGGAAAACGCGGCGGGGGAGCCCGGGCCGATGATGGTGAGCACGCGGATGCCGTCGGGTCCGCTGACTTCGAGGTCGAGGCGGTGCATCGCCCCGGCGAGCGGGCAGCCGAGCGTGAGGTTGACCAACACGTCCGGCCCGTGGCGCAGCGACTGGAGGTGACCGCCCGGATAGAAGCGGAAATGCAGGCCCCGCGGGTCGCCTAGCAGATCGGTGGCAAGCGCGTGGTAATCGGCCAGGATGCGGCGGGATGGCGGTTGGAAACTCATGGTGATGGATAGCGGAAGCTTGACATTCGCGTCGTTGGCGGCAATTACAATTTGCATTACAATTTGCAGAAGGGAGTATTTCCATCATGAATCACGCGATGCCAGGTGCATTTCCAAAATCGTTTGTGTGGGGGGCGGCCACGGCTGCCGCCCAAATCGAGGGCGGCTGGGATGCCGACGGGCGCGGGCCGTCGATCTGGGATGAGTTCTGCCGCCGCGACGGGAACATCCTCAATCACGACACCCCTGCCCAAGCCTGCGATTTCTATCATCGCTGGCGGGATGACATCCGCCTGATGCAAGACATCGGCTTGCAGGCGTTCCGGTTCTCGGTGTCGTGGTCGCGGGTGATGCCGGAGGGCAGCGGGCGGGTCAATCAGGCCGGGCTGGATTTCTACAGCCGGCTCGCGGATGGTCTGTTAGATGCGGGCATCCGGCCGTATCTGACGCTCTATCACTGGGACCTGCCGCAAGCATTGGAGCGGCGCGGCGGCTGGTTGAACCGCGGAATAGCGGATCAGTTTGCCGATTACGCCGGGGTGATGGCGGCCTGTCTGGGCGACCGTGTGCGGGACTGGATCACGTTCAATGAGCCGCAGATTTTCCTTGGGCTGGGCTATTCCCATGGCAGCCACGCGCCGGGCTTGAAACTCACGGATGCCCAGGTGTTTATGGCGGCGCATCATGTCAACCTCGCCCACGGTCGCGCGGTGAAGCGTTTGCGCAGCCTGATGCCTAGGGCGGCCATCGGGTTTGCCATTGCCACCAAAATCGGCATTCCCGCGCGCGAGGACGATCCGGCATGCATCGAGGCGGCCCGCACGGCGACCCTGGTGCCCGAGTGGACCGGCACCCATGAGACGTTTTTCAACAACGCCTGGTGGGCGGACCCGATGATTCACGGCCGCTATCCGGATTTGCTAGATAGACGGTTGCCGGGATTTCTCGAGAGCCTGCCGACGGGCGACCTGGCGGAAATCCGCCAGCCGCTTGATTTCTTTGGATATAACTATTACTTCGGCTGCGTGGTGGAACCGGATGCCGAGGGCGGGTGGAAACGGGTGGCGTCGCTGCCGGGTGAGCCGCGCACGATGCTCGGCTGGCCGCTGCATCCCACCGGCATGTATTGGGCGTCCAAGTTCTTCCACAATGCCTACGGGCTGCCGCTCTATGTTTTTGAGAACGGCTTGTCGTCGATGGATTTGGTGGGTCTCGACGGATGCGTGCACGACGCCAACCGGATCGATTTTCTAACACGATACCTCGGCCAGTTTCAGCGGGCGCATGGGGAAGGCATCCCGCTGGCCGGCTATTTCCACTGGTCGCTGATGGATAACTTCGAGTGGGCGCAGGGTTATCGCGAGCGCTTCGGCCTGATCCATGTGGATTATCCATCCCAGCGGCGGATATTGAAGGACTCGGCGCACTGGTACCGGAGCTTGATCCGGGACGGGCATGGGCTTGCTTGCGGCGGTGCTCCGTGAGCGCAATGGAGTGCGGAGGCCTGCCACCGCCTTGGGAGGGGGCGGACTTGTCCGCCGCGGAGCGGAGCCTTTGGGGTTAGAACGCAGTCAGCGCGGAAGCATTGTGGGCAGGAAAATTTCGGGCGGGAAGATTTGAAGAGGATGACGACGGCTTATGGGAGTTATGGGACCTGAGATTGTGCCCTGGCCGGTCGTCGGGTTGCGCGCGATGACTGGTGTGGCGGGACCGGAACTTCAGACCTCAGTTAACGACCTCGTTTTTGACGAAGGGGTGAGCAAGTTCAGTTCCTCCGATTGCGGGATTTTTCGGGAGCATCCTAATTGGTTAGATTTTCTCAGGTATCGTTGATGCGCAC
>Ga0073936_10011101_pt1 | contig 10966 bp, 13 predicted proteins | sample AliMusrvi5mmetaG_FD_87041 | JGI IMG/M metagenome (GOLD analysis project Ga0073936, IMG submission 87041) | Freshwater lake bacterial and archeal communities from Alinen Mustajarvi, Finland, to study Microbial Dark Matter (Phase II) - Alinen... | ecosystem: Environmental > Aquatic > Freshwater >... | reverse complement strand
TAGCGAAACAGTGGGGAGAAATCAATGGCGTTTCGATCACCCAAAACGGCAATCAAGTCATTGACGAAAGCGACCCTCGCTTATCAGACGGACGAGTTGACCAGACCGCCAGAGACTCGGCGGCTAGCGCCTTGGCGACCGCAAACGAAAAAGAGAGCGCGCTTGGAAATCCTTCCGTAGATGGTCAAATCCTTTCTAGTTCCGCGATCGGTATTCGCGCATGGGTTAATCCACCCAATGGCCTTTCCGAAAACATCACCATCGGAGATAAGGTTCTCACTTTTACGAATGGTATTTTGACTCAAGTCGCATGAAACAAATCCTTCTTTTCCTAGCATTCTCTGCCGCTGCTTTTGGCGACACGATCAACACCAACACACCAACAACCGATGTCGTGTCATCCATGATTGCTAGTGGCACGGTATCACGGGCACAGAGCAGCGGGGATGCGGATACGCTGAATGGCTATTCTTCGGCTGCGTTTGATTCTGCTGGTGCTGCCGCAGCGGCAATAACGGCAGCACAGGGCTACACGAACGCAAAAGCAAATGCCGCCCAAGCCTACGCGATTCAGCGGGCGAACCATACGGGCACACAATCGGCCTCCACGATTGGAGATTTCGCCATGGCAGCACAGGCGGCCGTTACATGGTCAACGCTGAGCGGTAAACCAACACTGGCTCCAGTCGCCACCACTGGCAGCTACGGCTCTCTGCTCGGGCTTCCGGCGATCCCCACCACACTTCCAGCCACCGGAGGCACCGCCGCAACGATCACTGGCACGATCCCCATCGCCCAGGTGAGCGGGGCCGCCACGGCAGCCCAGGGCACGCTCGCGGCCTCGGCGGCTCAGATGGGATATGGCGTGGTAACAGTATTGTCATCCACTAGTTCTCAGATTGTTTTCTCCGGCACGACGGACGCGACGCGCGGCGCGGCTTTGGCAAGCGCCATTGCTGCCGCGAAATATGGCGATCAGGTTCTTGTCGGACCAGGCAATTACTATATCTCAACGGTTCCTATTCAAATCGCCTCGGGGGTAAATTACAGATTCTTTAATTCCTACGTCTACATTACCGGATCGACGACCTGCTCAAATGGATCAGGTTGGGCTGGTATTTTTTCGACGCCCATCGCCGATTTTCCGACAGTTACGGACCATGACTATTCATTCGACGGCCCACTCACAATGGACGGAAAAAACATCACGCTTCCGGGAGGAACCACACGGGCGTTTTTGCTCTACTCTGGGTCACATTGCAGGCTGAGTAATATCAATGTGCTGAATTTTGTTACGTCGGGGATGGGAACACCCGAACACTCGTCGATGACAAACTGCTATGCCTACAACTGTGGGATGGGGTTTAACAATGGGCAATATACCATGTGCACCGACTGCATGGCTGACACCTGCGGTATAGGTTTTCTGATCTCGCTGGGTAATGGTATGTTTAGCGATTGCGTTGCTGTTAGCAGCGGCACCGGAGTGGCAATCATTAACGGCGGGAATCCCGGCCACGGGGTTTGGTCTGGGGGGCTCATCAACCACAATGCCGTCAACCTTTACGTTGATCCCACCTTATTTAACGGGTTTACATTCACCGGCACTTATTTTCTTTCCGGCAGCATGACGTTTGGCGGCGATGGAATCCAAATTATCGGGGGTCAAATCGGAAACGGCGATTACCCCTGTGCAGTAACGGGGACGATGATCGGATACACTGTAATTAGCGGGGTGCGATTCGAAAGCACCTCTGCCACCAGTTGGCTGCGAAACCTGACCACAGCGCAGAAAAATTGGATTAAACTCGTGAATTGCGACACTGTGAATGGCCCTTACACGCTAACTCCAGAGGGGGAGTTGTGGGGCTCGCTAATTGGAACTGGCACGAATGACAGCGCTACGGCGGGGCACCTGGGCGAATATGTTACGGCGCAACTGGTTTCCGGTTCGTCCGTCACGCTCATCAGCGGCACCGCAACAACCATCACATCGGTAACCCTGACGCCTGGCGATTGGGAGGTCTCCGGTGTTGTGGATTACGATGGGGTGGCCGCGAGCGTAACAGCATTCAAAACCGGAGTGGCAACAACGCCGGGCACGTTTGGAGCACAGGACACGTTCCAAAATATGCCGTTTATCGCGGCGGCCTGGACGGATGAGTTCGGGCATACGATTGCCCCGTCGCGACTGTCTCTCTCGGGCACATCGACTGCGTATCTCATCGGCGAGGGGACGTTTTCATCCGGCACGGTCACCGCTCATGGTACTATCCGTGCTCGGCGAGTTCGGTAAATGATTTTCTCCATGAGCCCACGCGCACAATCATTTTTCAGCCAGCACGGCGGGACCATCATCAGCACATCGCTAACGGCAATCCTCGTGCTGGGATCGGCCATGTATAACTGCGGGATGTTGAGCGAGGGGTTGAAAAACCAAGTCGCGCAAATCTCCGAAGTGAAGGCGGACCAATCCGAAACCAAGAAGATCGTTACGGAAACCCGCATAGACGTTGCCTTTCTGAAAGGCCGTATTACTCCGTCGCAAACCCCATCTCCAACGCCCCAAACGAGCATTGCCCAAATCAAATGAACACACTCCTACCCAAAATCGGCGCGGCTATCCTGGCCGTATGCAGCTACATCGCAGCCGCCCCGGATTCGCTCCAGGGCATGATTCCTCCCCTGGTCCCCGAACGATACCGAGGGCTCGTTGCGCTCCTTTTCGCGCTGGCTGCCTACACGGCGCATCAATACGGAACCGGGCAGACGATCAAGGCACAGCTCGCCGCAATGCTCCTGCCGCCTGAAATCCCGCACGATCATCCCGTGTTGCAGAAACCCCACAGGCGGACCAATCACACGCCCACGCGGCTCATCATTCTCGCGCTTGCAGCGGCCACCCTTTCGGGTTGCGCTGGCGTGCGGCGGGACATCCGTAACGACTGCGCCATCATCTCGCATAAGACCACGGTGACGATGATTCCGCCATCGCTCACGAGTGAGTGGCAATTCGTCATGCGCCCGCTGAGTCCCACCCAACTTTTCCTCAAAAAATGAGCCTGTTTCATCGTCATATCCGCCCGGCGCATCCCTATAAACTACGCCCGAGTCCGCATCTCGAAGGGGAAAAGCGTTTCCTACGCGCTCCGCGATGCCCTCTCCCTGAGAAGATAGACCTTAGCGGCCTATTCGGAACCGCAGACGACCAAGGGCAAGCGGGCTATTGCTTCGCCTTTGCCGGCAAGGAATCCATGGAGGCGATGCACAAGGCGGCCACGGGAGAGGCGCTAAAGTTTTCCCCACGATTCCTTGGTTACAATGTCCACGCTGCCGAAGGCACACTGAATGATGATTGCGGCGGAACTATCGCTGACGCGATTGATAGCCTGATAGCCCTCGGGGTTTGCCGGGAGGAGTCTTGGTTATACGACACCACGCAGCTTTGGGTTAAACCCAGCGATGACGCCTACTCGGAGGCGTTGAAGTATCAGGGGCTTTCCAAGGAGAGAATCGACATTGACGTTGACCAGATCAAGACAGCTCTTTCGCTTGGCTTTCCGGTGCCGTTCGGTTTCCAAGTCTACGAGTCGTTCGAGAGTCAAGCTGTTGCGCAAACCGGCGAAGTTCCCATGCCCAAGCCATGGGAGCAATGCATGGGCGGCCACGGCGTCATCATCAAAGGGTGTGACGACACCAAGCGGATGAACTCCATTTTGGGCTTCGGTGGAACAGTCGGCGCGTTTTTGGTCCGTAATTCATGGGGACCGAACTGGGGGAGCAATGGTGATTTCTGGCTGCCATATGCTTATATCACACCTGATCGTGTTAGCGACGCGTGGGCGATCACAAAGGCCGAATAGCCATGCCTCCCCTGATCCTCAACAACAACGTGACGGAGGCGGTCTACCTCTCCCGGATTCCTGCGCAGCCCGTCCTGCGCCCGCTGACGCCATGGGAGACGGAGCTAGTTGGGCAGCCTATCAATAGTATCCAGCAATGGTCTCTGATGGAGGACTTCGTTTTCGTCTCCGATGTCCTCGGGAAAATCACCGTTCCGAAAACGGTTTTTCCGCTCACGCCCGCGAGCTTTGTTACCGACCTCGCTAGCATCCCAGCGTTGCTTCAAAACGCGCTGCAAAACGACTCCCCCGAAATCCTCTGTGCGTCCGTCGTGCATGATTGGGGTTTCTGGACTGCGGGAGAGATTGCTCCGGGCCGGGTTATTACGTTTGCGCAAACCAACGATCTGATTGCAGAGGTCATGTTTTATTCCAACGCCACGGCATTGCAGCGTTACGCCGTGCATGACGCCGTGCATCTCGGCGGAAAGAGCACATGGAACGCCGACTGTGACCGGCTCGGGCATCCCGAGAGAAAGGTTCCACTGCTATGATCCGCCCGCTTTTCGCGCTTGGAAAATGGTGGGAAAACCTCGGGTCACCCCGCTCTGGCCAATGGCCCCGCGTGCGTCGGGAATGGCTCGCAACGCATCCGAAATGCGCGGCGTGCGGAGGAACGGAGAACGTCGAGGTTCATCACAAGCGACCGTTTCATCTCGCCCCCGCGCTGGAACTGGACCCGCTGAATTTTATCACGCTTTGCGAGAAATCCGGGAAAGAGCACCATCTCCATGTTGGACATCTTGGGAACTGGCAGAATTTCAACCCAAACGTGGAATCCGATGCCGCGGCGATGCTCCGAACGTCTCCCATCGCAAAGCCCACGCTGATGTTGGGCATCCGTCGCGCCGTTGGTCTGATCCCTACCGTGTTCACTCCGTTCCCCGGCGTTGTCACCTCCTATGGCTATCCCGGCGACTCCACGCCCGACACCAACTCAGAGCACGCAATCGGGGCGTGGAACAACACGCTCATTCCCTACAAGAGCCTGGCCATCTCTCCCGACGTAGAGACAGCTTTTCGAGATGCAGGGATTGATCCTCTCGATCCCGTAGAGGTCCAGTGCGCCAATGGAGACATTCTATCGCTGTCCTGGGGCGACAAGACGGCATCCGATGCCAAGGCGCGACAGCTCGGGCTTGCGCCTCTTCGCGGGCGCTTCGATATTTTCTCCCCGCGCGGAAAAGCGGCCCATGATGGCCAGCGCGTAATCGGGTTTCGCAAGGCATGAGCCATGGCGAGTTGGCAAGCCATCCTGCGGCATTTGATCTGCATTGCGCGCAAACTGGCCCTCGGTAAGCCAATCCAATTTCACATCGACCACATCCGCCGCGAATTTTCCAAAAAGCCATGAAGCCACTCGAAGCCGTATTTTTCAACGCCATCACCGCCGCGACCGCTGCATACATTTTCAGCCATGACGCACATAACAACATCGGCGGCCCGTCGTTCTTTGGGGACCATGAATTTTTCGGGGATGTCTACGAGGCATTTGTTGAGGCCCGCGATAAGCTGATCGAAAGCGCCTCCGGCAACGGGTTCATTTTTGACCGCAACGAGGTCCAGGCGGCAGCCAATGACGCGCTAAAACAATTTCCGCCGACCCAGGACGCGACCGCACTTTTTGAGGGGCAGCAGAAAATCGAGGTGGAGTTTCGCGTGACACTCGATGCTCTCGTCTCGGTAGATGGAAGCCCTACCGATGTTCAGAATCTCGCCGCCGGGTTGTCTGAGGATAGCCTGCGGGTGCGGTCGTATAAGATCGGTCGCAGACTCACGGCATAATCGCAAACCACTCCTCAGCGATCCCGCGCGGCTGCGGTCGCTCGTAGTTTTTGCGAGCAATCCCGGGTGAGTTTCCCATCTCCTCGGCCAGCGTGCCGATGTTGCGGATGATTGCGTTTCGGTAAGAGCCGTAGGAGTGCCGCAGGGCATTCTTTTTCTCACGCCCCCTCGATCCGGTATCCTTGCGCAGTTTTCCGATTGCGTCATACAGCGACTTCGAGCGCATCGGAAATACCTCTCCGTTGTCGCGCCTAATCCCGGCGAGCCATGCCGTCAGATTGTCAGGCATCGGGATATACCGCGTCCGGTCGGTTTTTGAGGTTTCTGCCCGCAAAACAATCTGCTTTTCATCCCATCGGAAATCTTCCCACCGAAGGGGGCTTTTTCTGCTATCCTCCTTTGGTCGCATCTCCTCGGTTCGGATGCCAGCGAACCCTCCGATGACAACCCACGGAAGGAGTGTTTCGGGTGCCGCTTTTAGCAGGGACCGCATTTCACCAGGGGTGTAAATCTCGATGTTCCCGGCGAGCGTTCGGATTTTGATACGGTCGATTTTCTCGGCTGCCGTGATTGAGTCCGGTAAATACCCGCGTTTTCGTGCAAACCGAAATAGCATGACGACGGCATCGCGGATGTTGTTGCGAGTCCTCGCGGATCGCTTCAACCCCAGCAACCACGCCTCTATTTCCTCCGGTTCGATCTCAGCCATGTTTTGCGCTCCGAACGTCTCGACAAACCGTTTCCACGACCCCGCGAGCGCGGCGGTGTAATAGGGGTCAATTCCGGTGTTGGACTCCTTGATTGCCAGCAGCTCATCACGCACCTCCGTAATCGTGCGGCTTTTTGAGCGCGCGGAAATCCATTCCTTAAATTTTGAAAGCTCGTCCAACGATAGCCCGGATGATTTAAAGGCCTGAAACGCAGCCCACTCCTCCTTGGATGCCGTGAGCATTTCAACCCTTCCGCCTGAGATTATTTTCGCTCGATCCCTTGCCTCGGTTATCGCCTTTTCTGAATCTTTCCATCGGCATTTTACGCGACGATGACTCTCGTCGTAAAAATCGAAACCGAACCGACCATCGGCATACTCTCTGATTTCGATCTCAACCCGGCCAGATTTGACGGTCTTGATGACGCTCATGTCGCAATTTTATATCGACCCTGGAGCACGGGACAGCAAAAAGTTCCAAAAAAGTTCCAAGATTTTTAGGATTGGGTTATGAAATGACCGGGGCGTTATTTCTGTAACTTGTTCTAAATCAATTATTGCTACGTTTTCAAGCAGCCCGCACACTGGCCCGGTCGTAGGTTCGAAACCTACACCGCGCACCATTTCCTATCAGGGTTTGCGGGGCAATCGGGCAAGTGCATGCCTGCCTGTTCCTATCAGATTTCTTTCAGCACCAGCGGCCCCATTTATCACCCTCAAATGAGAGGGGGTTTGGAATTTCGGGGCAGCGGGACGGCCATTTTGCCGCGCTGTCTCTGCTTGAATGGCCTATTATTGGCTATCCTGGCCACTCCACTTTATCTTCGCACTCCTAAACCCGATTTCCATGGAGTTTCCGACCATTTTCCATTTTCCTCCATCTGCGCGCAAAAACACAACATAGTTTTTTTGGGGGGTGCGGCAGTAGCCTTCCGGGATCTTCAAAAACCATTTACGAACACTTTCCGAGACAAGCACATTCACGGAATGTGTAAATCCGTCAGACAACGTGGTTTCCAAATAGTCTCCGATTTCACTCCTTATGGCCCCGCGGTTGCAAAATGAGAGCTTTATGACAACCCCGTCGCCGGGCTTTACGTTCTCCTGCTCTAATTTGACCGGTGTGTAGGTCTTGATGTTTCGCGCGACCTCAATAGAAACCTCACCTTCGCCAAAGACCTGGCCTGCTCGCTCCTGTGTCGCCGATGGGGCTATTGTCCGCGACTGGTTTGCCGCTTGTTGGGCCTGAAGCTTGGCAATAGCCTCCTCCGTTCGCTGCTCAAGCGTGGCCTGAGGGCTTGGGCTGGGAGTTTGGCAGATTGCCGCCTGTGAGAATGAGAGGAGGGCGGCAGCGGTTATCGTCCTGATGTTCATGTCGGACTTTTACTATTGTAATGATGAAAAGAGCAATCGCATTTTGCCGATTGCGTAAATTGAACCCTTTTTCTGCGAGCCCCTCTTGCGAAAATCTCTTTCCGCAGTTGAACCGGGCACGTTGTGTGCTTTTTTCCTTCTGGCACCACCTTAAATTCCCAACGAATGCTTTACTGCGAAGAATGTCGAATCAAACGCTCCTGGCCGGAGGGCCTGCTGGCATCCACGGGCCGATGTGAGCTGTGCGGCGAATCATGTATGTGCCACGATCGCCCCTCCCGAACGCTGCCACCTCCGCCAAAACCGGAATCTGCGATGTCGATGGAAATTCGCCGGATTGCCCAGGCGCGGCTTGGGCTTTTTGCGTTGGACTACGGCGCCGGGGACCACCCGGAGATTCGGGACGTCACGGTGGAAGATATCAAAGCTGCGCTGGAGGATGCCTACATGGCCGGGGAGGCGTCCGCAAAATACATCCCCCCGCGAACGTGACCCGGAGGGCCGCGCGATGCCCATCAAAAGCTGCGCCATTGACTCTGTTCAGGTCATAAAAACCCCCGCACCGTTAACGATGCGAGGGTTGCAAAATCAAGACTAAAACGGGGATTACTTTTTCCCTGCTTTGCGACGGAGAAACGCCAAGGAGGCCATTCCAAGCCCGGTCAGGACAAACGCACTGGGTTCGGGAACTTGCTCCAGCGTATCAGCTTGAATCGTATTGACGGTAACCCCGGCGTTTGGGGTTGGCGCAGTGGGCTGGAAGGAATCCACATAGGCATAGCCGCCATGCCCACCCAATGCACAATCATAGGCCATTACAGTGAGCACCAGCGTATCACCCTCCAAGGCACTCGTGTCCACATGAACAACGTTCCAGTCGGAATACATCCAAGTGCTGGGGCCATTGCTGGTTTCTAGGCCAGAATGCCATGTGATTCCCTGGGATGAAGCATTGCGGGAATCAAACTGAACCGTATAAAGCGTCAGGCCTGTTGTGGTATCAGTAAGCGTGAAATTAAACTTCGGCGTTTGAGCTTCAGTATGCGGGTTGGCTGGGTTTTCCAATACTGCAGCAAATCCGAAATAGAGATCGGGCCCGCTGTAGTTGGACACCGATTGCGTCAGCGTGGAGAAATGGGCGCCATTGTTCGCGTCGTTCAAACGAAACGAATTACTCCCCTGAAGAACCTCAGAGAGATTGCCATTTGTATTTGCATCCTTCGCACTGGAATTGGAGATGATGGTCGAATCGCTCTGATACGCATCATTCACTGTTTGCGCCCCCGTTGAATCCCAATACCCGGAATGCAGGTTCCAACCATTGAGGTTTCCGTCTTCAAACCCACCGTTGGTAAAATCGTTCGTTCCGGCAAAGGCAGGCAATGCAATGGCGGAAGCAAAGCATGCGGAGAGTATTATTTTTTTCATAGGGTTGAAGGGATGTTACCGAAGAACCTTTTTTATTTATTAGCATTTCTACGCATAAACACCTCTTCTTGGCAATGTTTTTATTAGCGGTGATTGCCTTTGCTATACGTCTGGGAAACTCTCAACAGCTTCCAAGAGAGAATAGAGTATCCATTCCTGGTCGGCATTAGTAGCCACGGCTCACCGCATTGGCAAACCCGTGCAAAACTCCAAAACTACCGCCTCTGCATCATCGCTCAGTGCGGCCTGTCACAAAAAAACACACCATCCCCAAACTTCGACGGAGATCCGGTTATAGCCGTTTCCATGCGTGAGGGCTGGAAAAAAGAGAAAAGATGGTGCGCGATACAGGGTTCGAACCTGTGACCCCTACCGTGTCAAGGTGGTATTCTGTCATATTTTACAGAGGAGTTTTTCGCCTGTGCTAAAACGTGCTGTGCTAAATACTCGGCTCTATTCGAGGCCGACTACCCCATGAACGGTTCTCGGTCGTAAAATCCGTCACGCTCTCGTGACTAGATGTCGCGTGAACCCTGGTGCCCTTTTCGATAATCTTGATATTCCTTCTCGTAAGACCTCCAACGCCACATCGCATAAGGAATTCCAGAGAGCATACAAAACAACAGAGTAAACACCGCTCTGAGAACAGAATGATCCGGATTTCCGAAAAGACCAATTAGGTGAGAAAGGGATAAACAGAGCCCCATGAACAACCCCCAACCAAAAACGCCAGCTTTGAGAATGTATTGAGCCTTGCCTCTCTGCCGTATTTCTTTCCATTGCTCCAAGTCGGCCCGACGGAGAGGCATCATGGGTGAGTTCCTCCAATTGCGCGCGTTAGGCACTCGCAGCGCTGATTTTGTTGTCGTGTCACCCCCATAATCCCTGAGGCTCTCCAATAAAAATGAACAGCACAAGGCAAAAGTGATCCAGACCAAAGCGATTTGGGAATGCGGAAGCTGTACCAAATCCGCTGTGCTAAACCAATCCACGCCCCAGAGTAAATGGGTGTGCTTAATGGAAAAGCGGCCACTTTTCTAGCGAATCGCCAGTTTATGTAACCCGCTTATGATCAGCAAGAAATGGTGCGCGATACAGGGTTCGAACCTGTGACCCCTACCGTGTCAAGAAAGACTATTTACTCTGGTTTCGTAGTACGGTTTTTGTAGTGAAAATATAATTTTGGGCGGCTAACAAGGGCTATGCGAGGCCAACCCATACGCTACCTTGCGGCGGTGGTGCTCTTCATCTTTTTCGCAAAGCAGGCGGTTTCCGAGCAAGAATGGTTGCTCAGATGAACGCTTGGTTGGAATGACGGCACCGAGTAACACTTTGATTTTACGCTTTGGGCGGTGACTCGATTGGGTCGGTCGTGGAAATCTGATTCCGACCTGTCTGCCAAAGGCGGTTCATGCCCTCCACCCATACAAGGAGAGCCCCTTTCGCCTCAGCCGGATTCGTAAGCGGCACCTCCTGATGGGCCACACGGGTATTCCTGAAATCGTTGATTGATTTGACCCGATCGAACAAATCACGCCCACCGCTGAAACGGAACTCGCTCTTCACTCCATCAAAGACGCCAGTCAGCTTCGTGTTGTCGTTGAGGGCATAATCCAAGCAACTCCGCAACAAGCCCAAGGGTGAGACGCCGTTCTTATACACCAGCGTCTTCCTGAGATTCCGAGACATCTCTTCGTAATGCTTGACCATACGCCGGTCGGCCCCCCCGAAGTATGGCTCAAACCAATCCTTCTGTTCCTGCATGTTG
>Ga0073936_10011100_pt1 | contig 10966 bp, 10 predicted proteins | sample AliMusrvi5mmetaG_FD_87041 | JGI IMG/M metagenome (GOLD analysis project Ga0073936, IMG submission 87041) | Freshwater lake bacterial and archeal communities from Alinen Mustajarvi, Finland, to study Microbial Dark Matter (Phase II) - Alinen... | ecosystem: Environmental > Aquatic > Freshwater >... | reverse complement strand
TTAAATTCGTAAATAGAAAAAATACCTCGATAAAAATCACTTTCATCTACAAAAACAATAGTATCCCCAACTGCTCGGCTTACAACATGATAAATTTCGTCATTAACTAACGGAGGTTTTATATAGCTCATTTTTTTATTCTATTTATTATAAATTTATTATACCAAAAATATCGAAATAGTGGGACGTCGGACGTCCCACCAACTTTTTCAAGTCTTGTAAAGTATACAAATTAGTGTATACTTTATTTATTAATAAATAACACTGCTGGCCTGCAGCAGAACCCTGAGCTTTGTCGAAGGGGAGAAAAATAAACAGGTATTTTTTAATGGTTCAAAACCATCTAAATAACATGATGAAAGATACAACAAAAGAAACAATCGAGACGGCCAATGCGGCTTCTCCCCTTTCAATTGGCGCGACCATTGAAGGAAAAGTTGTTGCCAGAGACCGCTCATCTCTATATATAGACTTGGGGATTTATGGCACCGGCATAATATACGGAAGAGAATTTTATATCGTAAAAGATATAGTAAAAAGTCTTGAAGTTGGAGACAAAGTTCACGCCAAAATTGTTGAACTGGAAAATGATGAAGGTTATAGAGAACTTTCATTAAAAGATGCCACCAAAGAAATCAGCTGGCAAAGATTAAAAGATTTAAGAGACGCTGGCACAATAGTGACTGTCAGAATAACCGGCGTAAACAAAGGCGGACTTTTAACAACCTTAGACGGAATACAGGCTTTCTTGCCGGTTTCACAATTAGCTGCCGAACATTATCCACGCGTACCAGATGCAGATAAACAGAAAATTTTGAAAGAATTACAAAAATTTATTGGTAAAACATTGGAGGTAAAAGTTCTTGATTTATTAGCCGAAGAAAATAAACTTATTTTATCTGAAAAAGCCAAATCTGAAGAAAAAACCAAAGAAGTTTTAAAGAACTATTCAAAAAGCGACATAATAGAAGGACAAATAACCGGTATTGCTGATTTTGGAGCTTTTATAAAATTCCCGATTTCAGAAGAAGGCAAACCTGAAGAGGAAGGAATTGAAGGGTTAATCCACATTTCAGAATTAGATTGGCAATTAGTTGAAAATCCTGCCGAGGTTGTAAAAGTTGGAGAAGTTGTCAAAGCACAAATTATCAACATCAACAACAACCAAGTTTTCCTTTCATTAAAATCTTTAAAGAAAAATCCTTGGGAAGAAATTGAGAAAGAATATAAAAAGGGTGATGTTATAAAAGGAAAAGTAACCAAGTTTTCAACTTTTGGGGCATTTGTAGAAGTAGCACCAAAAATCAGAGGTCTCTGCCATATTTCTGAATTTGAATCAAAAGAAAAAATGGAAGAGCAAATGAAAATTGGTGAAACTTACGAATTTACAGTTTTATCAATAGAACCAAAAGAGCACAGAATGAGTTTGAAGTTAATCGCCAAATAGCAAATAAAAAGCAGCCTCTTAATCGGGGCTGTTTTTTTGTAAAAAAACGAGCTCTATTTCTAGAGCTCGGAGTCTTTCACTTTTTTTACCTCCTTTCAAGGTGTTAAGACTTTGGTCTTGCGACCCTGTTGTTTCCGCGACTTACCAGTCGCGCTTGACGAGTTTGACACCCGCCAATTTCGGGGGGCCATTCTTCTTGGCACCCCAGTTCTGAACGACGTCCGTGTAGGACACGATGTCGCCGTGCCAGAGCAGCGGTTCGACGTTGTTGGGGTCAAACCCCGCCACGTCACAGCCGTGTACCCAGGCCGGATTTCCGTCCTTTGACTTGGCGATTCCCTGCCCGGTTTGACCCGCGCAGGAAATGAACCAGTCGATGACCGCGAAGTCGCCTTCGGGTACCCCGGGCAGTGGCGGATCCAACTCGGACTCATCTCCATCCCATGTCGGCAGACGTTTGACATCGTCCAACAAGGCGGAAAAATCCGGGTGATCGAAGATTTGCGTTCTCTTCGAAGTACCACCTTCCAGTGATCCCCACTTTGCGTGGGCTGGTCGGCCGACGAGCATACCATTCATTTGGTAGAGCTGGCCACGCCAGCGATACTCACCGTGAAGCCGGAAGGTCTTGCCGTTGTCATGGGTCAGGACGCCAACCTGGAACAAGTCCAGCTTGCCGGCTTTCCCAAGATGCCAGCAGTCCACGCGATTGCTCGCCGCGTTTTTGTGCCAGCCAGTCCAAATGTTACCACCCGCGTGGATAACTTCAATCGGGTCGCGCATGATAACCGCGCGAAAACCCTTGCCGAAATTGTAACGGCTCAGGGCCTCGCTCGTGTAGTCTCCGCCGGTTGTCCCGACGTCTTTCTGCACCACAAAGGTGCGAGAGACTTCACCAACAGCAACCACCAGGTGGAAACCTTCCACCTCCGCCCCCTGCGGAATGGTGAGAACACCGCTCTCATCCACCTGCAAAAAGTCATCTCCTCCGGCGAGCAGCACGCTGGCTGCAATGTCGGGCTCGGAGAAGAGTCTCATCTGCGTTGCGTTCATCTCTCTCGGTTCCTTTCGGTTTGGTTCGATTGATTCAATTGGAAATGTGCATCCTCTGCACGCATTTATTCTCATAAAGAGCAAATGTGTACAGAGGAAAAAGCTACTAAACTATCGTTTTATTACATTTATAATTATACCAGATTATAATACTTATGTCAATAGATATATGGCTATTTAGGGGGCTCTTGAGCTAAGGATTCTTTTAATATATCTGTAATTGTTTCCAAAGAAATTGCTGTTGGTAAAATCCCTTGAGGCCTTGCTCCCCCGTTTAAAACTGAATTAGTGGCTCTGTCATAATACCATTCCGGAATTTCTTTCATTTTTTCATCTTTCATTAAATCAAATGTTGAACAAACTAATTTTATATTTCTCATTTCAGCTTCAGCTTTTCTTAAATAAGCCGCCAGCCATCTTAAGTCAATCATTTTTAAAGGCTTTGTAAGTATGTTTGTAAAACCTGCGCTATTCTTTTGGCAAACCACATCAGCTTTTATTCCTCCGGCAGATTTTAACCAGCCGGCCATACTTAAATTATCAGATTCCAAAACAACAACTTTTAAATCTTTTTTACTTTGTTTTACTTGAAAAACTTCCGCTTTTCCTTCTTTCAATTTTTTTTCAAATTCCTGAGGCAATTCGTGAGTTCTTCTATTTTCTTCTAAAAAATGAGCTTCCAATAACGGCAAAACAATTTTTACAACTTTCTCCGGATTTTCCTCTGTTTTATTTAAAGAAGCTACTAACCCAGACAATCCAAATGCTTTATCTAACTGATCATTGGAAACTGTGCCCAAACCATGTTTATCATCTCTTTCTGCATAAGCTAAAAGTTTAAAAACTGATGGTTCTACAAAAATTCCCAAATCTTCTGCAATTAAGTGAGACAAATTTTTTCCTGATTTATGATGGTCAAATTTACTTCCTCCAACATCCAAAAGCAAAACACCTTTTTGTTCTAAAGATAATGCTGTATCTCCGGCCGGCAATGCTTGCCAAATTTCAATTAAAGCATCTTTTATGCCCGGATATTTTTCAGCGCCGAATTTAATCAAAAGAAAAATTCCCACAATTACATCTGGGTGAGGACGAGTTGGTATAATAATTTTGCTATAATTCATAATTTTATTATATCATATATAAAAAACGCTGTCAATGCCGAGTGGCGGAGCAAACGGAGAGTAAACTATTGACAAAATATCATGATATGTATATAATGTAAACAATAAGAGACGCGCTCTTTGAAAACCCAAAGTCAACGAAAGGAAGGTGTATAGCCAAACACGGCTATTGATAGCTGGTTGACAAATCACAGACTGATGGATACAAAAATCAAACCAGAAAAATGGATTTGTCTTTGCCTGGTGGTAGAGACAAAGTGCATAGCTACAAAACCCAAGAAGGAAACGATCATGAAGAAGAACGAACTGAAGGCCAGTGCCGGTGAGTTGGCAAAAAAACTGGGAGGGACCGTCGGATCCCTCCGTAAGAAGGCCACGAAGGTAAAGACGACCAAAACCACGAAAGTGGCAGTCGTCGCCAAGGCTGAAGTCAAGCCTGTGGTCAAGCCTACGGCAATGCCGGCTCCCAAGCCTGCTGTCGTCAAACCGTCCAACAGTGTGTTGGATGCCATCCTCAAAAAGGGTGCGAAACTCGATGGCAAAGCCATTGTGGCAGCCATCGATACGGCCAACGACATCTTAGCCAGTGAGAAGGCTGTCACCGCATTTGTCGAGGCGATTAACATCGCCGATGCGCTGGCAATCAACCGGCTCTCGAGCCGGATGAGCAGGGCCGACTGGTACAGACTCAGCCCGATTGTGGTGAAGGAACACCTGCGGGGGTGGGCTGACGATGGCGACAAAAATGCCATGCAGGCGTTGGAGGCGGTGGACACCTTCAACATCAGTACGGTGGATGTCACCAAGTCCCTCTGGGAGTTGGTGAACCTGATTGTGCGCCCGGCAAATGCCGTAGCATCGTACTACCAGTTGACGCAGCTTCTGGAAGACCTTCTCTCGAAGGGAATCCTGGACATGCGCCGCAACCTGGAAGAGTGGCCCGATGAGGTCATTCTAATCACGCGTGGACGCGATACCATCGGCTATCGCCCGGCCAAGGACCGGATGATGGCAGAATACGGCTGGCCTTGGCTGAAAGAGGCCGAGGCTCGTGCCAAGGAACGTGCTGATGGTAACCAGCTGCGCCTGGATGAAATGCGGAGTCAAGACACGGGTCTGACATTCGCAGAGGCCACAAAAGGTGGTGAGGGGTACCTGTTCTTCAAAACCGGCCACAACAGTGGCGCCCTCTTGGACGTACGGTCCAATGGCGTGGTGCGGTTTGCCAGCACCGTGGGGATGAAAACCCACTTCACCGGCTGGCACGATTTGGAGTCCCCCATTGCCGAATGGGAAGACGAGAAGCTGTTTTATGCCTTCAACGAATGGCGTATGGCCCAGGCTCAGTCCTAGGCGTTGACTCAATGCTCCCTGATGGACAACATTCACAACAATGTTGTTCATTCAGGGAGCTCTTTTTTTACACAAAATATATCTGTTGAATTATCTTTTAAAATATGGTAAATTAGGTTTATTATGAAAAAAACAATAAATCCATTAGTTAAAAACTTTGTATTTGTTATCTTAATTCTTCTTGTGGTTGGAGGAATTTTTAGCTTACTTTACTTCCCGGCTACAAACCCGAATGAAATTTCCGCCACACAATTAGTTACGGATATAAACAGCAATAAAATAAAACAAATTACTGTTTCGGGAGATTCACTGGATATTGTTTATAATGATAGTAAAACTGCTGTTTCGTTGAAGGAATCCGGCACAGGGTTAACAGATTTATTGATAAATTTGGGAGTTAATAAAGATAACCTGCAAAAAGTTAATATTTCGGAACAAGTGGCCAAACAAGATTTATGGTCATGGCTGACTCCGCTTTTAGTTTTTGGTATTTTGCCTTTGCTTGTATTTGGATTTTTCTTTTGGACAATGATAAAACAGGCAAAATCGGGCTCTGTGCAGGCGTTTGATTTTACTAAAGCCAAAGCTCATCTTTTTGGAGCTGAAGGCCACAGCAAAGAAAAAATAACTTTTAAAGATGTTGCAGGATTAAAAGAAGCCAAAGAAGAACTGGTGGAAATTGTGGACTTTCTAAAGTTTCCTAAAAAATATCTGGCAATGGGAGCTAAAATTCCAAGAGGAGTTTTGCTTGTTGGGTCAGCTGGAGTTGGAAAAACTTTATTAGCCAGAGCTGTTGCAGGAGAAGCCAATGTGCCGTTTATGTCTGTCTCGGGATCTGAATTTGTGGAAATGTTTGTTGGAGTTGGATCAGCTCGTGTACGAGACTTATTTGCCACAGCCAAAAAAGCAGCTCCATCAATAATTTTTATTGACGAATTAGACGCCATAGGAAGACACAGAGGATCTGGAATTGGAGGAGGGCATGATGAAAGAGAACAAACCTTAAACCAAATTTTGGTGGAAATGGACGGTTTTGAAAAAGAAACAGGAGTTATAATTTTAGCTGCCACAAACAGACCTGATATTTTAGACCCTGCCCTATTGAGACCGGGAAGATTCGACAGAAAAATTGTTTTAGATCCGCCTGATGTTCATGACAGAGAAGAAATTTTAAAAATCCATTCAAAAGACAAACCTTTGGGAAATGATGTTGATTTTAAAGAAACAGCTGAAAGAACTCCGGGTTTTACCGGGGCTGATTTGGCAAATGTTGCCAACGAAGCGGCCTTGCTTGCTGCCAGACAAAATAAAACACAGGTTGACCAAAGAGAATTTTTGGAAGCCATTGAAAAAGTTTTGCTTGGACCTGAAAGGAAGTCCCATATTTTATCTAAAAAAGAAAAAGAAATTGCCGCTTATCATGAAGCCGGACATGCTTTAGTTTCTACGTTTATGCCCGAGACAGAACCAGTAAGAAAAATATCAATTATTGCCAGAGGGATGGCCGCAGGTTATACTTTACAGGTGCCATCGGAAGAAAGAAAAATGAAAACAAAAACTGGATTTATTTCTGAGATTGCCATATTATTGGGAGGATGTACCGCTGAAAAAATTAAATTTGGGGAAATGACAACCGGCGCTTCTAACGATTTAAGCAGGGCTTCAGATTTAGCCAGAAAACTGGTAAAAGAATATGGCATGTCTTCGCTGGGGTTAATTGCATTTGGCGAAAAAGACGAACTTGTATTTTTGGGTAAAGAGATATCCGAACAAAGAAATTATTCTGAGAAAATTGCTGAAAGAATAGATGAAGAAGTTGATGTAATTATAAAAGGAGCGCAAAAACAGGCAGAGATAGTTTTACTAAAACACAGAAATTTACTGGACAAAGTTGGAAAAGATTTAGTTGAAAAAGAAACAATTGAAAGAGAAGAATTCGAGAAATTAATAAAATCGAAATAAACAGATAAACTGTTTATGGACGCGTAGCTCAGTTGGTAGAGCGGTCGTCTTATACACGACTGGTCCCAGGTTCGAGTCCTGGCGCGTCCACAAAAGCACATTTACATTCGAACCATTGACTGGTATAATTAGTTAATGGAATCAAGATTTTTAAGTTTAAAAAGTAGAGCAACGTCCCTTAGAAGAAGAGGGTTGTCTATAAGATATATAGAAAGCAAACTGGGAATCCCCCGCTCAACACTAAGTGGCTGGTTTAAAGATATAAAATTGTCCGCACGGCAACGGAAAAATCTTTTTAATAAATGGGAAAGTGGATTAATCAATGCAAGAGAGAAAGCTGTTTTGTGGCACAACAAGGGGAAACACGACAGACAAGAAATAGCGAGAAAAGAAGTGGAAGAATTTATTTCAGATATAGACATAGATAAAAATATACAAGAAATAATATTAGCCACGCTTTATTTGGCGGAGGGTGGAAAAACGGAGGACAGTTTTGCATTAGCAAACTCAAACACAAAAATATTATTGGGCGTTGTAAATCTTTTAAGAAAAGTATTTATCATAGACGAATCGAAATTTAGATGCTGCCTACATTTACGAAAAGACCAAGATGAAAATTCATTAAAAAAATTCTGGTCTAAAATTTTAGGTATCCCTGAATCGAAATTTTATAAAACCCAATTTGACAAAAGAACAATCAAAAAAACCTATGAACACTACAAAGGCGTTTGTGTTGTTAACTATCTCGACATGGCACTTCAAAGAAAAGTTCTTTATCTCGGAGAAAAATTATTAGATGCAATAAATAATAATACGGGCGTTTAGCTCAGTGGTAGAGCGCAAAGTTGACGTCTTTGAGGTCGCAGGCTCAATCCCTGCAACGCCCACAAGTTTAATAAAATGAATATAGAATCAAAAGAAAAACAAACCACGCCAGAAAACGAAGGCAAAGAACCAACCCCACATCCTAATTTATTAGATGTTGTTAAAATCGACAACCATTGGGCACAAGTACTTTTGGGTGGCGATCATATTAGATATTTAGAGGATGGGAGTGTAGAAATCATAAATTGGGATGATTATAACTATAAGCCCGCTGAATATAAATATCATGATAATAAAACTCATCAAGTTATACGAGTTGGTGATTTAGCTGAAAGTGGACAAATTAATCCAGAACAACTTTTGAAAGTTCATTGGGATGGCGAAACCGAAAGAAAATCGCCTAATATTAGAAATGCAGTCACGGTTTTTGGCGAATATACAAAAAAATAAAATGGATATAAAGATAATTTATGAAGACAATGATATTTTGGTTGTTGATAAACCGGCAGGAGTTATTGTTTTTCCAGAAGGAGAAAGTTTAAAAAGTGGTGAAAAAACTTTGATTGATTATTTGATAGAGAAGTATCCCGAGCTAAAAAATGCCGGAGAAACGCCAAGATATGGAATTGTGCATAGATTAGATAAAGACACTTCGGGGGTACTATTGGTGGCAAAGAGCACTGAGGTCTTGATTTTTTTGCAAAAACAGTTTAAAAATAGAGAGGTAGAGAAGAAATACGTTTGCTTGGTTGAAGGAACAATAAAAGAGGATAAGGGAGAAATTAAAACTCTTATAGCCAGGTCGCCAAGAGATGGGAGAAAACAAAAGGCTTATAATGAAAATGAGCCAGACCCAAAGGGTACCCCGAAGTCAGCCAGAGAAGCAATAACAGAATACAAAGTCTTAGAAGACTTCAAAAAATATACTCTGTTAGAAGTTGAGATTAAAACTGGCAGACGCCACCAAATACGGTGTCATTTTTCTTATTTACAACATCCGGTTGCAGGAGATAAATTATATGGCTTTAAAAATTCGAAACCCCCAAAAGGGCTGACAAGACAATTCTTGCACGCGCAAAAACTTAAAATCCAATTACCTACCGGTAAAACTGAAGAATTTATTTCAGAGTTGCCAGAGGATTTAAAAACAGTATTAAAAAATTTAATTAAAGAATAAAAAACATATGACAACACTATTAGAAAAATTTAATAATGATCAAATGAAAGTTTTACCGGATTTAAGACCGGGCGACACAATTAAAGTGCACCAAAAAATAAAAGAAGGTGACAAAGAAAGAATCCAAATTTTTGAAGGTGTATTTATTGGCAAAAAACATGGCAAAGGAATTTCCGGTATGATAACCGTCAGAAAAGCTGTTGATGGAATTGGAGTCGAAAGAATCTTTCCAATACACTCCCCTTCCATAGATAAAATAGAAGTTGTCAGACATGGAAAAGTAAGAAGATCAAAACTTTACTATTTGAGAAGCGCTCAAGGCAAAAAAGCTAAATTAAAAAGAAAAGATTTTTCATCGGCAATAGTTGAAGAAAAAATTAAAGAAACAGCGCAAGTGGAAGCGCCAACTGAAAATATCCCACAAAGTTAATTCCATTGAGTCCCGATAAGCGGGACGAATGCGGACGTGGCGAAATGGCAGACGCACTACCTTGAGGTGGTAGCGCCGAAAGGCATGTGGGTTCGACTCCCACCGTCCGCACACATAACCGCAGAGGGGGCGCTTAGCTCAGTTGGTAGAGCATCTCATTTACACTGAGAGGGTCACAGGTTCGAGTCCTGTAGCGCCCACAATTTTTAACGCCGGAGTAGCTCAATGGTAGAGCACTGCTCTGAAAAAGCAGTGGTCGAAGGTTCGATTCCTTTCTCCGGCACCCATTACTGCGGGTATAGCACAATGGTAGTGCATTTGGTTGCCAATCAAATCATGTGGGTCCGATTCCCATTACCCGCTCCAATAAAAACGACGTAAAAACGTTGTTTTTTTGTGCACATTTTAAGGCTTGACGCATAGCCCATTTCTGTGCTCTAACTATTGACAAGGGTCCCCTTTTATGCTAACATATATACATACTTCCGAACGGGAGTTTTTTTATGAATATATTAAAAAACCAAAAAATTACGGCCATATTTGCTGTTGTTATAATTGGCATTTGCTTATTGGGCGTACTTATACCTAATAGAAGCATAGCCGATTCTACCAATACAACTAATGCCTCATATGTAGCTAAGGTTACCAATGATGCTCAAAAGATTGTTAAAACAATTAAAGTATTGGTGACGGCTTATTCCAGCACTCCAGACCAAACAGACAGTACTCCGTTTATAACTGCCTCGGGAGAAAGTGTAGCAGACGGAATAATCGCAAACAACATGTTACCATTTGGAACAAAAATTAAAATTCCTGCCCTTTATGGTGATAAAATATTCACTGTTCAAGATAGGATGAATAAAAGAATGGGAAACTATCGTTTTGATATATGGTTCCCCACCAAACCCTTAGCATTAAAGTTTGGAGTCCAAGCAACTGACATACAAATTTTAGAAAACTAATTTAACATACTGAAACAAAAAAAGCCTTCGATGCAAGTCGAGGCTTTTTTGCTGTTTGTTATACAAACTATTTTAAGCCTAAGGATGTAAGAAAAAAGCTATGGCAATAATAAAATAAGCAATCATTAACTGCAACCCTTCAAACCAATTAGTTTCTCCATCCTCAATAATTAAGTTGGCAATCATAACAGACAGCACAATGACAATAAGTTCAAAAGTGTTAAACACAATACTCATGTGTGTCGTAAACATCAAACTGATAAGTATGAGAACCGGCATTACAAACATTACAATTTGAGTTGCTGATCCAATCGAAATTTGAACCGCCAAATCCATTTTATTTTTTAAGGCCATAGTAATTGCCGAAGTGTGCTCTGCCGCATTGCCAATAATTGCCACAAAGATTACACCAATAAACAACTCTGTCCATCCAAAAATAGCAACAACCGGCTCAATCGAACCCACTAATATTTCGCTCATCCATGCCACCGCTAAAGTTGCCACCAATAATATCAAGACACTTTTTTTAACTCCCCATTTTGCCTCAACCTTTCCTACTTCTGCGGCATAAAGATATTTGTGGGTTTTTAAGGTAAAAAACAAGTTTGCCACATATGCCAAAATCATTAAAAT
>Ga0073936_10011096_pt1 | contig 10967 bp, 4 predicted proteins | sample AliMusrvi5mmetaG_FD_87041 | JGI IMG/M metagenome (GOLD analysis project Ga0073936, IMG submission 87041) | Freshwater lake bacterial and archeal communities from Alinen Mustajarvi, Finland, to study Microbial Dark Matter (Phase II) - Alinen... | ecosystem: Environmental > Aquatic > Freshwater >... | reverse complement strand
GTCATCCCAATGATATCAATGTATTGATAGACAGGATCCCAGTGTCAGAAGATGAAGATTTTGCCTCCCGAGTTGCCGATTCGGTACAAACGGCATTCTTCGAAGGAAAAGGAGAGTGTCTGACCCGGGTGGAATGGGAAGGTCATTTAGAATCCAAGAAATTCTCTAACCGCTTCGAAGCTGACGGACTTACTTTCGAGGAACCCACCCTGCATCTTTTTAGTTTCAACAATCCGTTAGGTGCGTGTCCGGTTTGTGAAGGATATGGAAAAACAATCGGAATTGATGAGGACCTGGTGGTTCCCAATAAGTCACTTTCAGTTTTCAGTGATGCAATTGTTTGCTGGAAAGGGGAGAAAATGGGAGAATGGAAAGATCTGATGGTAAAAAATGCCGCAAAATTTGATTTCCCCATCCATAAACCCTATTATGATCTTACTCCTGAACAAAAAAGGGTACTGTGGACCGGCAATAGCTATTTTGAAGGATTGCATGCATTTTTCAAACAATTGGAAGAACAGAGTTATAAAATACAGTACAGGGTCATGCTCTCTCGTTACCGGGGCAAAACCATTTGCCCGGAGTGCGAAGGAACACGGTTAAAGAAAGAGGCCTCGTATGTCAAAGTTGGGGGAAAATCTGTAACAGAGTTGGTGAACCTGCCGATAACGGAGTTAAAGCTCTTTTTTGAAAAATTGACTTTATCTGAAGCCGATCAGATTGTTGCTGAGAGACTGCTGATTGAAATTAACAACAGAATTGGCTTTTTGTGTGATGTTGGATTGGGCTATCTGACCCTTAACCGACTCTCCTCCACCTTATCTGGCGGAGAGTCACAGCGCATCAATCTGGCCACCTCTTTGGGGAGCAGCCTTGTGGGTTCCATGTACATACTCGATGAACCCTCTATCGGACTCCATCCAAGGGATACAGGCAGATTGATAAAGGTTCTTCGTAAACTGCAACAACTTGGAAACAGTGTGCTGGTCGTTGAGCATGATGAAGAGATTATGCGGGCAGCTGATTACCTTATAGACATTGGTCCATTGGCCGGTCAGCATGGAGGAGAGGTTGTTTTCGAAGGAACACATGAGGAACTAATACTGAATCCCGTCAGTCTGACCGCCAAATACCTTACCGGGGCTGAAAAAATCAAGGTGCCGTCTACACGCAGAAAATGGAACAATTACATTGGGGTTACAGGTGCAAGGGAGAATAACCTGAAGGGTTTTGATGTCAAATTTCCCCTCAATACACTGACTGTAGTCACCGGTGTGAGTGGATCAGGCAAATCATCCCTGATCAAGAGGATTCTTTATCCGGCCCTGACAAAGTACTATGGCGGTTTTGGAGAAAAGACCGGTGATCACAACGGACTGACCGGTGATCTAAACAGGATCACCACTATTGAATTCGTTGATCAGAATCCGATTGGAAAATCGTCACGATCAAATCCGGTCACCTATCTCAAAATTTACGATGAGATCAGGAAACTCTATGCAGAACAACCGGCTGCCAAAGTCAATGGTTTTAGCCCTTCCCATTTTTCCTTCAATATTGATGGCGGGAGGTGTGATGCTTGTCAGGGGGAAGGAGAAATAAAAGTTGAAATGCAGTTCATGGCCGATATTCTTTTGAAGTGCGAGAGTTGTGGCGGAAAGCGGTTCAAAGCGGATGTCCTGGATGTGAGTTACCGCAATAAAAATATTTACGAATTGCTTGAAATGACTGTTGATGAGGCTATTGATTTTTTCAACGAAAAGTCAACGGGCAAAAAAATTGCAAAAAAATTGCAGCCTCTGCAGGATGTAGGATTGGGATACGTTCATCTGGGGCAATCTTCAAGTACCCTTTCAGGAGGCGAGAGTCAACGCGTCAAACTTGCCTCTTTTCTTGCCAAAGAGAAGGAGGGAGCCACTCTTTTTATTTTTGATGAACCTACTACGGGACTCCATTTTCATGATATACACAAACTGCTGGAATCGATGAATGCGCTGATTTCGAGAGGTCATACAATTTTGGTCATTGAGCACAATCCTGAAGTAATCAAGGTAGCCGATTGGGTGATTGATCTTGGGCCAGAAGGAGGTGATTCGGGTGGTTACAAGTTGTTTGAAGGGACGCCTGAAGATCTGGTCAACTGTACTGCTTCCTTCACAGGAGCTTTTCTCAAGGCACACGGTATTGTAGGATAAAACTACCTTTTGGGTCTCATCCATTCTCTTGTTTAAATAATTTTATCTTTGTCGTACCATAATAATGGAAAATCAAACCCAATGGATAAATTGGATAAATTGAGCCGACTAAAATCTGCTTACAAGTCTGGTAACCCGGAATTAATTGAACATGCTCTGGAAGAGATAAAGAACAAGGGTGATGCAACCTGCATCGCCCCTTTGATTGAATTTCTTCATCAAACTACGAACAAGGTGATCAAAGAAAATATCTTTCAGCTCTTCATAGATTTGAAACATGAAGATTCTGTAGATCAATTGATTGAAGAATTAAAAAAAGAAAAGGATCTGGATATTCTGGAACGATTGGTAGCCAGTTGCTGGCAAAATGGTCTGAATTACAGCAAGCACCTCCCCTACTTTGTTCAGTTGATCCTTGATCAGGAATTTCAGATTGCTTTCGAAGCATTTACCGTTGTTGAAAATATGTACGGAAAAATTGAGGGTGATGTTGAAATGCGATTGATTGAACAAGTTGAAAAGAGCATTCCGGATGCAGAGGTTAAAAAACAGTATTTATTAAAAGGTTTGCTTGAAATCATCCCGAATATTCCACTTGATCAGGATCCGGTTGATTTTTAGCGAAAGCTTTGCAAGCTGAATTTGATCCTTTTGGCGTGCATGCTTTTCATGTTTGAATTATCCTTATCCAGAAGTATTTCATTTTATCTCCAAGTGAATCGACCCTATTCCATCTTTACTATTTGCCATTGGCATCCTTTTCGATTTCATAAGGGTTGGATTTTTGCCATATTACTTCTGCAAACAGCACTAATTTCCCCTCTAACTTCCCGAGCCCAGGATCCTCAGTTTTCACAGTTCTATTCCAATCCGTTGTACCTGAATCCCGCCTTTGCCGGAACCAGCACCTATCCGAGAATCGTATCCAATTACCGGAATCAATGGCCCAGTTCCGGAAATACGTTTGTGACCTATAACCTGTCATACGACCAGTATGTACTGGGGATGAAGGGTGCTATAGGATTTCAGACCCTGTATGACAGGGAGATTAACGGGAATATCAACACCATTCAGAGTTCTTTCATCTATTGTTACCATATCAAGGTGAATGACCGTCTTTTCTTTACAACGGCTCTCCAGGCAGGTTTTATATTAAAGCAGTTCAATACCAAGGATTTGATCTTTCCAGGCATGATCGACCAGGAGAATGGAACAATTACCGGAAATTATGCGATGCCCGTTGAAAGCGGTCAAAAAATTTTCCCGGATTTCACTTTTGGAATGGTTGGTCAGCAAGACAATGTTTATTTTGGATTTGCCCTGAGTCATCTGACCACGCCCAACCAATCGATAGTTGATGGGGACAGACTGGGGGAATTACCCATGAAATTTACCTTGCATGTTGGTACAAAGACGCATGATTTTATAAGAGATCTCTTCTCAAAAGGATTTTCGCTTTCACCCAATGCAATTTACCAGCAACAGGGGGTCTTTAAACAACTGAACCTTGGAATGTACATGGTCAGCAACTCCCTCACTTTTGGAGTGTGGTACAGAAACAACCTTTCGGCGCGCCCGGATGCCGTAATTGCTATGATTGGTTACTCTACACCCTTCTTCCAATTGGGTTACAGCTTCGATTATGTCCTTTCAGATCTTTCGACCTACAGTATGGGGTCACATGAGATATCCTTTATTTTTTATCTTGAGAGAAACCTTCACAAGAGGAATTTTTACAATACCTTAAGGATTCCAACTATTTGATTGAATGATCTAAGCTTAGATTGAAAAATCAGAATAGTGTTATTTTACCATGCCTGGATTTGATTTCAATAAAGCAGCATTACAGTTCCCATCTGGCGATGCGTTTTTCCCAAAATATCCCTGAACTCCAGGATCCAGACATAATTACCAGTGGGTGCCATTGATCCATCTGATGTCTTGCCATTCCATCCTTTTATTTCATTTTTGCATTCGAAGACCACATCATTCCAACGACTCAGTATTTTCAAATGGTATCCTTCTTCTGCCATTCCATTGGCATAAAGCCGAAATTCCCTGTCGATCTCATTGGGTGCGGCCGGAGAAAAGGCGTTTGGTGAATAGGTTTTTGAAAGGGCAATGGAGATGGTCTGGGATGTTGAGTCTGTACATCCAAAACTATTCAGGGCCTCGAGCACAATGTTTCGGATTCCTGCGACCGTGTACTGATGTTCCGGATCCCTGGCTGATGAGAAAGAGCCATCACCGAAATTCCAGGAATAATGGTCTGCCTGCAACGACTGATTGTGAAAGCTAATTGTAGGATTCTCCAAGAGAAAGATATGCTGATCAATTGAAAAATCAGCTTTTGGGGAAGGTAAAACGGTAACATAATCCAGTTTTTGCAGGGTATCACTGCACCCTGTAATGGAAGATGTTGCCTCAAGAGAAAGATTGTATTTGATATCCGGATTGTCAAAAACATGGGTCACTTCGCTACCGGATCCGACAGATCCGTCACCAAAATTCCATTTGTATACGATCTGATCAACCGCATCAACGGATTGTGCCGATAGTGTTGCCGAAAAGGGAGTGCAACCTTTATCTTCGGGGAAAAACAAGTTAAACAAAGGTTTTCTTTTCAATTCAATGGATTTTAGCGGACTGGAGCAACCCTCCTGAGATACAACCTGCAAGGATATTTTGGCATTGGGTCTGGATTGCAAATCAAAGATGAGCGGACCTTTGGTCTCTCCGGGGTTTTGTACCAAATCGCCGGTGGAAAAAGAGGTCAGATCCCATATATACCGGGCTTTCGCATCCGCATTGCCTATGTAGGAAAGAGTATGGCTTCCTTTTTCAAGACATAGATTCTCCTGAATGGAAAAATCGACTGATGGTATGGAAGCAACTGTGAGCAAATTTTGCTTTTTGATAGTATTGGAACAATTCTTGTCTGTTACTGCCGTCAACTGCACATTGTAAACACCCGATTTTCCATAGTTATGAATGGCGTCAGCAGCCAAATGATCGAATGTACCATCCCCCCAATCCCAGAGATAGTCAACAACGTTTGCGGAATTGGAGGCATGAAATTGAAATGACTTCCCTTGGCACAGCAGGGTATCCGATACAGAAAAAGTTAAATCGGGAATAATTTCAATTTTCTTCGTTATGGTCTCGCTTGTACAACCGGCTTCTGCTATCTGCAAACTGAGATCCCTCTCCGTTTGTATGGATCCCAGCTGGAGGTGGATCTGATCTTTGGAGATCCCTTTGGCAATGGTATCACCTGCAAAAATCCAGGTAAAGAAGGTGTTGTTCAATGCTGCATCGCCCAGGTATTTTGCATCCAGGTTGTAGCGGATGCAGGTGGAATCCAAGGCTATGGCTACAGAGGTGTTTTTCCGAAATTTTACTTTAAAACTGGTATCCGAGGCACATGCAAACTGATCCGTCGCAGTAAAGGTCAACGGATAAACACCGTAATTGGGCACCGTTGCCATCAAATTCTGTATAGAGACCGTTGGATCACTGCTTCGTAATGTGTAAGTTCCTTTATCTGCCGAAAGGTGAACCAAAGTGGATGTGTTTCCGCAGACCAGGGTATCCAACTGTTCCAAATTCAGTTTAGGCCGATTGGTTACATTGACCTGGATGCTATCCCTGCTCGAACATTCATATTTATTTTTGACAGTAACTCGATACCAACCGGGAGATTTCACCTGAATGGAGCTTGTCGTATCGAGTGTTGACCATAGATAGGAAGAGAAATTTCCTGCATCAAGCACCAGTGAACCCGGCATACAAAGCGTGGTGTCCTTTCCAAGCGGCGTTTTGGGATGGCTTTCGATGGCAGTAATTCCGGCTTGCAGGGTACAGCCATCAAGGGTGGATGCGGTCACCGAATAGTATCCTTTTTTATCTACACTGATTTTTTGGGTGGTCTCTCCCGTACTCCAAGCAAAGGTTGAGAATTGTGATCCGGCATCCAGAATTTTTGTTTCTCCATTGCATAAGAGGATGGTATCCCTGACAAAGTGGATGTCCCCTCCCAAATCGAGACGGGTACTCAGATTAAAACCAACACTGTATCCGTATGATTCAACACCGCCAAAACCGTATACATAGGCGATGAAACCTTTACCTGGTTCTATACTGTTCAGGTTGTGATTCCCTTTTGCAATTTTAACTTGTGCATAGGCATAATCAGAATTAGGAAGTATTTGAAAATCAATAGACTGACCATCCAATTGAATCTGATTGACAGAATTCTCAAGCGTAACAACATTCACGTAAAATTTTTGATTAATTTCAGGTGTATCGTAAGCTACAAATGTTACTTCCTCTCTTGTCTGATCTGCTGGACTGATGATCAGCATGGAAGGATCGCCATCCCAACTTTCACCAGGAGGAAGAACGACCGGACGGTCGACGTCATTCGAATTACTGTATTGAGCTAAAAGTACCGGATGGTCACTTTCGATCATTGAAGCTTCATCCGCGTTAAGCATAAATTCATAAAACTCTCCCCGATTAAGTATAACTGAAGGTTTGTCTGCAATTTTAACTGTAGTTTGATCGACGGAAGATAAGATTCTGTATGTGTCTTTTAATCTTGATTTTAGTGGAACGGCTACAAATTTTCTTCCCCATGACCGAATTGGTGGAATCTGTTCATACAGGTGATCCCAGGCATAAATGGAGGTACTGGGGACGGTAGTGGCCCACGATCCCGAATACAATGCCACCGGTTTATCGCTTTTTATATAGGTGCCTGTTAAATCACCTTGTCCCTGCAGATTAGCATGGTTCATGGACTGCACCTGATACAATTCGCCTTTGTTTAGTTGGATGGTATAAGGAATATTGGCCAGCTTAAGCTGGTCTGTGATTTTTGTTGGCGTGATGGTAACCAGGGTCTGATCGTCGGAAGCGACAATTACAAACTCACTGTTTTTACCATTCCATGGCGTTCCGTCTGCCAGTTCACTGACATGTGGTTCGTAGCAAATAGCGAAATACTCATTTCCAAGGGCTTCAACCGGAAAGATAACGGCAGCATCGGCCGAATTGTAGCCCCAATTCATGGCATACAGGTTCAGTGGTTGATCCGAAACGAGATGAATGGCTTTGTTCTCAATCTTCTCTGACCCAAAAGGTTCAGCTGACAATCTGTCAATCCTGATTTTTACAGGAATATTGGCTTGTAAAGTACCCGAAACTGCTACCAATGATTTTCCAATGGTATAACTAAACTGGCAACTGAACCGGGAGGTCAGGGTAATTTCAAGGTAATTGGGAGGATAGAGTGGGTTGTTACCAAGTCTGTTCTCCATGAACCCAAACCAAAAATCCTTGCCTTCGGTCGATTTGATGCAACTATTGGATGAAGTTTGGGCCAGAAGCATCCCGGGAAGTAACAGAATAAGATATATTGTTAGCCAGAACCTGGTCATGTGATTTGTTTAAATAATCAAATGCAAAAAATAAGCATAAAAATGATTAAAAGACCAATGTCAGTGAACCTGACTGGCGGTGCGGACGACCCAGGAAATCGTAGCAATCGAGTATCCAGATATAATTCCCGACCGGGGCATAATTGCCATTGGACATTTTCCCGTCCCATGCCTTTATCTCATTTTTACATTCAAAAACGATATCGTTCCATCGGCTGAGAATGGTCAGGTGGTAGCCTTCCTTCCTGACACCTTCCGAAGCGAGCAGAAAAACCCTGTCAATCTCCTTGGTGGCATTGGGTGAAAAAGCATTGGGTGCAAAAATCCTGTTGAAAGCCACCATGACAACTTTTGAAGTAGTATCCTGGCATTCAAATTGATTGTAGACAGTCTGTATGACATTTCTTTTCCCAACGACTGCATAGCTATGTACCGGATCTTTTTCCCGCGAAAACTCTGTATCACCGAAATCCCAGTAATAAGTAACTGCATCCGAACTTTGATCTGAAAATGAGACTTGCGGTGCATCGTTGTACACAATGTCGTGGTCCATGGTAAAACCGGCCTTTGGATCTGGATGAACAGTTATGTATTTGGAATTGAAAGTACTATCAGTACAGCCAGTTACCGAAGAGGTTGAATTTAGCTGCAGATCATGCACAAGATTTGGAACCAGGTAGGAATGGCTCACCTCTGCTCCCGAACTGCCGGATCCCTCTCCAAAATCCCAATGGTAGTCCTGCTGGTCTACCGGATCGTCCGGTTTTGCTTTGAAATCGACCATCAGCGGTGCACAACCGGCATTGATGGAGGAGGTAAATGAATAAACAGGTTTTCTTTTCAAATCCAGCGAGGATGTGGAGCTTTGGCATCCATATTGAGAAATCACATACAATGACAATTTCGTTTTGGGTTTGTTGATGAGGTCGAATACAAATGGCCCCGCCGTGGTATCCGGCGACTGCACGATTTCTACCGGATCAAACCCTTTCAAGTCCCAGTAATAGGTATCCTTGCTATCGGCAGTTCCGACGTAATTCAAGGTGTCCTTGCCGGCATTCAAACAGGTTTCCGGTGATAAAGAAAAACCAACGGTCGGAATGGGTGCCACAAAGACCATTTTTTTTGTAGTTGCGGAATTCATGCAACCTTTGTCGGTCGTGACCACCAAATTCACATCATAATACCCTGCATTTGCAAAAGTGTGGGAAGCATTTTTACCGACTCCGCCGGATCCGTCTCCCCAGTCCCACTCGTATTTGACAACATTCTCCGTATTGGTGGCCGAGAAATCAAACTGTACAGGCTGACATTGCAACGGATTCTTCACAGACATGTTTAGGTCCGGGATGACCAGGATATCCTTGCGTGAATTGGTACCGGTGCAACCATCCTCTGTCACGTTAAGGACCAGGTCCCTCTTGTTCTGGTTGACACCCAACGGAATCTGTTCCACGTTCTGACCTAATTTGTTGCTGATGGTATCCCCGCCGAAAATCCAGGTAAACCGCGACAGCGGCGGATTGGCAGTTCCAACATAGGTGGCCTGCAAGTTGTAGCCATAGCAGACTGTCTCATCGATGGTCAGATCCACCTTTGGAACCTTATGAAAAAACAGGGTCAGGGAAGTATCGGAGGGGCAGTTGTAGGGATCCGTTACATGGGCCGAAAAAGGATAATCACCGAAAGCAGGTACGGTCACTTTCGTTCCATTAAATTGCTGATTGTTCGAGAGATTGGTGAGAACAAAGGTTCCCATGTTACTGGTAATATTCACGATAGTTGCAGTATCCCCACAGGTGAGTGGCACCACCCTGGAGAGGTCCATCTTTGGAAATTGATGTACTACAACAGTCACCGAATCTTTGGCAAAACAATCATTACTTCCTGTCAGGGTGACTTTGTAAATTCCAGCTAAGGAAGTGGTGATGGTTTGGGTTTGTTCACCGGTACTCCAAAGGTAGGCAGCATGTACACCCGGGTCCAACGTCTTTTTATCCCCAACACATATATCATTTACCTTTTTTAGGAGGGAAACCGGAGCGGGGTTAATGTTCACAGTATATTTCTGAGGGTAGTGACAGGAGCCCATCGTTGCCAAAACTGTATACTCGGTGGTCACATCGGGTTTTGCAATAGGATTTGAAATCATTGGGTTGGATAATCCTGCAACGGGACTCCATACATAGGTTGCCGCATTATCCATCTGATTTAGAACAACCGGATCACCCTGACATTTGGTGACCGTAAACGGGGAATTGAAAGATACGACATCCACTACAAGGTCTATATCCTTTGTCAAGTTCGGATTGACCTCGCCTGGCATTCCTCCAAATTCGATCAGGTAACCGGCTGGGACATAATCACCACTGCTACCAGCATTGGGAAGATCATTCCATCGTTTGTTTCCAGTAGGATTATTGGAGAAAAAAGTAATGTGGGCATAATCCTCCTGATGGGGTATGTTTGCGTCGCAACAATCATTCGGTTCGCCATCGTTCCAATTGCTATACATCCCATTTACGGCAGTTCCTGAACCATTTCCACGCCAAAATAGCGTACCTGCTTCGGGTCCTGTCACCCATTTCCAATCCCCTTCGACATCTGCATCAGACGCTCCGATCCATCCAACTCCTTGCGTTTTTAATTGAATAAAAGCATTCTCAGCATAGGAAGTGATGGTCGCCAGATAGCCTTTCAAGCCAAAGTATGTCGTGGCACTGGCTGCTGCATTGGCTGCAGTCCAGGTAATTCCCTGGCTCCTAACAAATCTATAATAATGTTGTGTAGCAGGAAGATAATCTGCATCATCGAGTGAAAAGGTAATTGTACGGTATCCATTGGTAGGACTGCCGGCTTTGTTGATATACTGGACTTTCCGTATGGCATCAATGTAATCAGCCACAGTTGTACCAAATTCCAATTTCAAGTAACCTTCAGCAGCATACCAGGTAGCAGTGACCGGTCCAGTATATCCTACCACTTGAAGTTCATCCTGATTGTAAATATACCCGGAACTGAATGAGACTTTCATTCCGGTAATCGCAAATGAAGCCGTCATCGTAAATTCTGGAGCGATATAGAGCGATTGATTGCAATAGAATACTCCCGATGGTTGGTTGGGATCCATTGTGAGGCTCTGAGCCCCAGCAATTCTGCTTAGAACCAACAATACAAAAAATATGGTATTTCTGATTTTCAATGGTTAAGTTCTGAGAAATATTGCATTTGATGCTGTCTTGGTATTTGAATTAGCCGATTTAGCGAGATCCGAAAATTTTACTACCAATCCGCACCATGGTACTTCCTTCGGTTATTGCAACCGGATAAT
>Ga0073936_10011094_pt1 | contig 10968 bp, 6 predicted proteins | sample AliMusrvi5mmetaG_FD_87041 | JGI IMG/M metagenome (GOLD analysis project Ga0073936, IMG submission 87041) | Freshwater lake bacterial and archeal communities from Alinen Mustajarvi, Finland, to study Microbial Dark Matter (Phase II) - Alinen... | ecosystem: Environmental > Aquatic > Freshwater >... | reverse complement strand
TGCTCATCGAGGAACTTCGCATTGAACTTCCGGGTCAGCAGGAGCAGGCCGAAGATGTGAAACAACGCGTAGGGGACGAACGCGCGGAGAAAGAGTACGAGCGCCGGACCGAGGGCGTGCCGGCGGAACAGGCCGCCGCGATTGCCGTCGAGATGTCGGCTGGCCGGCAGAAGGTGGAGCGTTGATCTTTCCGCCAAGTAGGGTTACTCCCCATGTCCGGGGTTCTTCGGAGAGCGTAGGCTATTCCCGGATATTCGAAAACATCTTCACACACTGGCGGCTTGCGAGGACGCGCCCGCCACGCGAAACAAACCATGCAAAACAATCCTCTGAAACAATTGGAAACACTTGGGCAGTCGATCTGGCTGGATTACATCCGGCGGGATCTGATCGCCAGCGGCGAACTTCGGCGCTTGATCGAGGAGGATGGATTGCGGGGCATGACCTCGAATCCAGCCATTTTCGAGAAGGCCATTGTGGCGAGCCACGATTACGACGCGGACATTCAGAACATGGCCGTGCAGGGCAAGGGCGCCCAAGAAATCTATGAAGCGCTCAGCCAGCGCGACGTGCAGAGCGCGGCCGACGAGTTTCGTCCGCTGTACGACAGGACGGACGGCAGGGATGGCTATGTCAGCCTGGAGGTCAGTCCCCGTCTGGCGCACGACACCGACGGCACCGTTGAGGAAGCCCGGCGGTTGTGGACTGCCCTGAACCGGCCCAACGTCTTCATCAAAGTTCCAGCCACGACAGAAGGGCTTCCTGCCATCCAGCAACTCATCGGCGAAGGGATCAACGTCAACGTGACCTTGCTCTTTGGCTTGCCCCGCTACCGGCAGGTGGCGGAGGCCTACCTCGCCGGCATCGAAGCTCGCACGGCCCAGGGCAAGCCCGTGAAGCATGTTGCCTCGGTGGCCAGCTTTTTTCTGAGCCGCATTGACACAATTGTGGATTCGCTGCTGGAACAACTCATTGCGCAGGGCGGTAAGGATCGGGACGTGGCGGAAAAAGTGCGTGGGCAGGTTGCCATTGCCAGCGCGAAAATGGCCTATCAGATCTACAAGGAAATCTTTGGCGGCGAGCGCTTCCGAAAACTGGCCACCCTGGGGGCGCGTACCCAGCGGCTGCTCTGGGCCAGCACGGGCACCAAGAATCAGGACTACGGCGATGTGAAATATGTCGAGGCGCTCATCGGTTCTGACACGGTCAATACGGTTCCGGTCGAAACCCTCAACGCGTTTCGCGATCACGGCAAGGCAAAAGCCAGGCTCGAACAAAACGTCCCGGAAGCTGACTGGGTGTTGCAGCGACTGCCGGAACTGGGCATTCGCATCGTCCAAATGTCGCAGCGCCTGGAGGACGAAGGCGTCGAGAAATTCAACCAGCCGTTCGACAAGCTAATGGATGCCCTGTCGGAAAGGGCGCAACGCCAACCCTGTCCGATAGTTGAATAAATCGATTGGTATCCCAAAACACGGCGGCGACGGCGCGCCGCCCGCCAGCGCACGAGCGAGGCATCTTGTCCATGAAGGCCACATACAAAAGAATTGCTTGGTTTGCCGGAGCGGCCCTGCTGGCTGCGCTGGTGGCGGTGCCATTGTTCCGGGCTTTCCGGCAGATCAAGGAAGCCGCCGAGGCGAGAAAGCATACTTACGTTGTATTACACTGCGCGGACGATCTGCTGTCTGCATTGAGAGACGCCGAGACCGGTCAGCGTGGCTATTTGCTGACCGGTGACGAGGCATTTCTGGAACCATATCTGGCGGTGCACGATAAAATCAATGGCCAGTTGGCCAACCTACGGAAAACTACCGGAATCAGGTCTGCCCAGCAACACCTGGATGCAATGGCCCCAATGATTGACGGGAAAATGGCGGAAATGTCGCATGTCATGGAGTTGCGTCGCAACCAGGGCATGGTTGTCGCACAAGTGGTTGTCAGCAGTGCGCAGGGCAAACGGTTGATGGACTCGATTCGCGCCGAGATGCGCATTTTCGTCCAGATAGAGGAGGGGGCACTGGCGCAGCGCGAGGCAGTTTTCCAATCGAACATGCAATATCTGTTCGGCATCATCGTTGCCGCCAGTCTGTTGACGCTGCTGTTCGCGGTCTTGTTCGCCTATTTGATTTATCGGGAGACACAACATCGGCTGAAGAATGCCATTCATCTCGAAACACGGCATCTGCTCGTGCTGCAGGAAGCGACGAATCGACAGTTGCAGCAGGCCAACGTTACCTTGCATGTCAGCGAGGAAAAGCTCGCCGTGACGCTCCACTCCATCGGCGATGCGGTGATCGCCACCGACGCCCAAGGGCGTGTGACGCTCCTCAACCCCCTGGCCGAAAAACTCACCGGGTGGGTGCAGGCGGAAGCCTCTGGTCGTTCGGTGGACGAGATCTTTCGCATCATCAACGAGGAAACCCGCCAACCGGCCACGGTTCCAGTAGTGGAATGCTTGGCGAAAGGCACGACACAGGGCCTGGCCAACCATACCGTACTGATTGCACGCGATGGCAGCGAGTATGCGATCGCCGACAGTTGCGCGCCGATTCGCGATCGCGACAGTCAGGTCGTTGGGGCCGTGCTGGTGTTCCGCGATGTCACCGTACACAAGCAGGTGGAGAAGGATCTGCGCCGGCTGAATCGAGAACTGCGGGCCATCACGAATTGTAACCAGATCCTGATGCGGGCCGAGGACGAGCAAACCCTGCTCAACGACATCTGCCGTGTCGTTTGTGACGAGGCTGGCTATCATATGGCGTGGGTGGGATATGGCGAAAACGACGAGGCCAAAACCATTCGTCCTGTCGCTTGGGCCGGATCCGCGAAGGGGTATCTCGAACAGGCCGGACTCACATGGGCCGACACCGAACGGGGGCGCGGTCTTTGCGGAACCGCCATCCGGAGTGGAAATAGCGCCTGCATTCAGGATTTCACGACTGACCCTCTAGCCGCCCCCTTGCGGATCGCTGCCTTGCAACAAGGGTATCGCTCCAGCATCGCCCTTCCCCTCAAGGACGAACGAGCAAACACGTTCGGTATCCTCAGCATTTATGCCACAACGCCAAATGTCTTTACCCCGGAAGAAACACGGCTCCTGAAAGAACTGTCGGGCGATGTAGCGTTCGGCATCAGGGTCCTGCGCGCCTGTGCCGCGCGTAAGTCGGCGGAAAAGGCTCTGGTGAAAGAAGGGGCCTTGCAGGTTGCGATCTTCAACAGCGCCAACTTCTCGAGCATCGCCACGGACGCGAAGGGCGTCATTCAGATCTTCAACGTCGGCGCGGAGCGCATGCTGGGCTACGCGGCCACCGACGTGATGAACAAGATCACGCCGGCCGACATTTCCGATCCGCAGGAAGTGATTGCGCGCGCCAAGGCGTTGAGCGTCGAGCTTTCCACGCCGATTACGCCGGGTTTCGAGGCACTCGTGTTCAAGGCTTCGCGCGGCATCGAGGACATCTACGAACTGACCTACATCCGCAAGGATGGCAGCCGCTTCCCGGCGGTCGTGTCGGTCACGGCGCTGCGCGATGCGCAAAATGCAATCATCGGTTATCTGCTGATCGGCACCGACAACACGGCGCGCAAACGGGCGGAAGAGGCTTTGCTGAAGGCGGGGGCGCTGCAGGCTGCAATTTTCAACAGCGCCAACTTCTCGAGCATCGCCACCGACGCAAAGGGCGTCATCCAGATCTTCAACGTCGGCGCGGAACGCATGCTGGGCTACACGGCCGCCGACGTGATGAACAAGATCACGCCGGCCGACATTTCCGATCCGCAGGAAGTGATCGCGCGCGCCAAGGCGTTGAGCGTCGAGCTTTCCACGCCGATTACGCCGGGCTTCGAGGCGCTGGTGTTTAAGGCTTCGCGCGGCATCGAGGACATCTACGAACTGACCTACATCCGCAAGGACGGCAGCCGCTTCCCGGCGGTTGTGTCGGTCACGGCGCTGCGCGACGACCAAAACGTGATTATTGGCTATCTCCTGATCGGCACCGACAACACGGCGCGTAAGCAGGTCGAGGCGGAACAGAAGGTGCTCGCGCAGCGCCTGCGCGATTTCCAGTTCTATACGCGCTCCCTGTTCGAAGCCAATATCGACGCGCTTTCGACCACCGACCCGTCCGGCATCATTACCGACGTCAACAAGCAGATGGAGGCGCTCACCGGTTGTACGCGCGACGAATTGATTGGCGCGCCGTTCAAGGGATATTTCACCGACCCGGAGCAGGCCGAGACGAGCATCAAGCTGGTGCTGTGCAGCCAGAAAGTCACCGACTACGAACTCACCGCGCGCGCCAGGGACGGCAAGGAGACGGTGGTGTCCTTCAATGCGACCATTTTCTATGATCGGGACCGGAAACTGCAGGGCGTGTTCGCTGCGGCGCGCGACGTTACCGAACGGAAACGCCTGGATCAAGTGCTGCATGAAAAGAACGTCGAACTGGAGAGCGCCCGGTCGGTGGCGGAAAAGGCCAACCTCGCCAAATCGGAGTTCCTTTCCAGCATGAGCCATGAACTGCGCAGTCCGCTCAACGCCATCCTCGGGTTTGCGCAACTGATGGAATCCGCTTCCCCGTTGCCGACGGCCGCACAAAAGGAGAGCATTGACCAGATTCTTCAGGCGGGTTGGCATTTGCTGAAATTAATCAACGAGATTCTCGATCTCGCGGTGGTGGAGTCCGGGAAAGTGTCGTTGTCGCCGGAATCGGTGTCGTTGGCCGAGGTGATGTCCGAGTGCCGGGCCATGATGGAGCCGCAGGCGCAATTGCGCGGCATCCGCATGACCTTTCCCCAGTTGGATCACGAAGCCCCGCTGTGCGTCAACGCCGATCGGACGCGGCTGAAACAAATCGTCATCAATCTGCTTTCCAACGCGATCAAGTATAACCGGGAGCAGGGCACGGTGATCGTGGCCTGCGCGGTGAGCGCTCCTGGACGCATTCGCATCAGCGTCACGGACACGGGGGAGGGATTGCCTCCGGAAAAGCTGGCGCAACTGTTCCAGCCGTTCAACCGGCTCGGTCAAGGAGTGGATGGCGTGGCCGGCACGGGCATTGGCCTGGTTGTGACGAAGCGGTTGGCGGAACTGATGGGCGGCGTCATCGGCGTGGAAAGCACGGTTGGCGAGGGAAGCGTGTTTTGGTGCGAACTGATCGCGGCGGCGGTTCCCCAACCCAAAGTCCAAATCGCCGATGTCGAGCCGTCTCTTCCACTGCAAGTGATGACTGACGCGCCGCCGCGCACCCTGCTGTATGTTGATGACAACCCCGCGAACCTAAAACTGGTCGAGCAGATCATCGCACGTCGCCCGGACCTTCGGCTGGTGACCGCGATAACCGGAACCCTTGGCGTCGATCTCGCGCGCGTCGCGCAACCGAAGGTCATCCTGATGGACATCAACCTGCCCGGCATCAGCGGCATCGAAGCGTTGAAAATCCTGCGCGCAGACCCGGCCACGGCGCACATCCCCGTGATTGCCATCAGCGCCTATGCCATGTCACGAGACATTGCGATGGGCTTGAAAATGGGGTTCTTTCGCTATCTGACCAAACCCATTCAGGTCAGGGAGTTGATGGATGTACTGAACGTGGCGTTGGACTATGTGGAAAAGGGCCGGACATGACGACTCCCGTGCAGCCAAAGGTTCCCAGCATCCTGATCGTGGACGACACGCCAGCCAATGTGTTGTTGCTGGTGCGGATGCTCACGGAGCGAGGGTACAAACCTCATTCGGTGCTGAGCGGCAAACTGGCGCTGCAGGCCGCCCGCGCGGAACCGCCCGACTTGATTTTACTCGACATCGCCATGCCGGAAATGAATGGCTACGAGGTCTGCGAGCAACTCAAGGCCGATGCGGCGCTGAAAGAGATCCCCGTCATTTTCATCAGCGCGCTGACTGAAACGATCGACAAGGTCAGGGCCTTCCGCGTGGGTGGCGTGGACTACGTGACCAAACCGTTCCAGTTCGAGGAAGTCTATGCCCGCGTGCAAACCCATTTGCAGTTGCGCCGGCTGGAAATGCTTCGCGACGACCTGACCCACATGGTGATCCACGATCTGCGCAACCCGCTCTCCGTCATCATTTTTTTTCTGGAGATCCTGGCGATACGCGAATCCAAAAACCTTTCTGTCGACACTCAGACCCTCGTCGCCGTCGCGCGCAGAAGCGCCGAGGAAATACGAAATTTGATCGCTTCAATCCTCAATGTCAGCAAGATCGAAGCAGGCGAGATCAAGCTGCAGCGCGAATCGTGCGATCTGGTGGCGCTCGTCCGCGACGTCATGGCGACAACCCATCCCTTGCTCGGCAACCGCACCATGACGCTCGACGCAACCGAAACGTCCCTCTCCAGCATGGCCGACGTCGGGTTGATCCGACGGGTGCTTCAGAACCTGCTGAGCAACGCCCTCAAGTATACCCCGAACGGCGGCGACATCCGCATCGTTGTCACGCCTGTTCACGGGGAGATCCGCATCGCCATCGCCGATACCGGCCCTGGCATTGCGCCCGAACATCACCAGCGGATCTTCGAGAAGTTCGGCCAGGTCGAAGATTGCAACAGTCGCCTGGGAACAGGGTTGGGGTTAACCTTTTGCAAACTGGCCGTCGAAGCCCACGGCGGCCGCATCGGTGTCGAAAGCGAAGTTGGCAAAGGCAGCACCTTCTGGTTGACGCTGCCCCGGGGGGACGACACCCGCGCCAAAATGGAGAACCAATGACAACGATCGATTCTCGCCCGAAACCGTTGTTCGGATTGTGGACGTGAGCATCAGCACCGGAGGCAGCGATGAACATCGATGAACTTGCCAGTCTCCCTGCCGAGGGAAAATTGGCCGTCTCGGAACTTCGGTATCGGCGGCTCTTCGAGACTGCGAAGGACGGGATTCTGATTCTCGATGCCGAGACCGGAATGGTGGTGGACGTGAATCCATTTCTGGTCGAACTGGTGGGCTACACGCATCAACAGTTCCTGAACAAGGCCATCTGGGAACTGGGGTTCATGAAAGATGCCATCGCCAGTCAGAAAAAATTTCACGAATTGCAGCGGCAGGAATATGTCCGCTATGAAAATCTGCCTCTGGAAACTGCCGATGGGCGGCGCAAGGACGTGGAATTCGTCAGCAATGTCTACCGGGTGGGCAACAAAAGGGTCATCCAATGCAACATCCGCGACATTACGGAGCGGCGGCAGGCGGCAGCGGCCCTGAAGGAGAGCGAGGAACGGTATCGGCTATTATTTGAGCAGTCCCCCGATGGCATTGTCGTCATCGATCCGGAAACGGCGCGGTTTCTGGCATTCAACGAAACGGCTCATCGGCAACTGGGCTATTCGCGCGCGGAGTTTGCCCAATTGCGCATCTCCGACGTGGAAGCCTCGGAGACGTCCCAAGAGACCGGGGCGCGCATCGCCACCGTCCTCCGGCAGGGGCGCAATGATTTTGAAACCCTGCATCGCACGCGGCAGGGCGAAATCCGGAACATCTACGTGACGGCGCAGTTCATTGAAAAACACGGGCAGCCCATCTACCACTGCGTGTGGCGCGACATCACTGCGCGCAAACTGGCGGATGCCGAACGCGAGCGACTGCTGACGGCGGTCCAACAGTCTGCCGAGATGATTTTGATCACCGACGCCGACGGCACGATCCGATACGGCAACCCGGCGTTCGAGAAAACCAGCGGATACAATCTGAAAGAGCTTGTCGGCCAGACCTCGCGCATTCTCCGGAGCGGCAAACAGAACGCGGAGTTCTACCAACAGATGTGGGGGTGTTGACTGCCGGCGAGGTCTGGCGCGGCCGCATGATCAACCGGCGCAAGGACGGCACGTTTTACGAGGATGACGCGTCCATCGCGCCCGTGCGCGACGCCGCCGGCAAAATCGTCAACTATGTCGCCGCCATGCGTGACGTTACCCATGAGGCCCGACTCGAGAAGCAACTTCGCCAGGCACAGAAGATGGAGGCGGTGGGGCGCCTGGCGGGCGGCGTGGCACACGACTTCAATAATTTGCTCATGGGTATCATGGGCTATGTCGAACTCTGCCGGAACGAACTGCCGCTGACGCACCCCATCCGCCATTACCTGGACAAGGTCGCCGACGCCGCGAAACGGTCGGTCAACATCACCCGCCAACTCCTGGCCTTCGCCCGCAAGCAGGACATTGCGCCGAAAGTCATGGACCTCAACACGGCCGTGTCCGACATGCTCAATCCCCTGCGACAATTGATCGGCGAGGGGATCAGCCTGACATGGCGGCCGGGTGACGGTGTAAAACGGGTCAGGCTCGACCCGTCGCAGGTCGACCAGATCCTCGCCAATCTCTTTGCCAACGCCCGCGACGCCATCGCCGGCGTCGGAAAAATCGACATGGAAACGGGCAACAGCATCGTCGACGCGGAATACTGCGCCGGACACCCGGATGCCATTCCCGGTGCGTACGTGCTCCTGACGGTCAGCGACGATGGTTGCGGCATGGACCAGGAGACGCTGGCGCAAATATTCGAACCGTTCTTCACCACCAAGGACATCGGCAAGGGCACGGGCTTGGGGCTGGCCACCGTGTATGGCATTGTCAAGCAGAACAACGGGTTCATCGACGCATCGAGCGAGCCGGGCAAGGGAACAACGTTCAAGATCTATCTGCCCCAGGTTGCGACCGAGGCCGCAGTGGAACCCATCGCCAGCAGGGCGGAAACGCCCAAAGGGCGGGGCGAGACCATCCTGGTGGCAGAGGACAACGACTCTGTACGCGAGATTTGCAGCCACTTCCTTGACGGCCTCGGATACAGGGTCTTGTTGGCCGAGACGCCGGAGGCCGCGCTGCAGATTGCCGGCCGGCATTCGGGTGACATCGACCTCCTCTTGTCGGATGTGGTCATGCCCGGGATGGATGGCCGGCAACTGGCGGAACGACTCGGGTCGGACAGGCCGTGTTTGAAGGTTCTCTTCATGTCAGGCCATACGGCGGACGTGATGGCCAAACGCGGCTTGTTGCCACAGGGGATCAATTTCATCGCCAAACCTTTTTCGTGCGACGAAATTGGGCGCAAGGTGCGCGAGGTGCTGGAAGGGGCAAACGCAAGTCCGGAATGACATGGGGTATACCCCCACCCCTCGTAGGGTTATACCCCATAGCCGGGGTGTCGCTCGTCGCATACAGTACGGACATGCAAAAAACGAGAAAGGGCACGGCAATGAAAAGGTTAGGAATAGGCATGATGGTCGGAGGATTGGCTGTAACGGCTTTGACGACCGCTGGTTGTTTGCTGTTTGTGGCCGGGGCGGGTGCGGGCGTGGGCGCGGTTGCCTATTACGATAATGAACTTTGCGCGTCGCGCGAGGTCACCATGGATCGCGCCTGGGATGCGGCCAATGCGGCCATGAAGGAGATGGCGTACACCATCATCCCGGCGGAAACGCAAAAGGATGCAACCGGCGGCGTCGTGCAGGGGCGCAACGCCAAAGATCAGATTGTGCGGATCAAACTCACGCGCCAGGCCGAAAAAACCACAGAGATTCGCGTGCGCGTGGGCACGTTTGCCACGTCGGATGACCGAAACGCCGAAAGCTTGTTGTTCGAGAAGATCTGCAAGCACTTCTAGGCAAAGAAGCCCGGACTTTGTTGCTTTGCGCCGGGGAACGCATGCAGACCCTTTCGTTACGTTGGCAAAACTGGTTGGGCCGCCACGCGCATCCGCGCGCGGGCGAACAGCCCTTGCGGGCCGAATTGTTCAGCGTCGAACAATTGGCCTGCCATGCCCGAACGCTTGCCGCCCATCACCAGATGGCCCCCCGGCAAGGCCCTAGCCGTCTGCTGACCCGACTGGGCCGAAACCAGGACATCCTGCGGGCCTTTCATCACGCGACCATGGCCGGCAATCCCAGCCGTCGCATCACGCCCGCCGCAGAATGGCTGCTGGACAACTTCTATCTCATCGAAGAACAGATCCAGATGGCCAGGCGGCATCTGCCCCGTGGCTACTGCAGGGAGTTGCCGCGCCTCGTGAACGGCCCATCCACCGGCTTTCCACGCGTGTACGACATCGTGCTCGAATTGATCTCGCATGTGGATGCGCAGATCGATGCGGCGCCGCTCAGCGCCTTCATCGCCGCGTACCAGTCGGTCGGATCGCTGAAGCTGGGCGAATTGTGGGCCATTCCGATCATGTTGCGCCTGGGTTTGATCGAAAACCTGCAGCGCATCATCACCCGGTTGGCGCGTGCGCGGGAGGATCGCGAACTGGCCGACGAATGGATGGATCGGTTGCAGGACATGGCGGAGAAAAAGCCGTCCCGCCTGGTCATTGTGGTGGCGGAGATGGCGAACTCCGATCTTCCCCTGTCCAGTTCGTTTGTGGCGGAGTTTTGCCAGCGTTTGTCGCGGCAAAGCCCGGTGCTGCATCTCGCGCGCAGTTGGATCGAACAGCGGCTGGTGGAACAAGGGCTGTCCATCGAACAACTGGTCCAACAGGAGAGTCAAAACCAGGCGGCCGACCAGGTTTCCGTCAGCCACAGCATTTCCAGCCTGCGCTTTTTGAGCGCCATGGACTGGAAGGACTTCGTGGAGTCCCTGAGCCTGGTCGAAGCGACGTTGCGTACCGACCCCGCCGGCGTTTACCGCGCAATGGATTTTGCCACCCGTGACCGCTATCGCCATGCGGTGGAGTTTTTTGCCCAGCACAGCCGGTTTTCGGAAGCCGCCGTGGCGCAACAAGCCATCCAACTGGCGGCTGACAGCGTCCGGCGCAACGGGTGCGGGGATCGCTCCGCGCACGTGGGTTTTTATCTGATCGACAAGGGCCGGGCGGCGATGGGACGTGTTGTGAACGTGCGATGGCCCTGGCAAATGACCCTGGAGCGAGGCATTCATCGCTATCCCGTGACGTTTTATGTGGGCGGCATCGGCGCGCTCACGATGCTTGCCACGGCCTGGTTTGCGCAATATGCCCTGCGGGTCGACG
>Ga0073936_10011089_pt1 | contig 10971 bp, 9 predicted proteins | sample AliMusrvi5mmetaG_FD_87041 | JGI IMG/M metagenome (GOLD analysis project Ga0073936, IMG submission 87041) | Freshwater lake bacterial and archeal communities from Alinen Mustajarvi, Finland, to study Microbial Dark Matter (Phase II) - Alinen... | ecosystem: Environmental > Aquatic > Freshwater >... | reverse complement strand
CGACTAAATCACAGACCACGTAAAGTATTGGGATTCAGGTCACCGCATGAGGTGTTATTCGGGGTGGAGATGTGTTACACCAAACCACCACTGGCTGTTGCACTTCGAACTTGAATCCACCATTGAAATAATTACCAAGACGGGAGGGAGAATAAATGGTTAATATATTTGAAAAAATTGTGACAGCTGTCGATTTTTCGGAGAACTCCGAGTGTGCCTTTGAATACGCGTTGACTCTGGCGGCCAAGTTTGATGCCGAGCTTACCGTACTGCATGTCATCAATGAACCGGTTGATCTGCGTGGTTTCTACGTCCCACATATTTCCTTCGAGCAACTTGAAAAAGAGATTGAAGAGAGCGCTGAGAAAATGATGGAAGAGTTCTGCAGAACCAGAATGGGCGCCTTCTCCAATTATAAAACAGCCATTGTGACGGGAATCCCATACGATGAGATCATTCACAAAGCTGAAGAGATCGGTGCGTCGTTAATCGTGCTGGGCACCCATGGGCGGACCGGTCTTGACCACCTCATTTTTGGCAGCACCGCCGAGCGGGTGGTGCGTTCTGCCAATTGCCCGGTGATGACTATCAGGCTCCCTGCCGCATAGACCCTTTATCGACTTAAGCCTTCGAAGATAGATTTTCGCTGCCTCATTTTGAGTGCAAAATCGAATAAACTCGGCAGGGTCGCAATAATTTGACATGTCCGAATCGCCAAAGAAGATTTTGATAATTGATGACGATCCCTTTTTTGTGAAGGCGCTTTCCGACAGCTTCAGAGAGAGCGGGTTTACGGTCTTCAGTGCCTATGATGGCGTGGAAGGGGTCGGGACTTACATTAAAACTTCACCTGATGCCGTCCTCTGTGATCTGATTATGCCGCTCCTGGGGGGGGTAGGCACCTGTACGGAGATCAGTCGACTGGCTGGAGCTAACCAGCCGGTGATAGTGTTGGTGTCTTCCATGTTCGAGCAGGAATCTCCTCATGAGCACGATACCCCGGAAATGGGGGCAAAGATTCACATACCCAAATCCACCAGTACGGTGGATATTGTTATAATAGTCGAGCAGCTCCTCGAACGGGGCAAGTACCTACAAAGTTGATTATATGCCCTATATCTACCGTAACCTTTCCATTTCTCCCCTGGATAGCGAAGATTCCATCCCGTCGTTATTGGCTTCAAGGCTGTCTGTGCCCGTAAGCGCCCTGTGCAATATCCGAACAATTCGCAAAGGAATCGATGCGCGCAATAAACGGCACATCAAGCTTGTCTTCACATTATCATTCTCCGTTGATGAAGCCTTCAATGCCCAAGTTACCTGTAACGATTCTCTGGAGTGGTCTCCGGATGTCATTCGGGAGGTTTTGGCCCCTGTACGTTCGCAAAAGCGGATCATTATCGTCGGCAGTGGCCCTGCCGGCCTCTTCTCCGCTCTTCGGCTGGCGCAGTACGGCTTGACCGCTACGATAATAGAACGAGGTGAGGCTGTTGAACAGCGGACCTTGTCAGTACAACGTTTCTGGAAAGACGGCACCCTCAACTCTGAATCCAATGTCCAGTTCGGAGAGGGTGGCGCCGGAACATTTTCTGACGGCAAACTGACTTGCCGCTCCAAAGACCCTGCGATTCCATGGGTTCTGGAACAGTTGGTGGCCTTCGGAGCCCAGCCGGAGGTGCGTTATCTCGCCAAGCCGCATATCGGCACTGACAGGCTGAGAAATGTTGTAAACTCCATACGCAGATGCCTGATTGAACAAGGTTTCAGCATCCGTTTTGGCTGCCGCATGTCAGATATGATTATCCGTGATGGAAAAATTATTTCGCTGATAGTCAATGACAGTGAGGAGCTTCCCTGCGATCATCTCGTTCTGGCCTCCGGGCACAGCGCGCGTGATACCTACGAACTGCTGGAGCGGCGGCAGGTGCCTCTGCAGCGAAAACCATTTGCGATGGGGCTCAGGATAGAGCATCCCCAGGAGCTGATAAACCGCATTCAGTATGGCGACGTAAGATATCCGGCATTGCCTGCGGCTGACTATGCCGTAGCCTGGAACGACAGCGCCGGCGGGCGTAGCGCGTACTCCTTCTGTATGTGTCCCGGTGGGGTTGTTGTGGGGGGGGCGTCCGAGGCAGGCGGGGTGGTGACAAACGGTATGAGCGGACAACTGCGCAATGCTCCGTTTGCAAACAGTGCCCTTGTGGTCAATGTCCGCGAAGACGACTTTGAGGGAGTTGGCCCACTGGCCGGTATCCGTCTCCAGCGCAGGTGGGAGCAGCGGGCGTATGAGGCGGGTGGTGGAGGATACCGTGCACCGGCCCAGAATCTGCTTGATTTCCTCCGACTTCCGGGGAAAGGGGGGGCAACATGCAGCTATCGTCCAGGTATATGCGAAACTGAACTGGATTCGGTGCTTCCACCGTTCATAATCGATACGCTTCGAGAAGGGATCGGCAACTTCGGCCGGAAGCTGAAAGGATTTATCACCTCAGAGGCGACCCTGATCGGGATAGAGTCTCGCACCTCCGCTCCGGTCAGAATCCTACGCGATACAAGCGGTCAATCTACAGAGGTCAAAGGTCTGTATCCAGCCGGTGAGGGCGCCGGATATGCCGGCGGCATCATGAGTTCCGCCGTGGACGGAGTAAAGATAGCTGATGTCATCGCAGGGATATTGGCATAACTCCCCCCACACTGTTTCACCTCAATTTGGGATATTTACCTTCAAATCAAGTTCGCGTACGACCCCTGGTATTGAGAGAGGCTGGTCAAACTTTGCGGCGTCACCTATTACAACCAGTTTGAAAGCTTCCGGACGCAGATATTTTCGTGCCGCATTCAACACATCCTTTTTGGTAACTTTGGCAATATTGTCACGATACTGTTCAAGGTAGCCGTCAGGATAGCCGTAGTATTCGAGCCGTGCCCGCTGGGTAACGATTGCAGCCGGACTGGTAAAGCCGAACATGAACGAGTTGATCAAATATTCCCGGGCGGCGCTCAGCTCCTGATCACTGACCGGTTCTTTAGATATGCCTGTAATAATCTTCTTCATCAGACTGATTACTCTTACGGTCGATTCAGCCTTGGTCTCGGTTTCGGCAATAAAGCTGCCGGTAAAGCGGCGACCGATATCGAAATGGCTGCCGACACTGTAGGCAAGCCCTTGATTGGTGCGGATTTCCATCGTAAGACGGGAAGTGAAGCTGCCACCCAGAATATAGTCCAGGATGCGAACGGCGTAGATATCGGGACTATCCTTGCTCAATCCCAGATGCCCCATACGAATGACCGACTGGTTGACATCCTTTTTCCCATAGATAATTTCTCCCTTGAAAAGTTGAGCTGGCTGAGGCACTTCAGGCAGTACCAATGCAGCGCTTTTTACTGACGGACCGAAGACGGCATTCAGTTCGCCCAGAAGGGCAGCCCTGTCAAAATCGCCCGAGACCGCCAGGATCATATTGTCCAGCCTGTAAAATCTGTGATGAAAATCCATGATATCTTGACGGGTAATGCTGTTTACCGATTCGAATGTAACCTCATCGCCCAGCGGGTGACCCGCATAAATTGCCTTTCCAATTTCCCTCCCGGCAATCTCCTTGGGGTCGTCATTCCGGCGCCGCAGCCCTTCAATCGCCTGTTTACGGGCAATTTCGATCCGTTTAACCATGAAATCGGGGCGCAGCAGCACATCACTGAAAATCTGCAACGTACGACTGAAGTTCTTATTGAGTGATATCAGGGAAACCATTCCCATATCGCTGCCGATAACGCTTTCAACAGACGAAGCCATGAATTCCAGTTCATCGTCGATCTTCTCCGGAGTCATGCCTCCGGCACCGCCACTCCGCATGACATTACCAGCCATACTTGCCAGACCGGATTTTGCTCCAGGTTCATAAACCGATCCAACCCGCACCATGGCGGTCATGTTGATGATCGGAAGTTCCGTGTCCCGCAGCAGGTAAACCGGCATCCCGCACTCCAGAACGACTCTTTCAGCCTTGGGGATCTGAAAGCTTAATTCGGGGAAGGTCATGGTTCGGGGATCGGCTTTTGATATATCTCCAGCAAAGGCAGGTGAAATCAAGAGGCAGAAAATGCACAGGGAGACGATGGGCTTTCTCATTTGTCACCCCCCTTTTTGGTTATGAATCCGACGGTACGGTTCTCGCCTGTGAAGTACAGGCGGGCTACCCGCTGAATATCGGCCGGCGTTACCTTTTTTACCCTGCTGCGGTACTCGATCATGTAGCGCCAGCTGCCGGTTGTCGCCTCGTACTCGGTAAGGTTGCGGGCCAGTCCGCCGTTGGTGCCCATGCGGCGGGCCTCCTCATATTCAATCTTGTTCAGGATAAGCTGCAGGTCCCGCTCGGACACCGGCTCGGATTTGAGCAGGTCCAGCTCGGCCTGTATGGTGTCCTCCACCTCCCGGATCGTATGCGGCGCACGAGGAGTCGCGCTGATGACAAACAGGTTGGGAAAACGGTTGCCGGGCGCGTCGAAGACCCCGACTTCCGTGGCGATCTGTTTCTCAATCACCAGTTTTTTGTAAAAGCGGGATGTGCGACCACTGCCCAGAATCATGTTGATGACGTCGAAAACGTAGTCGTCCGCGGTCATGATGGCCGGTTTATGGTAGCCAATAATCAATGTCGGCTCAGCTTCCGCCACCAGTTCGATGCGTCGCTCGCCGGCCTGCTTGGGCTCTTCGGCAGTAACAGGCAGAAGTTCTTTTCCCGGCTTTATCGCGCCAAAATAGCGTTCGACGAGAGCGATGGTCGCCTTAGTGTCGATATCGCCCACAATAGCAACGATGGCGTTGTTGGGTGCGTAGTAATTGTGAAAGAAGCGCTCGGCCTTTGTGCGGGTCAGGTTCTCGATTTCAGGCATCCAGCCTATGGTGGGTTGGCCGTAGGGGTGTGCCAGGAAGCAGGAGGCGACGAAGGTTTCCCACAGCTTACTCTCCGGATCGGCATCGAAGGATCGCCGCCGCTCTTCCATGACAACCGAACGCTCTGTATAGAATTCTCGCAAAACCGCATTCTGCAGGCGATCGGACTCTATGGCAGCCCACAACTCAAGCTTGTTGGATGGCAGACTGATCAGGAAGGTGGTGCCGTCGCGACTGGTAAAGGCGTTGTAGCCCACGCCGCCGTTTTTGGAATAGAGTTCGAAAAACTCATCCTTAATGACGTACTTTGAAGCATCTGCTTCCAGTGCGGCCAATTGCTTTGAAAGAACGGCGAGCTTGCCCTTGTCGGCCCCGTCACGCCTGGCCTTTTCGGCGATCAGAGCCTGGCCGGTTTCCTCGATCTTGTCCAGAATCGGCTTTTCAGCGGCATAATTCTTTGTCCCCAAAGTCGTTGTTCCTTTAAAAAGCATATGCTCCAGCAGATGAGCCAGTCCCCGTTCGTCGCTGCGCTCGTCCACGCTTCCGACCCGGAAACGGATCCAGGCGGAAACTGTCGGGGAGGTATGCCGCTCCACCATCAGGAGCTTCATGCCGTTCTTCATGGTGTGTTCAACAACCTTTTCCTCAAGACCTGCAGCGCTGAGATTACCCGCAACCAGACACAACAGAACCAGAGCTATAAATAATCGATGCATCAATGACCTCTCTTATTAATGTCTTTACCTACCGGATTCACAAAAAGCCCCAGCTGCAAGGCTTGCAAGGAGCGGGGCGTGAGGCGTACCCCCCCGGTACGTCGAACGTCCCTCGACGAGCATAACGCAGCAGATGGACTTTTGGCGGATTCGTCAGAATAACGAAAACTTTATGTACTTCCTCGGGTGCTCCTTGAAATCCTTCACAAGCCCATCCACATCCTCAAACATGCGATTCATGCGGTCGTAAAGTTCCTTGTCGTTTATTAGTCTGCCTGCGGTTCCCTCACCGCTTTTGACTTTTGCCGCCACCTCTTCGATGGTTTTGACAGATGAATCGGCTCTGGTGAGAAGTGAAATGCCCCTGTCATAGAAATCCCGATCATTCAGCAGTAATCCGATGGTGCCATCCCTGGATGTCAATTTTTTATTGAGCTCACGCACGTCCTCAGCCGCTTGTATGCTCCTGTCCGCAAGCGCAGTAAGCTTTGAATAGAGAGCCTTGTCATAGATCAATTTATTGAGAGTGCCGTCGGATGCCTGGATATCCTGCAGAGTGCGGTCGGCACGGTTTAGGATGCTGATCAACTTGTTGAACGGTTCAGGATCCCGGTTGAGCCTGCCCAGAGTCCCTTCGCCGCGGTTGATGGTGACCATCAGATTCTTCATCTCGACCGCCAGGCTGGCCACATTGCTGTACAGCGTCTCATCTCTGCTGAGTTTGCCAAGTGTCCCCTTGCCCTGGTCGATATTGTCTATGATGCCGTTGAGCTTCTCAAAGGTTTTGCCTGCTTTCTGGATAACATCATCCAGCTTTGCGACCGAAGTGCCCTGTAGAACAGTCGACGGTTTTTCCGAGTACCGGCTTGAAGGGGTAATGTCGACATATTTTTCACCCATCAGGCCGCGAGTCTTGATTGTGATTATTGAGTCGGGACCAATTTTTTTCAGAGAGGATCTATCCACTTCAAGATGAATACTGACCAGGTTGGTTTTCTGCGGGTCGTCAAAGTGGATATCGGTTACAAGCCCGACATCCACGCCAGCCAGCCAGACCGGTGCGCCAACCTTGAGCCCGGCTACATCCTGCATCACGACCTGCAGTTCTCCCTTGTTGACAAACATCTTGGTTTTCTGCCCCATGATGGTAATACCGCCCGCAATAAACAACAGTGCCAGGAAGATGAATACCCCTGCCCGTACCTGGGCCCAGCCAATATGATTGCTTCGTTCCATATGTTACCGCCTGTCAAGGTGTTTGTTAGTTTCCAAATCGGAATCCGACTGTTTCTTATCCGGAGTTTCCGGATGGAAACCAGTTAAGCGTTATACGAACAACGAATCCGACGTCGGCTGAAGGAACTCGCGGACCTCCGGAATAGTGCTGGCCCGCATCTCCGCCTCGGTCCCCTCGAACATCATATGCGCCTTGTGAAGGAATGAAAACTGCTGCGATGTGGCAAAGGCGGTTTCCAGGTCGTGGGTGACCATCAGGGTGGTTTTGCCTTCGGCCTGCAGCCGCTGCATCAAACTGCAGATGTTGTAGACCCCGATCGGATCGAGACCGGTTGTCGGCTCGCCGACAAAGATGTAATCAGGGTCGGCGGCGAGGGCACGGGCGATGGCAACGCGTTTTTTCATCCCGCCCGACAGCTCGGAGGGGTACAGGTTCAGGGCCGCCTCAACTCCCACGAAACCAAGTTTTTCGAACACGATCCTATCTATCTCGGCCTGTTGTAAGTGACCCTCTTCAAACAGACGGTAGCCGACGTTTTCGCCGACCGTCATGGAGTCGAACAGCGCTCCCCCCTGGAATACGATGGCGATCCGTTTGCGCTGCTGGATGAACCGGGATTCCGGGAGGTCGGTGATGCAGAGATCACCGATAAAGACCCGACCGGTATCGGGTTGCAGCAGTCCGAGCAGCAATTTAAGTATGGTGGTCTTGCCGGAACCGCTGATCCCCAGGATGGTGCGGTTGACACCGCGCTCCAGACAAAAGTCGAAACCCCGCAGTATTTCCCTGCCCCCCACGCTGTAGCAGATTTTCTCCATGCGGATGGTGTTGTCGCTACTCATCTGGAGTCCAACCCTCCCATGGTTAGGATGACGCGCCATGCTTCATAAGTTACCGGCTGGATCGAGAGTCGGCTCCGCTTGACGAGCGGCATATCCGTCAATAGTGGATTGTTCTTTATGTTATCAAGTGTGACCGGCTTGGGAAGGGGTTCCAGATAGTGCACGTCCACCATATACCAGATCGGATTTTGAGGTGAAGCCTTGGGGTCGAAATGTTCGGAATTCGGGTCGAGAGCGGTCGCATCTGGATAACCACTCCGCACAACTTCTGCAAGGCCGACCACTACCGGTTCAGGGATGCTGCTATGGTAGAACAGAACCTGATCGCCAACTTTAATTGTATCCCGCAGAAAATTTCGGGCCTGGAAGTTGCGCACCCCGTCCCATTGTTCCGTCATGTTTGGGCGGGCCTTCAAATCATCAAAGGAAAAGCAACCCGGTTCGGTTTTAAAGAGCCAGTACGCCATATTATCACCTGAATGCCACGAAAATTTTGGCCAGAAAAAAGTCGGTTACCAGTATCAAAACCGATGAGAGCACCACGGCCCGCTTGGCCGCTGCCCCAACCCCTTCGGCCCCTCCTCTGGTATTAAGCCCCGCATAGCATCCGGTCATGGCGATCAGGAAACCGAACAGAGCCGGTTTGACCAATCCTTCAATCAGGTCCTGAAAAAGCATGAACTGCGGGATGCCGCTGATGTACATGGTCGGGCTAATGCCGTAGCCGGAAGCCATAATGTAACCGCCGAGCAGTGAAATGGTATCAACCACCACGGCCAACAGAGGAAGGGCCAGCAGCATGGCCTTCAGGCGCGGAACCACCAAGCGTTTGACTATGTCGGTTCCCTCGACGCGCATGGCATCGACCTGCTCGGTTACCACCATCGTTCCCAGTTCGGCGGTTATGGCCGACCCGACCCGTCCGGCTACCATCAGCGAGGCCAGCACCGGCCCCAGTTCCTTGATCATAGTGACCGCCACCATGCCCCCAACATAGCTGGTGGCGGCAAACGGCTTCAGCTGAATCAGCGACTGCAGGGCCATGACCATACCGCTGAATAGTCCGGTCAGGATACAGATAAAAAGCGACGAAAATCCAAGTTTATCAAACTGGACGGCAAATTCGCGGTAGTAGAAGGGGCGTTGGAACATCCGAACCAGCGTCCTGCCGATCAGAGCGAAATAATTCTGTAGTTCGCTGAAAAAGTTCAACAGGATTTTGTCAATAATGGCGATGTTCATGATTTTCTACAACGCCGCCGCCAGCGCCTCGGACGCCTCGCTTACGAAAGTGAACTTCAGTTCGCTGCGAACGTTGTCCGGGATGTCTTCCAGATCGTTGCGGTTTCTCTCCGGTACTACGATGGTGCGAACACCTGCGCGATGCGCCGCCAGTACCTTCTCTTTCAGGCCGCCGATGGCAAGCACCCGTCCGGTCAGGGTGATCTCGCCGGTCATGGCCACGCTGCGCCTGGCCGGCTTTTCCGTCAGAAGCGACACCAGTGCAGTGACCATGGTGATTCCGGCCGAAGGACCGTCCTTGGGTATGGCGCCGGAGGGAACGTGGATATGTATGGTGCGGTTCTCGAAGGCCTCAGGCTTGATGCCAAACTCGTCTGAATGCGCCTCTATATAGGAAAGCGCTGCGCGCGCCGATTCCTTCATCACATCACCCAGTGAACCGGTCAGGATCAGCTCGGCTTTGCCCGGCATGGAGGTTACCTCGACGAAGAGGATGTCTCCGCCGGTCTCGGTCCATGCCATACCGGTCGCCACGCCGACCCGGTCGTTCTCAGCCGCGACCTCGTTGTGGAATTTTTTTGGCCCTAAAAGTTCCGCGACGGTCTCAGGGGTTACAAGCGTACGGGACGGCTTGTTCTGAGTGATCTCTTTGGCCACCTTGCGGCAGATGGAGGCAACAGTGCGCTGCATGTTGCGCACACCCGCCTCCCTGGTATAGTCGCTGATGATCTTTTGAAGCGCCCCATCGCTGAAGTCGAGTTCGCGGTCCTTGAGCCCGTTCTCTTCGATCTCGCGCCGGACGATGAAGTTACGTGCGATCTGAAGTTTTTCCTCACTGCTGTAGCCGGCCAGACGGATAACCTCCATGCGGTCCTTGAGAGGACCGGGGATCGGATCGAGCTGGTTTGCGGTGGTTATGAACATCACCTTTGACAGGTCAAACGCGACGTCGAGATAATGATCGTTGAAGGAGAAATTCTGCTCCGGGTCAAGCACCTCCAGAAGGGCGCTGGCCGGGTCGCCGCGGAAATCGTTTCCCAGTTTGTCTATCTCGTCCAGCATGAAAACCGGGTTGTTGGCGCCGCAGCGGAAAAGTTCCTTGATTATGCGCCCCGGCAGGGCTCCGATATAGGTGCGGCGGTGACCCCGGATCTCGGCCTCATCACGGATGCCTCCCAGCGAGATCCGCACAAACTTGCGCCCCATAGCGCGTGCTATGGATTTGCCAAGACTGGTCTTGCCAACCCCCGGAGGGCCGACAAAACAGAGAACCGGCCCCTTCATGTTTTCCTTGAGCGAGCGCACAGCCAGAAATTCCAGAATGCGCTCCTTGACCTTTTTCAGATTGTAGTGGTCCTCGTTGAGGACCTCCTCGGCCCTGACCATGTCAAGAGTGTCAAGGGTGCCGGTATTCCAGGGCATACCGGCCAGATAATCAAGATATGTGCGTGAAACGTTGTATTCCGGCGAGGCCTGGTTGATTCGCTCCAACCGTTTCAACTCATTATCGGCTACCTTCTTTACATCATCCGGCAGTCCGGCCTCCTCGATTTTTTTCCGCAGCTCGTTCATGTCAGCCGTGCGTGGGTCTTCTTCCCCCAGTTCCTCCTGGATATGCTTCATCTGTTCGCGCAGGATGTATTCCTTCTGGTTTTTGCCGACCCGTTTGGTGACCTCGCCGGCAACCTCGTTCTTGACCTGCATGCTTTGCACTTCGTTGGTAAGGTGAACATAAACCTTTTTCAAACGTTCCAGCGGGTCGGTCGTTTCCAGCAGATCCTGGAGGTCGGCGACCGGCAGGTTGACGTACAGTGCCACCAGGTCGGACAGGCGGGCCGGGTTGTCAATGTAGTCGATCATCTTCATGACATCGTCCGGCAGCGGCTTGCCATGTGAGAGGGCAATCTTGAGCATCGAGTTCAGGCGTTGCACCAGTGCTTCCGAGACCAGATTTTTTTCTACAAACTCGCGCACGATCTCGCAGTGAGCAAAAGTAATAGTCCCGGCCGGCTCGGTCCCCAGAATGTGCAGTCGGGT
>Ga0073936_10011087_pt1 | contig 10973 bp, 7 predicted proteins | sample AliMusrvi5mmetaG_FD_87041 | JGI IMG/M metagenome (GOLD analysis project Ga0073936, IMG submission 87041) | Freshwater lake bacterial and archeal communities from Alinen Mustajarvi, Finland, to study Microbial Dark Matter (Phase II) - Alinen... | ecosystem: Environmental > Aquatic > Freshwater >... | reverse complement strand
GGAAATGAAGCTTGGCTCCCATCCCCCGCGGCCGATCTGGGCGAAAACATCGTGCCGGCGTTGGCCGCCGGCCCAACGGTCCACGGCTTTGATCAGACGATCAAACGGAATATCACTGCCGACGGTAACGAAGATCATGGCGGGGTGGGGGATGAGGGTTGCGGTGACGGGTCTATCACAACACGTTGCCGAGGAACGCCGGGCCGTCCTCGCGGGCCAGATGCGCCCATTGCGTCAGCCACAGATCGACAAAGGCACCCGCCTTGCGGCCGGACAGCGAGAGTTCGTTGGCGTTGGCGACGCTATCGACCCACACCACGCGGGCGCCGAGCCATTTGCCGAACCACACGCCGAAAAAACCCGGGGCCGCGCCAGTGGTGATGACCACATCGGGCCGGACGCGCACGAGGAGCCAAAGGATTCCCAGTGCGCAACGTAGCAGGTTGAATTTGTGCCAGCGGTTGGCATCATGGATCACCCGGAACGCTGCGTCACCGACATCGGCACGATAACCCTCCCGCACCGTCGCATAGGTGACGTCACAGTCGTCGAAGGCCGGGCGCAGCCGCAGCAACTGAATCCAGTGGCCGCCGCCAGACGAAATCGCCAGCACTTTGGGTGGTTTTCCTGTCGGCACTTTCATGATCGGTCATGATGCGCCGCGGCTGAACAGCACGGCGGGGATGGTGTTGAGGAGAATTTTCAGATCCAGCCATAACGACCAATTCTCGATGTATTGGTGGTCCATCTCCATCCAGCGGTCGAACGAGACGTGGTCGCGGCCGCTGACCTGCCAGATACAGGTGACGCCGGGTTTGACGCACAAGCGCTTGCGGAACAACCAGGCATAGAGTTGCACTTCCTCAGGCAACGGTGGCCGGGGGCCCACCAGGCTCATTTCCCCGCGCAGCACATTGAACAACTGGGGCAGTTCGTCGATACTGGTTCGGCGCAGGATTTTGCCGATGCGAGTGATGCGAGGATCGTTCTTGATTTTGAACACCGGGCCGTCCCGTTCGTTCATGTGGGCGATGGCGAATTTGCGTTGCTCGGCATCCGCTGCCATGGAGCGGAACTTGTAGAGTTTGAATTGCCGTTGGTTCATGCCCACGCGGTTCTGGACGAAGAGCACCGGCCCGGGACTGGTCAGCTTGATGAGCAGCGCCACCACTGCCAGCAACGGCGAGAGCAGGACGAGCACGAGCGCGGAGAGCGTCGCGTCAAGCAACCGCTTCACCAACAGCTGCATCAACATCTGCTCGCGGAATAGGGTCACCACGTACTCGTCGTCAAATTCCTCGACATGAAGGTTCTTCAGCAGCACGCCGTCCGCGATGTTGGGCATGAGCCGCACCACGATGCCCAGTTCGCGGCCGTGCTGCACGATCATGGCGATGTCGCTGAAGCGGGTGTCCAACGGCAGGCACACCATAATCTCGTCAACCCGCTCCTTGCTCAGGACCTGGCACAGGTCATCGAGCACCCCGAGAACTTTCCAGGTGGCGTGGCGCCACGGTTGCCACACGTCGCGCAATTGCGCGGATTCCGCCACAAAACCCACGATTTTGTAGCCGAGCTCGGGCTTCGCATCGATCTTCACGGCGATCTCGTAGGCCCGCTGATTGGCACCCACCACCAGCAGGTAACGGGAATTGTAGCCCGAGCGTCGGGCCCTCAGTAGCACCACCCGCAGAAACAGCCGGCTAGCGATGCCCACCACGCTGACCACCACAAAAAAGATCAGGATGTTGAAAACCGTGAAGCTGCTCAGCGCAAACACGGCCCCGACGATCATCAGCCAGAACGACGCCAAGCCGGTGGCCTTTAGCAGATTCTTCAACTGGGTGCTGGGCGCCACCAGGCGGTCGGCCTTGTAGCGGATGAAGAAATCGAAGATGATGATCCAGCCCGCCTCGAGAATCAGCATGCTGATGGTGTCCTCGATGCGGAAGGTCGCTTCAAGCAGGTGGCCGCCGCCATGCATCAGGAACTTGGGCCGCACATAGACAATGCCCAGGGCCGTGGCCACCAGCACCAACTGGTCGAACAGCCGGAACATCTGGATCAATAACTTGTGGCGAAGCCGGATCATAAAGGTTTGAAGTGATGACGCAAGCGGGAGGATTTTCCGTGCCAGCGAGGTCGTTGCCCTCGGGGGAGCGGACGTGCCGCGGCTGCGCCTAGCTATTTCCGACAATCCAGCCGGGCACGTGCGTGCGGGTTTTGTTGAACACGCAGGAAACGTCGGCCTTGCCCTTGACCAATTCCGAATAGCCCCACAGCAGCCCGTCGCGGCTGGTATTCTCCGCATCCAATACCAACAACACTTTGTCCATCATTCCCGCCATGGTCAGGGTGCGGCTGGTTTGGTCAACCGGTGGCATGTCGAAGATGATGTAGTCATATTCACTGGCCACCAGGTGCGGCATGAGTTCACTCAATTGAATCGGCGTGAAAGCCGTCACCTTCTCGTCGCTTCGGCGGGCGGTGGCCCGTGCGTAGTACAGCGCCTGCGGGTTTTCCCGGAACTGCGAATTGCGTGCCAAGTGCAGGGCGCCGTGAAGGGAATGGCGCGGGATTTCGCCAAACAGCGGGTTGTCCTCGGGATGAAATGAACTCAAGTCCACCATGAGCACTTTCATGCCGGGGATTTCGGAAAACGATTTGGCCAGTCCTGCCGCGATCGTCGAGGTGCCGGCGCCTTCCGACAAGCCGGTCACCGCCACCAGTTTGGGCTTGTGGGTGACGTTGTTGACCTCGAAGTTAAAGATGATGCGGTCACGGATCGTCTCCGAATAGGGCAGAATAAAATGGTTGGCACGCCGCGACGGGACCTCACGTGCTCCATCGTTGCAATCGCCATTCGCCAGCGTCAGGGCCTCCGTCGTGCCGAGGCGCGGCGGACCTTGGTGCAGACCTAGCAACAGTCCCCGTCGCTCTTTCTTGCGGATAAACGGAATGGACATGAGCAAGGGCAGTTGCAGACGCGTCTGGATTTCAATCGGCCGGTTGACCTTGCGCACCAGCAATAGCTCGATGAAGAACGCCAGCCCGACGCCAAGTCCGACCCCGGAGCCCGCCAGGCCACCGATGATCTTCTTGGTAAGCGAGTCGAAGGTTTTGACCGGGCTCGACGGTTGCTGCACCACCGTGATGTTGGGCATCCGCGAGGGATTGAGCTTTCCATCGGCAATGGCGTTCTTCAGTTTGATCGAAAGCGCGCGGTACTCGGTGTCTTCCATTTGTTTGCGCCGGTCCAGATCGTCGATCTCCGCGCCAATGGCGTATTGCTTGCCGAACTGGTTGCCAATTTCCTCCAGATGCGTCTCGTAAACCTCGAGTTTCGCCCGGATGGCCGCGAGCCGCGCCCGATCGTTGATCAGGTTCCACTTGGGGTTGTCCGTGGGGCCCGCCTTCTCTAACACCACCGCGTCCGCCGCAAGCTCCGGGAATTTGGTGAGCAACGTCCGGCGCTTCGCCTCATAGCTGTCGATTTGCTGTTGATTGAGCGCGAGCAAGGGATTGCCGGCTTTGAATTTGATCCGCAGTTCGACATCGCGCTTTTGCAGAAAGGTCAGCAGTTCCATCACGGTGCGGTATTCGGTGATGGCTTGGGTGGGAGGAGGATTGCCCGCTGGCTTGGTGCCATTCCTGGCTGCCGCCGGATTGGCTTTGACCGGAAGGTCATCTCTGGAAAGCTCATCCTCCGCGTCGCGCTCCTTGCCGCGGGCCGCTATGCTGGCTTGCAGTTCGGCGAATTCGGCCTTGGCGCGGACCAAGTCATCCTGGGTCTTGGCCCGTTGCGATGACAACACCGCGGTGGCATCGGCCAGCGACAAAATGCCCGAGTCGGTGCGCAGCTTGTTGAGTTGCACGTCGGTTTCTTTCAAGCGCTCGTGCATTTGTTCGGTCTGCTTCACCACGCTGTCGATGTTAGCAGGGTCACGATGGACCTCGAGGTGTTTCTCGAAGTAACATTCGAGCACTGCCTTCAAAACCGTTTGCGCCAGCTGCGGATCCTTGTTTGAATACGTGACATAAAGGACCGTGCTGCTTTGGCCCGGGCTAACCTCCAGGCCTTTCAAGACAGCAGCTGCAGCTTGTGATACCCCGGCCTCGCCCTGGCTTTGGGCGCCGGGTAGGAGTCGTTCGATACCCACCGCCTCGGCGACGCGCCGGGCAACATCGACGCTATGGAAAAGCTCGATTTCGGTATTGATCACTGGATCGCCGGCCTTGCCGCCACCGCCGGGGCTCTTCATGTCCTCATACTGATCGGCCGATCCGGTTTCCCTCACATATCTGACGAACAACTTGGTCTGTGAGCGATAGAGGGGTTCCTGCTCGATATACACCGCTGCCGCAGCGGCAAACCCTAACAACGAAAGCAGGATGATTTTCCATTTGTGTTTGAACAACACAAAGAGCATATCCTGAAGACTGAATCCTCCAGGCGCAGCATTGGATTGGGGCTTTTGCATGAGCTTGATTGAGAGGGTGGCCGCCGGTGCCGGCAGCGTGGCGGTCCGGCATCGAACGAGCGGCGGATCATACCGTAACGCAGACGCCATGGGCCGCTTTGACCGCATCGACGACGTAGGCGACCTGTCGCGCTGTCATCTCTGGAAAAAGCGGCAGTGAAACAAATTCCCCGGCGCATTGTTCGGCAACCGGAAAGTCACCGCGTTTGTATCCCAACCAGCGGTAGGCGGCCTGAAGGTGAATGGATTTCGGATAGTGAACTCCGCAAACGATGCCTTTCGCCTCAAGCGCCGCGATCAAGCGTCGCCGCTCGCTCACTCGAATCGCGTAGATATGGTAGACGTGGCGTCTGTCATCGGAAGTGGTTGGGCGGATGACCTCCGGCACATCGGCAAGCCCGCGCTCGTATTGCTGCGCCAGCCGGCGGCGGCGCTGGTTGTTGGCATCGAGTTGGCGCAACTTGATGCCAAGCACTGCCGCTTGAATCCCGTCCAACCGGCTATTCCACCCCACCAGGGAATGGCGGTTCTTGCTGGATTGTCCGTGATTTCTCAGCATCCGCACCTTGCGCGCCAATTCTTCGTCCGCGGTAATGACTGCACCGCCCTCGCCCAGGCCTCCCAGGTTTTTGCCAGGATAAAAGCTGAAGCAACCAGCATCACCGAGGGCGCCGACCTTGCGGCCCTTGTATTCCGCCCCGTGCGCTTGCGCCGCGTCCTCGAGTACGCGCACGCCGTGCTGGCGGCCGACTTCAAGGATCGGGTCCATGTCGGCGGCTTGACCGAACAGATGCACGGGGATGATCACTTTGGTTCGCGGCGTGACCGCCCGCTCAAGTCCCACCGGATCCATGGTGTAGGTTTGCTCGTCGATGTCCACGAAAACCGGTTTGGCACCTGCGAAGCATATCGCCTCCGCCGTGGCCACAAAGCTCATTGGCACCGTCACCACCTCGTCGCCGGGACCCACCCCCATGGCCAGCAAGCTCAACCACAGCGCCTCCGTGCCGCTGCCAACCCCCACCGCGTGCGGGGAGGCACAATAGCTCGCGAATTCCTCCTCAAAGCCCGCCACGAACGTCCCACCGGCAAAGGCCCCTGCGTCGATGACTTCGCCAATGGCCCGCAGCAACTCATGTCGCAGCGGCGCGTGTTGCAGAGTCAGGTCGAGAAATGGAACGGTCATCGCTGGGCTTGGGTTGAAGGATTGAGCGGGCGTGCCGGATTGCCTGCCACCGTTGTGTCTGGCGCCACGTCCGCGGTTACCACGCTGCCCGCTCCGATCATGGCGTTGGCGCCGATGGTCGGCCCTCCCAGGATGGTGGCACCGGATCCGATTGATGCGCCGTGGCGCACCAGGGTCGCCTGGCATTGCCAGTCGCCCTCCGCCACCAGCCTGCCATCGTGGGCGGTGGCCCGCGGCCAACGATCATTGCTAAACATCACGCCATGCCCGATAAACACTTCGTCTTCGATCGTCACCCCTCGACAGATAAAGGAATGACTTGATATCTTGCATCGTGCGCCAACCTTGGCACCGCTTTGGATCTCGACAAAGCACCCGATTCGGGTGTCGTCGCCAATCTCGCAGCCATATAGGTTGACATGGCCAAAGAGCCTGACCCGCTTGCCCAGCTTCACGTCGGGAGCCACCTGCAGAACGTTGCGCTTGGCTGTGATCATAACAAGTAGCTCCCTGCCTAACATGCCTTGGACAGCCGTGCCGGGGTCGGCCTCAAGCGGGTGGAGCGCGGAGTGGCAAAGGTGATCGGAGCTCCCTGCGCTTGCAACGATTCGTCGCTAGCCTCAAGAATGCCGATCACCTCAAGCCCGTTGGCCCCGCAGGAAAGCGGTGTTCGATGGGTCCTGATGCAGTCCAGAAAGTGCTGGCACATCTTGAGCAGCGGTTCATGCTGTGCGATCCGCGGGATGTGGCAATCTCCATAGTGATAGGAATAGTGAAACTCGGCGAAACTGTCGTAGTGTGGCGGCAAGTCAACCCTTACGTCGTAAATTCGGATCTTTTCCAACGGTTGCAGGTCATCATAAACAATCATCTTGCGGGTCCCGACAAAGGTCATTTGCCGCACTTTGCGTGGCTCCAGCCAACTGCTCTGGATGGTGGCAAACCGCTTGCGACTGAACGTCAGCGAAAGGTTGGTCACATCCTCGATATCCGGATGGATGTGGGCGTTGCCCTGACAATTGATCACCAGCGGGGGCTCTTCCATCACCTGCAAGATGATCGACAGATCATGGGGCAACAGGTCCCAGGCAACATTGATGTCTTGCTGGAAAATGCCCAGATTGAGCCGCTGGCAATTGACATAGCGAACTTCCCCGATATCGCCGCTGCGGATAATCTCCACGATCTTCGCAACCGCCTCCGAATAAAGGTAGGTGTGATCCACCATGAGTGTCAGGCCCTGACGCTCCGCCAACCCGATGAGGTCCTTGCATTGCTGGCTTGATCCAGCCATCGGCTTTTCGATCAGTACATGCTTGCCAGCCAGCAGGCTGGCCCGGGCCAGGGCATGATGGGTGTATAGCGGCGTGGCAATGACCACCGCATCAAGCGGGGCCTGCCTCAGCATGCTACTGAAATCGCCATAGCAGCTGGTGTTCGGAAAGTGCTGCCGCAGATGCGCAAGGCGCTCAGCATTCGGATCACAGACCGCAGTCACGCTGGTACCAGCCAAGCTGCTGAAATTGCGCGCCAGATTGGGACCCCAGTATCCGAATCCGGCGATCCCCAAGGCGATGGGTTGATTCATGGCGAGTGGCGGTGTCGGGAGGGCGGCCAACTGCGGCCTGTCGCAGCGCTGGAGCTTGCAATATCCATTCGCCGGAGGGCCGCATTCCGCAGCTGGTAGGCCAGTACGATCTGGCGCAGTAGCGCGGCGGGGGTCCGCAGCATGATGTCGAGATCCACCAACACTGACCCATTGCGCACATAGTCGATGTCCATGGCATTCATCTCGCGAAAGGTCGTATGGTTTTTGCCCTTCACCTGCCAGAGGCCGGTGAGTCCGGGAAGCGCCTCGAAACGCTCCCGCTGCCGCGGCGTGAACAGGTCATATTCTGCGGGCAGGCACGGCCGTGGTCCCACCAGACTCATTTCCCCGCGGAGGACATTCAGCAGCTGGGGCAATTCATCGAGGCCGGCTGCCCGCAACATGCAGCCACCGGCGATCAGCCGCGAATCGCAAACCAACTCGAGTTTGACGAGCGGCCGATCCGCTTCAACCAACCCTCGAACGTATGCTTCATGCAGCTGGGTGCTGGAATTCAGCCGCATGCTGCGGAACTTATAGAGTACAAACGGTTTGCCATGCCGACCGATGCGCATCTGGCGCAGCAACCCCGGCCCCCGCGAAACGAGCTTGATCCACAGCAGCACCAATACCATCAGCGGCAGCACCAGCGGCAGGCTCAGCGCGATGCAAATGATATCCAAGCATCGCTTCCAGCCGGCAAGCCTGGCAGTCGCTGTCACACCGGTCGGAGCCTCGGCCGCCTGCTCGGCACGCGTCGCGGCCACTTGCCCCTTGGGTGCGTTGCGGGCACGTCGGTGGCTGCCTTCACTGCCGCTGCTGTGACGCGTTGCGACCTTGCCCTGAGGGCCGCGTCGTTGCGAGACCGTCGGCCGCTTGCGCATGGGGTGGAGCTTGAGAGCCGGGATCATTGCGCTAGGAGGAGGGACGGGGTTGACTTAACACGGCGGAGAGCCGCGCGGGTGGCCATTTCAGCCGCAACTGAGTGGCAGTGTGCGGGTGCAACGGCCAACTCAGGGCTGATACGCTGCCGCCCTTGGTCGTTTAGCGCCGCAAAGTGCTAAAACCAGATCGGGTAAATGTGTTGTGGAATGCAATTCGCCTTACCCGGTGCGAAATTCTTCCGAAGTCACCGTTTCACGAGCGAATCGGCAACCCATACATAAACGCCTAACTACGGACGGTTACTTAAATTTCACGGATAATCACGAATATCTGAGCGAATCAATAAGTGATAGAAGAAATGGTTAACTAGAAAGGAATGGATGGAAAGGCTTGTCTATCGGTTGTGACGTTACCTAGACACTCCCTAACACGAAAGCTATACCTTGGTATATTCACATTTCCGAAGAATTGGTCCATGCAGCGAGGTAGATCATGGTGCGCGGCGCTGCATATCATCCGCAGAAGGATGTCGGCATGGATAGTGACATGTAGATAAGGATTCATCGGCTATCGAGTCCGTACAGATGAATGGATGTTGGCGACGGCAAGGCTGCTGGCGGATGGCCCGCACGGAGCAGCGAAAGTAGCAGGCGCGGAGGCGGCAGTGAATTCGTGAATCGCAGGATGCAGTCTAGTGATTTGCGTGACCGCTCCTACGGACAATGCGCAGTCTTGAGTAGCTCGCTCTGCCAACAACGGCTAACGGTACGGTGCCACTTCGCCGCCATCTACCCAGACCCGTGCGCGGTGCCAAGCTGCAGTGCGCTTGGCCTGGGACACGTGATTGCTAGATCTTTCGAATCAAATCGAAATTGCAGATTGAGCGCTGGATTCGCCCTGTGGCGTCGCGCATGAGCGTGCCATCGGGAGTTGCAGATATGAGGAGGTGATCTCCTCCAAGGTTGAGCATTTCATATCCCGCAAGGGCAAGGTCGGCAGCGGTTTCACGCAGGATGGTGCGGAACTGGGTTTCGTCCAGCAGGGCATGCTGGTAGGCTTGGCAGGCATCGATGGCGATGGTGACCTTGTATTCGTTGCTGGGTTCTTTTTGCAGGCTTTGCATGTCATCATTGAACGACAGCAGAAAATCGTATTTGCCAACGAAAAGGTCCGCAAGATTTTGATTCTCCAGCCTGGCCAGGGTGCTGCGCATGATTCTGCTGGCTTCTTCCGCGTTGATGAGCCTGTCATCCAACGCCTGACTGATGGTTGTCAGCCCCCAATGTTGGCTGCCGGGAAGATAGCCTCGCTCGGGATCGATGCCCCGCCAGCACCCCCAAAGCACATAATAATCATGTTGGTCGGAAAGAATTTGTTCCGGCGGCTCCTCGGGTGTGAGCAGGTGCCGGGCGGCGTCATACCTACGGGGATCGTGGTTGAAGCGGGCCATCGTTGAGCGCTGGCCGGTGCGATAGATGGCGCGCGGATGGGTGGCGCTGATGCCGCTCCTGCGCAAGTCCTCGGCTATGAACACCTCTTCGAACGGTGAATTGTATCCATGCTGCACGATGGCCGATGGAGCTTCATCGAGCGGGTTGCTTTCGGGCAGAATCCCGACCCGCGAACGCTTATATACCAAGTGCAGGTTATCCGGGGTGACTGAATGGTAGGCCTCGTTCTTGGATGACAGGCGGATCCGGTCGCGGCTCCGCCATTTCTCCGGCAGGAAGAAGTCAAAGAGCCTGTGATTGTTGCCAACCACCCATAGTTTGCCGCCGTTTGGGGTTGGCCCGAAGATATATGGAATATGGTTGACGGTGAGGCTCTTGAGTTCGCTGGGCATGGTTTTGAAATGGCCTTCATCAAATCGTTCGTATACGTGTTGCCAGTATTGGCGCCGCCGTGACAGGCCGAAATATCTTTCATGTTCGGCGGTTCGCCGCAACAGTTCGTAGTCGATGAGGGCGTAGGGATATTGCCCGTGCCTCATCAGTGGCCTGCCTCGCTTATCAACCCGCAGAATGATATGCGCAGGTTTGGTGTCGAGCACCTTGAATCCGTTGGGGATCAGATCCTCAAAATATGCCTTTTCAGTCAAGCTATCGCAGGTCTCCTTGCTGAGAATCCCTTGTTTCAACAGGTCGTCCAAGCCAAGGCCTTTGACCCAGGAATAGATCATGATATATTGACGGCTGATGTCCAACTCAACCGGATCGTCGTCCTCGGTGAGCGTGGTGTCCTTATCCATGACCGACTTGCTGATGCGGAAGCTATCGCGGTTACGGCCCAACTGCCACTCTTCGCACAGTTGGCCTGGCACGAAAATGCCGAGCGGATGTTGGGTTAGAAACCGTTTTTGGGGGCCGAAGACGCCGCGTCTGAGCTCTAGCAGTTTGCCAAACTCTTCAAACGGCCCGTTCCAGCGTGCACTGGCGAAGTCATCGTCAGAAATGAACTTGGACCTGGCAGTCAGGAGCGGATTGACATCTTCGCCGATGCGGCAGAATTTGACCACCACGTCAATCGTACGGTCAAACACCGGCTTGGTGGTCACCTTGTAAACGGCGCTCGTTCCTAACAGCCTGGTGCCGTGCCGGGAAAAGTATTCTTTGTCGTACCAATTTTCGGGCAGCAAGCATCGCAGCACGACAGCACCAAAATCGGTGAGATAGAGGTCGCCGCCGCTGGGTGGCTTCAAGTGTTTGTATTCGATTCCAAAGGCCTTGTATTTCTTTTCCGTGATGAGCGCTTCGAGCCCGGTGGGGTCACCGAGGGCTGTGGACTTGGCCCTCGCGCCTTTGGGGTCGCGGGTTGGTTGGGTTAGAGCGTGCAT